>Ga0172380_10000099_pt1 | contig 185338 bp, 176 predicted proteins | sample Leawe162metaG_FD_119747 | JGI IMG/M metagenome (GOLD analysis project Ga0172380, IMG submission 119747) | Leachate microbial communities from a municipal landfill in Southern Ontario, Canada - Leachate well 162 metaG | ecosystem: Engineered > Solid waste > Landfill > Unclassified | place... | reverse complement strand
GCGCCAAGAACGACATGAGCAAAGGTTCTACCACAGACCAAGCTCGCGAACAGCTCGCCGAACAGGCTGCTGCCAGCGCCGCCGGTGCTCGCTTGCGCGCCAAGCTCGGCATGGGCACAGCCACCGAAACTTCTCCAAGCGACGCCCCCAGCGGAAGCTGATAGAAACAATACCCCGGGCTATTTAGCGCCTGCTATACACGACCGCTAACGGCGGTCGTGTTCACCTTGGAAAAACACAATGTCCGAAAAAGAAACTAACAAACCTTCAAAGAACCTACTGGTCAAGCTCCTTGAGCTGATCATTAAAGGTGTAATGGGGTTCTTCATGCTTTTCTACCTACTCTGGAAAAACACAGCAGAACCGCTACACAAGGAAGTTTACGACAACAGCTGGACTCTCAAAACAATTGGTGGGGCACTAGCACTCGGCAGTGGCATAGCGGCAGCGTTTTTGCTCTTACCTGTTTTAGGGCCATGGGCGCTAGCTGTCAGCGTAGTTACTGCCATCCTTACCTACAGCCATGTTTTTCCAGTCATTTATATCGTCGGACTGCGGCCTATATATCGGCTGCTAAGCAGATTTAAAGAGGCAATTCGAAACGCACTAAGAAAACTCTTCTCATACTTATGGCGTTTCGTTCGCTTTATCTGGCGCCACTTCCTCAAGTTTGTCGACTGGCTAGACAAAGTCTTTACCGTTGCTTGGAACTGGCTTTCTAAATATGTCGAACGTTTCATTCGTTTTATTTGGCCCAACCTCGTCAAATTTGTTCAATGGCTAGACAAAGTCTTTACCATTGCTTGGAACTGGCTTTCTAAATATGTCGGACGTTTCTTTCGTTTTGTCTGGCGTCATTTTGTCACCTTTGTTAATTGGCTAGACAAAATCATTACTGCTGTCTGGACCTGGCTTTCTCCCTATGTCGGACGCTTCTTTCGATTTGCCTGGCGCCATTTCGTCCGCTTTGTCAAATGGATAGACAAGGTCTTTACCGCTGTTTGGACCTGGCTTGCTGAATACGTTGGTCGCTTCCTTCATTTTGTCTGGCGTCATTTCGTCCACTTTGTTAATTGGCTAGACAAAGTCGTTACTGCTGTCTGGAACTGGCTTTCTAACCATGTCGGGCGCTTCTTGCGCTTTGTTTGGCCTATTGTGACGCGCATTCTCAACTGGTTAGCAGCAGTAGTTTCACAAACTTGGCAGTGGCTAAGAACTACAACACTACGCGTCTGGTCAACGGTTAAAAACTGGTTCAACAAGGTCTACAACTTTGTTGCATCAGCAATCGCTAGTACATGGAGAACTGTCAAAACCATCGCGCTGATAGCCTGGAACTGGTTAGGTTCTGTCATCAGCCCACTCTTAGCGACTATCGCCACCACCATGGCCCGCATGGCAGCCAGACGCAAAAGGATGGCAGAACAGCTATCACTCTGGGCAGACTCTGTATGGAAAGACATTGTAGCCCTGGCCAACTCAGTAAGTACTTGGTCAAGAGAAATTTGGGATTCGCTCTCACGGCTTTACGCGAAACTGGCTCACTCTAAAAATAAATAGAGCCTAAACAGCTAAACAGTCTAGTTCATTCATAAAAGAACCAGATCAACTTGATTGGCAGTTGTTTATCACCTGCCAATCTTCATCAACTGTGAAAGAAAACTTTCTAAGGAATTAAAAATGACAACAATCCTGCTCTCCTTAGTCGCAATAGCCACTGCTATTGCTATCTGGGCGGCCACTCTTTACTTTGGTCGCTGTGAAGAGCTTGAGCACCACCGCACCACTCAGCGCCCGAACAGTAATGACGACGAAGCCGGCGCACTCGCTTGGAAGCAAAAAGACTGGGCATTAGAAAGCCAGCGCATGCGCACTGGCCTATCCGGTCTCATAGCTTACGGCATTGGCATGTCAGCTGCGATACCAGCCAATTCAATGCTTCAAGCCGCTGAAAGCACATCCAATCTACCGATAGTTCTGATTGGTGTGCTGTGTCTGAGCCTCCTTGCTATCAGTTTACGGTCTCTGAAGCACAGCGACCGCATTCTAGAACTTTCTTTGGCGCGCAAATGGGCACCTCCAGTGGTTGCCACAAACGAATGACTGATCCAAAACCACAACCCGGAAACCACAGTGACAAATAAATACAGAGTAATCGCTATTACCATGCACGACGGCGAAGCAAGCGAGCTACGCGCCCTAGGCATTCCTGTGACCACAACTAACGATGTTCAGGACAACACTGAATTCGAAGTTGACTTAACCGCCGAGCAAGTAGTTGCAGTGCAGGCCCATAGTGCCGTAATTGCAGTGATTGAGATCTAAATCAGCACTGCACTCTAGAACAAACTTCTGCGAATGACCAGCATGATCTTCATGTTGGTCATTCGTCTTTCAACAAAACGAGAAGCGAATATGTCCAAAATCAACAATGAAATAAACGACTCAACCAACGGCCCAACAAAAAAGAAGTTACCAACTTTTCTCAAGTGGGCAATAGCACTTGATGTAGCCTGGGCAGTACTAGTTGCTACCTTCGCAGCGACAGTATTGAACACTGCTGGTGGAGTAGCCGGAGCTACTTCCACGGCAATATCCTTGGCCACTGTGAGTGCTTGGTTAATTGCCTTCGTCATCGGCTTACTACAAGGCGCTGTCTTTATCTTCGTCTTGACTGTCTTTGCCTGGGTTGGAATGAACATCTTCAAATCCGAGAAAAGAGAAATAAGATAGTCAGAGCAGACTAAAGTCAACTGAAAGCAGAGCACTAGGGGAAACCACTCGTGCTCTGCCTTCTCTTCATTCTTCTCATATCATCTTTTTAAAACGGCCGAGCTACTAATGCCTGTCGTAGCCGCGGGCGAAAAATTTATCGTTGCCATACCCAAGGCAGCCCAAAATAAATGAACTATTGACAGCATTCCGACGTTATCTCTATTGTAGGACTAGGGAGGGTACGAAAATGAGCCTAGACAGAGAACTGATTGAAATGCTGCAAGGAGAAATGCGAACTGGGTTTACCATGCTTGCTGTTGCCATTGGCCAAACCAATGCCAAGCTTGACCAAACCAACGCCAAGCTCGATCACACCATAGGTCGGCTCGACCAAACCAACCTCAAGCTCGATCACGCCATTGGCGAATTTCATGAGTTCCGCTCAGAAGTAAATACAAAGCTCAACGGCATCTCTTCGCTGCTTATTTCTTCCGAACGCAATGTCGGACGTCTCGAAAAGCGCATAGTAAAACTTGAAGACCGCATGGATCATTTCGAAGACAGACAACGACCCACATCGAGCTAGCCTTGGGCTGGCTCGCCCCATACTATTTTTTCAGCACTTTAGTAGACCGGTCTACTATCATCTTTTAAAAGAAAAAGATATCGAAATTAGTCTCATGGTATTCCATTGCCATGAGACTATTCAGATTTTCTACAAAGCTTTCATCTGAAAGCCCACTCTAAGTCTATCTACCGCCCAGAAACAGCAGCCAAGCTTTTCTAGTGGCTTACTTGAGTAGATTGTTGTAATTGCTGGCTGTGGTTGACAGCACCGCTTTGATTGCTGATTTGCACTTGGGTGCTGTCGTTCCAATGGCCAAACTGGCTATTGCCTTGAAACTGCGTGCTGTCATTGAAATGACCAATTTGAGTATTGGTTTGAAACTGTGCGCTGTCGTTTACGGCACCACCCTGATGATTCCACTGCCCTTGAGCAGAATCATTCAAATGGCCAAACTGGGTATTGCCTTGAAACTGCGCGCTGTCATTGAAATGACCAATTTGGGTATTGCCTTGAAACTGCGCGCTGTCGTTGAAGACACCACCCTGATGATTCCACTGCCCTTGAGCAGAATCGTTTAAATGGCCAAACTGGGTATTACCTTGAAACTGCGCGCTGTCATTTAAGTGACCTACTTGGGTATTGCCCTGAACCTGCGTGCTGTCATTGAAAAAGCCCCGCTGCGCCGACTGCTGCCACTGAGCCGAATCATTCAAATGGCCAATCTGAGTATTGCCTTGAAACTGTGCTGAGTCATTGATATGACCGACTTGGGTGTTGCCCTGAAATTGCGTGCTGTCATTAAAGACACCACTTTGTAGATTCAACTGACCCTGAGTAGATAAATTGAAACGACCTGCTTGTTGACTCCACTGCGCTTGGTCGCTGACGTTAAAGCCACCGTGCTGTGAAGACTGCTGCCACTGATCTGAGACATTACCGCCAGCGTATACGGGAGGATTAGCTTGAGCTGAAATAGAAGCCAAAGCCAATACTGCTGCGGTGAAGATTGTGGTTGCGATGTTTTGTGTTTTCATGAGGTTGTCTCTTTTTTTGGGTTTGGTTGACTCCGCTCTACGCCTCCCTGCGCTAAGTTGGGAGGTAAATCATTGCGTCATTCCTTATTAACGCCAACTTGCTTTCTTTCTAGCTTTCTCAGTCGTCGCTTTCAGGAACTGGCTTGCCGAGGATGTTCTTGGCATAAGCCGCGCGTAACTCTAATGCAATCGGATTGGCCTGCATCTGTTGTGTGCATTGTTGAACCATATCGACAGCCTGATTCAATATTTTGTAGCCGACCGCATTCAATTGTTGGTTCTGTGCTAAGACGGCACCAGTTTGCACTAAGTTGGTGGCAGTAGAACAAGTCATTTGAATAACACCTAGAATGCGACAGATGTTGCTCTCTTCAGCGTGGGAATAACCAATGCCTCCAAAGATAGAATAAAGCGAAATGCCGTCGGCATCCCCAGCGCAGTCAGCACTGCGAATGGCATTAGCTTGCGGCCCAAATAGGGTCGTGCTAGTGCTCTTAGAGTTCATATTCAAGCTGCCACCCTGACCGGCCACATTAGCTTGGTTGGGAGCGGCAATGTTTGTTGGAGCAGCAATAGCAGTAGGCGCAGCAATCTGTGATTGCTGACCGCTTACTTGTCCGTTAAGGGCATTGGTATTCTCACTGGTGTTACTCGGGTTTCCTGCATTAGGGTTTCCTGCATTAGGGTTTCCTGTATAGCCATCTGCCATAGCGAAGTTAGCGAAGGTGAACAGAGCTGTGGCGAAGAGCAAGGCGAGCAGGTTTTGTTTCATGGCTGTTTTTCCAAATTGAATTGCGAAGGAGGTCACTACTACTGGTGCCAGGTCGAAATCACGTCACAACCACTAAGTGATTGCGAAGATTCCATGTATAAGGGCATTGGTAAGGTGGTTGCAGTGATTCCGAGATATTTGTGGCGAACGAGTAGTAATTCAGTTCTAGCGAGAAAGTAGGGCCTGAACAAAGGATTGTAAACAATTGCACAGCGCTGCGAAGCAAGCCACTTTGGGTTATAAGCAGGCACACAGGGCGAGTCCAGGCAACAGCTCTAACTGAAGTGAGGAGAAATTCAGTTTGTGAATGACTCGTGGAGCACAAACTGTCTCACCACAAGCAAACAAAAGTGTCCATGGAAACTCTAGTGACAGATCGAGTGAAACAATTGTCCGATTACGCAAAAGGGCCTAGCGCTAGCTAGACCCCTTCTTAGTGGACACGTTTGAGATCAGTTATTCTAGATAATTGCCAGAAGCGGCCATATTTTGCATATCGAATACGATAGCTCCGTTGAACTCTTCAACTTCGCCACCATAGTTAGCGACTGTTGAACCATGAAATGCTTTGACTTTAGAACCAGGTAGAGCCAGCACAAAAGCACCGTTCATAGCCTGTACTTCTGAGCCGGCATGGGCAATTACCTTAGAGCCCTTCTCGGCCTCAACCTCATCACCACCTTCAGCGTGTATGCGTTGGCCAGCTTTAGCTTTCCTTACAGGAGCATCACCCAGATCAATTTCCCGGCGATCGCCACCATCATGAGAAAGCTTTGCCGAGCGAACAGGCTCATCTATGTTGTTTTCCGAAACCTGCTTAGGCGGATTGACTAGCAACCATTGACCAGAGTAAACACGATGTGGAGCCATAACTAGGTTAGGAAAGCGATCTCTATTTAGTTCAATAATTTCACGAACCTTGGCTGTAATGGCGTGAGCATCACTAGCGTCGGCACCTTGCTCATCTAAAGCCTTTCGTGCAACTGACCACAAACCTTCGCCAGGCTGCACGATTAAAACGCGATCGAGTCGCTCTGCCGCGCTTTCAACATGGCCAATCTTCAAAGAATGGTCTACCCGATCAGTTGTGCGTTTATCTACTTCTTCGTAGAACCTAGAACTGCTAACCTGATTTTCTTGATACACGCTGTGACTCTCAAGGCGATTTTCCATTTTTCAGCTCCGCATGAACACTACTTTCTAGACAAGCGCTGACTAGTCACTACGACCTTGCGCCAGCAATATATACATATACTGATCAAACAGATTTGCGCTTTTAAACCAGCCACTTTCGGCGAAATCTCTGAGACACTCGCTGCCGAATCCGAAGACGCTCTCATAGTGCTGCTTTTGCAGGATGATCTTTTTTTGGGAATAGTCCCACTATCACCCCACTGCCAAAATAGCTACTGAAGCTCGCAGAGAGAGCACCGCTGCAACTGTCTCTCGATAAAAAGCCAAAGCAGCCCAATTCACGACTCACTCAATTGCCGATAGTGGTAAAGCGCTATTTAAGGCTTTCTTAATTGCCGGCCGGCTGAAATAGCTAGTTCGCCCCTGCTAATTATCATGAATACCAACATCAACTCTACACCAACAAATCAGGAATTCATTTCCAAGCCAGCGATCAATTAAACCATCAGCTAGACCATCAGCTAATCAAACCAACGAACACACAGCTACCCGTTTTATTCGGTAGTGGCGAGCTGCCGCTTCCGTTCATCTTCTAGCAGCGCCGCTGCTATATCAATGGAAACTCATATGAACAATGCCAAAATCACCATCAGCAATGTACCCGATGAAAAACTGCAATTCATACTCTCTGAAGAAGCCATCATCTTCCTTGCCTCCTTACACGCAAAGTTTCACAAGCGCCAAGCAGAGCTAATTGCCGATCGGCGCAAGCGTCAAAGAAAACTAGACAAAGGTCAGTTGCCTCAATTCAAAAGCAAAGAGATCTGGGCCGAACAACCAGACTGGCAAGTGGCAAGCTGTCCCCCAGACCTAGAGCAAAGGCAGGTTGAAATCACAGGCCCAGTAGACGCCAAAATGATTATCAATGCCCTTAACTCTGCTCCTGGCGCCGACGTATTTATGGCCGACTTTGAAGATAGCTCTAGCCCAACCTGGCTGAATATGCTCTCTGGACAAGCTAACCTCTACCAAGCAGTAAGACGAACCTTAGAATTTAGCATCGGCAAAGGCAAAATCTACAAGCTCAAAGACACCCTTGCCACCTTAATTGTCAGACCTCGTGGACTGCACTTAGCCGAGAAACATTTGCTGATCAAAGGTGAAGCAATTCCAGCCAGTCTCTTTGACTTTGGTCTATTCTTCTTTCATAACGCCCAAGAGCTAATTCACCGAGGCAGCGGCCCATATTTCTATCTGCCAAAACTGGAAAGCCATCATGAAGCTCGCTACTGGAATGACGTCTTCAACTTTGCTCAAGACTACATTGGCATTGAGCGCGGCACCATTAGAGCCACAGTACTAATTGAAACAATCATGGCCTCTTACCAAATGGAAGAAATTCTATTTGAGCTAAAAGAGCACGCAGCTGGTCTGAATGCGGGCAGATGGGACTATATCTTCAGCTTTATCAAACGGTTCAAAAATCATGCCGATAAAGTTTTGCCAGATCGCTCGCTGATCACCATGGACGTCCCTTTCATGAAAGCCTATTGTCAGCGCTTAGTCGATGTCTGTCACCGTCGTGGTGCTCATGCCATGGGCGGTATGTCAGCGTTCATTCCCAACAAGAATGACCCTGCTGTCACAGCTCAAGCTTTGGCTAAAGTGAAAAGTGACAAAGCCAGAGAAGTGGCCTTAGGCTTCGATGGCACATGGGTGGCACACCCTGACCTGATTGAAGTAGCAAAACTAGAATTTGTCGCTGTGCTGCAAGACAAAGCCAATCAGAAAGATAGACCACTGCCGACCACAAGCTGCGGCTGCAAGACCTTGACTCAGCTGGCAATCACAGAAGATAGCTTGATCTCACTGGCAGATATTCCCGCCACTGTCACTGAAACCGGCATCCGCAATAACATCAACGTCACCTTGCAATACATCGCCGCCTGGTTAATGGGCCGAGGGGCAGTAGCTATCCATAATTTGATGGAAGATGCGGCCACTGCCGAAATATCCCGTGCTCAACTATGGCAATGGCTCAATCACGATACCGAGCTGCAAGACGGACGCACATTTAGCCCTGGCCTCTACCGCACCTTCTTGAAAGAAGAACTAGATTCGCTCTTACAAGGGGCCTCTAGTGACCTACAAGCCCGCTTAATGCAGGCCGAGGAGGTATTGAACACCGTAGTGCTGAAAAAGAGCTTTGAGGAGTTTTTAACCCTCGTAGCTTACGAAGTGCTGCTCAGCAACGAAACCGAGCAAACCGAAAAGGCCGCTCAAGACAATCAAATTAACCAATCACAACCAGGTACCCAAATGACCACAGAAATCCAAACAACCCAGGCTGCTCCTGCTCAAGCAAACACTCCCGCAGTCGAATCGGCTGAAAAAACCATCACATTCGGCGGCTGTGTTACACCCACAGCTATGGATGTTCGCTGGCACGGAATCAAGCGCACCTACGCTGACGAAGACGTCATGCGCTTACGCCCCAGCGTTAATGCCGATGTCACCATCGCTCGTCATGGCGCTATCAAACTTTGGAACATGCTGAGAAACGGTGAGCAAGTTATTGCTCTCGGCGCCTTAAACGGCTCACAAGCAGTACAAATGGCCAAAGCCGGCCTGAAAGCAATCTACTTGAGCGGCTGGCAAGTGGCTGCTGACGCCAACTTGGCTGGTCATACTTACCCTGACCAAAGTCTATACCCATCCAACAGCGTACCAGCTGTGGTGCGTCGCTTAAACAATGCTTTGGCACGTTATGACCAGATCTTAAAATTAGAAGGCAAGTCTGGTATGGACGCTTATTTGCCTATCGTCGCCGACGCAGAAGCTGGTTTTGGCGGCCCTCTGCAAGCCTATGAACTGATGAAAATGATGATCGAAGCAGGGGCAGCTGGTGTGCACTTTGAAGACCAATTAGCAGCTGAGAAAAAATGCGGTCACATGGGCGGAAAAGTGCTTGTACCTACTTCTCAATTCGTCAACACTCTAGCAGCCGCACGTATGGCCGCTGATGTGTTAGATGTACCGACAATTATCGTTGCTCGTACTGATGCACTGGACGCCACATTACTAACCTCCGACATTGACCCACGCGACCACGCTTTCTTAACCGGTGAACGCACAGCCAAAGCAATGGTCAAAGATGCCACTGGTGCAATGGTAGAAAACGACGTGATCTTAAAAGGCGAACGCACCACCGAAGGCTACTTCCGCGTTAAAGGTGGTATCGAATCAGTGATTGCCCGCGGTTTGGCTTATGCCCCGTATGCTGATGTGATTTGGTACGAATGCTCTCGCCCTAACTTAGCAGAAGCAAAGCAGTTCGCCGACGCTATTCATGCACAGTTCCCTGGCAAAATCTTAGCCTACAACTGTTCTCCGTCTTTCCATTGGAAGGAATATTTGGACGACGGTACCATCGCCATCTTCATGGATGAACTAGCTAAAATGGGCTATTTGTTCGACTTCATTACTTTGGCCGGCTGGCACTCAATCAACCTGAGCATGTTCAAACTGGCCAGTGAATACGCTGCAGAAGGCATGCCAGCTTATGTGCGCTTGCAAGAAGAAGAATTTGCTATGGTAAATCAAGGCTACACAGCAGTGAAACACCAAGCAGAAGTTGGCGCTGGCTGGTTCGACAATTTGTTAATGACCATCACTGGCGGAACATCTTCAACAGCTGCGCTGAAAGGCTCAACCGAAGAAGGACAATTCCACGGGGAAAAGAGTAAATAAACGCAATCTGAAAACCACAAGCACATCAGGCAGGGAAGCCGATGTGCTTACCTCCAGGAGAAAGATAGATGACAGCAAAACTTAAGATGGTATTGGTTGTGCGAAACGACCTGAACATGCGCAAAGGCAAAGTGGGAGCGCAAACCGGTCATGCAGTGCAAGAAGCCATTATTGATCGCTCAGGTCCTAATTCTATTCCTATGCTCAAAACCGATGAACTCACCCAGCAATGGCTCTGCGCCAACTATCCGAAAACAGTAGTACGAGTAGACAGCGAAGCTGAACTGCTCGATATCTACAAACAGGCTTGTGACGCTGGTCTCAATACTCGCCTTGTTCAAGATCTCGGCACCACAGAGTTTCATGGACAGCTCACCTACACCGTAGTGGCTGTTGGTCCAGATTGGAGCGATCGCATCGATCCCATTACTGGGCACCTCAAGCTGCTATAACCACGAACAAAGCTACAAACAAATATGAATTCACTTGCAAGCAACCAGACACTTAGTACGCTAGACGCCCTAAAGCAAGCCACAACACTCAGCCAAAACGCTCATCAAGACTATGAGCATGCCATAGCCATGCTCTCCTCCTCCACGCGTATTCAAACCAATCGCTGTGCTGAAGAAATTGAAAAAGTTCTCTCCGATAAAGATAAACTAGCCAGCCTGATGCGCTCCCGCAGTGAAGCTGTTTTGACTTATGCGGTTTCACTAGTCAAAGCCCGCGACGCTAACAGCCGCATCCGCGAGCACCGCAAAGCGCTCGCTGCAGCCATTACTGCGAGCTTTGTCGAGCTAGAGGGCAAACACATCAAACCAGATGAGAGGAGAGTGCTCAAAGCTAGCCTCTTACTTGCTATCGCTGAGGACAAGCGTGAGAAAAAGAACTATCAGTTAATTCCAGACAACTGTTTTGGCTTAATGGATGAAATTGACAGAACGCTCTGGCAAGCCTTTGAAAGGCTAGCACCACAGCCAGGTTGGCTATACAACGAAGCTGTAAACAAACTCTCTAACTGGCTCAAAATGCCCCAATGCTATCCAGTAGAACCGGCTGTCAGTGAGCAATCAATCGGCTACCAAAATCAACAAGGCGAAGCTCGTCGTCTAGAGTTTGTGCCTTATTCACCAAACAACCGAGAGTCACAGTTCCAGTCATCGCCCAGACTAGAACTAGAGTTAAGTTTAGAACCACAGGAAAACCTCAGACAATTGTCACTGGTCGGTCAACAGCTAGAAGAAGCGCTCTACACTTTTCGCCACTTCAGCTACGGACCAATGCAAACCAGCTTTGGCAATTTGAGAGAAGAAAATTTTGCCCAAAACCTGCTTAAATTAGCGACAGGCAGACTCGACGAAAGCTACAGCACGTCGCTCTTGACAGAACAATACAGCCGACGCAGAGCAATGGAAATAACCTATTGCGATTTCTTTGAAAGAGCGCGTCACTTAGAGCAGCTACGAGCAAAACTGGCTACCATACTGGTCAAAGCCAGAGACGAAGTGCTTTCCTTGCTGGGCAAAACAGAAGAGAAATTGCAGTTCAAAGGCAGACATTTTGTTTCAGAGTCTGATCGCGAAGCTGGTCAAGCTGGCATGATCAACTGCTTGGCTGCCGATGTTCTGTTGCGCAATAGCGGAGCAACACTACTCAGTCAGCTAGAACAATTCTCATCCGATCCTACCAAAGGCAAAGGCATGCACATAGTTGACGCTGAACTAGAGCAACTACGCGTCTCTTACAAACTACTGATTGAAGACCACAAGCGAAAGCAAGAGAAAGCAGAGCAAACAGCAAAGGCACTGGCCCTGAAAGTGGAAGCGGCAAAAGCAACGGAAGTAGCGGAAGTAGTGGAAGGAACGATTACAGAGCCGACAGCGACTAAAACAGGCACTGTCACTGTCAAAATCTCCCCACCTCCGGGCTCTCCAACCAACGTTTACTAGTTCAAACTAACTGCCTGCTCTAAATATCACAAAACTGCACAGGAGAAAAATGAAAGCGTTCAAAAAATACTTTTTCGACACGGTAATTCCTTTTCTAATATGGCTTGGAATTTTCATTTTCGCTTTCTGGTTAGAATTTTCTGGTTCTAGCCACAGTAGCAAAAAAGCAGCAAACGAGCCAATCTGTTCATCACAGATACTCGCTGAGTTTGCTCAATGCCTTGCTTCAAATGCGCACAGCGTTGACTACTCAAAGCTTCTAGACAAAAGCACCAAAATACTGGTATTCGGAGAAGCGCACGCAGCCATTGCCCAAAAGCAAGAAATAATTGACCACATGCAAGAACTGGCAAATCTAGGCTTCACAGTTTTAGCTTATGAATCTATGCCCTCATCCAAGCAATATTTGATCACTCAATACAAAGCTGGAACGCTCAGCAGAGAAGCACTCAGCGAAGAATTTCGCACTCTCTGGGGTTACAATCCAGAACCATATGTGATGATGATTGATGCAGCTTTAGAGAAACATATGAGCATAGTATTTTTAGATACTGACTATGAACATATAGATTTGAAAAAGCCTAATTGGGCTGAGCTGGAACGTGCTGCCAATGTGCGCAGAGAAGCCCACTGGGTAAACCTAATGGCTAACATCTGCAAGAGTGATAAAAATGCCAGAATCGTTGCCTTAATTGGCAATGCCCATGTCTCATCAATTCAACTTCAGCTATCTCAAAATGTCATTGCCTCCAAGTCAATTAGCCTTGACGGCGGTGAGTTTTTTTATGACACGCTTGTGACCGAAGCAGCACGCCAGAGCAACCTTCAAGACAAGAGACTGATGATCAAAACCGCACCAGCTCTAGGTCGAAACGACAGCAAGGCAATTGTCACTGACAGCAACTATCACCTTCAGGTGCCGCAATCTGCCAATGCTCTTATCATAGGCAAACGCAGCAAAAGCTAAGGCAGTGGTTCAAAACATCAACCTACTCAAGAAAAAAAATCATGAGCTTCGAACTAAAGGCCTGGCTGCTAAAGCAAGTTCCAGGCTCAAAACTACCAATTTCTATTCTATCTTTAAAGGACATCCAGGCATCCGACACCAGAGAATGGCTTGTCACCAATGGCCTTGGCTCATATGCAGGCGGCTCTCTCACCGGCGCCAACACCAGACGCTATCATGGTTTGCTTACCGCAGCCTTGGCACCCCCTGTTAAGCGCACACTGCTCTTTTCTCGACTAGACGAAACTGTATGCTTGGAAGGCGAAAGTGAACGCCGAGAACTGGCCACCAACTTCTGGGCCTCCGGGGTAGTCGGCCCCCACGGTTACCAGCACCTTGAAGCCTTCAGTAATCTGCCCGTGCCCACCTGGTGCTATCGCGTACCCGGCGGTCAACTGATCAAACAGGTCTTCATGAAAAGCGGTGAACAGAGAGTCTACGTTGGTTATACCTATGTCAGTGACGCCACAGGTCGCGCTAAACGCAAAGCACCGGCTCTGAAGCTAGAGCTAAACGTACTGTTAAACTATCGTGATTTTCATAGCCAGACCAAAGGAGCACACGACTGGCGCTTTGTCCAAGATCAACAGCACTACAAGAAAGTAAAGGTGATTCCTTTCAACGGTGCGCAACACTTCTTTCTTGAATTAAGTGACGGTAGCTATGATCAGGCCCCCGACTGGTACTGGAACTACTACTGGCCAAAGGAACATGAACGCGGCCTTGCCGAACAAGAAGACCTCTTTCGCAGTGGTACTGTAAAAGTCAGCCTGAAAGCGGATCAATCAGTAACCCTAGTGGTCGGCTTAGAAGCCCTGGAAAATGTGCCGAAGATGAAAGACCTGGTAACGGAAGTGGCCATGGCTAAAGAAGCGCTGATTGAGAAAGCTCATGGTGCCAAGTTAAGCAGCCTGGAAAGGGAAAATCCCAATCCCAACCCAAATCTAAACAAGGACCTCCCGGAAGTGGTCAAACACCTGATTCTGGCTGCCGACCAGTTTCTGGTCTCTCGCCAGTCAACCAATGGTAAAACCATCATTGCTGGTTATCCATGGTTTTCTGATTGGGGTCGCGATTCCATGATTAGCTTGAGCGGACTCTGCCTGGCCACCAACCGGCCGGATGATGCTCGCAGCATTCTGGAAACATTCGGCAAATACATGAGCGAAGGCATGCTCCCCAACTACTTTCCCGATGGTGGACAGGCACCAGAGTATAACACCTCGGATGCTACCTTCTGGTGGGCACAAGCTCTCTATGATTATCACGAGGCTACCGGAGACAATGAATTTGTCAAAACCCAGATAACCCTTTTGATGAAAGTAATTGATCATCACCAGTGCGGCACAAGGCATGGTCTGAAACTCTTGGATAATGGCCTGATCACTGGTGGTAGCCAAAACGTGCAACTGACCTGGATGGACGCCAAAGTTAACGGCTATGTGGTGACTCCACGTTCTGGCATTGCCGTAGAAATAACCGCTCTCTTGCATAACTTTGTGCGTATTCTCGCTGTGCTCATTTACAAAGTCTACCTTAAAGAACATGGACCAATCACCAGCTACGGTGGCTGGGACAAATGGATTGCTGAAGGCTTCGAAAAATTCTGGGATGAAAAACGCGGCTACCTGGCTGACGTTATTCGCCAAGATGGCAGCATTGACGAGAGCTTGCGCCCGAATCAACTCATGGCTGCCAGCCTGAGTTTTCCGCTTGTTTCTCAAGAACGCGCTCAGTCAATCCTCAAACATGTGGAAGCCAAATTGCTGACACCCATGGGTCTGCGCACCCTGAGCCTAGACCACAAAGACTATAAAGGTCAATATGGTTCGGGCAAAGACTGGGCGACCCAATACGACAGGGACATCACTTACCATCAGGGAACCGTCTGGCCCTGGCTTTTCGGTCTCTGGGTAAACGCCCGCATCTATGCCTATGGCGAAAACGATGCCAACTTCACCGTCATTGCCGAACATCTGAAAGCCCTTGTTTATCACATTAACAACGATGGCTGCATTGGCTCAATCAGCGAAATCTTCGACGGTAATCAAAATCACAAAGCGCAAGGCTGTAATGCTCAAGCCTGGTCTGTAGCCGAGCTTCTGCGAGTCTTGCGTCGCTATCCACAACTGGCAGAAAAGCTCTAGCCGCTCTCTGCACCAACTAAAAATTAAAATCGCGGGTCTGCTACAGCTGATTGGCGTTAGTTAGAAACCGCAGCAACTCAACAGAACCGAACAAAACAGAACAGGAAACACTAATGAACGAAAACAAAAAAGACACCATCAACAGCGCAAATTCAAGCCGTTTCAAAAGTGATTTAGAAGACCAAATTACAATGATGGAAGTACTAACAAACCTATTTGCTGACCTCAGCCAAGAACCAGATGACGAAAACCTTTCCTGGCTCGCTGCTGCTTTCTTCTCAGCTAACACAACCCTAGGCTTAGCAAGAGATTGCTTGGCAATGATTGAAGCTCAGCACTATGAGGCAGCAAGTGAAACGATCTACCTGGTGCTTGAGCAATACGAAAGAATATCTGCTCTGCTGGATAGTCACAAAAACAAAGCCCCGTTCGTAGTCACTACAAGCGCCGCTGACCTACTGGCACTTGAGCAACAACTGCGCCAAATCAATACAGACCTAGCAACATGGAACAGCGACCAGCCTGCAGCTAACACGCTGATTCTAGCGTTAAAGAAAGTGACAAAAGAAGCAGCGGAAAGCCTATGCATAGGCCAAGGTCACCCCGAAATGATGTTTACAGAAAGCAAAATTGAAGAAGTTGTGCAATCGCTGATCGGTCAGATAATGGCGAGTGATTCTTCTACAACTGAAGCTATGGCCCGCGAAATGGTTGAACAAGTGCTTGGCACCACAGTAGAAGAAAGACGCAGTTTTCTGCTAAATGATCTCAACACTCGCGGCCATGCCCAGTCTGTCAATGTCCAGGCTGGAGCGGCCCTATCAGCCGTTGGCGAAGTGGCGCTGGCACAGTCACTTTCCAACGTATTAAGCGATCTCTTACAGCAAGATTGCGCCAAAGCTACCCCAGCTCCAGCAAACAAAGAAATTTTGGACCCCCTCGACTTAATGCTGCTAGAGGCCGAAGGCAACCTGGGTAAACCAATTCACGTCGAACAGGATGGCCTCCTCAGCAAATAGAGCGAAGAACTGGTCCAAGCTATCCATCAACAAAAATAAATAGGAGACCAAATTGGAACTCTATGATGTTACCCCCGACCAAGTCATTGTCGGCATTGCCATTGAAATGCCTGCCAGTGGCCGCCCATACATCTCACTGCCAAACCAATCAGCTGATGAGCAAAGCGACAGACAAGACCTTAGATTCAATCTCACCGATGGCTTAATTGCTAGCCCCAATCGCTTTTCTTGCGGCAGACTTTTAGATGCAGTACTGACAAACGCGAACGGACAGCTACAGTTAGACCAAGACAACTCGGACACAGAGGCTGTCTTGATCAGATTCAAATACGCTGAACGCTTGGATGATGCAACACCATCACTCAACCTAGAAGTAGCAGGTCAAGCTAATCTGCTGCTTGAAACCAGCTGGACAGAAGAGCACTTTGACAAGCACCCTGAAGATTGTCGTGCCTACTTTACGTTGCACAAAGGCGCCTTATTACAGCTAATGCCTGAAACAAGAGTGCAATTAAGCCGCACACGCACAGGCCGAAGCTATCAGCACTTCTGGCAACGCTTCATCCCCGGCATAAAGCCCACGATCACTACGGTCAAAGAACCAATTGGCTCAATCTGTTTTGACGGTGCACGAGTTTTTTGGAGCCAGAAATAAAGGAAAGCCAGCATCACCGCCCACGATGCCAATGTTGAAACTTTCCAAAAGCTGCAATTGAATTTAGAGGAACTAGTTTCACTAGTTCCTCCATTTGGCATTGATGATGCGGCCCTGTAACTGACAAAAATGCGGAGCGCACAGCCTTCCTCCGCAATAGAAATCTGACGGCTGTCCATTGCCGTTCACCAGGTCGCTCTGCCACCTGCGTGTCGGACAAGGGCTTTCCTTATGAGCCCTAATCATTCAATCTCAGGAGCAAAACAATGAGTAAAATATCCCGCGAACTAGTCAATGCAATGAAGTTCTTCGTTCCCAACTCTCTGGCCAAGCACCAGTTTCGCCTTTATAGCAGCCCCCTCATATCCTTCTCGAACAGCGCAAATGAAATTATTCAACAACTGCCCGCTCGCCTCGTAGCAAACCATCTGCCGGTAAACTACAGCGCCGTATCTATTGGCGCAGTGATAGAGAGGCGAGTGGCAGACCTGACACCAAGTGTCAAATCATCATTTACTCCAGTAAGTGGCGAGAAGACCCTCTATCTACCATTGTGCACCCTCAATCAAGACGAATTACTAGGCTTCACTTTTCCCAACTGGAAACAGGCCAAGTTCTCACGAGAACTGAGCCCGAACTGGCTGAACCAAGACGGACAAAATATCTATGAGTACTGCCTGCAAAACGACCTGCGTCCGGTCTTCGATAAGTTGTACAGAAATCACTATGGTCAAAAGGCTTGCCGCCTGATGATTCGCTGGCAAAGAGAACACTTTGACAAATTGCTGGGGCTGCCAGAACATCCGCTTTTTGCCCATCGCTATCAAGAACAAGCGCAATCATCTGTTCGCTTGCAAAATGACATCGACATTAGAGAGTTGCAGACTCTGTCGGCCAACGCACAACTATTGCATGAGCGGGTGACCAACCAAGTCATGATCAAGCATGAGCAAGATCTCGATGAAGAAAGCGATCTAGCAAGTCTCGATTATATTGTTAGGGCCAAGCATAAAATCGCCGAAACCGCTGCAACCGGAGGCACTGAGGCCGGCATTTTTATCGGTTCGGAAGGTGTATCCGCATTCAATTGCTTCGGCGACTCGATAAGCAACGAACTCTTCGACACAACTCCACAGGAAGAGTTATACCGACTCTTCAATCACCCCCTCTGCCACGACGGAATTATTGCCCGCGGCCTGTGTCGCTGGGCTTCTGGAACCGGCTTGACGATCAGACCACATTTTCTAAAAGTAGTCGGTTCTCAGTGGCAGAGAACTCTTTATCTCGACATGAGCTGGTAGCACCAGTCAGGTCAGGCTGCCTAAATTCTCGCCCAGAGACACAAGGCATTTAGCCTCTGGCTTACTCTAACTAGGGTGGGGGGTTTCCTCTCACCCTTCTCTTTAGCTTGTGGTGCTGTGCTTTATTCTGTCTGATTCAATTTTTTTGCAACAATAGTAGACCAGTCGATTAGCAACCAGAAAAATAAAAAAATAGAAAAATTGGACGCGAACGCACCTAATCTACAAAACGAGACCCGAGGGCGTCCTTGCCCTTTGATCTCAAACTATTCTCAAATCGACATCAAATCATCTATTCCGGGCTTTCCAGCACCAGATAATTTAACCTTAGGTCATAGTGTTGATACTGGAAGAATACAATCAAGACTAGCGACACGCTGCCTTTCGAGTTGGTCGCGCCTTTGAGCGATATGTTCCTTTTTACTACTCAACTCGCGTTCTAGGCGTCCGAGCGACTCTTCATATTTGCTACGCAGTTCCACCTCCTCATGCGCTAGTTCCGCCATATCAGCTTCAAAATCAGCAGGCGTCGGTACTATCAAAGTCTGCTTCCTAATGCGTTCCAATACTTCGTTGACCTCAAAGATCACAGCGACTAGTTCTTCGTTGCTGGAGACATCGTGCGATCTTTGAGCGATCGAACTATAGTCAGCCCATGCTTCAGTCAATAGCTCTCGCAAAGCTGGTGGCATGTATTTGCCTTTAAAACAATTGTGCGTTTCTACAATTAAGTCGCGAATTTTCGTAGCTTCAGCTTCGGCCTGAGCGTACCGGTTCCATTTTTTCTTGACGCTGACAGAAGCGATGAACCAGCTAAGCACCGCTATAACTAAAAGTATGCCAACACCGAGAAGAACTGGCATAGACTGAGCCCATGATTGAGCCAATCGTTGAATTGCTTCCATAGATAATTCCTTACAAATAAGCTGAAGGTGCTTAGATTTAGCAGCTTCAGCAATGTTAAAAGCAAACTGCCACCACAACGATTGCGATGGCAGTTAAGAAGATGGCAGAAGCTCAAGCATCTGACCATAGCCGAAACCCTAACGCTTGCCCCAAGACGACGACGAAAAGCCATCCTGCGCTGTCCAAAAACGGTCTGCGTCATTGGGGGCGTTTATGAATTGCACAACGATGCGAAAGCCATCTACCTGTTCTGGGATATTGGCGCTCCATTCTGCCCAGGGTAACCCACCGACACTTTGTGGTTGATTTTCTTGCCAATCGGCTTCGACGCTAATAGAAAGTCCATAGTCGGAATTTGCAGAAGGCCCAAAGGCTGTGCCTAAGCCCATGCTTTTTAAGCCAGGAAGATTTTTCAGTTGCTCACTTGCACTGTTCTTAGCAGCATACAAAGCAGGTTCTGAAGTTTCCAACCAGTCTCTTGATTCTTGGCTGTACCGTGCACATCTTGCTTCGTATTTTTTGATTGCATGGTGCATCCAAAGTGCAGCACACAAGAAACAGACTGCAAAGCCCCACGCCCAAGGAACAACGAATAAAGCCAATGCAGCAGCTATCAGAGTCAGTACAAAAAATACTGGACGTAAAAATGAAAATATCAAAGCGCCCATATCTGAACCAGTCATAAAGTCTCACTTGTGACCTCAAGGATCACTCAAATTGTTTGTGTTATTTCAAATCTCACTACTAACGACACTCATCACTAGATGAAACCAGGGTTAATATGGCTCATGCAAAGCTCAGTAGTACCAGCGATGTAATGCAAATTGAATTCCTTCAGGCAAACAGAGCAAATACCCATGTTCTCAGGCGGCTCCACTACCGTAGTTTGACCTATGACAAAGTCGACGGTTTCCAATTCTGAGTGACAACCTGCCGCCAAACCGGCTTCAGCGATTAGCTCCCTTGCCTGAGCAAGAAGTGCCTGTGAGGCGTTCTCAATCACCTCATAAAACTCCACCGACGGATCGATATCGAGGTTGTCTTCCATTGCCGCGAAGCAACTTGAAACTAGCTCGCCTTCAGCAGTAGCCGATTGCGGTTCAGCACCAGCCGTCAGTGCATCCATGAAAGCTTCAAGAGCTTCATCAGGTGTCTTCTTGCCAGCAATCAGTAATCGCCTTACTTCCAATTTGTGAATTACACCGAAAATAGGAAGGAAAGCAACCAACTGCAGATTGCGGCCGCGTTTAACTACAGTCACGTCAACTACACAAGGACTGTCGCCTAGAAAAGTGTCGGCTTGATTAGTATTGTTCATATATTTCTCTCGGTTAGATTGACTATCGGTTCAAGAACTGCAGTTGCAGGTTCTCTACGATGAAAGAAGAGAATCACCGATGACTCTCTTCGAGCTTGTTGCAATAGTGCCGGTTCATCAGCTGCTCCAGCGCCGACTAGTCGCTTCCTCTGCGAAGGCACCATTAAGCACGTCGTCGCTCACACACGGCCCCTTGCAGACCTGAGCCTTGAGCTGCACAACCTTGCCAAACAGACGCTGACTAAGCGTCTCCACATCTTCAGCAGGTGTCGGATCAAGCTGAAGTGCGGCCGCATCATCAGCTCTCTTTTCTATCAAATTCATAAATAATTCCTCGATTCTAGTTAAAAATACCAGCCCCAGCTAGCTTTCTAGCTATCGAGACGGGTAACACACTTTCAAACTTGAGACCATCTGCAACAGATGCACTCTCGAAATCAGCTTGAATTTGCTCAACCACATGCAGCATGAATTGTGGATTCTGCGCCAAAGTATCCAGCTCAGATTCCAACACAGGCAGATAATCAAGAGGGCTAAAGCTCATGCTGGCAATACTTTCCAAATCGGAGGCTGCCTTCTGAACAGCTGTTGGCTCAGCTAACTTGATCTGGTCGAAAAGTCCGTTGACCATCTTTGCGATAGAAAAGTTCGTCAGACTTACAGCAATCACCGCCAAAAGCACAAGAATGACTGGCCCTAAAGGTGAGATGGTTTCAGTTTTTCTTTCTTCTATTGTTGTTCTCATATATGCTCCAAATTTAAACTACCAAGAGGCAGCGATTAAAAGGCAGAGACCAGCAGCTCAAAAAGCTTTTCGGTCCTTAGAGACTCCGAATCCGATCAGCGCTCCACCAGTCACCACCAGAGCCCAAGCCCAAAACAAGGACCCAGCCAAAGGCAAAGCCCCAACCCCACTCCCGGCCACAGCCAAAGCCAAGACCAGAACCACAGCCCAAGCCAAAGCCGAAGGTCCAGCCGCAGCACACTTCCAGGCCCAAGCCATAGCCACAGCTATAACCCCAACCACAGCACCAGCCCAAGCCATAGCCAAAACCACAGCGACAGCTACATCCTTCGCGCCAGCCTCTGTCACAGTCACAGCCCCCATCACTAGGCCAACTATACACAGGACCGCTCCCGATACAATTATCTTTTTCTCGTTCATTAGTGTTTCATCAAAATAAATGACTCCAGTGCTCATATAAAGCGCCTTTGTCAATAAAATTAAGTGCCACCACATCCTTGTGGTAGCTATGATTATTTGATTTCGATCAACGAAGCGTCTAGCAACCAATCAGCTTCGCTTCAATCATGCCAATACCTGCTTGTTTGGCAGCGATAACACGGTGACGACCGTCTTCGACGTTGTAGCCGCCATCATAGCGAGGACGCAGTACAACGCGCACCATATCTTCACCATACTCATAAGCTTGGCGATGACGTTCAATCTGAGCGCCATCGCGAGCCATTAGCTTGGCGACAACAGCATCGGTCATAAAAACATCAGCCAGAGCCACGAACACAGTAATATCGTCACGATTGTCATCATGATTTCGGCAACTGCTTGAGTTACTTTGCTTGCATTGATCAAAATCTGCCTTGCGGCGTTCACGAGACTTGCCCATAAGAACCTCCCGAATGGAGATCCTGGTGCAAGCCAAGGCAGGGCCCAGCATTTCGGTGTCAAGTAAATGGCCGTGAAACCACTAACTTGCAAACCCTTCTAAATCACCACCATGGTGAAGTGCCCACCAGGACCTACATTCTCTGGATATACGTCATGTCGTTCTCCTTAGGTTGTAATTAAAAATCCGCAAACTAAATTGCGGGCCAAATTTCAAAAAACGCAATCAAGACTGGCTCAATAAGCCAATACTAGCTCCAACCGAGCACATAAAGTATGCGGTGAAAGGCCTCGGTCAAGAGCGAGAAAACACCGCCAAGCAAACCTTTGGTTTGATGTGGCATTAGCACAGCCATGATCAAGAAAAAGATGATCAAGCTAGAGAACCAACGAGTAACACGATAAAACACTTGCCGAACTACTAAAGCAAGCACCAGTAAAACCAGTATAGCCACTGGGTCTATGTACATAAAATCTCCTAGTTGTTTGAGGGGTTGCAAGCAACCCAAAAGGGAAAACGATTACAGCTAGCCGTAATGAGCCGCAGTAATCGCACCATTGGCATCAATCACTAGCTCGAGTGCACGACGCTTACCGCCACTTTTACGGCAATAACCAGGCACTTCAAAGTGAATGCGATTGGTGCGAAATTGAGAAACGCCAAGAGCACCATGAAGCACCTCAGTAATGCCAGAGCGGAAATCACCTTCAGCCAAACGTGCCCGCACCAATGACAAGTTGGGCAGACCTAAGTCGTGAGGATGAAATGAGCAAGGGTGAAGCATGGGCAGATTGTCTTTGCACTCAGCAACTTCTAACTCTGCCAGCTCTTCCAGCTGCTTTTCGCAGATTCGAGTGCGTGTAGGATACTCGTCATGAATACTTCTGCCCTTCTCGTAACCGCCAAAGCGACCATGAAGAACTTTTGAATGACCGTTGTTTAGTGAAATAATAGTTTTCATCTGAATCTTTCTCTCTAGATAAGTTGATTCGTTGACCGCCCTGCAGGCAATCAAGTCAGTTTTCGCAGGGGTTTTCTGAGAAGCTTTCTAAACGGCCAGCTTAATGCTCAACCGTTGTTTCTCATTGCGTCTAATGCTGGCCACAGTTGCCCCATGACCGACTCGCTCTTCCAAGCACTCTTTGCTGTCGTGCAACAAAGCCTCATAGCTCTCCAAATCTAAGCGGCTTCTGTGAATATAAGCCGAGACGCCCTTGGCACAAACTGGTGCCAAAAGACGAACAGCGACACCATCTTCAGAAAGTGTCACGACAAAAAATTCGACTTGAGCACCCCGGGCAAGACCCATCTCAGCTTTGTACTCCATTGCTTTGATTTCGCTAGCGATTGGCCTTCTTGAAGCTGTTCCAACAATAACTTCCATCACATCCCCAATACCCAAGGCGTCGTAGCGTTCGAAGCGCTCGGCGTCACAATAACCAGCAAGTTGCCCAATGGGTACGAAACAAGTTTCATTGTTGGGCAGACGCAAGGCGAAACCTTCATTCAGCTTGGCTCTAACAATGCCTTGAACTGGCAGATTGCTGTTTGCCTGACTGTTGTTTGCTTGACTGTTCATAGCTAGTCTCCAAAATTATTGAATAAGTTCGGCGTCACTGCTTGGCAGTGGCACCTTTTTTTTGATAAAGACCATCCTTGGCTCGAAATCGTGTTGCTGCCGATTCAAGCTCACGCCATGAAAAACATGACCTTGCTGCTCTTTTGGCGCATGGTCATGGCGTGGTCAATATTCCAATTGACGAAATAGAGTTGCCGACGAACAGCAATCAAATCGTCAATATCTTTGTCCAAATCAACTTCTTCAACAAACTCGTTGATTTGGCGCATCCATTCATTTGCTTGATTCAAAAGCTTGCGCGATTTACTAAACTGCAGCTCGTCAATGCAGGCATAATTGGCATCTTTGAGCTTTGCCTTTGCCTCTTCTAATTTTGCGGTGAATTGAGCTTTTAGTTCAAATTTCATCCAGTAGAAGTAAATTGCGGCTATGCAGAAACAGATTACTATCCCAGTAATGATTTCGTAGTCGGCATTTGACATAAATATTCCTTCTCAAGGTTAATGGTTATGAGAGATTAGTGATTAGGAGAAGTCAGCTACAACTTCTCTGTCTGTTGAAAGATGTGAATCAGGACAGCCAAAGATAAGAACTAACGGCGTTGTTCCAGTGTTATGCAACTGGTGCAACATTCTGGGAGCAATCGAGAAAGTATCTCCATCTTGCACTGTTATTGGCTCGTTCCAGTCTTCTGCCCCAGCTTCATTGACCGTGCCGGTATACAGCGTGCCACTGCCAGAAGAGATGATATACAGCTCCTCTCCGTGCAAGTGACGATGAGCCTTCACCTTTGCGCCTGGCAGTAATTTTGTGATGTGCAATCTGAAGTCAGCGTCTCCTGCTAAGGAAGCATGAGCAATGCCCACACTGCTATCAAGAACTGCCGACTCCAGTGCCGTGACTAGATTTGTAATCGCTACATGCGAAACTATTGGATTCTTCATGGCCGCTCAAGACCGATACTATCTTTGACCTCATTGGCTTTAATTTTGAGCAATTCAACGGAGACATCGGAAAAATTACTAATGCGAATAATCTTCCAAAACCAATCTCCATCAGCCCTTGCCAGTTCAACCTTCACGCCGATGTAATGGTCTTTGTCATCCTGAAAATTGAGAGTCAGTAGCCAATTCGAGTCAACAGCTTCTCTAGCAAAATAGTCGATACCAGTGTAGTGATAGCGATCAAAGCCCAACTGCTTACTCAAGGCATCTAAGTTGGTGCTATAGCCCACACTCTGGCCTGCACTGTTTTGCACATCATCAGCCAGCGAACCGGCAGCCACAGAGTCGCGAATCTCGCTCTTAATTGCGGCTTCAAGGTCTGACTGAAAGAGTGAAGCAAACTTGCTTGCCACCCAGTTACCAAAAGCACCACCGCCCATAGCGTTTGAAACAGGCGTAGAGACCATGTCTCGAACAAGATTTTGAGCAACACTGTCGACATCAACGGCACGCTCAAATGTACCAACAGACTTAGACTTAAGGCCCAAGTGCGCCTGCCAGACAGCAAACTCTGGGGTCGTAGTGGCGTAAACCGAACCTAAGAGCAGTCCGACAACGACCAAAGACAAAATCGTTTTCCAGCGTGAACCAGTTGGCTCAGCAGGTAATGCCGTGCCATTATTTTCATTTTCGCTCATATTCTTTCCTCACAAATTAGCTGTCGGCGACCTCCCCTGTGCCTTCAGCTAACGAAAATTAAGAGCCACCGCTATCCGGCGATGACCAATGTTCTAAAACTTTAGTCAGGCAGCCAAACCTGGCTGCAACTGACTGACTTTCAAACCAATACCTTGGTCTTGAAACCGACCTTGGTGCCCCATCGCTTGCGATAACGCTAAATAAAGGGCACGTTCTTGGGCAATTAGCTTTGTTCCATCAAACCAACTGTCGTTCAACCAAATGAAGAAAGGATTCTCCACTTCCTGCCGACGGTCGTAACCAACGGTGAAATAATAGGTTTTGCCATCAGCAGTGCTGACCATGCAGTCAACCTGATAGGCGCCCACTACTTTCACCACTTCATCGATACGACGACTGAGCTTGACCGTAGCAGACACAGCTACTAAATCAGCATTTGCTTTGGCAAAGAGTGCTTTGAGTTTAGTCAAAACAGCTTCTTTCTTGGCTGGAAACTCTTGGTTGCTGATGTTAGCTCTAATACTCTTGACCGTCATAAGTTGTTCCCCAAACAGCAAACGCTATGCTTCAAGCTCCATCCCAGGCACAGCGTCGATTTTAAGGCCACCACAATACCGCGGCGACTGCCGACCAAAAACTTAAACTAAGCGGCTTGGTCGACTTGTACGTTGCTAATGGCGACCGTTATGCCTTGACCGAGAAAACCACCCTGAATGTTCATAACTTCAGAGAGTGATTGATAAAACCAGCCGTCTTGAGCAATCAGCTTGGTTCCATCAAACCAGTTGTCTCTTAGCAAAATGAAAAAGGGATGTTCGGCTTGCTTGACTCGGTTGTAACCAAAGCAGAAGTAATATGTCTTCTGATCGCTGGTGATTAGTGCGCAATCAACATGGTGATGACCAACTCGTTTGCCAGCAAGTTTTACTTCAAGCAAAGCCGAAAGCGGTTCAACATGTGCTCCACCTTGGGCAAAGAGTGTGCGGAGTCTGGCGATGAGGGCTGCCTTTTGAGCTGCGAGTTGGCGGTTTTGAATTATTTGTGCATTTATGTTTTTCATAACTATTTCCTTTGTAAGTTAGGTTGTTTTCGAATACCTCTGCAATTCGCTCAGCTAACATCAAACAAAGCCAAAGACACGACCATCCTCAAAGCAACATAGTTGCATCGAGAAATTAGTACATAGGCCATATTGGCTGTTGTTAGTGGTTTAAAGTACCTTGATGCGCGAAAGAGAATAGAGAGATATCTAGTGTTATCAAAGACGTTCTGTATAGAGCAAGCAATTATGACACCGCGACAGTGGCCGAAAAACGGCGCCATTGAAGCGCGAATGACCTTTGCAGCGCGGTTTTTGGGGAGGTACCCCAGAATAAATTACGATAATCGGATAGCACCATTAGTGGTGATTATACGAGGAAAAGCAGACTAGCAGAGGCTTCTTCGGCCTAAAACGCCGGAACTACTTATCTACATGCGGTTTCAAGGCGCAGCGAAGCAAAATCCTAGAACTGTCTCGCCCAAGCCGGACGGAAGCAGCCTGCTTCATGTATCTGCGCGAACACCCTCGTGAGCGGCGCGCTAGCAACGATTTGCTAAAAAAACATCCGCAACTAAACCAGTTTTCTAAGCTGTATCTGGTTCAAGAGAACGACCAAAGCAAAGACAAAGGCAAGGCTACGCGACTTGCGCCGAACGACAACAGTTCAGTACCCAGATAAACCACAAAGCCAATGCCCTTATAGCTTTTCCCTGGACCTTCAGCCAAGAACCAGTTGATATGACGAAAATCGTCAATGCCCACAGTAGCAGAGGCCTTGATTTCGAAGAGAGCGAGTAATCGACCCGGCGCCTCTGCAACAATATCTACTTCGTGTGGCGGTTGCCGCCAATGATAGAGACGCCAACGCTTTACTAAAAATGGCAAAGACTTTTCCAATTCTATAAAGAAAAAAGTCTCTAGTAGATGCCCAAGTGCTACTGGATCGGCGCCAAGGCTGAAGCTGCTACTGTCCTCTGCGCGCAGTGCAGTAGCACAGCCAGTATCCAGGAAGTGAAGCTTGGATGCCCGAATCTCACGTTTTCCACCTGATGATGTCCACGCACCAAGCCGATGAACAATGCCAAGCCGAGAAAGAATTTCTATGTAATCAGTCACTGTTTCCTTGCGGACCCCGAGCGCCTTACAGAGCGCAGCAATGTTTAGTTCCTCCGCTGTTCGCACCGCTAACTGGTCGATAAGCCTACGCATAGCGTCTGGCTTGCGAACTTCAGCTATAGGAGCTACATCACGTTCGACGATACTGTCCAGATAACTCATGTATCGATGCATGCGATCTGTATCATCTAATTTTCTGATCTCAGGGAAGCCGCCTCGCACGATTAGATCTACAACTCCGGCTCGTGCAAACGGCTGCGGCTTCGGCAATGCGCCTAGGCAATCCAGAGGCTGTTCGGATACGATATCGAGCAACCGACAAGGCGCACGTTCAGCAATCTCCGCTGAGCTGAACGGACAAAGAGTCAATGTCAATACTCGCCCAGCAAGTGAGTCATAGGCTTTGCCCGCCAGAAAGATATCCGATGAACCAGTCAGCACAAATTGTCCTGATCGGTGCTCCTCATCAACAATTCGCTTAAGCGCAAGTGTGATTTCGGGCAGGCGTTGCACTTCGTCGAGCACTATAGGGAGTGCCAACTTCTGAGCATGGTCCGAGAGAAGCTTAAGCTGGCCATAAGGATCGGCCTCAAGCGATGCCCGCATGGCATCATCATCAAGGGTAATATATCGAGCTGTAGCAAGCAAATCCCTAACGAGGGTTGTTTTGCCAACTTGCCGCGGACCAACGATATTAATCACCCTGCTTATGCTCAGCGTCCGCTCAATCCTGGCTAACAGGTGCCTCTGTATAACTCTCATTTCATCCCTGGCTTTTCAAGCCTCGCACTTCAGTCAAAGAAACCGATGCTAAAAGGCTATCACGGATATCGCAAAAAGGCTATTAGCGCTTGCGCAAAAAGGCTATTAACTGTTACGTAAAAAGGCTATTATCAAACCATAGCGAAAACAGCCAAACTCACATACGAACAACAACAAGTGGGCAAGCAGAGCCTTTAAGCAGAAGAGATTTGCCATAAGTGCCAGCTATCGCTAAACTAAACTAACAAGACTTAGTTTAAAAGGCCAACCATGGAAATAGTCAATATTCATCAAGCGAAAACCCAACTCTCACGCTTGATAGAGCAAGTTTTAAAGGGCGATTCGTTTATCATCGCCAAGGCCGGTAAGCCACTGGTCAAGGTCTGTCGGCTTGATTCACCAGTGGCCAAAGAAGTAAGAAGACTTGGTTTCTTGGCCGGACAGATTACTGTTCCTGACGATTTCGACCGTATGGGCAGCGAAGAAATTGAGCTACTTTACAGCAATTAAACAAGGCCTAGATCGTTCAGATTTCCGGGTAGACGCAAGAGTGCTACGACGGGGCCTGCTAGACAATGGTTATCTGGAACTGACAATCAATAGTGCTCATGCCGTTTCTATTGCAAGCTTGCCGCCCCTTCATAAAGACCCATTCGATCGCATCATAATCGCACAAGCAACAGTTGAGGGCATTACCCTACTCACAACTGATGCGTTGGTGGCACAATACCCTGGACCTATCCGGTATGTGTAACGGAGCTGCGGCAAAATCAAGCACTCTGTTCAAGGGCAATAATTCTCTTATCATGATTGTCTAGCATTTTTTCGACAGTATTTATAAATGGCCCAAGATATGCAGCAAGCTCCGCAGGCAATCGATCGAATCGAAGATCAATATGTCGAAAACGACTTTCGTTCTCTTTTCTTTCTAAATCCATCCGCAATACAATTCTATCGATACGCTCATTAAGTTCACTACCAAGATTATCGATCTTCTGACCCAAGCGGTTATCAACCTCGTCGATCTTTTGGCCCAAGCGGTTATCAACCTCATCGATCTTTTGACACAGCCGAGCATCAACATCGTCAATCTTGGCATGAACGGCAACGAACGACGACCTCATTTCCAGAAGCATTGATTCGAGTGTCGATTTCATAAAGGCACCTCACAGTAAAAGCAAAATCAAGGGTCACACATGCATATACGAGTGCCGACCAGAAAAAGTTCAAAATCACGAACCATGCGCCCAAGTCTGGAAAGCAAATTATCCAAGCCTTGGGCGCAGGTTGCAATGAAAAATGTGCTCACTAACCTTGAAACTGCCATAACCACTACACGTCTAGTTAAAATAGCAATAGACCGGTCTAATAAAAATATGAGTTTTTTTAGTTGTAGTGATGCGATCACCTATCCATGCCAACCGACACCATGCCAACCGACATCCTTGTCGGTCTGATTAGCAAGGTAGAGAAACTATAGTCTTTCTCTGTTGAACGTTCGGTTACTGCACTAGCTGTGCCGCTCTTGAAAGCGTGTAGCAATGCTTAAAATGGCCAAACCCACATAGGCAGCTATGCCGAAGAGAGTGACTTGCCATAACAATTTTGTGTTTTCTTTGTTTGAAATAGTTTTCATGGTTGTTCTCCAAAATGTGTTCGTAAGTCTCAGACCTTAAGTCATATCGACGTTGATGATGCTGTAACCTCAGTGCATGGCATCAATTTCTGAATAACGGCTGAGCCAGTAGAACCGCCGTTCTAACGCATCCACAGCTTGACGCAGGGCGTCTTCGTACTGGAAGTGCTGATGGTGAAGTGCTGCTTTTTGCAGATAGAGTTGATGTACTTCTTCTACGATCTTCTTGTCAGCGTTGTGTCCATGTTCAAGTCGCTCCTTGATGTCGGCAAGCTCCCATTCTGCGTCTTCACGAATGTTCGCGTTAGCCTCGTCTTTGTAGGCAGCTCTTCTTTTATCGAGTTGAGCTTTGAATGTTTCGACCTGGGCTTTCAGTGCACTGTTCTCCGAATCATGTTTGAGTTTGCCGCAGAGGCGGGCATAGGCGGCTCCATCACGCTTAATCTGGTCTTTTTCAAAATTGATTATGCGCGTGAGGTCGAAGAATTGCTCACCCAGTCTGTGCTCATAACGGTCAAAACTGTTCAAGTGTTCTTCCAACGTTTTCAGCTCGCGGTCGACTCTGGCCATGTGGTCCATATTGGTCAGCATGTCTTGCTGGCAATCTGCGGTGATTCTGTCTTCGTTAAGACGCCGCTGAGCCAGGCTGAAGGCAAGGGTGGACATATCTGGTTTATTGACCGGCGTGAGCCAAGCCATTGCGCGTTCCATCGGGAAAATGCCAGGAGCACGCAGTCGTTGATGCCATTTGTTGGAAAGATCGATGTCATCGTCAATAAATTTGGCCGGTGCGACTCGCTGCGGCTTATTCGACTTAGCGATATTGGCTTCTTCCGACTGTGCTTCTGCAATCAGTTCAAGACCCTTGAGAAAATAGACTGTGTTTTTTGGTTTATTTTCACCAACGATGCTGACTTTCCAGGACTGACCTAACTTGGGCTTAAACTTGCTGTCGGGAAAGGCAAACCGTCCTAAGACTTTCTCAAATGCTATGAGGCCTTTCTTGCCATGGACAAAAGTTACGGTGAATGTTGCCTCCTCCTGGAGGGCTTGGGTTTGATTCTGAGACATTAGGATACCTCTAAAATTATAAGTTAAGCGCTATGGGGATACACTGCGATAGAACCAATGCGCTCTTCGTATTTAGAGCGCTTGGTACCATTAGAAAAAAGCACCTCTACCAGTGGCAGTGGTGCTCAAATTTACTCGTATTGCTCAAACCAGATTTAGACTTCCGGTTGGTAAAACTCGATTCCTTCGTTTGTTTCAACTGTCGCCGACCCATCCTGAGATACCTCCACGACTCTGACTATCGGCACAAGAACGTCTATGTCAAATAGCAGGGCGGCAAACAGGCAAGGTTGCACCTCTGCGTAGTGGTAGTCGCCAGGTTTCAATCCGCCATAATGCGGAGCAAATGGGTCGATCTTACAAGCAATGTAACTACCTGGTGCGTAGCGCTCCACACTGCAGTCGATTCGCACTTGAGCATTGCGCCATAGCATCTGGTCGGTATCACCAATAGGGCGTATGTACAAAGGTTTATCTACTTGTACCGTCGCCGTTTGGCCAGAGCCAACAAATTTTGGACCTGAAATAAACGGCTGAGCATACACTTGTGCTTACACGGCCTTAAGCGTGTCTGACTCCATAGTCAAAGTGAGTGCATCGTCAAGCAGCTCAGCTTGAACTGTACCGACCAATCCAAGAATAGCGCCGCCAATGGCTGTCACCGAAACGGCAACAATCATGGTGTCCGCAAACAACATCCAGACTGAGCCGACAACTAACAGCAGAACACCCAACACTATCAGGGCTTCAGCATTTTTCTTAATTGTAGATTTCATGAGTATTTCCTCGAACGAATGAATAAAAAGGGAAGCTTAGCCGTAGTGAGCAGCAGTAATAAAGCCTTGCTCATTAGTTCTCACATTGAGAACTAGCCGTCTGCGACCTCTGCTGCGACTACTGCTGCCACCACCATTACGACCGCTAGCGGGCACTTCGAACGCGATACGATTGTTGCCAAATTGCGCCACACCAAGGGCACCATGAAGAACTTCGGTAATACCACAACGAACGTCACCATCAGCCAACCGTGCGCGCACCAGCGACAAACTGGGCAAGCCCAAGTCATGTGGATGCGGCAGGTCAGCGTCAAACACTTGCGGATTGCCTTTGCATTCAGCGATTTCTAATCGCGCCTCATTAGCAAGGATCTTCTGAGCGATTTGGGGCCTAGATGGGCGGTCACAGCAGTGGAAATGTCTGCTCTCTTCACATCCGCCAAAGCGACCGTGAATAACTTTAGAATGACCGTTGTTTTGAAAAATAATCGTTTTCATCTGAATTTCTCGCTAGATTAGTTGTTTCGTTAACTGCCCAAGACAGGCAGTCAAAATGTTTGTGTCAATGCCAGGCACTGACGTATGGGTTAGCGAACAGCAACAACCAGCTTGGCAAGATTGTTAACCGCGTAGGCTGGCCAACCAGGCGCAGTACAAGAGAAGTTGAGAGCAATGTTTACTGCGCCATAGCCTAAATAGGGCTGTTGCGACAGAGCAGTGTTGTAGTACAAATTCCCGACTGCACCTTGTAACTCTCTCGAGCGAAGAACAGCTTCAGCCGCATTCAAAGCACTAGAAAAACAAGCAAGTGCTTTCTCGGTCCAATTCTGCCCAAGCTTAAACTCCCGATCATCCGCTCGAAAGTTGAGCATGGGCAGAAGCAAGGAAGTATCAGCCGACTGCTCCAAAAACAACCACTTAAGCAATATTGAAGTGAGCACATGACTACGGTTGTTTTGTCTGTATAAGACAATTGCATGATCAACTAACTGCCTCATACTCAGTGCAGCCTCCGCATCACCTGTAGTTTTCACATCCAAACCACAACTGACTACTACAAAATCATGAGTCTGCTTAAGAGAACTAATAACAGGCTGAAAATCACTGGCATCACTATGGTGGCCACTGTCATACAAGAACAGATTTTCTCTGAAAAAAAATAACCACTCAGAACCACTCCAACTAGCTTTGCCCGGGTGAGACAAGTCACTGCGCGGCAGCGGCTCTGGAGTGCCAAAATAGCCTCGCCCTTCTATATCATTGCCGATAAAGGCTACAGTGCCATATTGAGTCAGAAAAGTAGCCAAAGCCACTGCCGTCATTGTCCGACCAGAGCCGCCTTGAGCTGCAGTTACAAGAATTACATTACGACCCTTTTTGCTGTTTAAACTATTCATAAAATTGTCCTACAATTATTGACTGTTATTAGCAGCCTATTTGAGAGAGTTTGTTGGTCAACGGGTCAACATAGAAAGTGCCAGAACTGAGTTGCTGACACCGATTGCTATAGACAACACCATCGACAACAAAGACGTTACGGCGAATCATTCGCCAAAAGTGATGCATCAGATGAAACCCTAACACTGTTCTAGTGCTGGCCTCTTGGCGAATCTCCGAGTTGATATCATCCCAATCGCGTCCCAATCTGGCTCGGAGAAACCGCCTCAGGGGTGCTAGGTGGTCGTTAAATTGTTTGCGATGGTCTTCTCTACCCACTAACCTTTGCCCTTTGCCGCGGCAATGAAAATGCCAGTGCACTTTCATCGATTCGCGCTGAGGAAGGGTCTCCCAATCTTGCTGTAGCTTCTTTCGCTCACCTTTGCAGATGCGAAAATCGTGGTTCAGCCGTGGTCGATCCAAAACTATAAATTTCATATCTTCACGCATATCGATACCTCGGAAAAGACGATGGCGCAATTCCGCAAAATCAACCTTCTTTGTTAGCGATTGATTTTGCGATAACAAGCGCAATTAAGACCAAATAGATACGGGCCAATCATTGTCAGAGCGGCGCTTATCTGCGCCCAAGACAGATAGATAAGCTTCTGCTTGGTCTGGATAAACCAAGGCAAATTGCAACTGGCGCGACATCAACGCTTCCTTGGTCAGGTCTTGGTCTCGGAATTCAGCGAATGGTGCGAAGCCTTCGTAGTAACAACTACTCACCGTGAATCCTATCGTGACGCCGTTTTCATGGATGGCATTAACAGTTCCGACAATCGTCACCCCAGCAAAGTACTGAACCTTTCCAAGATCCCGGATAGGATTCTCACTAGTTGAGCCTGCATCGGCAGCATCAAGGGCTTTGAACCACTTGGCAGCAGCTCGCTTTGCGCGACCATGTTTGCGAGCCTGCAACACACCAAAAACAGTGGCTATAACTGCCACAATCACTGCCACAAACTTAGTACTAATCGTAGGCCCACCAAAGCCTAATTCAATGCCAACGTAGGCACTAAACTCAAGTCCTACAACGGCGCTAGCACAAAAGGAAGTTACATCAATAAAGTCGAAAGGAGCGGCACCGGTATCGGTATTAGCATAGTCCTTGCGGTGATCAAAATAGGCCATAGAGAAGCCAACAACACCAGCAGCAACCGCAGCCAGCAAACAGAGAAATAATGTGTTCATAAATAATTCCTAAATTGAAGCCATTGCTGGCTCTACAAAGTCAATGAGAAAGAAAAATACTGATGCCCTTGGTATTGCCGCGTTTCAGCAGCGCATTGAAAGCCACACTTCTCGTAGAACGGCCGCACACCGTAGGCGCAGAATGATCCAACAGTGAGAGAGCGAAGGTTGAGAGCGCGACTAAGGGTTATGGCATACTCCACAAGCAGGCGACCGATGCCCTGCCCGTGCAGATTGGCTCGCGTTGCCATGGCCTCAATTTCAGCAACACCAGACTGAGAATTGGTGTGCAAACAAAGCGCACCAACAATACCGTCCGCATCACGAATGACATAGTAATGGCCAGCTCTTATCTCCTGCTCAATCCACTCTGGAGTATCCCAGGGGAAGTACGGCATATCGAGATGAAACTGGCGATTTAAAACTGCTATCTGATTGACATCAGACAGACTTGCCCTAGTTATCATAATTGCCTCCGAGGAAGCTCAATCGGTTAAAGCTAGACAGCTTTAATGCCTAGTTTGGGAAAGCGAGTGCGTGCCATGAGAATCGCCTGTGGAAGCGCCTCGACCTCCATAGTGAAGGTGTAAGGTGACTCGTGGTGCATCTTCGTTTCTTTAACACGGACGCCTAAGAGGGTAACCAATTCGCTGACAATCTCTTGCGAATCACGCACCAGAGTCATGAAGCTTTTGTTTTGCTTCACTTCTAGCGTGTAGCTCTTGGCCAACTCAGGATAAAGTTCAACGTGCGACTTAATCAAAGCCATGGCGGAAAGCAAAGTCAAATTGTGCAAGTCAGTAAAAGCTGCTGGTGTTTTCGGCATCAAACCAAGCTTGTTCAGCTGGTCGGCGAAGCCAAAGCCAAGCGACTCTCTTTGCACACCACCCTCAACGGCCATAAGCAACATCGACAGTGAGCGAGCACCAACTAGATTGCTATTGCCGATAGAAAACAAAGAAGCAAGCATCTGCCGATCTTCATCGGTCAAATCTTCATCAGATGGTGACGAACTAGCAGCAACTTCAGCAGGCGACTTAAGCAATGACTCAAAGCCAGAAACAGTGGTGGGCTGACCAAGAGCATCACCAATTTCAAAGAAGAAAGTTTTGTCAACACAGCTAACACCAGCTGTTTCAGCAGTGACCGCACCTTGAGGAAACTCGACATCAACAATCACCGCATCGCCCGGCTTAATTGTGCGCTTGGTGGCCTCTATGCCTAGCGGAATCTGAATCTCTTTAGTAATCAGCGACTTGACGTTACTCAAGTTGCCTTTACCAGCAAGCGCCTGACGCAATACTTCATCAATTGCCGCTTCAGTAACCGATAGGCTAAAGAAGTAGCCAGAAGCATTGATCAGCTCCTGAATGGCCTTGAAGTCACGTCTAACGACAAGTCTCATCATCTCTGCGGTGAGCGATTGAAAGACTGCAATTCCACCGAGCTCTTTCAAGCGGTTACGAAACTCTGGAGGAGTACGCTCTTTAATCACACGATCAACTACCTTTTTAACCTCGCAGTGACTGAGCTTACTCTCCATGGCGCTAAAGCCTATACCGCCAGATTCTTCACGTTCTACCTCTTCCATACCACTGTTACAAGCAGCTACGAAAATGGTGTTACGGAAGTCGACAATTTCACCAGAACCTAAAGTGATTTGACCATCGTCCATAGCCTGCAGCAACAGTTGGTTGACCTCAAAACAGGCTTTGTCCCATTCGTCCAGCAGAACTACAGACAGAGGCACATCTGAACCTTGTTTAGACCACTCAAGGTTGTGGTTCATCAACTCGGCATAGCCATGCTTTTCGTCTTTAGGCACAAGTTGATACTTTTCATCAGTTGTTACCTGATTAGAAATATGCCCGCGTGGAGAGCCCTTTAGGTTCCACAGACTGTGTTTGTCCATGTACTCACTACAGTTGATTTTAAGCAAGGCAAAGCGATTCTTGTGGACAAAGGCTGGAATCATGCGAGCGCCTTCAGTCTTACCAGTACGAGACTCACCGGCAAAGACAAGAAAAGCAATAGGCTTAGTCTTGTCGCGCAGTGGGTTAAGGTAGTTGGCATAAGCTTTACGCAGCAGTATGCGAGCCTCAGGCTGACCAAAGAAATTAGCGTCTAAAAACTCGTCGAAAGCCATCTCGGCATCGCTCAAAACACTAGGGTCAAGACGACGACGTGGCAATACTTGTGGTGCCCTTTGAGTATTCATAACAATCTCCAATATTTGAGACCAAAGCTCGCTTACTGCGCCGCTCAAATCTCCTTAAAAACGAGCCCTCGACACCAATGGCATCGAAGGCAAGAAAGTAAAATAGCTGCTTTTGAATAAAACCATTTATCTACGGCGTAGAGAAAAAGCCATCAATACTCCGCCAGCAATTGCCATAGCAACAGCAAGACCAGCAACAAAACCACATGCATCAGTCCATTTATAGAAAACAATCACACCTACAACTGCATTGAAAGCAGTAGAAACAAACCAAATTGGTGTTCTCTGGCCAATCCGATACCAGGCGCCAGCAACCAAGAAACTCCAGGCACCTATTGCAGCCATTGCTACCATAGGCCAGACCGCAATCAAGGCACCAGCGACCACCGCAGTGACACACAAGACGATGCCTAAGATTGTCAAACTACTACCGTTTTTTACACTTACTGTACTCATTTTTGTCACCTCAATATTAAAGTTGTCACTACTAGTCAGGGCTGCGAACATAACGCGCTAGCGCGACCGATTAGAGCCGGCCATGAATAAGAACAAAAAGATAATGGCAAGAAGAAACTTGCCGGTGAGAAAAGCCAAGAAACAAATCAAGAAAGCGAAATCTTTAGTTGGCTTGCACACAAATAGAACGATCAAAACTAGGAATATAAAACCCATAAATTTCTCCTAAAATGGGAAGGGTGGAAAGCACACAGCTGTGCGCTTTCCGTAAAATTGAATTCAGGTCCTCTCGGGACCACTTACTGAGCAAGCAAATGTTGATAGCGACTCAGCAGTTTGCCTGTATTCAGCAATAGATTGCTGCAAACCTGCTTCGCAGTCAGCAGCCAACACTGGCTGGTCCCAAGCTCCAAGTTCATACAGGTCATAGTACTGACAATGGGCATTGATCATAGCCGTTGACTTAGAGACGGCTTCCAGCATCATAGATAACCCGTTGTAGAATATTTCCTCGTCGGCTTCAGTCATGTAGGCATGTCTGCTGTTAGGCAACCAAAGCAATGTCTTGTTAGCTTGACAGTTGCTATAGAGCGTTTCTGCATGCGTCCAGTGAATCTTACGGTCAAGATGGCCATGAATTATCATCACAGGCACGACGACAGACTGTAACCGTTTACCAGTATCCATCAGGGGCAGTAAGATTAATGGATAAATCCTCAGCCAGACGCACAACTCCTGACTAATACGAGCCAAGCTAGAAAAGGAACTCTTCAGGATGAGCGCTCCAGCAGAACGACTGTTCAGCAAGCGAGTTGAAATTGCGCCCCCAAGTGATTCTCCGTATAAGACAATCTCTTCTGTGCTTTTGTTGAAGCGCTCAACAACAAAATCAAACGCATCATGCGAGTCGCATATTGCGCTCTTTAAGCTGGGCTTGCCCTGGCTTTTACCGAATCCCGAGTATTCATAAACAAATACAGGAACGCCAGTCTTGAGCAATAAAGCCAGCACTGAAGCTCGTTTCTCAATGTCACCATCATTCCCCATTGAGTAGAGAATCATAGTAGATGACGGTGATAGCTCTTGATCACAGGCAAAATAGTAGCCCCGCAATTGCTGGCCTCTTCCGTTTAAAAAATAGATTTCCTCACCGCCTAGCGCAAGCAAACTTAGCTTGTCTTCTGGCGAACCACAATTCTTCTCTGGCCTGAGTAAAAACCGCATGTAAAGGCCAGGGACCAATCTGGGCGATAGAAGAAGCCATGCTAAGGCAATTATAAGCATGATTGTTACCATAATGTTTTCTCGTTTTTTGTGGCTGTACCAGCGAACTATCAACCGGTGCAGAAAATTTAAATGACTGTCGGCAGCTGTTAGACCACCTCCAGCGTGACAAAAACTCAGCCACCAATCAGAAGCGGCCGAGTGATATAGACCTACTTAACCAGGGTAAGCGTAGAGCGAAGAGACATGCAATTCGCGAGCCAAGGTGCCAGCTTCGTATCGATTCCAGGCCGAACTTTCAGGAAGGCGATCGGTGACATTGTCGTAATTCTTCAAGGCCGTCACGATTGTGCGAGCTGAGCTCATAGTCTTAGCAGCGATGCGCTTTTTACCAGCAGCCTGACAAACTTTGGCCAGAAAAATGCGTGTTAGTCCTACCCGGAACAACTTATATTTCTTAGAGCTTTCATCACGCTTACTTTCCTTACTCGCTTGAATTTCTTCTCTGATTTCAGCTCGCAGACTTTGTTCCAGTAAGGCATACTCCTGACGCAGAATCTTCCCAGCAGGAAGCAAACTAGCTCTGCTACTCAGGTCGGCAATGCTAATGCCCTTATCAGAGACATAGTCAGTCAAGATGCCAAAGCGCAAACAGTTTTGCAAATAGTCAATCTGATACCATCTCCATTCTCTTTGATCGCCCTCGGCCTTTCTCATTGCCCTGACACGATTGGCATAACCAGCCTCTCCGTCAAACAAGCAGGCCAAACAACTGACGGCGCGCTCAAAGTGACCAGCCAGTTGATGCTTCTCTGCCAGGTGGACGGCATCAAGCAACAATGCTTCAGCAGCACCAGGACCATTACCGGGGTTCTTATCAATGCCATAAGCTTCGGCAAGACTAAGCAAACTATCAACTTCGCGCTCCACCGATGCAGGCACTAGACCCAGCCATTCATCCATCTTATCGTAAGGTGGAACAGCGAGATTTGTCTGACCATAGTAATCATTGAGAGCCTTCACCAGGGCATTGAGGCCAGATTGAGTATCAACATGGTAACAGCTCACACCGGAGTGTGAAGGCTCTGTTCCGCCAGCATAGCCGTCAACTCTGACTTGGCGTTCCCAGGTTTTGTTAAGCTCGTCGGCGAATGCTTTCGGCATTGGCGAACTGAAATGAACTACCCAGTAATACCAAGCTCGACGAAAGGTAACAGTTTGAGAGAGACCCTTGAAGGCATAGTACAAAACCCCTTGGGCACGAGACTGCACTTCTTTGTTATCAGGTGCATTTTTGAGCATGATTACTGGCACTTGCGCAGCAATAAGCTCGACCAAACAACGATCGCTGGCGACTTGTTGTGGCATTCCGGCTAAGTTATTCATGATATGTTCCTACTATTTTTGTTGTTTCAATAGAGAACAACGGCATCAAAGGCCGTGTTCGAATAAAAAGCCATCCTTGGCACATGCGGCATCTTGCCAATTTTTCTCTTTGTCTTACTTAGTTTTCGATTTTCTCACCGCTTCCAGCAGTGCATTCAGTGTGGCTGGGTCCAGATCTTTGAGAACTGCCTCAGCATCCACCTGGTCTTTACGCTCATTGCGGGCTTTAACAGCCTGCTCATAGCGCTCAGTCATGACCTTTTCGTCTTGAGTTTCTTCGAGGGCAATTTCTTCATTGTCAAATTTGTCAACGACAATAATACTAGTACCAGTCTCGGTTACTTCAATTTTGACTCTTGCACCAACCTTGGTTAAAATCACCTCTTGCGTCAAATGACCAGACATAGAGAAGGCTTTATTTGGCACTGTATCAATCATGAAAGTGACATAGGTGTCATCCTTGATTTGTTCAGTACCCCATAAAACCACAGTACCAGCGAAAGTCTGCGTTTTGGCAGCGCCGCCAAGTGCTAAAGCAGTACCTTTGTCGCGCAGCTTAGAAGTGTAAGTACGCATGGCGTCACCCAAAGTATTGCCAGTCGCCAAAATCGTACGGTCGTTATAGGCTACCAAACCAACCATCTGCATGTTGCCAGAAACGTCTTTCAGCACGCTGATGAAAGTAGGCACACCACCGACTAAATATGGAACTGGGGATGTGGCAGTGTAGTTCTTTTCTTGAACAGCACCTTCAAGGGCCTTCTTGGCGGCATCTTCGGTAATACCAGCTCTGCGATAAAAGCTTGCTTTGCCTGTACGAGTATCTACCAACATGAAGCCCATAGTGCCTTGTTCACCACCAAGGGAAGAGCCATTAGATTGCAGGCCAGTGTACCAGGCAGAACGACCATCAGCGGTATAAACCAAAGCCATACTATCAGAAGGCTTGATCACATCTACGCCTGAAGTCCATGAGTTCAACCAGCCTTTGACATACATGCCCCAATCGTCAACCCGTGTTTCAATCAAATCTTCTGGTTCAATGCGATCAACCCAAGCCGGAGCAGTCTCGATGGTATATCTATCAATCTTGCCAGTCTCTGGGTCAACTACAGCAATACCAGTAGCAACAAAACCAGCATAGCCTACCTTAGGTTCAATCAAAGTCACTACCCAATGGGCACTGCCTTCATCGTCTAGTTCAAAGGTGTAGTCGGTATAGCCAGTGGTAGCATAGCCATTTTCGTAGAGATGACGAACCAGGTTGTCACCAAAATATGCTTCCATGCCGATGCGAAAATGTTTATCGTCAACGATTTTTCTATCACTGTAATTGTTGGCCGAAACCATAACATAGCCAGGAGTAGTACCATTAGTCCACCATTTGAAAAAGCCATTGTGTTCTAACTGACCGACCCACCATAGGCGACCATTGATTGACTGTACTGACATAGTGCCAATATCTACCATGCTACCGAGACCTTGCATATTTCCTAAAAGCTCATGCGCTGAACGAACAGCCAACTCTTGGTCAACAAAACGAGCTTGCGATTGATCGAGCAAAACCTGCCCAGTATCAAAGTCTTTTTCAGTGACTTCAAGCAACGAGCGATAGTCGCTGGCGTGAAAAGCCCCCCAAGTGGTAAACAATGGACTGAAAATTAAAGTCATGAGAATCAACAGCAAAGCACCAAAGCCTGCAATTCTTTTCGTTGAATCAGATACTTCGCTAGAAGCGGCAGCCCAAGCCCAAACAGAACCAGTCATAAGAGCAAAGAAGACTACAGTTAAATAGTAGCCGCTCGCCAAAGTTGGCATAAAAAACCAGGCCAGAAGCCAGAATATACCAGTGTTAACAAAAGCCGAAATTAGGCTACGTGTTACCACGCCAACGGCCATACCGGCGAGTGCGGCAATGAGAAAGTACATCATAGTAATACCTATAAAGTTTAAAAGTTAATTTGAAGTGAGCCTTCTTCTGCTGCAACAGTCAGTTGCAGTCGAAGAAGGAAGTTTTTGAGAGTTGATTTTCTTTGTTCATTTCTCTCTTTGTCTTGTCAGCCTGGGCTAGAACTACCTAGGCACTAGCCGACGCAACGATACGAGATGACTTTCTACAGTCGAAAGTAAACTCCACAGCACTCCCTGCTTGTATGCATCCATGACATTGGTCAAATTTAGAAGCTCGGCCAATTTGTTCAAGCGGGCTTCGTGGGCCACGGACAACTTACCTGAAAGAAAGGAAATCTCCCTACGCTGTTGCAACAAGCGAAACCAACCAGTCGTAGAAGCATATGTTATAGCCAGCACAACAGCGACACACACACACTGTGCCACGAAATTGCTTGGTTCCAATAATTCACTATTCATATCGGCGTTCCTCAAAAAATTGAACTAAGAATTGCTTTGATTATTCTGCCTTCGCTTGAGCGTCACTCTCACTCTGTACGAGCAGAAAAATGACAGCCAAACCTGTGACAAAGCCAATCAAATGCGCCATAACCATATGGTAGACAATTGGGTTATCACCTTGAGTCAGCAGGCCAAGAACATTCTGACCAACATACATCACCACAAGCATCCAACTGCGAACAGTTATAGCGGGCACAGCAACAGAGTGACCACCCAGGGTAAAAGTAAAACGCTCGAAAGCAAACATGATGTCATCGCGACTGACTATAAGAGCAGCACCCATCACTGCCGATATTGCGGCCGAAGCTCCTCTAGCTGGGATAACCAGGGGATGAGCAACCGTCGGATGAACTGCTGTAAGAACAATCCAAAGACCAGCCACTACGGCACCAGCAAAATAGACAACAGCGACAGACTTAGCTCCGACACGAGCTTCAAGACCAAAACCAATGGCCACGAAGAACATCATATTGCTGAGCAAATGGGTGATGCTAGAGTGAATGAAAGTGTGGGTGAACAGATTAGTGACAAGCACCCCATAGTGGCCTTGCCAGAGAGCTACTGCTGTCAGCTCAAGGCTACTTACATTAACAATGCCAATGCTCACAATAAAATATGTGATGACACAAGCAAGAACTATTCGACGTGTAAAAACAGGCAGGAGTCGAAACCTGTAAATCAGTGAATCAAACATAAAAACCTCCATTGAAGATTAGTGAAATTGTCGAAGACTTCATGAAGCTGGCTTTGTGCCGCGCTTCAGTTGCTCTGCTCGAATCTCTTGAAACAATGCCCTAGCACAAGAACCACATTTGCCACATTCTTGAGCAACATGCAGCTCTTTGCAGAGCGCCTTAAAATTTTTATCGCCGTCCGCCATAGACTTACGGATGGTAGAGTCAGTAACGGCGGCACAGATACAGATATACATGACCACCTCCTTAGCTGTGGCAGAAAATTCAAACGGTTACTAAGATCTCTCCACTTGAGCCAGTTCACGCGAAGCCAAACCACAAACCAAGGCACTCTCGCAACAACAAAGTTGTCTTAGAGAAATCTGCTAGTGAGCCGTAGGGGCAAGTGTTTGTGGTTTAAAGTGCCTAAAGCGAAAGAAGTAAAAGAGAGATAATTAGTACTAACAAAGACTATCTGCTTATGCCAAACAAACTAGAAGACAACAGAAGAGCTAAAGAAGAGTAGAGAGCGACCACCAATAAGCGCCACAACGCTCTTGTGGGGCGATTTTTGGGCGAGTGATACACTGAACTTTAAAACTACCACTAGCGCAGAGGCACCGCCCACAGTGGTAGAACTACGAGAAAACAACATTAGCAGAGACTAATGACGCTAAACATCTAAAAGCCCCACCAGTTCAGGATTTACCATACGCACCACAGTAAAGTTCATAGTGTCTCACTAAAACGAGCAAAACTGTCACGGCAGCCGAAGCAGCGCTATTGACCGCCAAATGTCTGCCTAGTTGCACTTGAGAATAACAAAAGTACAGCAGTAACTGAGCTATAACAGCTACGATTCAGGCGTTCCCAAACAACTTTTGGCTTTCTGAATATCTAGCTGAGCTTGCGCATTCTTGCCAAGCTTTTTGTAGACTCTGCTTCGGGCCATATAATTCGTCTGCGAATCGTCGCGCAAACCAATGGCTTCATTGTAATTTTGCAAACTGAGCGGGTAGTTACCAAGCTCAAAATAGGCATCACCCAAACTTTTAAAAGCTTCATCATCCATAGAATTTGCTTTAGCAATCAAATCAAAATCGGCAACTGCTTCCTTGAAGCGCTTCAACTTCATTAACAACTCACCGCGATTGCGCTTGAGCTTGAAATCTTTAGGAGCAATAGCGATGGCACGATTCAAATCTTCTAGTGCCTTTTTGCCATCACCTTTTTGCACATAAGCATTGGCACGTCGCCTGTAGCCATTTATCTCAGCAGGATTTAGCTTGATAAAGATACTAAGATCTTCTATTGCTTTGTCTACCTGACCTGTTTCTTCATACGCTATGGCACGATAGTTGTAATAACTATACTCAGCAGGAGCTAGCTCAATTGCCCGACTTAAGCTGACAATCGCTTCCTTTGATTTCTTTTCACCAAATAGCCACACCCCTTTATTGAAATGTGCTTCTGCTAGTTTCGGATCTAACTCAATGGCTTTGTCTAGATCGGCTAGACCTTTTCTCGTCAAATCTTTGTCTTGGCCGAAACAAGTAAAGACCAACATGTAATAGCCTCTGGCTCGAAGAGCATAGGCTTCGGCCATTTTCGGATTGATAGCCAGAGCTGAATTTGCCTCACGAACAACTTTGTTTGGCTCTTTGCTATGTTCATACTCTTTACCACGCAACACATATGCTTTTGCCAGACGTGGCTGCGTAGCGATAATTGCCGTTAATGCTTTAGTCGCTGCTGGATGATTATTGGAAAGAGAAAGGGCTTCAGCTTCACCTAAACGTGCATCAATGCATTTAGGACTAGCTTTAACCACTGCCTTGAACAGGCTCGCGGCTTCTTTGTATTTTTTTGCGGTCAGACTTTGCTTCGCTGGTAAGCACTGATTGCAAGCAAAACCAGGGACGGCAGAAGATAATAACAACCCAAGAGAAAATGTTAGAACCTGCTCTCGGAACACCGTCATTTCACTTTGCCTTTTTTTTGCCGCGCCTACTGATCAGATACCTGCCTACAAAGGCGAGGTTTTAAACCTTTCAAATAGACGACTAGATGCAATAAGACAATATCCGTTCTGTGCTCAAAGTTCAAATCTAAGTTAACAACTCAAAACTAAACAACTCAAATACTGATCGGCCAAATTCTATAGCCAAAATTCAATTGGTTTTAACTTCCCAGTTAACTCAGTACCATATGCGCTGGCTGTATCGCGCTTGAGAACAATAGACGAAACCTCTTTGCCAGAGCTAGCACCAGTTCTAACATTTGTGATAGTGGTATTCAACAAGTCATCGAGAGCGTGAGTATCGGCAGTGGGTTTATCGAACGGTCCAATCTTTACCCAGTGATGATTTTTGGTAGTGAAGAGATTGACGCCTTCTTTGTTGACTGTCACACCTTCGACTGGCCAGCCTCTAGTGAAGCCAAGATACTTCGCTTCTAACTCTTTGGCACCATTGGCATATTGCCAACCTGGACGAGCACCGAGTTCAATATTGTCCATCAGCCGTTCACTTGGCTTCAAATTTTTTGCCGCATCGTCAACAAGCCCCTTAGAGCCGGTGGCTGCATCTTTGACGATAGTTCCAGTTGCTTGAGCAACTTTAGATTCAACTGCTTCAACAACTAATTTCATGGGTTTAGCTAAGTCATCAACCAATCCAAGGGCTTGCTTTCCGAAGGCACGCGACGTGCGTAAGCTAGAAGTGCCAGCCGATTCGCCAACCAAGGCCAGCTCTGGTAGCACTCGCCCCTTAGACGCAATCAGAAGTGTAGTAGCAGCAAGAGCAGCCACTGCTGTATATTCGAATGCTTGAGTAGATAATTTTGTCGATGCCTCTTGCTGATTGTCATCAGAGAGAGCCCTCGAAAGAATGCGGTTTTCCAAGATAGGCATCGCCAATTTCTCCTCGTTAGTAGGTCAACAATAACGAAAAAGAAAGCAAAGCGAAACCCGGTATTTACGCAGGTTTTGGGGCATTTCTGTGGCGAATTTGTGTTCGAACTGTGGCAGTTAGAAATAAACTGTCACGCTTGCCACACCGAGTAGTATATTTTTCGCTTTTTTTTGGTTAGCGTCGCTCACAGCGTCCCTGCTGTGAGCGGCAAAAGTGTCCTATTTTAGAGTTCGTGGAAGTGTTACACCAGTGGCGCCAGTTGTGCCAAGAGACCTCTTTGAAATTGATCGACTTCACGCGCTAAGCGCAGGCCGTCCCAATAGCCGAGAGCACCGATCAAACTGGCAACTTTCGGTGCCGATTGCAGACATTGCTGTTGATCTACAAAACCAAGACGAATACGCCTGGACAACATATCGTCTAGCGTCATTGCCATTTCATTGGCAAAGCAGTATGGCACCTCGGCCATTATTGCGGGAAAATCTAGACAGATGCGCTCTGCTAGCTCATGATTTCGCTCTACTAAGTCAATAACTGCCAGAGCATCTTTGCCATAGGTAGATACTAAATGCTCAACAGTTAGTTGGTCTAACGCCAGCGGTTGCGCTCTTGCCGCGACCATTTCGGCTGTGGCAAGAAAATCAGCGTGGTCAATCCAACCGCCCAGCATCACGTGATTGGTCTTACTCTTTGGTAATGAAAGATAAGACTGGTCACGCATAATCAGTTGCGCCAAGGCCATATCAACCACATGACTGGATAGCATTCGATAATTGGTCAATTTACCGCCAATTAAGCCAATGATTCCACTAGGGCCTTCAAACAGCGAATGCTCACGTGAGATATTAGCGGTTTGACTAGATTCGCCATCCTCTTTCTCATCACCGACTAGTGGCCTTAGACCAGCCCATGCGGCCACCACATCAGCTCGACACAACGGCTTGGCCACTCCGTTACCGCCAATATTATTGCGGTAAGAATTGAGCACATCGAGCAAGTAATCAATCTCTTCAGTAGTTGCCACCGGGTTGTCTAAGGGACCGTCATAACTTATGTCTGTTGTGCCGACCATCAAAGCTTTTTGCCAAGGCACAACAAAAACATAGCGACCATCGTCCGTTGGTAGAAACAAAGCAGTGCTGGTCTCAAAGCTCGCCAGAGGCAAGATGATGTGGGTGCCTTTGGCCGGTTTAACCCGATGCCTCCACGCTGAGTCTAGCTGACTCAATAACTTGTCAGACCAAACGCCAGTGGCATTTACACAAGCGCGACACCGAATGACAATCTCGGCACCACTAAGAACATCCCGACAATTAACGGCCTCGACCCGGCTATCACTGTCAGCAGATTGAAAGCCTGTCGCCTCCATATAATTAACAGCAAGGGCACCGAACGAGCAGGCCGATTTGATCACTGCCATCACCACGCGACTATCGTCAGTGATGCAATCATGAAAACGCAGACCACTAGACAGACGCGAAGCATTTAATGAGGGTGCCGCTCTAACTGTCTCTGCCAGGCTCAGGTGTTGGTGCCTGCGTACACCGCGAGCATTGATAGAAAGCAAGTCGTAAATGGTCAATCCAACACCGGCTTTGAAGCCAAATAGTTTCTTATCGTTGCTGACAGGCAAAATGAAAGAGAAGTCTTTGATCATATGCGGTGCCAATTGCTCAAGCAGACCACGTTCATGACAAAGCTCGCGAGTTAGTCTAAATTGAAACTGCTCTAAATATCTCAAACCACCATGAATTAACTTGGTCGTGCGACTGGATGTACCCGAGGCAAAATCACCTTTCTCTAAAAGCAAAACAGACAAACCACGACTAGCAGCGTCTTGAGCGACACCGGCGCCGACAATACCACCGCCAACAACCACCAGGTCAAACTCTTGCTCGCTGGCTATTTTGAGACTGTCGACCCTGGTCTTCATTTAGCTACCGGTTCATCAGGATCAGCATTATCTTTTGCGGGAGCGGAAGCAGGCGCAAGAACAGAAACAGAAACCGCTTCTGGCAATTCTGTAACAACATTCTCTATTTGCAATGGTTTACCCCAGCCGATCAAATCATTCATAGCCTCTACGTTCTTCTCTATAGCCTCTGCTGATTTTTGCAAAGCTTCCAACTCAGAGCCTGGTAGTGGCAAATTAATGATGCGTTTAACACCGCTGCGACCAAGCACAACTGGTAAACCAACATAGACACTGTTGATACCATATTGACCAGTGGCCAAAACTGAGCATGGCAACATACGGTTTTGATCTTGCAAAATCGCCTCTACCATTAAGGCAACAGAAGCACCTGGGGCATAGTAGGCACTGCCAGTCTTCAAATAGCTGACTATTTCAGCGCCGCCATCTCTGGTTCGCACCGCTAACTCTTGCAGACGAGCTTCAGAAATTAACTCTAAAGCAGGAATACCATTGACGGAAGAATGACGCAACAATGGCACCATAAGGTCGCCGTGACCCCCTAGAACCATCGCTTTAACATCCACCGGGCTAATGTCTAGTTCGGCGGCAATAAAGGTCTGAAAACGAGCGCTATCGAGTACACCGGCCATGCCAATGACGCGGTGACTTGGTAGACCAGTTACCTGGTAGGTGAGCTGGGTCATCACATCAAGCGGATTGGTGACAACAACAAAAATGGCATCTGGTGAAAATTTCACCGCTTGCTCGGCAGCACGGCTAACAATTTCTGCATTGATTTTGAGCAACTGGTCACGGCTCATTCCTTCTTTGCGCGGAATACCAGCGGTGATAACGACAACATCAGAATTGGCGGTGGCTTCATAACCACTGGCGCCAGAAAGTTGTGAGCAATGAGAAGTAATAGGCCCGGTCTGAAGCAAATCTAATGCTTTACCCATAGCAGCACCTTCGTTAATGTCGATCAGTACAACGTCGGCCAAATTTTTCATGGCGATGTATTGACCAGCTGTAGCGCCGACGAAGCCGGCTCCGATAATTGAGACTTTGAACATGATTGTTCCTTGGTTGAGGCTGTTCCACTGGCAACCTAAATAACAGAGGCTGCTGGTACTAAGCGTTAATGAATGGTTGGTTTAATGGCTATTTTGAATGTTTGGTTGTCTAAAAGAAAAAGCAATTAGGCAAAACAATAGGGGACGCAATATTAGAAGCTCAGCCTAGTATCTATAAACAAACAACTTCAAGGCCGCGGCAGCACAAAATACAATTCACCGATGACGCGAGGTGAAAGTGACCCAGCAAACTAAAGAGAAAGCGACCCGTCGCACCAGTGGCACGTCTTGAGTCTGTTTCACTGGCTGTGCTAGGACAAATTATCTTTCTTCACCAACTTTTCTACGAGTAACTTTTCTCGCCACAAATCTATTTTTCTTTCCCTAACTCTAAAATATGCCGCTTAATTGCTACCCCTTATTGCGCAACACGCAATCGGAAACCGCATTCAGCTTCTTTTGAGAAGGGTCTTTCCACCTACAAAAAACCATGGAGAACTCTCATGAGCACTTCAAACGAAAATACCGCAACTATCCCTGCCTTTCCAGCTGGCTTAGAGGGCATCTACGCCTGCTACACAAACCTAAGTGAAGTTATGGGTACCGAGGGCAAACTAATATTCAATGGCTTCAACGCTGTTGAATTGGCTGAAACAAAGACCTTTGAAGAAGTTTGGTTTGTCCTGCGCAAAGGTCGCCTACCGAGCTGCTGCGAGCTATCTGACTTTCGCTTCAAAGTTGAAGAACTTGGACACTTAAGCAATGACGAAGTCAAATTGGTTCGCAAACTGCGCGGTGGTGAACCAATGTCGGCCTTCCGCAGCAGCCTCTCTGCCATTGCCAACGGCCGCAATTTCAAGTCTTGGTTGAAGCGCGAACCAACTGCCATCAACGAAGAAATTATGACCTTATGCGCCTTGACACCAGCAATTATGGAAGTCTTGCATACTGGTCGCAAACCAAAATATAAACTTGGCAACCGCGGATACGCCGAAAGATACCTCTGGGGCATCACCGGTGAGCGCCCGAATGAAGCCAATTTACGCGCGTTAGAAACCTACTTGATTTTGACCATGGACCACGGTTTAAACGCATCAACATTTAGTGCCCGCGTCACTGTATCGACCGGTGCCGATGTTGGTGCCGCCCTAACAGCCGCCATTGGCACTTTATCTGGCCCCTTACACGGAGGCGCACCGGGACCTGTTCTAGACATGTTTGACAGCATTGGCGATTGTACCAATGTCGACAACTGGGTAAGCGAGAAGATGGCTGCCGGTCACCTCTTTATGGGCTTTGGCCACCGCATTTACCGCACCGATGACCCCCGCTCACTATGCCTGAAACGAGTTGCTGAAAGACAAGCAGGACCGCGCATAGAACTAGCAAAAGCAACAGAAGCTGCGATACTTGCGGCTCTAGCAGCAAAACAACAAGCAAAAGCTCTAGCACAAAACACACCTGTTCGCGCCTTACGGGTAAACGTTGAGTTCTGGACAGCAGTAGTGCTAGAACACGTGGGCATTCCCCGCACGCTCTACAGTTCTACTTTCTGTGCTAGCCGCATGATTGGCTGGGGTGAACACATCAGAGAACAAACTGGCAATAACAAACTGTATCGCCCTCTGTCGTACTACACAGGCAAGAAACCTGAGTAGGCAGCTAAGCCATCTACTGGCCGCGACTATAGACCGGAGATAACTATGTTTGCTTACTTAATTGCAGTTCTACAAACCCTACCGAAGTCAATTGAAAATGGCTGCAATGATACATTTCGCTCATTTAGAGAAAGAAATTTTCGCATTTTTACAATCGGCATGTTTATTTCTAGCATTGGTGGCTGGATGCAGGGCCTGGCGCTGAGCTGGCTAGTTTACCGCCTAACTGGCTCAGCTGCTGCTCTTGGAATAGTTATATTTGCCGGCAACCTACCTTTGCTGTTTCTGTTGTTCATCGGGGGCATAGCCGCCGACAGGTACGATAAACGCAAAATACTTCTGGTCTGCAACACCGTCGCCATGCTCCAAGCGATCTTACTGAGCTTTCTGCAATTCACAAATGAAAGCAGCCTCGGCTTGATTGTCACACTTTCAATCATCCTTGGCTGCACCATCGCCTTTGAAGTACCAGCCAGGCAATCACTTGTACCTACCCTCGTCAAAGATCAATTACATCTCGCCAATGCCATTGGTCTATCGTCTGCTAGTTTTCATGTCTCGCGCATGATTGGCCCGGCTCTAGGTGGGGCACTTATAGCGGCGTATGGAGAACAGATCTGCTTTGCCATCAACGCCTTGAGCTTTGTCGCAGCCTTAATCAGCCTTTGTGCTCTTCGCCTGCCACAAGTAGACAAAGAGAGCTCCCGCGCGAAAAAGGACCAGAGCGAAAAGCTCATATCCAAAGCTGATGCAAGAGCGAATTTTTATGCCATTCTCAGAAGTCCTGGGGTCTACACCCTACTATTTCTAGCGGCCTTCGTCACCACCTGCGGCCTGCAGTACACTGTGCTAATGCCAATTATTGCCTCAGAGCTATTGCATGGACAAGCAGTGGCCTACGGCTTTCTCACCACAGCAGCAGGCCTAGGAGCGCTGGTCGGATCACTCTCAATTGCCTACACCGGCAACAAAAAAGGTAGACGACGACGGATTGGCATTGCTACCGTGATTTTATCGCTAGTTTTGGTGCCTTTGGCATTTTCACAATCAATGGCAATTTCTATAGCAGCAATTATTGTGGCTGGTATCTGCCTCTCCATTCACTGGAACGGCGGCAACTCACTAATGCAGCAATGCGTAGAGCCTTCGTCAAGAGGCAAACTAATGGGAGTGTATACCACATTCACTTTAGGTCTCGCTCCATTTACAGCCCTTCTCGCTGGCTGGGCGGCAGAACACTATGGAGTAACAATGGCTCTAGTAGCCAGCGCTGCCGCAATGTTATGCGGTGCGCTGCTCTATTTGATTCAGGTGCGCCGACTGAATGACCTCTGCTAACAAAAAACAAAAAGCGCAGATAGAGTTGAGTGATTTGGCTCACTCTGTCTGCAGTTCTAAACCAATAACTTTACGGTGACAGGCCATGGATTGCCTATCACCATGTCTTGCTATGTGAGATACCCTACAGTTTAGCATCCCCATTTCAACCCCAGAGCCCTAAGAAGCCAGCTCTGTTTTCAACAGGCGCTTTTCACTATACGCATTAGTATTTGCGTGGCTTTTTTTTAGGTAGTGTCGCTCACAGCTTCCGAGCCGTGAGCGACAAAAGTTTCCTACAAGTCTTGTGCTGCGGCTAACTTGAGACTATCAACCTAGTCGTCACTTAGCTACTGGTTCTTTAGGCTCAGCAATAGCTGCTTCAGGAGCAGATGCAGAAGGTTCATCAGATTCAACAATAGCTGCCACAGGAGCTGTTGCAGCCACCACTGCTGGCAATTCCGCAACGGCAGCCTCAACAATCGCTGGTTTACCCCAGCCAATCAAATCATTCATAACCACTACGTTCTTCTCTATAGCTGCTGCCGACTTTTGCAGTGCTTGTAGTTCGGAGCTGTTCAATGGCAGTTCGACAATGCGTTTAACGCCGCTGCGACCAAGCACAACAGGTAAACCCACATAAACATTGTTGAGACCATATTGACCAGTGGCCAAAACTGAGCATGGCAGCATACGGTTTTGATCTTGCAGAATCGCCTCGACCATAAGAGCAACAGAAGCACCTGGCGCATAGTAGGCACTGCCAGACTTCAAGTAGCTGACAATTTCAGCACCGCCGTCCCTGGTTCGCACTGCTAGCTCTTGCAGACGAGCTTCAGAAATTAACTCTAAGGCGGGAATACCATTGACCGAAGAATGACGCAACAATGGCACCATAAGGTCGCCGTGACCCCCTAGAACCATCGCTTTTACATCCACCGGGCTAACCGCCAACTCAGCAGCAATAAAGGTCTGAAAACGACCGCTATCGAGCACCCCGGCCATGCCAATCACGCGCTGGCTGGGTAATCCAGTAATTTGGTAGGCGAGCTGAGTCATCACATCCAGCGGATTAGTGACAATGACAAAAACAGCATCAGGTGAGAATTTCACCGCTTGCTCGGCAGCACTGCTAACAATTTGAGCATTGATTTTGAGCAATTGGTCGCGACTCATTCCCTCTTTTCGCGGAATACCAGCGGTGATAACGACCACATCAGAATTGGCAGTGGTTTCATAAGCACTGGCGCCAGAGAGATGAGCGCAATGAGAGGTAACTGGCCCGGTCTGAAGCAAATCCAATGATTTACCCATAGCAGCACCCTCGTTGATATCGATAAGCACAACGTCAGCCAAATTTCTCATGGCGATGTACTGTGCGGCTGTAGCGCCGACATTGCCGGCTCCGATAATTGAGACTTTGAACATGATTGTTCCTTGGTTGGTACTGTTCCACATGCAACGCAATTGAGTGCGGCTGCAGGTACTTAGCGGTTGATGGTTGGTTACTTAGTTGGTGGAGACTGGCAGAAAATGTCTGGTAGTAAGTAGGAGGCAGGAATAATAGAAACTCAGACTATTACTTGCGAATAAACAACTTCAAGACTGCAATGACAAGTAACAGTATCCACTGACAACGCTCGCAACAAGCTACTGACAAAGTCCAAAGGGAAGCACCATGCTGCAATAGAACTAGAGCTTGAGTCGTTTTCGCTAGCTGCGCTAGCTCTGGTCATTTTTTTCCTCTAACTTGCCACCGAGCAACCTTTTTCCACATTGCACTGACTCTAAATTAAGCTGCTTTACAGCTCCTGCTTTTCAAGCAGGCCGAAACAAGCTCTATCTTCCGCTGTTTTACGACACCAGAAAAAACCTCAATTTTGATGTCCAAAATCGATTCAAGGCGGATAGCTACTGTTAACGCACTTACTAGGGTCTAACATGCCAGCAATAGAAGAAAGTACAACAAAATCAACTGAGAGTATGGCAATTGCTCATAGTCCATGGCAGATAGAGCAGCAATCTTTTAAGTCGACGATTGAAATAGATAGTTTGCAAGCCTGCAGAATGGAGTCATACGGGCTGCCGACTGAAAACATACCTTCACTCTGGAACATTCAAGACTTGCCAGAGCCCAATGCGGACAACAGACTCAAGAGTTGGTCTGCTACAACTGTAGCCGACAACACCACTTTACCAGAACTGCAAATTACTGACGACAACGATTCAAGCGTTATGGAAGTAGCAAAGGATCTTGCCGTCGGAGCAATTGACGAGCTAACCAATCACCCTGGCAGGGTTCTAGGTAGTGCGGCAATTGGCTTAGGAGTAGGAATCGGTGCTACGTTCGTATCACCAGTGGTAATAGGAGCCGGGCTAGTTATGGCTGGCGGCTATGGTCTCTACACGTTAGCGAACAAGGTTCCAACATGGGTAGACGCAGCTAAAGTAGTCTCCAATCCGAACGACTATTCCCTAGAACAGAAGATGAAGGCGCACAGCACTCTCCAAGATGTAGGCGCAGGTACAGTTACGTTAGTAGCCAGTGCAATCGGCGCCCTTGGCACAGCACCTGCAACAGCAGCGATTAAATCAGTATTTCCCTCGATGGCAAGGACAGCAGGTCATAATGCCGGCAGTACCTTTGGAGCGGCCATTTTTGATGATGTCGTAGTGCCCATTGTGGCAACTAGAGGCAAAGACGGTGTGTGATGGAGCCGTACGAACTAAACACTATGCCAATACCAGACTCCTAAATCGATAAGCTCGATGCCAGCAATTGTTTGATAGAAACTAACGAACTCAGTACGGTTACACCAGGTACCAAAGAGACACTGGAAGGTTTCAATTCAACTGCCACTAGAAACGAAGCCTGGCCAACCATTCAGACAATTGCTGCCGTTCATTCCAACCGGGTCTACGCGAACCTGATTTCTTCGTAGAACCACCACTATTGGTGCAGCCCAATCGCCCGTGAAGATTTGCGGCATCAGACAAAAGACTTATCAGAATGGCCTTCAAGCTCTGCTGATGTAGCAATTTCGCTTTTTTCGACACAGTGGTCATACCTTGCCTGTTCAATAGCGACTCTGCTACCAGTAAGAGGCTCTCTTTTTATTTACGCACATCCAAGGACTTATCAACTAGAACACTAGCTATTACCTCATCAGTAATCTTTACGCGGCAACCATGTTGCTTAATGCCTCACGCCAAAAGCCAAAGCAGCGAACCAGGCGTGGCCAAGTTTACCCCAAGAAGATGTGCCGCCCTCAATCTGAACAAAGAGAACTCTGCAATGGCTGAAACACTGGGCTTCAGATAGACACTGATTGAAGTCAACTCTGCCATTGAACAAACCATCATAAAACCCTGTCTTTAGGAGACAAAGCAATGACCACACAAACACAAAACCCAACCTTGACTGTTGAAGAAATGAATGCAAAATATCAATCTTCAATCAGTGTAATAGAACAGATCGAGAATGTTCTTCAAGAAAAACTTGCATCTGGCCCAGCGGCAGCTCAAGCTAATCGTCTCGTTGCCATGGGTCTAGCCAAACAAGCCAATGCCATGCTAGAAAACGTCGGCAGCACCCTGCAATATCTGAATACACCTGAATTCCCAGTCGATGCCGAGACTAATACTCCCTTGGCTGCACTGGTGCATGTGGCCGAAGAAATTGTTGAGGCGCTGATGGATCAGTTTGGTGTCGAAAAAGAAGCCGTCGTGCCTTTTATATACGGAATGAACGCCATTATGCTCCCGGTGATTGATGACCTTCTGACTAAAGCCCAGGAAAAACTCACTGAGGCCAATGCTTTGACAGAAGCCGCTAACGTGACTGCCTGACAGAACGCTTCTTGCAGCCCTGCTACAACAAGCGTCATCTAACCTAATGCTGAAAGTGCCAAGGATGGCGCCCCAGCAGCTTTTATACGGAGTATCCCTTATGACCTCAACCATAAAAACCAAGTTACCATGGGCCATTCTCTTTGCTTGGCTAGTTGTTGTCGCTGCACAGGGCTCGACTTGGTATGCCAATCGAATAACATTTGGTCCAGGTGGATTCACAAACTACACGGCAGCTGCCATTCGCTATGATTTAGCAGCCATCATCGCGGTAGTAATTTGTCTTCTTACAAACAGAACCAGATGCGTAAATAAGACTATGCTTTGGCTAAATTTATTGGCTGCAGTACCCATGACCTTGTTTCTTATCGGCATCTATGTCGCTACTAAAGATCTCATGGGTGGAGTAGCGGCTACCATTCTGAGCTTATCAGGCGTTCTTATGCTGACGCTCAGCGCCCTTCTGGGCAGCGAGAAAATCGCTGGGCGCTCTTGGGTTGGCACTTTGCTTTGTCTTGCTGGCACAGGAATGATTTTTCTCAACAAGTCCAGCCTAACTACAACCCACGGATTAACTGCACAGGGTCAAGCTGTTTTGATTATGCTCGCCGCTACAGCGATGTATAGCATGGCAGCGGTTATTTTGAAAAAGAAAGATGTCAGAGACGATGCCTTTACCTCTGGCGCCGTGCTTATTTGCGCCATGGCGTTACTACTATCAATGGTTGCTTGCTTTGTCCAACCAGGAGCGGTCATGCCGCAACTAGTCGACCTTGAGCTTCAACCACTGCTAGCCTTGTTATGGCAGGCAATATTCTCGACTCTCATTAGTTACACTGCCTTGATCTATCTCACAACCAGGGTATCGATGCCAATTATTGCATCGCTCACCTTTGTCACTCCACTAGTAGCAATCGCCATTGATCGATTTTTTGAACGACCAGAACTCTGGGTTGTGACATACACACCGACAACATTTACTGGAGCTGCACTGATTTTTCTAGGACTCGTTCCAGTTGTTTGGAAGAAGAAGAGCGCTTGAAACTCAACTTTGCTTCTCTCGAATACCTTTTCACATTCAATGAAAATTTGAATTCTTTCAACAAAATTATCAGGAGAACACTGATGATAAAACACATGTACAAACTCGGATGGGCAATCATTTGCTCAATTCTCTGCTGCGGTTTCATTACCATTGCAGTAACTGCAATTTTTCAACAAGGTCACATGCCAGATCGTACTGTCTTTATGTTTGCAGTCGTCATAGGTTCTGTATTGGGTATCGCCAATACGCTTTTAATTGCGATGGCTGAAGCTCTGGGCTTCTGGTCTAGCCTAAGTATCAAGCCCTATGTGTTCAGCGGAACTACATTTGGTCTACTAATGGGCTTAAGCGTCAGCGGACTAGGTCTGGTTCAGGCTCTGGGTCTAGGTATTCTAGTATCAGTCGCTACATCAATCGGCTCTTACATTGGTATACGGGCAGCTATTGCCACACAATCAAAGTAAGCCATCACAATCATCAATTTGATATAGGTATCCCCATGTTATTAAACGACGCAGAAACAAATCAAATAATCCGTGCGATAAAACGCCTCAAGCTAATTGCCATATTGGCTGTAATCTTTATCGTATATTGCCTGCTTTTCAATCCGATGCTATTGCTTGCAATCATCGCCATAGTAGGGCTAATCTTCGGCGCCCTATACTGGGCTAGACAAGCCAAAAGAAGTACCTCTTAATCAATCAGCCACAACTATCAATTTTGTGACTGCATTTTTTCCATGCCGCAGGCGCTCTATGTCGTGACTACCTGCGGTTTTTCACTAAAAATTTGAGAGGAAATAAATATGAATACTGACAATATTGCCAGTCTATTTGACATTTGTTCGACCCAAACCCTTCACGTTCTTCTTGCCTTGGCTGCCGTTTTGCTGGCATCCAAAGTTTGGACTGCGGGTTGGAATGGTTATTACCGAATGTGGGTGACTGGTTCAGAAAGTACCATTAGTCAAAAACTGGAATTTCTTGGCGAACCAACCATCAGAACTAGGTTCACCATTGGTTCAGAGGTAGGTGCGGTTTTGTATGACCATCGACTAGGACGCGCATTGGTGGCTTTGCATGAGGCGCATACGATGACCCAGCTTAAAGACTGGAAAAGCTCGTATATGGCTCTTCGCGAAGCTCAATCGCAGGTCAGTCAATATAAGCTCGGGCACCTGCCACCAAGAGATATGCCACAACCAAGGGCAGCTGAATAGCTTCGTAGGCCAATCGACTAAACCATCTAGGGCACGGACGCCCTAGTCTTTATCTTTTGGAGGCTTTGCAGTCGACCGGTCTACTTGTAATCTAAAAAAATAGAAACAGGGCAAAATTCTTGCTTGTCTTGAGCTAGTCCTGAGAAGGAAGAGACAGCCCATTAAGCCACTTCTGCTCCCTTCTCTAAATCAAGACCAATAATCAAAAGAAAATACTCCGCTAAAACTATTCAGCTAAATTGCCACCAACTGTCCAGTCGACTTAACATCGCGAGGTGCCAGTTGATCAACAATCTGATGACGCACAAGCGCTGTCAGCTGCTCAGGGTTAACTGTTGCACAAGAGTCAAGCCATATTGGCGCACCAACATTAACAGTGACACCATGACGCCAATCAAATTTCATGGCACCGTAAGGGCCTTTAGCCGACTCAGAATGATAGCCCTGAAAAGAAAGATGCATTGGCACAATGCCAACTCGTTCTTGCCTATCTAACTGTGCCGCGGCACCAAGAGCAATAATTGCTGAGCCCAGCTTGAACTCGCCATTGTTACCAATTTTGCCTTCAGGAAAAATCACAAGCGAATCGCCACTAAGCAGTACGTTTATAGCTGGCTCAATCACCGTTTTGCCCTTAGATCTATCTACGGCAAATGAGCCGCAGGCACCCATAAAGACAGCCTTTAGACCGCCGAAGCCAGTCATTTCTTCTATAGCAGTCATGTAACGTGGGTAGCATCTTAGTAATGAATAAATCAAAATTGGGTCAAACATACTGACGTGATTGGCGCAAAAGACGATGCGTCCACCGCTGTCCAAATGTTCTTTACCGACAATTTTTACGCGACCAACCTGAATAAAGATCCAGAGCTTAGCTAATAACTTACCGATAAACTGCAGCGGCAAGAAGGTAAGTGGAACAAAGCCACTAGTAAGACAGCGCTGAGCGTACTGCCAAACAAATTTCTGCTCGATTGCGGCAAAAAACCGCGCAAAAGGACCATCCTTGAGCCCCAGTGTAAAAAAATAGATTTTCATTTTAAGCCTCCTTGCACTAGACCCCAATATCTGAGGTAGCGCAAAACAACGACCACGCAGCAAGGCTTCATCAGCTGCTGGCGTGGTCGATTACGTGATATCAGTAAAAGAGTGGAGCCTGATTCTAGTCCGCTGCACTCAAGGTTCTTGTTAGATGCTTACTACGACTTAGACGCTCTCAACTTGGCCAAGAACGGCAGCGAGTAATAGAAAAGCGCACACAAAGCCAATACTACTAAAGGGACAGCCCAAAAATTTCCCACCATCACGAGCAAGTCGTTGTACAGCGCCAGAAAAAATAGGCCGATAAAAAATACCACAGTGGCGGCAATTAGGTAACCGCGCACGGTATCTGAAAGTGGCCGGCCACGATATCTCTCTAGTGCCAAAAGCACTAGTTGTCCGCCATCCAAAATCGGCAAGGGTATGAGATTAAGCACAGCCAAAGCAATGCTAAGCATGGCAGCAAATGAAATACCTGCTACCAAACCACCGTTAACCTGCTTACCACCTTCGCTAACGATACCAACGACACTGCTAACGTGATCGAGGTTTTCACCTTGAAACAACTGGCCGTACATGCCTAGGGTTTGCTCAGTCAGACTAGCTGTCTGCGAAAACGCCTCAATAGCCGCTCTTCCTGAACTGACCTCTTTGAATACTTGCTCAGCATGCACACCTATGGCGATGCCAATTTTACCCTCAGAATTAGGAACGAGAGTGATAGTCTTGGTTTGACCAAGATGATTGACAAGCAACGCGACAGTCTGCAACTTGTGTTCTTCCATAATGCGCACAATCTGCTCTGGCTTCTCAATTGCTACTCCCTCAACAGCCAAAAATATGTCTCCTTTCTCCAAACCGGCAGCTGCAGCTGTAGAAACACTGCTCGATAGGTCAGAGAGATAGACATCTTTAACTGCCATCTCTGGTACGCCTTTAATGGCAAAGAGCAAAAAGAAGAGTACAACTGGAATAAGCAAATTCATTGCCGGCCCCGCTGCTAAAGTAGCAGCACGACCAGTGAAAGAAGCGCGAGCAAAAGACTGATCATCGGGTTTGATAAAACCACCCACAGGAAAAGGCCTTAGCTGAAATTCAGTACCAAAAGCACGCCCCATTACCTTTACTTGATTGGCACTACCTAAACCAACCGAGAAGATTGGTACATCAATACCTGAAATACGGGCAACCATCCAGTGCCCGAATTCGTGCAGTGTAATCAAAGCACTGAGAATCAGCAAGGTTGAGACCATACCAAATATCTTCGCCGAGACAATAGAAGCCAGCACTACAGCCGCAACTATCAGCACTGCCTTCGAGGGGCGCTTACCCATTTTCATGACTAACTCATTCATGACTTTCTCCTGAAACAAGTTCAATTGCTTTGACGCGATGGTATAGCTTGAAGCAGCCATACCAGCATGCAGCATAGATGGCAACCATTAAGGCGTAGACTAAAACAGTTCTCGATTGAGCCAATGTATCCCACAGGCCATGCAAGAAAATGGTGCTAGCCAGGCCAAGCAAAAGCACAGCGTAGCGTTGAGGCGCCGCCATAAATCTCGACATGCCAAATGCTGCACCCCAAATTGTGCCATACAGTGCGTGCAAGGGTACTCGCACGAAGGTGCCTAATAAGAATGCCTGAAAAGCGCTTCCGTGCTCAGCTGATGCAGGTAGACCACCTTCATTGCCATAGGTCATCAGGTCATAGATGTAGAGATTGTGATAGGTGTTCTCGTAAGCAGCAAAGCCCAACGAAGCAGCCCAGGCCAGTACGATACCGTCGACCGGAGACTTAATAGCACCAGGCGAGAGATAGCGAACTACCAGTAGCACTGCCGAAAATTTCAACAATTCCTCCACCACCCCCACCCGCAACATAAAATATGTGAGGAGGTCGTTGCCACCAGCCATAGCGCCAAACACATTGTTTAGTGCTTCGCCCAAGTTGACGAAAACTGGTGCCACAAGGACAGCGACGCAAAGGCACAGAGCGATTGACATCAAATCAGGTTTGGGGCGATCAAGGACAGCACTTGACTGAGAAAATACCATTGGCAAAACGGCACTGCCGGTCAACCATAACAAGGCAAACAACCAAGTGATCGGAACAAGTACAGAAGCCAAGCCCAGCCACAGACCAATAGCGCTAGAGCTACCGGCCAAAAGCAACAGAGCGCCAGCATAAACAATGCGGCGCGACGTAGAAGCCGAAATATTGAGGTTCATAAAATTCTCCTCTTGCCCCTAAGGGCAAGAATAAAAATGTTGCAAATACTGCCAGCGATTAGCTAGCAGACAATTCCCAATGACCGTCGCCCAGCAGAGTCAGAGACTGCTGATGGTAGGCGTCAAGGGAAGGACGATGCCCAACCGAAACGTAGGTAGCACCACTGGCTTGTAGAGTGCGATAAAGCAGCTCTTCATCAGCGATACCAAGAGCGCTCGTGGCTTCGTCCAGAAAGACATATTTAGGCTTTGCCAGCAAAAAGCGAGCAAAAGCCAAACGCTGCTGCTCACCAGGCGACAGTTCACTACTCCAGGGTCGAATAGCTGGATGACCTTGACCATCAGATTGACCTTCACCAGGATAGCCATCAAGGCCACCAGGATAGCGAGTAGCAAGGAAACCGACATTAGCCTGATTGAGAGCGGCAATTAAGTCTTGGTCAGTCAAATTGGTAGTAACGTTAGGGTAGAGCAGTTGATCACGCAAAGTACCAAGGCTCATGTATGGACTTTGCGACAAGAACATCACAGCCGAGAGCTGCGGGCGAGTAATAGTGCCATCGCCAGAGCGCCAGAGGCCAGCAATAGCGCGCAAAATAGAACTCTTGCCACTACCGCTTGGGCCCTTGATAATAATACCGCTGCCCCGTGGCACTTGCAGCGAAACATTACTGACCAACAAGCGCTTGTAGTCAGGAGTTCGCACAGTCACGTCAGCCAGAGCAATTTGATCAGCAAAAGTCGTGACAATTGCTGTATGCCCTTTTGTGTCAGCTAAATCTTCTGAATTAACAGCATCCAATAGACCAGTGACACGCTTGACGTTGGCAGCAAAAGTACTGATTGTGCCAATTTGCGAGACGAACAGTGAAAGGGCAGCAAGTACCTGGCTAAACGCCATATTAGCTTGGGTAAAAGCACCAATTTGCAAATCACCACGCAAATAGACAGGCAGAATCACAGCGAAGGGAACAATAGCAACAAAGTAGTCAAACCAAGTGGTAAACAAGCTCACTTGACGCTGATAACCAATCAAACTCAAATTGTTCTTGATGGCAGCATGAAAGCGCTTCAACAGCTGCTTCCACTCAGCCTGTTCGCCTTGATAAAAAGCAATAGGCTCAACATTGTTGCGCACATTGATTAAGCCAAAGCGATAGTCAGCTTCTAGGCGGGTTTGATTGTATTTCAAGCTAATCAATTTCACCGACAGCCAAATCGAAATCAAGCTACCAAAAGTGGCGTACAAAATCGAAATTGCCGTGAGCGAACCAGATAAGCCCCAGAGAATCTGAGTGAAGAAAAAGAGAGTAACAATAGCATCGAGAACTGATAGCACCAAAGTAACAGCACCAGTAACAAAACCATCGACGTCGTTAGCAATACGCTCATCGGGGTTTTCCACCAGTGAGGCATTGGAGATGCGGTAATAGTTGCGGTTGCTGAAATACTGCTTGAGTATGTCTTCAGTCAGCCACTGCCGCCAAACAATGCCAAGCAAACTGCGCAGCCAAGCGTAAAAGACAACTACTGGTGCGGCAAAGATGAAAATTTTCGCTAAGACCCAGAGATTACTCCAGGCAACATTGGCTAAGTTGCCGTCTTTGGCCGCATCAGGCAGGGCGTTCTGAAAATTGCCATAGGCTCCATTGATCATGGCATTCATTTTGCTCACACCAATCAAAAAGATGACAAGCAAAACCACTAATGACCAGGCTTTTATGCGAGTTTGCACTGCAAATTTAATACCAATCAGCGGTATAGTGACCTCTGATTTTTCGCGCGAATGAAAGAAAGGCTTGGCCAAAGCCAATACGCTGAGCCAAAGAGACGAGCTAAAAATGCTCGTTTTGTTTTCGGTTTCCATAGAATGCTTCCAAGTTATGAGCAGAACTCAATAGTTCTAGTGCTCGTTAATGAAAAAGCATTTCGGCGACAAGTTACGTCGCCGAAATAACCAAGCTTTGGTTTGATCAGCGAACTTAGCTAGCTAAGTCAATCTCAACTTCAACGCCGTTCTCATCCTTGCCAGAGGCAACGACCTTAAAATCATCGCCCTGTTTAGTCTGACTCAGTGTCAATTTCAAATTGTCGTCAACGACTTCAATCTCGACAACATAAACTGCCAACCGATCACCAACTTCAAGGCCATCAAGAACAGAGTCTCTTTCATAGCGGGTATCACCTTCCATACGCATGGCATGCAAAAGACCAGAAACGTGCCAGCCAGAAAGCTCCATAAAGGCACCATACTCTTTCTTGCTAGTAACAACACCGATGATTTCTTCGTTCATAGGAATGTACTGCATGACCTGGGCATTATTCACAGTCTTTTCACTGAGAGACAGTTTGGTCAGGCGCCCCTCTTTCTTAATATCCAAAACTTCAACAAAGACATCCGCACCAACTTCAACTGAACGAAGCCTAGCGTTGCGTAAGTTGGCACTGTTCCCCATCAACTGTGATACATGAACGAGGCCGACGTGACGTTCACCAGCAAGGGCGACCAAAATACCAAAGTCGGTTTTTTTAGTGACTGTGCCTGAATAGATTTGATTTTTAATAATACTCATGATTGTGCTCCAAAAGCGAAGGCCCAAGGTAATAGGGCAAAAGGTTGTGGCAAATCAAAAGCCCTGCTGGCCAGTAAAAGGCAGCAATAGGCTTGACTTGCCTGTGGTTATTCGCTCACTCTCAGCTCTAAATTTTCAACAAAGTCTGTACGGAACGCCAATAGGCGGAAGAAAAAGCTGTAAATAGCAATTTGATGTTTTGACTGTTGCTTTAAATGCTCTAAGAGAAAGAAGTTGAACGAATACCAAAACGATACGAAAAGCCAAGCACTACTTACAACCGCATTTATCGCATTAGCCCTCGACTAGGGCCTGAAAAGCTCTAATCTGGTGCACTTACAAATACTCACATCTAAGAAAGCTACTGCACACCAACCGCTTGGCTCACCGAAAAAGAGACAGTTGCAGCTATAGTCCAGCGTCAGCTACACCAACGTGCCGTCCGGAGTGGGCATTGCCAGCTTCTACTATCCTAAACTTGGCTTCATCTCGCTCTTTGTAGAAACGCCCCTGCTCATATTTGCTCAATGATATGACCGGCGACGTCACTGGCTGACCATCGACTGTTGACTGCGACTCAAAATCGTTAGTAAAGACGAGTCTCTCTACGCCATCGACAACTACTCCACCTTTGACGTCATCGAAGTAGACTAGCGGCTCGCCACTCTCGCCGACCTTGATCATGGTCCGGCTGCGCATAGCATAAGTATAATAGGACATGGCCCGTCCATCAAATGGCATAAAATTGGGATAGTCAAGCTTGACGCCAGTCAAATCAAATTTCTTAAGCAGCCCTGGTCCTTGCACTTCAAGACGGTTATAACACCTAGATTGATAGTCGCAATAGCACCTAATGCGATACCAAACATCAGGCTTGATCGCTTCGCCTAGTGTCAATATCTTCCATTTACGCTCTTTGCTAGGTACGCCGCGCATCGTTTCTGCTGTTCCTTCAGCAATCCAGACTGAACCACTACGCTGCAACCCAACAAAAGACATCCAATCTCCACCTTTGACATAGTGAGGCGATTTGATCCCTTCAATTAACTCCTGATCTACTCCAAAAATTACGTCAGAGGGAAAATCCGGCCTAATCATAAATTGAGTCTCAACGTACGAAACACCTGGCTTCTGCAAGAAGCGCTGAATCACTTCACCCTTATAAATCAACGCCACAGCGCAACTCAACCGCGATTGAAAGGCTAGAGCAAAACCGATCGCTATAATCAAGCAAACAATTATGCTAATTCCAGGCAACTTGTTCCGCAGCCCCAAAAAAGTGCCGATACCGCTCACGACTTTGCCAGCTCTCTTAATGTTCACACTTTGTCTGCACTGTCCCCCAGGTGCCATTCGGTCTAAATTTTGGCACATCAGCAACAATTTATCACTAGTTGACGGGCAAGTGAATGCCTCACTTGCCCGTCAACTTGCTTCGACTGTATGACTTTGTCAGAACTTGCGCTCAGGCTACTGCGTGCCGACGACTGCTAGTTACCAGGGTGTCAGCAAGAACGTCATTTAGCTGATCAAAGCGATCAAGCGAACTTAAGACTGGAACAGCGGGTGTATCTTTACCCTTGCCGCTTGAGAGCGAGGGAATATGTGAAGCCAATTCAAGATAGCGAGAGTGATCAAGATCATGATTGCCATAGTTGGCACGAACAAAGTGTATCGGTCTATCGACATGGCCATGAAGCTGTTGCTTCTTGCGCCATTGAGCAGCAGCAAGACCTTCTTTAGTGTCTTTGTCACCACAAATTATAATTTGTCCCGATACCACACCCAATCTTTTGGCAATCAATTCAATTCCGCCAGCGCTTGGTTTAGCAAAAGCAGACGGGACAGACATATTGAGCAGAAGGTGTTGCTTGTTTATTTTCTCTTGCACAGCCTCAATTCTTCGTCGAGTGCTCTTGATGCAATCTCTATAGCCACGCTGTCTCACTCTAGGATCTTCCGTGCGAATTGCTACCACACCATCAACAAAAGGCAGCAAATTTGTTAACGAAAGACGCTCAAGTGCTACCCACTCAGGCGAGTCAGTCAGTACAACAATTTTCAAACCTTGGTGCTGAGTGCGAATCTGAGCCAAAGTTTCGTGCACACCTTGATAGACTTCTATCTTTTTATGGGCTGAGGCAAACGACTGCCAGAAATGTTCTGACATCTCCTCTATCTTTCTATATGACAATGAGCGATGCAATTTCAAACGACAAGCAATTTCTTCAACAGCAAAACCATATTCGTGCAAAGTTGTAGCTCTAGCGACTTCAGCAAAAAGATTATTGATTACGCTTGCTGGAGCACGCATGGCACTAGCCAAATCAGCTGTGGCATCAAGAATGAAGTCGGCAAACCAGCGTCTTGTATCAGTGAGAGTATTGTCTAGATCTAAGAGCAGTAAATTATCACCGTTCCTATTTCGCAGAGTGGTTGCATTAGAAGGTAAGCTAAAGCTCTCTTCTCGGGCATCAATCAAACAGGCCTTTGGGCTGGTTGCACGATAGTTTCTTTGCATTTGCCGTTCCTCCAGAGTTTAGATTTATTCGCTCACTTTTCTTCCAAAGTCAAATCAATCTACTCTGGCGCTTGCCAGAGCGACGATCAAACTACTTACAGCAGAGCCGCACCACGCACAAAGCCAAAGGCTTTCAGCGGCGTGATATCGAATGCAGTGCTCACTTCTTAGACCAACCTAATTATTGAACTCTAATATCCCCTTGTCAACGGTAGAAATTTTTAACCTTTAGGTAATCACCGGTGATACCACAAACCAACAAAGTTACATACACAAGAGAACACGCAAAGAGGCTATTAAAGCCACTTCAACCCACCAAACAGCAGCACAAAATGGCAATTTTACTCAAGCGAAAACAGGCCGATTTTAACAGACTAAAAGAGACAGTTGGTACTGCAAAAAAAAAGTCTCTCTGAAAACACTAGAGAGACGATGAGAAATCAACAACTTTTACTCAACAGGGCGGAAGATTATAAAACTCATGTCGTCAGCACCAGCTTCTGGCTGAGGTTTGTTGAGAATACCTTGACGAATTTGCTCAGGCTTAGGGCCAGTCTTCTCTAAAAATTGCTGAAATGCTTGCACCTTACCGTAACCAAAGCGATCGAAGGCACCATCGCTGGCCAATACAACTGTATCGCCCTTACTCAAGCGAATAACTTCGTTGCCCTTAGGGAAACTTGCATACATGTCAGTTCCCAAGCCTAAACCGCCCACTTCAGCATCCAATTGCTTAACTACGCCATTGGCCCGAACCACAAAAGCAAACTCAGAACTAGCAGTAGCTGTCTGCAATTTACCAGTGGCCGGATCATACTTAAGCAATGCTGCTGTAATCGATAGCTCGTCCTTGGCATTCAATCTTTGATCAATCATACCCAGTATGTCGCTGGCACTTCTATTTCGTGTTTCAGGGAGAACTTTGTCGATAGCGGCATGAACGCTAACAGCTTTCTTCGCAGCGTTTAGTCCATGGCCTTCAACATCCATGGCAGCAATCAAAACCTCTCCATCACGAGTTTTCGCCACTCTAATCAAATCACCGCTGGCAGCTCCCTTAATCGCTGGCTCAGTATGAGCGATAAGTTCAATCTTGCCTGCTGCTTGTTTCTGCAACCTAGCAGGGGCTTCCCAGCGATTCTGCAGACTACGCAGAGCCATGCCACTGTCAGAATCCGCCCGACTTAAGGCCCCCTTAACCAGTAAAGATGGAGGGGCGAAGCGAGCCGTAGCCAGAGAACCAAATTTCATACCAACAGCACCCACCCCTGTATCAACCACAAAGGAACCCAGGCTGTTTTTTGTCACCTCTATATTGCGCTCTTTATTGGCGCCAGTATGCCAGGTGTCTTTCAAGGCACCGCCAAACTGACTCCAACGCTTTCCAGTCAATTCATCGTAAGCAAACTTAGTGGCCATTGCCGTGCCAACCCCAGCAGCAACCAACTTTCCGGGAGCACCCAAGCGACTGATAGCGCCAAAGGCCACTCCTGTTGCCAGTGAAGTGGTCAATTCAGGTAACTTATCTAAGGGTTTCTTAGCTGTATCTAAAAGCGCACGACCGACACCTAAGCTAATCATTTCTGCTTCACGGTACAATTTCTGAGAAGTTTCCGACAAAGCGCTATCAGGTTGCTCCTGGCTCTTTGCTGAATCATTAGATTGACCTTTGAACTGCGGCATGGTAGCACTCGCGGAATCTATACAAACTATCTTAAATGATTCCTGAAAAGAATAAAACAGCCAAGTTACCTCAGCTGCTTACTCTGCCACCCCCGTGGAACTTTGAATTTTGTTGAGTTGAATTAGCTTGAATTGAATTCAGCTGCAACTCACCCTATGACAATACAATCGCTGTCCCAATTTTGCAAGCATTATTTTCGCCACAGATCGGCCACAGTTCAGGCACAGAACCGCCCCAGCAAGGCCGGTTGATCGCTTGTGAAAGCACACAGAGTAGAGCCACTGGCACTACATGAGACACCACGAAGCAAAACCAAGTGCACTAAAGCGTATAAACCACAGCGAACTGCCACAGAATTGACACAGTTGCGCCATAGAGTGGAATCGAGACATCAATCGGAGCTAACTATGGACAATATTGATATTCCAAAACTAACGAATGAAGCAGAAGAGGGCAAAGGTTGCTTGATTCGAGAAAAGATTCGAGAAATGCCATTTGAAGAGAGCTTACAGACTCTTAAAGCTATTCAAGAACAAAATGAAAACAATCGAGATCTCAACTCCTCGCTTCCAAGCCTCTCCATGGATATTGAAGCCTGGCGGGACACCACGGTTTATGCGAAACTGAAGCTAAAAGATCACTGGTGGTCACCGCCACAAACAATTACAACTGACGGAATATCCATCGAAACTACTTCAGCGCAACGCTCTCAAAGTTGTACTGACCGGCAGTAGAGCGCAGTTAATTGATCAGTAACTTACTGACCTTTGCAGAAACGAGCTTGAGATGTGGCAAGCGCGCCAGCGCAGCCATTCCTTCTCAGTTAAGCTTTGTTCCAGTTATCTCTAACTGTTCAAGGTTCTTACACGCAGCCATCAGCTTACAATCAGCACCAGACAAAGTGCTTCCATGTGAGTTATTGATGGCTAGATGCCTCATCTCACTTGATCCGGCCAGAGCTTTAAGCATTGCTGTTAGCTGCGTACCCTCAGAAAAATCAAGAGCCCTCAATCGCCTAATACATTTGAGCTGAGCTAAACCGTGGCCTGATATGCGGGTGTGAGCAACAGCATGCTTACTTGTAGCACCACCAAAGTATATGCGCCCAAGAAAATCGTCAGAAGGAAAGTCAAACATTTTGACTTCTTTACCAGCACCATCTTTGATCAAGCGGCTAAATGCTTGAGTTTCAATGCCAATACAGGGTGCAGCTTTACGGTCTGATTTGATGGCGCTAGAAAGCTTAGGAACAAACAGTAAACTACCTGCTGCCTCAGCTGCGACTTGATTTGCCACAACAGACTTTCTAAACGGCACGGCCGCGCTCTTTCTAGTGGCAACAGTTGGTCGCATTTGTATGAGCAATACTATTAAAGAAATCAACAGCAATGCCGAAAGCACTATCGTTGCCGCTACACCTCGAAGCAGCTTATTAGGTTGCTTTAGATAGTTTCTCGGCTCAACCTCTAACCTTTGTGTTGTGAATAGTAGCGAAAACGGTGATGTCATTTCGTATTACTCCCAACAAACTGCCACAAAACCGACACTGCTCCAATCTAGAGTCGTCTTCATCGGCAGTGCAGTGTTTCGCTTGCTCTACTGACTAACATTCATCCATCGAAATACGAAACATCGGGATACAAAAGAGGGCGCACAATGTACAGCCTTAAACAGTCCTTTCCTAAAACTGTTCCTCCCAAGGTCGTCATTCTCGATGACGTTCGCAATCACAAAATTCCTGATATAGACAGCTTAAAGACAGCCCTAGACTATCACGATATTCCAATCAACATTTCTGGACTATATAACAAGGAAAAAGTTGTAGATCTAAAAGACTACGGTGTAGCCTGCAAATCGGCTTACGCACGTAGTCATGCTCCCTATTATCATGCATTTGACTCAGCCCTGCAAAGTGTACATCTAAGAGAATCTGTGGCCGAGAAGCTAATGTTAGCGAATGAATATTTACAGGCCTATGAAGTGGAGCTTCTAGCCCTTGATGGCTTTCGTTCTATTGAGTTGCAATTTGAACTTTGGCAACATTTCATCGAGCAAGGCCGCGACATTCTCCCTGATGCCGAAGAGGCGGAATTAGTGAAGTTTGCTGGTCAGTTCTGCTCTGATCCACGCAAGTTTAATACAGACGATTTTCGCACATGGCCGGTGCATAACACCGGAGGAGCAATAGATCTGACATTAAGATGCTTGAAAGATGAGCATGAGCTTTTCATGGGCAGTATCTTTGATGATGCAGATGAACTCTCGACTACCCGCTATTTCGAAAACAGTACTTCCAAATCACAATCAGCTCTGGAGGCCAGTCGCAATCGTCGCCTTCTCTATCACACTATGACGGCTGTCGGTTTTGCCAACTATCCCCATGAATGGTGGCACTTTGATTTCGGTACGCAGATGTGGGTGATGAACGGTGGTCATGATTGCCACGCCCATTTCGGCTGTTGCGCCCTCTCTGACTAACGGCTAGCTCAGATATATCTTCGACAATAACTCAGTGACGCGTTCTCAATGCTGTTCTGACAAGCACTAGTGCGTCACGCAGTCAATATTTACCGACCTTTGTATAGACTAACTTGAGATGTGGCAAACGCGTCAGCGCCGCCACGCCTTCACTGTTCAGCTTCATTCCAGCTAGCTCTAACTGTGCAAGGTTCTTACAGGTAGCAATCAACTTGCAGTCTTCAGAAGAAAGGCTACTTCCGTGCGAATCACCGATAGTTAGGCACCTAAGCTCGCTTGATCCAGCCAGGGCTTTAAGCAGTGTTGTTAGCTGGGTACCATCAGGATAATCGAGAGCCCGCAGTCGCTTAAGGCATTTGAGCTGAGCTAAGCCTTGGCCTGAAATACGGGTGTGACCAACCGACAGTTCGGTTAAACCGGCGAGTTGATCAATAGCGGCAATCTGTCTATCTGTGGCATTGCTGCAATAGCTCAGATCGAGCCTGCGCAAGCCCGATAGGTGCTTCATATAAAAGAGTGCTTTGGCAATATCGCTATCATAACTTTCTGGCAAAGAAAATTCGCTGCTTGGCTCTCTCTTGGCCGGCTCAGGCATTGCCTGTTGAAACAACCAGATAGCACAAAAGTCATTGGGTCTGAAGCGCTTGAAATATTCTAAGCGAGCCATTAGCTGCGGCGAAGTATCAAGATGTAGTTCGGCGTCCACAGGAAATATCACAGTACCTTGAGCACCATAACGCTTGCCTGAGGCACCACCAAAGTGTATCCGCCCAAGAAAATCATCGGCCGGAAAGTCAAACCTTTTGACTTCCTTACCACCTTGATCTTTGACTATGCGACTAAATGGTTGGGTTTCAATGCCAATACTAGATACTGCGTTAAGCTCTGTTTTGATGGCGCGAGGAGACTGAGGAACAAGCACATTACTGCCTCTTGGCGTAGCAGCGGTCTTAATATTGGCACTGTTTGGTCGAACTTGTATCAACATCACTGTTAAAGAAATGAAGAGCAACAGAGAAAGCACTATGGTTGCCCCTAAACCGCGAAGCAACTTATTAGGTTGCTTTAGGTTGTTTCTTGGCTCAGTCTCTAAAGTTTGAGTGGTGAATAGAGCGGCTTTTTCTAGCTCTCGGCCAGCCTGAATGGCACGCAAATCATGGGCTACTTTCTCAAGGCTTTGATAGCGGTCCATCGGTGCTTTGGCAAGTAAGGTTGCCACGACCTGCTCTATGGCATCAGGAAAGTTTTTGCCTGAGGCATTACTTAAAGTTGGCGGCTCCTGCGACTGATGCATAATCATTGTTCTAACTGGGTTGGCACCTTTGAATGGTGGATGACCGACAAGGGCTTCAAATAATGTGCAGCCCAGCGAATAAATATCAGAACGAGCATCGATGCGCCCGCCGATACACTGTTCAGGGCTCATATAGTATGGGCTGCCGAAGACTTCGCCCAATGACGTGAGATGCTGAATATTGGGATCGCTAACGCCAGACAACTTGGCAATACCAAAATCTACAATTTTGACAGTTGCGCCAGCGCTATCTGGCTGCTTTAGCAGAATAATATTGCCCGGCTTAATGTCACGGTGAATAATCCCTTTTTTATGAGCATAGGCAAGACCAGAGCATACTTCAATGAACAGAGGCAGGGCTTGAGCCAAAGACAGCGTATGTTCTCTCTTCAAACGATCGGCCAACGCCTCTCCGTCTAATAGGTCCATAACATAGTAAGGCAATCGCTCTTCATGCAGACCCAAATTATGGATACCAACAATATTAGGATGATTCATCCTGGCAATCGCCTGCGCTTCCACCTGCAACCTACGCCAGGCAATTTCTGTTACCTGCTGAGAACTCAGTGTTTTCATAGCAAAGAGCTTCTGCAAAATACGGTGGCGCACACGGTAGACATATCCCATTCCGCCCACACCTAGTAGCGAGATAATCTCATAGTTTTCGCCAACCAAATCGAGCGGCCTTAGCTTGCCGTCCATCAGCAGTGGTGGTGGCGCGGTGATACTACTATCTGCGAGGTCAAAAGCATAGCCGCTAGTCAGCCTTGTGCTCTCTTGCCCATCGGACACTTGCCCGCTTTCGAAGTAAGAACTTTCCAGAGACTGAGAACTCTGAGATTGATCGTTTTGATTCACTGATTTGCTGCCAAAGAAAAAGGATTCCGATTGCTGTGCCAACTGAACTAAAAGCCGTTAACAGCAATCTTTTCAACTCGCAGTCTAGAGCACAAATCACGAGAGTTATGAAAAGAAAATGCACAGTGATACGGTCAGTAACAATAGCTAAAAGTGTCTCGCAGCAACCACCTAAAAGTGTATTGAAACCGAGGTATCTTGATGCTGCCGTTTTTAAAATTCGTCTAGCAAACCATTTCTTGCAAAGCAGCAGTCACTAGCGCTGCTGCTCATAGACACACTTATATGTATTGAAGCTGTCCTGCACCAAGCGATAAAGCTCTAGGCACTCTGGCCAATTAGGCTCTTCAGGAGCCAAATTATTGTTTAATCTTTCGCACAGAACAGCTAAATCATGAGCATAGAGAGAAGCAGACATACCTTTAAGCTCGTGAGCTATGGCCTTAAGAGCGGCACGATTGCGCGAATCTGCCATCTCTCCAGCGCGCACAATCAATGCTTGACCTGAAGCAATAAACTTTTCAAAAAGCTCTGTCGTTGCTTCTTCACCGAGAAGCTCACTCAATGCTGTTCGGCCTCTGTCATGCTGGTCTTTAGCCCTAGCATGACTGTCAGCCTGCGAATCCACAGACCGACAAGTCGATTGATATATAGTAGTCGAAGGCGAATCAGCAGCCACAAAGCTCGCTTGTTGTAATCGTTCATCTGGGTATGCATCAACAGAAAAAGATTGCGGCAACCAATGAGCAAGCATGGTTCTCAAAACATCTACCGTTACAGGCTTACTAATAAAAGCATCCATGCCGCAAGCCAAACACTGTTCTTGATCTTGAGACATAGCCTGAGCAGTCATGGCGACAATGGGCACATGTTTGCCTTGGCCGCGACTGGCCTCTCCTTTACGAATTTCAATGGTAGTCTCGAAACCGTCCATTACGGGCATCTGACAGTCCATCAAAATCAATCCATATTCGCCCTGGTCTAGGGCTCTCAAGGCAGCTACGCCATTTGTTACGGCCTGCCCCTCATAGCCAAGGGCATTGAGCTGCAAAAGGGCCAGCCTCTGATTGACCAGATTATCCTCGACCACCAGAACCGACCTAGCCCCAACCTTTCTGGCGTTGGTAGCCAGAGCGCCTGAGCCCCATATAGTGCTACTGCTTTTCTGCCGGGCCACGGCAGTGGCATGCGAGCGCTCCAATATAGCCCGAAACCAAAAGGTAGAGCCTTTGCCTTCTTCGCTTTCGGCCCCTATGGCACCACCCATCAATTCAGCCAAGCGCTTACAGATGGAGAGGCCGAGACCAGTGCCTCCGTATTTGCGGGTAAAAGAGCCGTCAGCCTGAGTAAAGGGTTGAAAGAGCTGTTTGAGAGTGGCTTGATTCATACCAATGCCAGTATCGGCGACACTAAAATGCAATGCAATTGAACTATCTAACAGGCTATTACTCTGGCTTACAGGAGTAACTTGCAAAATGATCCGGCCTTTCTCGGTGAACTTTATAGAGTTGCTCAACAAGTTCAACAAAATCTGCCGCAAGCGATCAGGGTCTCCGACCAACATGGCGGGAATCACAGGATCAATAGTTGTCTGCAATGCTATTTGTTTTTGCGCTGCCTTTTCAGACAATAGATTGATGCAATCATCAAACACCGTGCGCAGATCAAAATCGATCATATGAAGATCAAGCTTACCAGCCTCAATTTTAGAATAATCGAGAATGTCGTCAATCAGTCCGAGCAAAATCTCGCCTGAGCCACGTACTACTTTGACCATATCTTTCTGCTCGGCATCAAGACTAGTGCAATTGAGCAAATCGCTCATACCAATTACGGCATTCATCGGAGTACGAATCTCATGGCTAACATTAGCCACAAACTCACTCTTAGCTCGGCTAGCAGCCTCAGCAGCTTCTTTAGCTCGGGCCAACTCAATATTAGTCTGCTCTAGTGTGCTATTAGTGATAGCCAATTCAGCAGTACGGTCTTGCACTCGTTGCTCTAATTCTAAATTGAGTTTCTGTATACCGGCAAAAAGCAAACCGTTTTCTAGGGAAGTTACAATCTGAGTAGAAAGCAGTTGCATCAGGTCTATACGATCGTTTGTAAACAAGCGTGGTGCCAGGTTATTTTCCAAATAGACAATGCCAACCAGCTTGCCCTGTTTTACAATAGGTAAGCATAAGACTGAGCGACTACCATTCTCTATCAAATATGGGTCGCTGCCGAATACACCTTCTCTTGATGCGTCCTGCAAAACAACTGTTTGCTGCGTACGGCGCACATAATTGACCACAGAGACCGGCAGAGCATGATAATCACTGAGCGCCACCTCATCAATTACAACACTAACAATGCGCTGCTTCTCAGGCCTGGTGCGATGAGCTGTGGCACTGACAAAGCCATGAGCGCGCACTACCAAATTGTCTCCATCTGCAAGCAGAAGAACTCCACTTTGAGCACCAGCAGCTTCGACCACCACTCGCATCAAAGTCTTGAGCAGATTATCTAAGACAACTTCTTTAGAGATCGCCTGAGCCGCTTTTAGCACTGTAATCAAATCTAGAGAAGGGCTAGAACTAGGTACTTTATCAAACTGAACAAGCTGCGGATAAAAACTTCTCAGCTGCACCAGCTTCCCCTCGGCACCCCAACTGGCATAAGCTGAATAGGCTTTAGCTAAGTGAGCATCAGCACAAATGCTCAGACCAAGACAGCGATAAAAACGAGCAGCCAGCTCATTTGCTATGGCTTCATTCTGCACATAGCCATTGTCATGGGCACCATTGATTGCTAGTTCATAGAGTCGTTGCGCCGCCATTGCATCGCCCTGCAAACGGGCAAGCTCAGCCGCCACTAAACTATGCTTGTGACTGAAATTTGCAGGACAAGCTTGAGCCCATTGCCCTAGCTTTTGCTCGTGTTCAACAATGATATTGAGATAATCGGCTTTCTCACTGGCCGAAACATCAGCATAGCGAGCCGCTAGAGCGAGAGGATAGTAGTACCAATACTCAGGCTCTTGAATATGACCTAAAGATGACCACAATAGTGGCTTAGCATGCTGTGCTGCAGCAATTGCCAGATCATAGTCACCAGACAAGAACCGAGCCTGCAATTTCATAATGTAGTACCAGCAGGTCACCACCGGCTGAGTATAAGAATTCATGAATGACTCGTATGCATCCTGCTTAAATGGCTGCTCAAAATCGCCAGCGATGTCATCAAAAGTAGAAAAGTTCTCGGTCAATCCCTGCATATTTTGAATAAGCCGCTGAATTCCAAGAATTACCTCAGCTGGAGCTTCAAACTTAACGCTGCGACAATAGGCCATGTATATCTTAGACTGCTCGTAGACTAGAGCAAGCGGTAAGCCTAAGATGAACTGATCGGCCACAATATGATTGCAGCAATAACCAGCAAAAGTTATGTCGCCATTTTTAGATGATGTCTCAAAACAAGAATAGAGAAAGTCTAAATTGCTACGCAGATGGTTGACCCAATAATTTATGGTGTCACCAACAATGAACTGAATTCGTGCTTTGTAGGCATCGAGACTGCGCTTTTCTACCAGATTGCTGGCAAGCTGTCCAAAGCGATATGCTTGATCGTATTTGCCAAAAACAGGCCCTAGACCCATACCCAAAAAGCCATAGCCCATGGCGGAGGCATCGCAGTTACCATATTGCAAACTAAGTGTCACCATGTGGCAAGCACAAAGTAGAAATAAGTTCTGATCGGAACACAGAGCAGCAGCAAACAATGCTTGCAAAATATCTAGGGCGGAGCGAATTTCTTCATCAGTCATCAACGGCAAGTCGAGCAAATCTTCAATCTCGCGACCAGCCATTAACTGCCACAAGTTCTCATACTGCTCTAGAACTTGAGTAGATGAAGGGTGAGCAACCACCTCAATGCCAAACAAATTAAGACCATCAATACCACAAGCAACGGCTCGCACTAAATTGGTTTTGCCAGTGTAGAGCTCAACACCCATACGGTAAATTTTTGCTTTCTCTAGCTTCGTTTTACTGTGTGTGAGCAAATCGGTAAACTGTTGTACTGATTGATCAAAGTTGCTGCACATCCAATTACACTCAGCTCTTTCAAAGTGTAAATCGAAAGAAAGCTGGTAATCACTTTGCCACGACTCTTCCTCAAGCAAGGCTATACCTTCTTCGAGAAACTGAATTGCCGAATTATAGGCAGTGTTTGCTTTGGCTTTCTGACCGGCGAGTAGATTCAACGCAGACAAGTGCAGCTTCTCGCTGTGCTCAACGATCAATGATTTACCTAAATTGAGATGATCGACAATATCGAAAACTTTCGCCGCAACAACAGACTCAGGCCAGTTGAGTAAAAGCAGTCGGCCTATGCGCAAGTGTTCCTCACTACGGTGCGCTTCGGCAATAAGCGAATAAGCGGCCTGTTGCACACGGTCATGGAGAAATTTATAGGTTCCAGCCTGACACAAGACAAGCCCCTGCTCGATGGCGGGCTTGAGGGCCACGAGTAGATCTTGCTCAGAACACAGGCACAAAATAGCTAAGGTTTCTAATTCACCATTGTTACCGAGACAGGCCGCGACCTTAAGTATGTCTCTTGCTTGAGGTGGCAATCTTAGTAATTTTGCTAAGAGCAAATCGACAATATTATCGGCATACTCTTGGGCTTCAACCCGGTCCAAATCCCACTTCCAAGCATGACTAGTTTGACTAAACTGTAGTAGTTTCTCAAGATAAAGCATCTTCAAAAACTGAATAATAAAAAAGGGATTGCCTTGAGTTTTTTCATAGACCAAATTTGACAGGGACGCCGCCTGGTCTTGAGTGCACTGCAAAGAATCAGCAACAAAAGCTTTAGTGATGTCAGCTGATAGAGACTGCAGCACAATTTTTTCTACGGTAACATCAGCAGCCTGCAACTCATTGACCACCTGGGTCAACAAGTGCTCTGAACCAACTTCATTTTCTCTGAATGCACCAATTATCAACAAATAAGTATTCTCACCTTCGGCAATGAGATTCTTAATTAAGCGCAAACTAGCAGCATCAGCCCACTGCAGATCATCAAGGAAAAGCACCAAAGGATGCTCAGACCTAGCAAAAACACCAACAAATTTGCGAAAAGTCAGGTCAAAACGCTGCTGTTCATCGGCCGCTGGTAAAATTGCCACTGGTGTCTGTGGCCCAATCAACAAGGCCAGTTCAGGAATAACATTAACAATGACAGCGCCATTAGCACCTAGCGCACTCTCAAGTTCTTGCTTCCAGAACTGCACAACCTCTTCAGGCTTGGTCAGAAGAAAGAGAATAAACTCTTTAAAAGCCTGGGTAGTTGTTGAAAACGGGACATTGGCGCGATACTGATCAAACTTGCCGGTGAGAAAGAAACCGTGCTCTTGAACCAGTGGCTTGTAAAGCTCGCGCACTAGTGTTGACTTACCAATACCGGAGTAGCCGGAAACAAGCAAAAGCTCAGCCGCTCCTTGCTCGGTGACACGATTGAAAGCCGCTACTAACGACTCAACTTCAAGCTCTCGGCCGTAAAGCCGGGTGGGTATGTTTAGACCATGAGGGCTATCATCGAGACCCAGTTCGAAACTACCAATTGGCGCACTTAATTCATAGCCTTGCCCTAGTCTAAAAAGATCTTGAGCTAAGCCATAAGCACTCTGATAGCGATCTTCTGGCTTCTTAGTCAAGAGCTTCAGTACTATCGCTGAAAGAAACTCTGGAACTGCCTTATTTAATTGATGAGGGGGCAGAGGAGAACAAGATAAGTGGGCATGCACGAGCTCAAGTGGATCATCAAAAACGAATGGCGGCTGACCAGTGAGCATCTCGTAAAAGATGGCACCAAGAGAATAGAGATCGCTCAAATGCTCTAGCGGCTGCTGCATGCGACCAGTCTGCTCAGGTGAGTGATAGGCCATTCCTTCCAAGGAAGGTGCAGCAGCGGGGTCAGTTTGTTTTAGGTTTAGATTTTGGCTTGGGCTTGAAGCAATCGCCGCACCAAAATCAACGATCGTGGCAGCCGTTGGTTGACTAGAGTGATTGAGGACAATGTTGGCAGGACAAAGGTCTAGGTGAATCAAACCAGCCTTGTGAATAGATTCAACACTCTCAGCCAAAGCAATTGCCAATTCAAAGAAGAGTGAAAGCTCAAGCGCTCCCTGTTTAAGAAACTGTTCTAAATTGACCGGACCAGCATCGGCTGCAATCAAAGCGAGCTTATTGCCAACTCGCTCAAGGGCGACCACCTGCAAACAGCCTTTCAAATTGAGAGATTTAAGTAGTTTAAGTAGTTCGAATTCTCGCTCTAAGGCAGCAATTTCAGAAGCACCAGGATTCGAGTTGAGAAGGACCTTGATCACTACTTTTTCATTGTCAAGCCTGCGCCGACCGCGAAGAACCTCATGACGAGCCCCACGATAAATTACTTGTAGATCCAGATAACCATTTTGCTGGGGAGGATCATTGGATAGAGCCAAGTTCATGAGCAAAGCCTGCAAGCAGTAGATCGTGGCGGCACGACAAAAGAATAATGGGTCGCCTTAGCTATCGCTAACTGCGAGCAGATTATAGCGCGAAAAGCAGCACCAATCAGCCAGAGGCCAATACAGATTATAACCGGCGCCAAAGTTCCAGCCCGTGTAGTCAACAAAACCGATGATCGCACCTATTCCGCGAACATCTTAGATAAAATCAGTAAAACTTCTTTTGCAGCTACTGTATCAATCTTACCCAAATATTTAACAAGTCGCAATTTGTCGATAGTGCGAATTTGGTCCAGAACTATTTCTCCTTCTTTGTTTTGAAAAGAAATTGCAACTCTACTAGGATAAGAGCGTGACCGAGTAGTCATTGGCGCAATGATAACTGTTCTCAAATGTTCATTTAGTTCATCGGGTGAGATGACAACACATGGTCGAGTTTTCTGGATTTCAGAACCAATTGTTGGATCAAGGCATACCAAAAATACACCGAATCTAGTGGCAGCTACCACGTCCATTCACTGCCGTCCCACTCATTCTCTATAAATGGCTCACTAATGATTAAGTGGTCATCCTGATTTTTATGCATCGTAGCAAAAGCTTCGCCCCAGCCCGAGCGCACGTTTTGCGATTTTTCTATTATCAGTGCGCCATCATGAACTCTTAACTCAACAGTATTAGCAAGACCGCATTGCTCAATAATAGCTTTGGGAATACGAATCCCCTGAGAATTACCAATTCTAATCAACTCAACCTTCATGATCACTTACCCATGCTTACAACTACTTCACTACGTGTAATTACATTGTACTCACCGCGCGCCGGTGATGTCAAGCAAGCAAAAACAGGCACGGCATTAGACTGACTGCCCTCAAGTCAGTTTCTTCGAAATAGACCAGTCTACTAGAAATTCAAAAAAAATGGAATCCAGCGCTCCTGTCTCACAAGAGGAGCGGGAGTATGGCAGCATGCGCAGCCATATGTGCAAATCAGCTATTTGATGAACCGCCTAATTTGACCACCGTTGAACAATGCCATACGCCGAGTCTTTTCCAAAACTCGGCAATATGGTTAGTTAAGTTGGGTAGTCACCACTTCCAGTGAAGAATCAACGAAGAATCAGCGAAAAAATCACACCAAAGACACAGGCAATGAAGGCCATTTTGATACCAAGACGCACGTGAGTCACTCTACTACCACTGAGGAAAAGTGCGAAAAGAATGAAGCCAATGAAGCCACTACCGAACATCTGCGTCACCGCTGGTCCAGTGTCTGTGAGCCTGCCTAGTACAGAAATACCTAGGGCCAGAACAACTGGCAGACCAAAAATGAATAGCAGAGATTGAGTAGCCCAGGTCTCGAAGGCAGTTCGGCTAGAAGTAAATGTGCCAGCCCAGCCGCTAGGCAGAATATTGCCCAGGCCAAAAATACCTGCTAAAAGCGCTAACAGTATAAGAACGTCCATAGTTTGAATCCAATAAGTTGATTTGAAAGACTAATAAGTAAGATCGACAAAATGGCGCTACTGAGCCGCAATTGACCAGGGCAGTTAGCTTCTTGACTGTTGGTTGCCTCGCATGACAAAACCGGTCAGCTAGACTGTCTCCATCGACCAAGTCAACCGCAATGGACTCGATGTGATGAAAGCAAAAGTAAAACGACGACCTAACAGACCAGCAGCCAAAAGTTTGTCACGCAGCACCATCAAATCAGCGTCATGATCAACCAAACCAGCAAGGTCCACTGCTACCCATTGATTTAGTGGTAAATCGCCGTAATGGGTTTCAATCCAATAGCGCTCAGGCATCTTCTCAGGGTCCGCTTTGTCATCATCATCACATTCCAGAGCAAGTTGGGCAAAATAGTTAGGGGTCAAACCCTGAGCTTCAGCCTGTTCGAAATAGGGGGTCAAGCAAAAGCGATAGTAGTCGCCACGCTTATAAGGCTCAATCATTGCCATTTGTTCAGGCGAAAGTTGTTCCGCCTCACTCTTGCCCAGCAGAGCTAGTAACAAGACATCGCTAGCCACTAGACCTAATTCATACTTAGAGTTCAAGGCAGCGATTATGGCGTCCTGCACAGGCTTATAGCGGGGGTAGAGATAATCTGGTCCAATTGACTCGGCCAAGGCCAAGGCTTGCAAAAGGCGCTCACAGTCTTTGAACCATTTGCTGCCATAAAGAGTCGGCAATTCAGCACGAGTAAAGATGAACCCACCTAAACGCAAGCGAAACACGCCATAAGGCTTACTAAACGAAATCACCACCGCAACTATGTTTGGATGCGACATATCAAAGACATGTTCACGGGTCAAACCAACATATGCCAAGTCAAAAATAACTCGATGTCCAGCATCAAGCAGACCTTGCGCAAATTTCTCAGGCAGGAGATTACCATTGCTAGCTGAAGGGTTACTAAAAAACCAGTATCCCGGCTCTGTCAGTTCATGCACGTTCTCTATATCATGCTCCACCACTCGCATACCGAGATTCTTTGCTTGAGCACCATAGCCCTCATACTCGCCTCTAAGCACATGAATTGTGGTTACTCCCTCAGTGCGCAATTTTACAAGCAAGTGAAAAATTCCTTCTGAACTACCTGGGCCAGGATACTTAAATGCAAAATGCTCCAAGCCAATCACGCGGTGAGCATAAGCATTAACGACCCGGTCAATGATGGGCTGATGAATCATGTCTAAATCGAGCTTGCCCTCGGCCGTAGCTGTAACATCAAGGGCAGGCGTAACCAAGCTAAACAGAATCTGGTCAGCCCTAGAAGCCTCTGTGGTGACGCGAAACAAGTCGGGATGGACGAATGGAGCAACTCGCTTTAAAACGGCCCTTGTTTCGGCAAACAGATAGCTATAAACTGCCTTCATCGGTTCGAAGGCAGTCACTGCAAATTTTCTCATGGTCGCTCCAGATTATTGATTTGAATTTCGGCAGTTCTGAGCCTGGACAAAGGCATCCAGAAAGACCCCTTCTTTTTGCCAGTCATCGCTCACTCTGCCATCAGGCAAGAAGATTAGCTGTCTGCCGACATCTTCATCGTCGTCAGCCCTAGTCAATGAATTGGTTAAGCAAACGTTTTGACCGTCTACGTCATAGACGCAGCCGCCCCAAGGTAATTTCTCAATCACAGTGCCAACACTCTCTAGGTAGGCCTGAATCTCAGCCTTAGCACTATCGGGCAAATAGTTATCGGCAACGAAGCTAGTAATTTCATCGTTACGACTAGAGTCGGGTTTGTTAACAGGACGAATCGTGAGCTGCTCGACGCGATGTAGGCGAGCAAACGCGATCATTTTTTGCAACTCTGCCGAGCTGTCAATTTCTCCGCGCAACATCACCACGGCCAGGCGCACTGCATAGCCGAAACTGTGCAGATGGGCTATCAATTCGGGTAAGTCAATGTATGCTTGCCGATGGGGCAGATAGGTCTGTCTATTGCGCTCAGCATCATAATGAACAACCGAAATCGCAATCAATTTCAAGCCGTACTCACGCCACTGACGCAGGTGCTGGCTGGTCACTATTTTACGATCGGCTATGGGAATGCCGTTGGTTTGCAATTCCACAGACTTAAAGTCAAAGGCCCGCTGAATCTTCAGATACTGTAAAACCTGCTCTGGCCAAAGAGTAGGCTCACCTTTTGAAGTGAGCAATAAGCTATCGCACTGGTTGGCTTTAGCAAAAACACATACCTTAGCAAAGGCACTAAGATCTGGTGCTTGAGCCTTACCAGTGACACCGTTCTCCGGTGTCATTCCGGCAATACAAAAGGGGCAGCGCGCATTACAGGCTAAGCCACCAACAATTGGAGTCAATAGTTTGAAGTGTCTTCTCATATGAGAACCTCTGAAATTTAAAATTATTTTTGCAGCGATAGCGCTTTCGCTCTAATCGCCAGAGTCAAAGCTTGCTTGCTCTCGCTAACAACAATGGTGTCCCCACTAGTCAGTTTTTTGAGCAAAATCAAGTCAGAAATGGGGTCTTCTAAAAGCCTAGTGATGGCTCTGCGCATCGGCCTAGCACCGTATTGCAAGTCATAGCCTTCGACCAAGAGAAAGAGCTTGGCGTCTTCATCAAGCTCAAGGCTGATGCCCTTGGGCAAACGAGTGAGCAGCTGCAACAAGAGCAAATCTCTGACACTGGCAACTTGATCCAGGGCAAGCGGCTTGAAGCAGATCACTTCATCTAAGCGATTAATCAATTCAGGCGAGAATAGCGCTTTGATCTCACTATTCAATTCTTCAAGAGAAATCTCAGTCTTTTGCTTGAGCGCATCTTGAATCAGTCGGGCACCCAAATTGGAGGTCATAATCACAATCGTATTCTTGAAGTCGACAGTGCGCCCCTGGCCATCAGTAAGACGACCAGCATCAAGCAACTGCAACAACAAATTGAAAACGTCAGGATGGGCCTTCTCAATCTCATCCAGCAAAATCACCGAATAGGGCTTGCGCCGCACTGCTTCGGTCAATTTCCCACCCTCACCATAACCAACATAACCCGGTGGTGAACCAATCAAGCGGGCCACTGAATGGCGCTCCATATATTCAGACATGTCTAGCCTGATCAGGTCGTTCTCATTAGTAGAAAGAAATTGCTGCAAAGCTTTAGTCAACTGAGTCTTACCGACACCGGTTGGACCAACAAATAAGAAGGCACCATTTGGTCGATTGGGATCTTTCAGGCCAGCTCTGCCGCGACGAACAGCGCGAGCAAGAGCACTAACGGCCTGATCTTGCCCTACCACTACTTTGTGCAATTCAACTTCAAGATCAATCAACCGAGCTAAGTCATCACCGTCTAAGGCCGACATTGGGATGCCCGTTGTCACACTTATGACTTCTTCTATCTGCTTAGCTGTAACAAACCGAGCAATCGGCACATCGACAGCCGACTCAGCCAGAATCACCACGCGACTACAAGTTTCGTCAAGTAGATCAATTGCTTTGTCGGGTTGAAAGCCTTCACTAACATAGCGATCAGACAGCCTAGCCGCTTCTACAAGAGCCTCATCATCAATTTCAACACTGTGAAAGACTTCATAAGAAGCCTTTAGGCCTCGAAGAATCTCAATAGTTTGATCGATAGAAGGCGGGTCTACTGGCACTTTGCGAAAACGCCTGGCGAGAGCAGCGTCTTTATTCTCAACACTTTGTCGATATTCACTAATTGTTGTAGCGCCAATGATGGTAATTTCTCCTCGAACCAAACTTGGCTTCAGAGCATTGGCAGCATCCATTGAACCACTGGTAGCACCAGCACCGACGAGAGTGTGTAATTCATCAAGAAAGAGTATGATGTTACCGGCTTTCTTGACCTCGGCGATGACATTTTGCAGCCGCTCTTCGAAAGCGCCACGGCTGCATGTGCCCGCCAGCACAGCAGTTAAATTGAGCTGTAGCAGACGCTTATCCCGCAAGCGTGATGGCACCTGACCCTTCTCAATCAGCTGAGCCATACCCTCAACAATGGCTGTTTTACCGACACCGGCTTCACCAATGAGCACAGGGTTGTTCTTACTTTTGCGGCACAAAATCTGAATTGCTCTAGCTACTTCAGCGCTTCTTCCAATCATAGGAGAAAGCTTGTTAGCTTTTGCTAGAGCCGTGAGATCGACAGTGAACTGCTGCAATGCAGAGCCACAGCCTTTGCTATCACAAGAAGCGCTAGACTTACTACTAGCATTACTGTTAGCATCAAGTGGTTCAAGACCCCTGCTGACGGCTGAGGAGTCGGCACTATCAACGGCCTTGTTCTTAACCTGTTTTGCTAGCTCCAGGCTTAAAGCAGTCTCAATAGCTGTCAGCTGCTTAGTGCTAACAGAATTAGCAAGAAGAGCTTCTCGCAAGTTTTCATTTTGGCGCAACAGTGTAAGCGCTAAAAACTCAGTCGAAACCGAGTCTAGTTGCTGTTTGCTAGAGTAATCGGCGGCGCTATTTAGCGCTTCCACCAAATCTCTAGTCATCAAGGCGGTTAGCCCTGGCAACTTGAATTCGTACAGTTGCCCATTAACTGCTCTTTTGTTGTGAGCTAGTCGCAAGCGCTGCTCATCAACTTGGTTTTCAAAGAATATTCTGGCGCTAGCAGTATTGCCCTCAAGCAAAATTCCAATGAGAAGAAACAGCGGGTTTATGTCTGTTCTTCCCAGCTTGCGAATCTCGTCATCGGCTAACTTCAACGCTCGTTGAAGTGGATGGTTGATTTCCATAATTTGGGAAAATCCTTCACGGGCAGTGCCCGTGAGTGTATAGTTGAACTCTCTAGTTGAACTTTTCAGTTCAGCTAAAGCGTCTAGCCTAATTGTTTAATCAAAGCGCCGAGTAAACATAGCCGGCGGACGTAGGTAGAAGAGAATTTCATGGTCAAGAGCATCATTCGCGCCTTCGACAGTTTTACCAGTTTCGATATTCAACCAGCGAATTAATTGCCAGACGGCTAGGCCAGAGAGAAACTCAGCTGTAGGACCCACCGAAATAGTGCTACCGCAAGCCGAAACCTCAGCCACATCATCGTCATAGAGGGTCTCTTCCCAGCCCTTAACCTGAGCTATACGAGTGGGATTAACCACATAGACTCGACCTTGGTCAACACCCATTCTTGTTTCAATCATGAGCTTGGTTGCTACTTTAAAGCGTATTGCTTTCTGCCAAATCTCTTTGCGCGATGACATTGTATCGGTCAAAAGAAAAACGACATCGCCCAGTTTCTGGCTGCCATCGACTCTTTCGTTATAGATAGTAATCTCTAAACCAGTATGGGCTTTGACAATATCGCGCAAGGCCTCTACTTTTGGTCGACCAATATCGGCTTGACTAAAAACTTGATTGGCAATGTTGTGAGCTTCGACAATGTCGAAATCAAAGACATGGATGTTTTCTAGACCAAGTTTTGCTAAAGCCAAGACAATGCGCGAACCGCTGGCACCTGCGCCAATGACGTCAATGCGACGTTTGCCAAAAGCATCAGGTGAAAATACATCCACGTGACGAGTGGTATCAATGTTGTTCATATGAAGTTTGTTCCTTTTGAGTTGAAGCGGTCATGCTAGTTGAAGAGATCATCGTAAATGGCTCTGATCCATTGCGGCCACCAACTACCATCACTCTGACTGCGCTGGCCATCTCGGTTTTGTTTGGGGGGAAGATTGGGGTTGTAGTCTGCTGGCCAAACTTGTTGAAAGTTGGCCTCGGGCTCAGAATTAGCGCGCCCCATCTCAATAGTGTCAATACCAAGTTGCCCAGTTCCCAATTCAGGGTTAGAGTCTTCAGGCCGCGAAAAAATTGAAAACAAGCCACCAAAACCACCGTAGCTATAGACGCGGTCTATAACTTTGGCAGCAAACTCAGCTTGAATTTGCGCTCTTAGTTCATCACTAGGCACAAGAAGCTGAGACAAACCGCCGCGCTCGTACTTTCTTGCTCTCTCAGATGCTATATCTTCTGGCATAGCGACTTCAGCCTGCTGCTCTATAGCGACAGTCTTTGGGCGGTCGTAGCTATAGTCACGATAGGGGCTAGAAAAGAACGAAGTAACCTTAGGCGTGAGATTCTCACCTGTTGCTAAATCAATCACACACCAGTCGACGTCACAAACAGCAAAGCCAATGTCAAAGAAATAGACACTAAACTCGGCCCTACCATGTTTGTTGAAAATACCGCGAACATACCAGTCTAGGCCTTCATCGCGAAAGCGCAGCATGGTGCTCTCATCAGTTCCTGATGGGCTCGTACCCATGCGCACATGAGAATGGCCCCAGAAACGTATTTTGTTAAGGAGATCAAAACCCTCTTCACCACGCAAAAGCAATTCGTCGGCAAGTTTGCTGCACCCTTCTACCGAAAGCTCTGTTTCGACAGCACTGACTTCTTGCTCAAGAAGAAATGTCTCTTCAATAAGGAAACAATTGTTTTCCAAGCGACTGACAGTGCCCATCCAACCAACTTCTTTGTCAGCAATTTCTACATACAACAGCATCTGTTGATAGGCCTTAGGCGTAATGATCACCCACGGTCTATCTTTGGCAACCAGCTGTGCTCTTGCTTGAAATGCATGGGGCTTAAAGGGAGAGTCATTAAAAGTGGAAAACGGTCGTGGAGCTTTAACTGGTTCTACAACTTTTTTGTTTACGTCAGTCATTGCTGGCTCAGTTTGCGAGTTTGGCAATTCTTTTGGAGTCGATTCTTGAGCTAACTCTGGGGCGGGGTCTGGCGTAAATTTCTGTTCTGTCTGCTTGGTCATAAAGGCTGTGTAGTTAATTGATTGGAGTTGGAGGTGGAGTTGGTCTTCGAAGCAAGATTCGAAACGACTTGGGGCCAGCGGAGCAAATACTTGCCCATGGCATCATCGCTTGCAGTCTCAAGAAACTGCAACACGACTTCAATTGCGGTGGCATATTCCATTTGAGCAACCAGCTCTAATAGTGATTCCAAAATTTCACTTGGACAAATTCTGCCATCACCGTATACATATGGAGCTTGCATCTCGCCTCGACCAGCACTCAGCTGTCCGGCTAAATTGAAGCAAGCAATGAAATTACCGCTGGGGTCATCAGGGCTGATTACAATCAAAAACTTGCCTAGTTCATGTACGCTGTTGCAAAACGTGCCGGTAGCTTTGAGCGACCTTGTGTAGACAAATATCTGGCCGGGATGAAAGCGAACAGCTTCTACCTGAGGGATAGATAGGAGCTGGCGGTATTGCTCCTTAAACCGCAACAAAAGCTGGTCAATTTCTGGCTTCTTGTAGTGAACCTGGGTGAGGCTGGCACTCTGTAGGTAGCTAGCCAGCGACTTAGCTAAGTTCTTCTGACAAGCATCAAAGCTCGCTTGCGCCGCCTTAGTAATCTCCTTGTAGCGCACCTCTGCAAGTTTAATATAATTTGCCCGTGAACGACCTAGAGGTGAATCACTACTATAGGGCAGGCTTTGCTGAGGGGGCTTAACTTCTGCCTTATGGGGAAATGTGAAGGTCACCTCAAAAAGATCTTCCCATTCTGTGGGCTTCGCCTCAAACGAACTCGCCTCAAGAATTCGGCCAATCAGCTTTATGTCTTCATTTAACAAAATTGCTGTTGGTTCCCAATTGAGCCAGTCGATGCCAGCTTGATAGAGTTTATCTAAAGTACTGGTGGAAGGGTTTCTAATAATGTATGCAGCCATGTTAATCGTCTCCGATAAAGTTGGCACGAGGCCATCTGTCAATGTGCTTGCCCCATGTATCATCAGGATTGGCAGCTTCTACAAAAGCTATGGCAGCTTCAACTACTGCCGCATACTGACGAGCTGACAGAAGTTGCGAAAACACCTCTTTCATATTGCCCAAGCAAGCCTTCCCTTCTGCATCTACATGAGGTGCATTCATGCCATTTGGTCGAGAAAACGTGCACTGGTTATACCAACGCAGGCCATCTGAACTAGAGGCGGGAATGACGATTTTGAAAGGACCAATCAAGTGATTGACGTTGTCTCTAGAGTCTTTACAATAGAGTGCTTTAGTCGTCACCACTACCTGGTTGTCTTTGACAGTTACGTCAAGTATTTTCGGTATGGCCATGATGGCATCAAACTCTTCGCCTAAGCCCAACCAAGGTGCTGCCATCTGTTCGTACATAATTCGCTGCGAAAAAATTGACGCTCTCAGTGCACTAGCAAATACCTCGCGGTCACTATTGAGTTGAAAATTAGAAGGTGGCAAGTGCTCCTCACGCAATTTGAATTGTCTGGTACATTCCCAGGCAAACATCTCTTCTAGAGCAGTTTCGCAAGCACCAGGCTCACTCAGCTGCAAAAGCAGCTTGCGCGCTTCTAGCAAAAAAGTGGCCCATAGTAGAGCTTCTTCATTGGTGCCTGTTTGAATCACCTCAGAATATACATAAACCACCCGACCTACCAATTCGCCCACAGCATAACCATCGGCTGTGATGATGGGTACTCCCAAAGGCGATGGCGAATAAACTATCGACTGGTCGCGCGTCCGGGAATTCCAGTAGAAATCAGGCATTTTGACTCGCCGGGTTTCCATTGGTGCGCTGAAGAACTTAATGATCAAATCATCGTCCACTCCCGCCCGAAGAGCAGCACTAATAGCACCACGACAATTGACTATTGTAAGCTGCGTCTGGCAGAAAGAACCAAGCACTTGCTGCGCCAACTTGACCAAAATAGCCTGACCTCTACGTTGACGAAGATCATCACTAAAACCCGAAATCTTTACCGGTATCTTATTGACGGGCACCACCTCGTCAAGACCAAGTGCCATCATGGCCGGACTGGAAAAATTAGCACCGCCTTCTTTGCTGATATAGGCCTGAATCTCGCGCTCTAAAAGCACCTCACGAGCAAAGCATGACAAACAGTTGGCCAAAAGCGCTAGATAGTAATCTTCACCCTTACGAGCAAAGCAACGCTTCAGCCTGGTAAACCAGCCAATCTTGTTACAGCTACTTGCTAATACGTCAAAGAGAAAATCGAGGCGGTGGCCACGTAGCTGACATGGACTAAATCCACTAGAAAAGTCAACATATGGCAAAGCCTGTGAATCAGGCTCACGAGCTTTTAGCGCTAGTCTTGGAGGAATCGACCAAACACTATTCGGCACAGTGGTGCACCACATTTCTTCATTGTAGTTAGTCGACAAAACTAAGTGAAATTTGCTGCCATCATCAATTTCAGGCAAAGCACATTTGTTGCCATAAACGACAATTTCTTGATTGACTATGGGCGAGAGCAAATTGCCGACAACCTCAACCAGACGCTCTTGTCTTATCGGAAAATGCCCTTTAAAGCTGATGCTGTCTAGAACTCGCCGCCTATCAGGAGGAGCGATTGAAAAAATTACACGATAGACCACTCCTGATTCTAAAAATGTGGCGTGAACTTGAGCTTGCAAAACTTTCAGTGTCGTATGCAATTGCATAAAAGAAACAGCCACACCTGACTGCCCAGCAACGTTGGCGGCTTCGTAGTCAATATCTGCACTAACCAGCATTTGACATTGCTCTGCGGAGAGATTGGCGAAAAAATATTTCTTTCGTCTATTTTGTTTTCGCTGAATCAATAGTGTCGTGAGAGACACTATCAACACAGTCAAACTAAGGGGAATGACCAACCACCAGTAGGTCATCAATATCTGTAGAATTGCCATTCTTTTGACCAGTTATAGGTTAAAGGTAAAAGAACCATTGAAAACGAAAAGTTCTCAATGGTTCCAGTAAAATTGCCCACTCTTGGCTAAGAGCGAGACAAAGCTAGAACAATGTAGGTTAGACCTCCTCGTTACCTTTAACTGGTTTGAGCAGCAAAATAGTCAAGCTAGACACGCCAGCAGGAAGGCGGGTATCTAAACTGGCAGGAGCACCGTTCATGCGAAACTGGTAGCCAGAGGCATTAATTGAAGCGGCTCTGACGACATCACCCACATTTGAGTTAGCGTCGACCAAGACTTTTTGCATGTTACCAAAGACGCCAATGTTCACCGATACAGTCTCTGCTGCTGGAGCAGCTTGAGCAACTTGAACAGGAACAGGGGTGATGTCTAAGACGGCATTGGGCTTGGTCAGTTGAACAGTAGTTTCAACGCCAGGATTTTCAGTGTTTTCAGTAGTTTGATTGTTATTTTCAGTGGTCATTTTGAATCTCTCGAATTTTTCTCAGGCTGCAAATGAAAGACCCACTGACAGTGCAGCATTGCCAGTGGGTAAATTGGGTTTCAGTTTGTCGGGACGCTACATTGCGTCCTTGTAGCTCAGGCCTAGAGACTAAAGCGTGCTAGCTTGGCTCTGTTTTCCCAACGCCAATACATATAGCTAACAGCATTGCGCGTAGCTTTAGCTTCAGCTAGCTCTGCTTCAAAAGTACGTTTGTCTTTGACAAATTGCCGAGTCTGCAAATGACTGCTAACAAGACTGTCACTTAAATCGAAGGAAGCAAATTGATTTTCTCGACCATCGGCAATAAGCCGCTCAATGCCTTCTTCAACCACGCGCACAAGTTGATTCAAAGCAACGGTCGCTTCTACAGAACCACTATAACCATTGCCAGCCCCGGCCGACAAAAGCCGATCATCAAGGCAATGTCTATAGCCAGTAGGGCCACGGTCATCGAGAAACAGCTTCAGAGAATGAGTCTCTTCACCGGTGGCCTTAGAGTAAGGTCTTCTATCGGGGTCTTTTGTCCGAGCATGCAAATGCAAGAGCCCCTCGCTATGGCTGTAGTAGCTGCTATGGTTATTGACTATGTTACCGATTACCTGTGTAAAGGTAGCCATCACTAGCAAACAGTCTTCGGGAGCTTTTGCATTGACTTTGAACAAGCCAGCAAGCAAAGCAATATTGCGGTCAAGAAAGGCCTGAAAGAAATTGGAAAAAGCCACCCGTTCGGATTCAGTAAGTACTTGCTGTTCGTCATAGTGGCGCATGAGAGCGGGAAGAAATTGCTCGATTTGTGCTTTAGTTACTGGTGTATTTTTCATGACTAGGCCTGTTGTGAGCGGTTGCCGCCAAAATGCGCTTCTACCAAATCAACTAAATGTTCAGTAACACGCGATGAATAGTAGATCGCCAAATCTACCGGTGTTTCTGGCTTCGGTGCAGCAGCCAGAGTAGGTTCCATGAGAATTTTTACGCCGAGGCAAACGCCACGACTTGGGGCATCGTCAGCAGGCACCACAACAACAGTACCAGGTAGGCGAGCATAGAGCCCGACAAAGCCTAAGCGAGCAAGCTCTTGAGTTTCTTCAGCAGTAGCGGCCCATGGTGCACCAGCTACGAGCAGGTTCCAATCTGGCTCATGACCGTTGGGGTTAGTCGGATCTTCTTGCTTGAAAAACGCCCGTGTTTCGGCATTATGTAACTTCTTATTGCCAACAAATCGTCCCAATTGCAATTGGTTATTTGGGTCGACATTATTTTCTTTGTTTCTTCTTTTCATTTGAATTCTCACTGCGTTTGCACGCATAGTTTGTGAATGGACGCTACTTAGTTAGATTTGCTTGTCTTTGATGCCAGATAACGGCGCCGGCCACAAGCAACAGAACAGGGATAAGCCAAGGAGCAAAAATAATCATTGCGATTAGCGCTACAACGATAGCAATGACGCCGAACCAAAAGCCGAAAACAACTTTGACAAAAGCGTCATATCCTTTACCAGTCATGGTGATACCTCATTTGTATGGTTTGAGTAAGTAAGGGTAAAAGTGCGGCAACCAGCCAACTAGAACTGCTTGCCGCACTAGACAAAAGGTGACAACGAAGGCGACTAAGCTCCAAATACCCGAGCAATTTGAGCAGTAACAACCTGCCAAGTACGCCCGATGGCAGCCAAAACAGGCTGAAGAATAATCAGCACAAACCTAAACTGCCGACCAACGGCTGCCCACAGAGCCTTATATGCCGACCAAAGAGCTTCGAAAGCCCGATTGAAAAAAGGAGCCAGCACAGGCGTAACAGGGGTGAACAATCTAGCGAACTGCAAGTAGAGTAAGGGGGCAAATACTTCAGCCACAACTCCGGCTGCAGCAAAGCCCAGCAACACAGCTGTAGTTAAGCTGCCACTCAATTCGTTGACATAATAACCAACGCTGGCTAACGTCACTAAACCGCTGACAAAGGCCAATGTAGCGCCACTGTAGTATGAAAACAGACGACCCAAGAGAACAAAGCCATTGATCGAGACGAAGGCGATGATAAAGGCGTCTACATAAAAATTGCTTGTCAATTTGAGAGACACCACAGGCAGTGCTTGCACAAGAGCAACAATTAAAATTGTCAGGTTGAGCAAGTGACCAAAGAGCTTGGCGAATTCAGACTTGTCGTTGAAAGCTTCTTTGCGTTTCTCTGCCAACAGAGCAAAGGCAGCCACAATTTTGCTAGAGAGTCTGCTGTGCAGATTCTCTAAAGCATAACCGGCTGACTGAGAAAGTGGGCGAGTAATTGCCCGAACTACAATATAGAACACGGGGTAAAACACAAGCCCTGTGCTCAACAAAGTAGCTACCGCCAGGCCAAAGTTAAGGGCAGCAGAGCCAGTAAGCGCCATGTGATAGGTTCCGTAGGAAGCAACCAAGATGGTAGCGACGGCCATTTCACTAGTAGCCTGAGAGCGGCCAAAGTGCTTCTGGAAACCTTCTGTGTAGGTGTAAACCAGGGTGATTGCAGCAATCGACCAAGACAACCAGATTGGCAAGCCTGTGCTAACACTTATGCTAAAGAAAACCCAAGAGAAAGCAAAAGCCAAGCCCAAATTGAGCAGATGCTGGAAGAAACGTTGGTAGTCTTTGTCGTCTTCATGGCCGTAAGAAGAATTGAGCAACTTGCTCCAATAGTGCAACACTCTCTTCATAAAGCCGCCCTGCAAACCAACCACCACTGCCGGCATGATGTAGGTAATGGCGAGCAAACTAGAGCCGGCAAAAGTTGCAATTTTCACTACTTCAGATTGAGTAGCGACGAATGGCACATATTCAACCAAAGCCCAAGAGCCCAACAAACCATAGGTAACAATAGACTGATAGGCTTTGTTGCTGAACAAGGGGCTAACAAGACTTACCAAGATCACGGCAAGCATAAAACCAGACACTACAGCTACAGCTTGCAACCCAGCAAAGCTTGCCCCCAGTGTCATGACCCAACCATAAGCTAGGTAACCGACATAAGAAGCGCTGGCAAAAACAGCAATAATAAGCACTGTTTCAATAAAACGAATGCCTTTAGAGCGGCTGCCATATTCATTTTCCAGCTGACTCCATAGAGCCGCAGCTCCTGGTGCCAGTTTTATCATGGTGACAATCTGCTCCACAGCTGGCAGCAAAGCATCTTTCCAGAGCTTTTCATACAAGCGCCAGAGCTTTTCCCAGAAATCCCAAATATGTCGCAAGACAAAGTAGTACACGCTTGACCAGACGTGGGTGTAGGTAAGGGTTGTTGCCACCAAGAAAATCAGCAGCCAGCTAGCACTGCCAAGGGCATAACTAAAGGCCAGCCAGTCAGCAAATTGCCAACCACACATGGCGGCCAAAATAACGCCTATCAATGCCACCGGTATGGTTCTAGCCCAAGAGCCAGAGCCATAAGCGCGCTTGCACAGCCATTCACCACTGATTTTGAGAGTGACTGGAATGAAGAAAATGATGTTGAGGATGAGCTGAAAAAAGCTCGTTTTGGGTGTTTCCATTGGAATACCTGTAAGTTGTTTATGGGGAAGGTGTTTTTTGTTTTTGATTCAGTAGCAGGCACGATGGCTTGCGCGTCTATCGTCCTGATCTTCGGCAATTAGGGTTCTTTGTTCAGGGGTCTGCATCAGCTGTGGCACTGAGTAGGCAGCAGTGAGAAGTTTGTTCCTCGCCTCGTTCATACGCCGCTGCTGCGCTTGAAAATCTCTCCTACGCACCACTTCATCGCGATTTGAATAATTGTCGACAGAACGAGCTGCCTCTGTCACGAGGCGAGCAAGTAACGCGTCAACGTCACTCACAGTCAATGCTTCAAGGGCAGCCAACGAAACGAAACTAGTAAAGCCATGACTGCTCATGGCTTCAATATCGGCTTTGCTTGAAGCGATACCACAGGCGGCACGACTGCAATCAGCGGCACCATTGAGAATCTGGCGCAAATTCCTTTCGTGACCACAGTATGTATGAACGTCATAGTGCGGGCAAACTATTAAATCGAAATAGTCAAAGCCTCTAGAGCTGTAGCAATCTTCACCAGGTTGCAAAAACGACATACCAAGATTTTCATGGGCTTCATTAACTGAAATAGCCAGGGTAACTTGATGCCCAGCTGCTAACAAAACTTGAGAAAGTTGCACTAGCAGCGAGGTGTTTCTATTGATCAAAAGAATTTTCATAAGACTTATACTCCGTTTTGAATACGATGAAGCCTGCCCTAACAAATGCTAGGGCAGACAAAATTTAGTTCGTTTAGTTCGTATATTTACTTGGGTCGAGGCCTAAAGTGCCAGCAACCTGTTGCAAGCGGTCCGTATCTATATTGCGACCGTTTCTGCCACCTACAATCGAAACGGCAACACGCATAGCAATATCAGTCTGATAGCGATCATCAGACAGTTCTTTCACTTTGTTCAGAGTGCTTTCCCAGGCATACATGCAGACTGGATGTTCGATATCGCCGAGATAAGTATTGAAATATCCAACCAAAGCATCTGTAGGCAAATGATCAAAAGCTCTGGCATGTTTGATGCGCTCTACAATTTCATCTCTCTGCTCATCACTCAATATCTCAGTGCGCTTACCAGAAGCCAAAAGTAGAGCGGTCATACCCATAGTGGACTTCTGAAAGCTCGTGGTACTAATGGCCGAGGCACATTTAGTCAACTCGTCATGAGTGGTATGAATAGTCTGCAGCACCCACTTTTTCACGTAATAGAGAGCCACGCCTACATAGGCTAAAGTGACTAACAAAGACACTACGGCAAAGACACCACCTATGCCGGTGAGCGGCACGGCAACAATGGTTCCTGAAATAATGAAGAAAACAACTGCCATGGCAATGGCATTATTCTCACTGGAAAATCCAAGCTCGGGATGGCTGCCGAAAAATCGGTAGATATTATGGCTAACCATTGTCATGCCTAAGATGACAGGCATCAGCAAGACGATAAAAAGAAGGGCGTTAATGGGCATCAACATGTGTGATTCCTCTTTGCCTTTTGGGCAATAATTGGCGAATGGAGAAACAGCTCTTTGTAAGAACTGCCTCTGTTGAAATGATCGTGTCTATTGTGATTGGCTCAGGGAGTGAGCCTTAGCGCTTACCGGTACTTTTGGTTACGGTGATTAAATAACGAATTGAAGATACTGAATCTGCTTGCAGTTCTTGTTGTGCCAAGACAACACCGACCTTCATTCCTTGGTCAGGGCGCCCATGACTACCAGAGACAATCGCCGGGGTTGTCTCTGGCCCCAGCGGAGTTACTTGGATCATCGCTGGAGAAATACCATGCTCATCAGCAATAGTTTGTCCCAGGGCAAGAACTTGAGCGTACTCAGCGGCTGGTGCTGAAACTGAGATGACGGCATATTGGCCATACTTAGCCTCCAGACCAGTGCGGTGTGTCAAAACTGGTTGTGATTCAGATTGAACAGACATGAGTTTGTACTCCTAAACTTGATTAAGTGATTGATTGCCAAAGTTCGTCGAGATAGGCTCTGACTAACTGAGCTTGCTCTTCTATTTCGGCAAAGAGAGGGGCGAAAGCTTGATCGACAGCGGCGTTAAAACCACTGGTCTGCATGTAGGCATGCACGTCAAAATCTGTATAGTCAAAACCTTCTGGCAAAGCCGCCGGAAAGTTCTGCCAGGCAGAGGAAGGGGCAGAAGCTTGAACAGTTTCAGTTGTTGCTGCCATTGGGGTTCTCCAAAAGGGGAAAAGTTAGGCCCTAGGTCGATTGAAATACCCTACGATGAGAGCAGTCAGTGCCCCCACAGCAACGTGCAAAGCGCTAACAGCTGCAATGGCCTCAAAACTCAAAGGAAAGGCTGTTGAGCGCACGTAGAAGGCGACGAACGAAATAACTAGGGCAGGAAAAATTGTTTGCTTGCCATATTTGGCACCTAACCAGGTACCAAAGACAAAGGTGACGACGAAAGCCACCGTTGCCACTAAAGTCATAGTGGGATCGGTGTAGTGCATGATGTTGTCCATCTTTATTTCTCAGGGTGAGATTGTTGTTGGGGAAGTCTGATTGTGTTGCTCTTAGCCAGGCGGCTATACCATTTACCGCTAGCTTTGATGATGCGACGCTGGCTTTTAAAATCTACATGAACAATGCCAAAACGCTTTGTGTAGCCTTCATTCCATTCAAAATTATCTAGCAACGACCAGGCAAAATAACCTTTGACATTGGCTCCATCTTGTATGGCCAGAGCGGTTTGCTCAATATGCTCACGCAGATAAGCTTTGCGTCTCGTATCGCGCACTTGACCTCGTCTAACACTGTCATCAAAAGCAGCGCCATTCTCTGTAATGTAGAGATTTGGAGCATCATACTTGTCAGTGATATGACCCAGCAAACGGCGCAGGGCTTCAGGTGTTACCTCCCAACCAAAAGCTGTATATTCAGAGCCTTTGATTGGATGAATAGGCTGAGTGCGACTATGAACAATGCGAAAGTAAAAATTCACCCCCAGATAATCGAGATCTTGATTAATGATTTTCAGGTCATTTTCTTGAAAGTCGCTCAGCTCGCTAATGAACTTCTCAGGGTATGTGCCTCGGTAGAGTGGATCAAACCAAAGGGCATCCTGTCCATCAGTTGCGGCTTGAGCCAAATCAGTATCTTGCTCAGTCAGGGGCTCATGGTTCGACAAACTAAGAACAATGCCAACTTTGATAGGTTGAGGAGCTGCTGCTCGCATGGCTTGAGTAGCTAGACCGTGACTGACGAGCAGATTGTGGTGCACCTGTTTGCCAATTTTTTCATCAGCCACTCCTGGTGCCCAAGTACCCCAAGCGTATCCAAAATAAGCAGTGCACCAGGGCTCATTGTGAGTGGTCCACATGCTGACTCGGTCGCCGAAACGCTCTACCATTTTGCCAGCATAATCGGCAAAGTAACTGAGCACATCACGACTAGCCCAACCACCAAATTGCTCTTGTAAAACTTGAGGCAAATCCCAATGATAAAGTGTGATGTAAGGGTCAATACCAGCTTGTAAAAGCTCATCAATGAGCCGGTCGTAGAAATCCATACCTTTTTCGTTTAACTGACCTCGACCATCGGGTTGTACACGTGGCCAGGCAATAGAGAAACGATAGGCATCGATATTCAACTTTTTCATCAAGGCAACATCGTCTTTGTAGCGACGGTAATGATCGCAAGCAACATCGCCAGTGTGACCACTTTTCACTCTTCCTGAATGATGCGCCCAGTGATCCCAAATAGATGGGCTCTTACCGTCCTGATTCCAGGCGCCTTCAATTTGATAGGCAGAGGTGCCTGTTCCCCAAACAAAATCGTCTGGAAAACTATATTTGTCCGGTAGTAGCAAACGACTAGACATCGTATTCTCCTGTGTTTCGTAATATAGCTTGATTTGTGTTAATAAACAGCCGAAAACACAAGCACAGAAAATGGCTTGTTGAAATTGGAGCTGTGGGGGGTGTCAGTCCAGCCAAAAGAATTTGGGAAATTACAAGGCAAATAAGGCTTGGATTGCTTAAAACGTATCCTGTTGGCTGAAATTCAAATTAAAATAGACAACTGATAATGCCGCACTGCAACTTCTCTTGGCTAGGCCATACGAGCCTTTATGAGCGGCAATTATCCAAGCCGACATCTCTTACATTAAACCGTCTCAAAAGCAACGAGCAAAAGTGGTCCGCTTTTCCACTTTGAGCAGTCTCGTGCCACTTGATATGCTGACTTCAATAAACATAAATCAGTTACTGGTGAACCTGAGCTCTTGGCAAAGCAGATGCAAACAATACGCTTATACAGCAAAGCCGAAAGACACTATGGTGCGGACCAAATTCAAAGCAAGACACTAGCGCGTCAATCTACGAGACACTTACAGCCGAGCGACGCACAGACAAGAAGCTTTAGCTCCACACCAGCGAGACACTTACAGCCGAGTCATATGACCTAAGGGGAGATTAGCAATATATGACACCACTTGCTTGCCAAGCGGTGGTTCTTCAAGGCAGTATCAGGATCTCTATTACATTTCCTTTTCCTGGCTATAAAACAAACCTCTTACTTATTCACTCTACTTCTCAACCATTCTCGTCAGCACAGAGCTAACGAGTAGCGGGTCGTGGGCTATCGGTGCAAAGAAAAGAGCTTTAGGTAATGGATAGCGAACACTATTTCTTGAACAGTTTCTATAAACCCCGTAGGAGGTTTTTATGTTTATCAAACGCGTTGAATATGTTGACCATGATCAATTCAAAACTATCGACGATGAAATTACACCCTGGTTCGCTTTGTATGTCTTGTGTCGCACTTATTTGAAATATGGCGGGAAGATTACAAGCTTTACAGACACAACTCTGATCGCCGAAGTCTTTTATTTACGCCCTGAAAAAATGATACTTTCGGGAGATCGAGAAAGCATGCTTCCCCTGTTCAGAGCAGCGCAAGCAATAGGCTTAAGTGCTCGCCCAGAAGCAAGAACGTCAGTGAACGACGATGCCATGGCAATAGCCCTTACAGCACTAGCGCAAGCTCATAGCGGTGACACAACTGCCTTTAAAGCCTTGCTGGCTGGAGCCAACATTACAGCAGATAACGAAGTAGCCGCCATCACCGCCCTTGACCTTGAAGACGCTTTGGCTGCTTTCATGGCCCATAAGCATGCAGCATCAGAGGAGCTTTCGCTCACTGAGATAACGACATTGATCGACATTATTGCAGGCTATTTAAGACAGCAACAAATGGGCTGGGATAAACACTACACAACAACAATGGACGTAGTAAGTTTTGCTTTCCGCCATAACTTGCCAGTGATGGTCTTCTTGACTCAATGTGCAAAAGATTTTAGTCGAGGCATAACCCTCACTGACATAGCCAAACGTTACAGCGAAATAGAATCAAAACTAGACGCAAAATCAGGCAAGGCTGAAAAGACTAAAGGCAGAACCCAACTTCAAACGTGGTTTGCAAAGAAATTGCATAACCTCAAAGCGTTTCTGCTGGATATTTCTTTATCACACGATGGCTGAGAACTATCCGGCCCTATTTGGAATTTAAAATGACGAAAACTAGATACTTACAAAAATGGCTTATGGCCGGTGCTAGCGAAGACCACCAACACTCCGAACATACCGCACCCTGGTGGAAAGTTGGCTGCCTCACCGGCGTAGATCTCTTCTCTACCCTTTGTTACCAACCGACTATCGCCTTCGCCGCCGCTGGACAACTAGCGCCCCTGGCGACCATTCTACTGGCCCTAGTGATGCTGTTAGCGGCCTTGCCGGTTTACCTCAAAGTAGCAAGCGAAAGCCCACATGGTCAAGGTAGCATCAGCATGTTAGAGAATCGTTTGCCCGGTTGGTCAGCCAAACTCTGCGTACTGCTCTTGCTTGGCTTTGCCGCCTGCGACTACCTAATCACAATAACGTTATCGGCTTCAGATGGTGCTGCTCACTTCGTTGAAAACCACGAAATGCACGGCGCGATATCTGAGCACGCTTATCTAATTGTGGCACTAGTAGCAGCGCTGGCCTACATGACCATAGAGAGGTCACGACAGATGATGGTTATAGCTTGTTTGGCTATCGCTGCCTACGCCGCCTTAGACCACGTTGCCCAAAGTCGTCTGGGTGTAGCTCTAATCATGATTTTGATCTTGGGCGCACTCTTTCTCAAAGGCCTAAGAGAAGTAATTGGTATCGCCGTATTGCTGGTGCTTACCTTCTTGTCTCTCAGCGCCATTGTGGTAGCCCTTGGCCTTCACCAAGTTTATCTCCACCCTGAACTGTTCAATGGTTGGTGGGAACGCTTGCTAGTAGAGCATCACTCTTCTTGGACATCAATGTTGTTTGCCTGTGTCATTGTCTTCCCCCTGCTTGCTCTTGGGCTTTCAGGTTTCGAGACTGGAGTACAGGTAATGCCCCTTGTGAGAGGTGACCAAAACGATAGCCGTGCTCAACCCCTGGGCAGAATTCGCAACGCTAAGAAACTGCTAGCGGCCGCTGCCATTATCATGAGCGTATTTCTAATCTTAAGCAGCATCGCTACGACCCTACTTATCCCAGCCAAAGATATGATGCCTGGTGGTAGTGCCGACGGCCGCGCCTTGAGCGTCTTGGCTCACAACATGCTAGGACACGGCTTTGGTACTGTTTTCGATATCATCACTATCGCCATACTGTGGTTTGCTGGTGCTTCAGCCATGACCGGCCTGATTAACCTAGTAACCCGTTATTTGCCAAGATATGGCATGGTGCCTTCGTGGGCAAGAGCATCTCGACCTGTGATTGTTGTCTTTACAGCAATTGCAGTGGCTGTAACAGTGATGTTCAAGGCTGATGTTATGGCCCAAGGTGGTGCTTACGCTACAGGAGTATTAGTGCTAATCACTTCAGCGTCAATTGCGGCGGCATGGTGCACATGGGGTAAGAACAGATGGCAATGTTTGGCCTTTACTCTAACGGCCTTGCTTTTCCTTTACACCACAGCAGTAAGCATGATCGGTCACCCGGACGGACCAAAGATTGCCGGATTCTTCATCTTCTTGGTATTAGCGACATCGCTCGTATCAAGAATCATGCGGGTTTTGGAACTACGAGTAAAGTCAGTGATTTTAGATGACAATGCCAAGCTGTTCTTAGCAGAAGCAAAAGAAGCCAATCAAAAGGAAATCATTCATCTTGTCACTCATAAATTTGGTAGCACTACCGCCTACACCATAAGAGGCAATGAGATCAGAGACCGCCATCATCTTGGAGACAACGACCAACTGATTTTTCTTGAGGTAACTGTTGAGGATGCTTCAGAGTTTGTCGATGAAATCTTAGAAGTGGAAGGCACTATTCACCACGGCAACCATGGTGATCATCGCATCTTGTGCTGCAAAAGCCCTTCAATAGCTAACGCCATTGCCGCAATTCTGCTGCATGTGCAAAAAGAGTATGACACTCGCACAGCTGTTCACATTGGCTGGTCCGAAGAAGGCCCATTATTTACAGCATTCACCTTTCTCTTCTTTGGCGATGGTGAAACCGGCGTGCTTGTACGCAAGATTATTGAAGCAGCCGAGCCTAACAACAAACATCGGCCACTAGTCTTGATTGGTTAACTGTTAATTTTGCCACCACCGGATGTGGTGGCATTCATTTATTTACTCTATTGCTGGCAAGGAGCCTAGCAGGGGTTTCTTATTGAGGAGATAAACCAATGGACTGCGCACACAAATGCCCAGCAATCCGCCTCGTGATGTTCCCTAAAGATACCAATCCTTGGGGCAGCATCTTCGGTGGCGTTATTCTATCTAACATCGACATCGCTGCCAGCGTTGCCACCCGCTCTATTACGCGGCACAGAGCTGTCACTGTCTGCATGAAAGAAGTAGTTTTCAAACAACCAGTAAAAGTTGGTGACATTCTCACCTTCTGGACCGACGTCATCAAAGTCGGCCGCACTTCAGTTACCATCCGCGTCAAAGTAGAAGCTGAACGGCAAGGCGAAACCATTCCGGTGACCGAAGGTGAAGTAACTTTCGTAGCAGTAGACGATCAAGATCGTCCAATACCGCTCGATTCCCCCATTGGCACACTTGGCACAGAAGGACAAACAATCTTATGATTACAATCACAGAACTACAGAAAATAACAGCAGAAGCTATTTCTTCGGCACAACGTCAATTGGCAGAGAAGAACGAACAGATCTTTCGCGCCGCCATGCAACAATTAAAAACTGATGTTACAGCTGGACGGCAGTTCAGTGTGGCTATGAGCCTTAAAAACGGCGTTGACTATGAAAGCAAAATCAGCAAATCATTGAGCCCAGAACAGCTCACCGGTGTCGCTGCCTTAGTCTATGCAAAATGTTCAGTCTTCAACCCCACTCTTGAATATTGGAGCCGCTATGAAGGCGACCAACGTGACGGCTACACAATTGAAGGCTTCAACATCGTTTTGCACTGGAGCAATGTCGATGATCTCCTGGCCAAGCTCACCGCACTCAACGATGACACCACGGCCAGCGCCATTCGCCAAAGCATTGAGGCTGCTCAGTCTGCAATAACTGACAAAGCGGGCTCTATTTTGACACAGCTAAAAGAGCGAGCCACAGCTCAAGCTCGTTCTGGCAAAAGCTGGGCAATTGTAATGTCGCTCAAAGCCGGTGTCGACTTTGAGGGGCCGAGTCGTGTGCCCATTTCACAAATCACACCAGCTTGGCTGGGCCCTGTGGCGAAAGCTGTCTGGGAGGCCTGTGCAAACTTCAACCCGACTTTTGACTATTGGAGCCGGCAAGAAGGCGATCAGCGCGATTCTTACACGGTTGAAGGCATCAACATCGTCGTTCACTGGTAATCGAATCTGAGGAAGTGGCAATGCCAAATAAACAAACAATCTCAGCTCGCGTCTTTACCATAAGCCCTAACGAAATTAAGGAACTGCAAATCGATTCGGTGCAAGAAATCAGCTCACTACGCGGCAGTGTACCTGTTATCTGGGTTGATTTCGATTCTCCCTTAAGCACGCAGGCACTGGCAGAAATCGGAGAAATTTTCCAACTACATCCACTCTCACTCAAAGATGTGCTCAGTGCCCGCCAACGACCAAAAATCGAGCATTTTCCTGACTACCAATTCATCGTCACCAAGATGGTCTATCTTGAAGAAAGGCTCAAGTCGGAACAGTTGAGCATCTTCTTCGGCGAAAATTTCGTTCTCACCTTTCAAGAAAAAGCCGGTGGTGATTGCTTAGGGGCCTTGCGCGAAAGCCTGCGCCTGGGCGCGGCTTCAATGCGTGCCACCTCTTCTGACTACTTGGCCTACGCCCTGATTGACATGGTGGTGGATGGCTTCTTTCCGGTAATCAAAACCATTGGTGACCGATTGAATGATTTGGAGGACGCAATATTTCACGACTACAACCAGCAGCACGCCCACTATATTCACGCCATCAAACGCGACATTTCAGAACTGAGGAGAACCATCTGGCCAGTGCGTGATGCCTTAGCCTTGCTGCAACGTGAACACATCAATCTGGTGCAAAATGAAACTCGGCATTACCTGCGTGATTGCTACGATCACTCTTTGCGCATCATGGAACTGGTAGAGAGTCATCAAGCTATGTGCTCAGATTTGATGGACTTGCTATTGAGCCGTGAAAACAGCCGCATGAACGAAATATTACGGGTGCTGACTATAATTTCCACCATTTTCATTCCTCCAACTTTCGTTGCTGGAATTTATGGCATGAATTTTCATGGCGACAAGTCACCTCTGAATATGCCCGAACTTGATTGGTATTGGGGTTACCCCTTCGCCCTTTCAATAATGGGCTTGATAATGGGCGGGCTTCTCCTCTGGATGTGGCGCAATGGTTGGTTAACCAAAGTGCCCTCCAAAAAACCGAGCAAAACAACCTACTGGAAATCAAAATGACCGAAACCTACTTACCAACCTTACCAACGGCTCACAAAAGCGTTTTCAATTTCAAAAGTACAGAAGCAGCAAAACTAATGGTGTTCGATGCCTTGCTACAGGCAGTTGCTACAACTGGTGTCACCATAACCGAGTACAACACCTTGACCTTCAACAAAGTCGAAACTGTTCGCTTCGCAGTCAAAGGCAGCGTACAGGCTATCAGAGCCATAAAGGCTCAAATTGAATCGCTAGAGCAAAAGTTACTTGCTCACAGGCCCAGCGAATACTGAACTAACATGCAAGCGCAGGACGCTCTTGCTCACACTAACTCGCTCTGCTCGCTGACAGGAACAGTTCAGGCGCAGAGCGGATATCACGCATAACAAAATGAAATTAATAACTGCAAAAAACTCATTCATCCTGGCAGCTCTGGGAGCAACTACAACTGTAGCTGCTGCCTTAAACTCACAGTTTGACCTGGCCATAATTGGAGTCTTGCTCATAGTGTGGGGAATCGCCGTCAACCTTGCTTGGTGCGGAGAAACACACTTAGCCAAAGTCTTTGCTGCTGTAGCCTCGCTTTGGGTAATGGTTACAGCGCTAGTAGCCAGCAATATAGAAAACCGCGATCTAGCCTTCACCATAGCCATGGTTGGAGCCATGATCGCCGGTGCCATTGTCGCCAGCCAAGTGCAATACAAAACCGGTAGAGAATTCTAATTCAGGCAGCCAACAGACTGCCTCTCTTTTAAACAATTGCACAAAGGATTTTATGAGTACTAATACTCTATTGCTTTACCTGCTCTTTCTTGTTCTCGCTGTAGCAATTAACGGACTTTTTGTCGCCTTTGAATTCGCCTTAGTGTCTATGCGACGGAGTCGAGTACAAGAGTTAATTGACAATGGCGTAGGCTCTGCCAAAATAATCAGTCGCTTGCAACAAGACATGGATGAAACCATATCTGGTGCACAAGTCGGCATAACATTAGCGAGTTTGGTCTTAGGCTGGATTGGTGAACCAGCCATTCACGAGCTTTTAACCAGGGCAGCATCATTACTACCAACAGAAATTGATTTATCTTTCGTACCACAAACTTTCTTCTCGGGGCTTGCTCTAGCACTCTCATTCACCTTCCTATCACTGCTTCATGTGGTGCTTGGTGAACAAGTGCCCAAAGGCATTGCTCTGCGCTTTCCAGAACGTCTACTGCTGCTATTCGCTAGGCCATTCTTGCTCTATCGGCAAATTACAATTCCGCTAATCTGGATCTTTACTCGTTTGGCAAAACTTGTATTGCGAGCTATTGGCGTAAGCAAGACAGCCAACCATGAACCGGTTCACTCGGCTGATGAGCTGTCGATGATTATTGACGGTAGCCTAGAGGCAGGGGAGCTAGATCGCACCATTACCGAAGTTTTGCAGAAGGCATTAGACCTGCAAGATCTGAGCGTCGGCGAGTTAATGCGCCCTCTCGACAAAGTAGACATGGTCGAACAAAACACCTCATTCAAAACAGTGCTAGAACTAGCCAACGACTCTAAACACAGTCGGCTGCCAATCTATGCAGGCGAGAGAATAAAAGTAATTGGCTTGCTTTCAACCAAAGACCTGTTTGATGTAATTGAAACCAAAATCAACAGCTTGCCTTTAGAAGCCAAGTTAGGCAGCCTAGCCCAAGACTTTAAGCTTGCCGATCATCAACGCCCAATCTTGCGAGTTACGGCCGGAATGAGAGCAAGCAGCCTCTTACACTGGTTCTTAATTCGCCGTATGCCTATGGCTCTAGTGATGGATGACCCCGAAACTAAAGTATCGGTCGGCATCATCACTTTAGAAGACCTGCTCGAGCGCTTAGTCGGCGAAATCAACGACGAATACGACAACTAAACCCATAAACTTATAGGAGGTACCAAATGGTATCACAAGAACTTGCGGGGCTTCTAGCTATGCTCCGAAAATCACACCCTTGGCACGGAGTATCACCACACCTAGTGGATACCCGCATGATCGAGGCCTTTATAGAAATGGTTCCATCTGACAGAGTGAAGCTGGAGCTAGATAAGGCCACAGGTCACCTACGCGTAGATCGACCGCTGCTCTATTCATCAAGCTGTCCCACTCTATACGGCTTCATTCCTCAAACCTATTGTGGTGCTCTTGTGGCAAAGCGGTGTTGTCAGCGCACCAAGCGCCGAGGCATTATCGGTGACGGCGACCCGCTCGACATCTGCGTAATTACCGATTCGGTCTTTAGTCATGGTGACTTGTTTGTCACCGCTCGCCCAATTGGTGGTCTGCGCATGATCGACAACAAACAAGCAGATGACAAAATCATTGCTGTGCTCAAAGACGACTTAACTTTTGGCAAGATAGAAGACATTAGTCAATTGCCAGCGGCCGTGGTCACTAGGCTCAAGCATTACTTCCTGAGCTACAAACAAAGCTTTGCCAATGAAAGTAAGCCTAAAAAGCCAGTAGTGGCAATTCCCGAAGTCTACGGTGCAGAAGAAGCCTATGAAGTAATCAGGTTAAGCCTAGAAGACTACAAAAACCTCTACGGCACCCTTGGGCAACGCGTGGAACGGCTGCAAGAAATACTCACAGCAATCCCATAAATCGAAATTTACTAAAGGTACGAATATGGAAAAACTATTCACCAGTTTACTCAGGCGCAAAACGCTTGACTCTATCAAAACCCAAGGCGAAGCTGAACATGCCGAAGGTCACCGCCTCAATCGTGTTTTAACAGCAAGAGACATTCTTAGCGCCGGTGTAGCGGCTATTATCGGCACCGGCATTTTTGTCTTAATCGGTGCCGCTGCACATGCTAATGCCGGTCCCGGTATCATCATCTCCTTCGTCCTCGCCAGCCTGGCTTGTGGCTTTGTCAGCTTTGCCTATGCGGAGTTCGCCTCAATGATTCCAGTGGCTGGAAGTGCATACACCTATGCCTACGCTACACTTGGTGAAATTTTCGCCTGGATCATCGGCTGGGATTTATTGCTCGAATATGCGGTCGGAGCTAGCACCGTTGCTTCAGGTTGGAGCGACTACTTTCAGAGCCTACTGCGAGGCTTTGACGTAACCCTGCCGCACTCAATTGCAACAGCCTCTGTCGATAGCATCAATGGCATAACCAGCATCAACTTGCCTGCTATTTTGATTATCCTCTGTCTAAACTATTGGCTAATTAAAGGGGTTAAGCACACTGCCCGTATGACTTCAATCTTCGTTGTGGTCAAACTTGCCATCGTCGCCTTCTTCATCGCTGTTGGCGTCTTTCATATCGACACCGCCAACTACTCACCATTTTTGCCTTTTGGCTGGTCTGGTGTTCTTACTGGGGCCGGTGTGGTTTTCTTTGCCTTTATCGGCTTTGACGCCGTGACAACAATGGCAGAGGAGTGCAAAGATCCGCAAAAAGATGTGCCCAAAGGTGTAATTGGCTCATTGGTCGTATGCACCATTCTCTATCTGCTGGTGGCAGCAATTATGACTGGAGCCATGTCATACACTGCGCTTGGTGGTGAGGGCGAAGGAGCACCGATGGTCAAAGTACTTGACCATATCGGCTTCGCCTGGGCCAGCCCACTGATTTCTGTCGGTATCGTTGCTGGTCTGACATCAGTATTGATAGTCACTCTCTTTGCCCAATCACGCATCATCATGAGAATGAGTAAAGATGGCCTGGTGACGCCGATTTTCAGCAAACTCTCAGAGAAATTCCAAACTCCCACGTGGTCAATTGTGGTATGCGGTATTTTCGTAGCAGTAACAGCAGGTTTGCTGCCCATTGATGAGCTTTCCCAACTAACAAGCATCGGCACATTATTTGCTTTCATCATTGTCTGTATCGGAGTAATGGTGCTGCGCCACAAAGAACCTGATCACCCTCGCGGCTTCCGCTGCCCTGGTTACCCCTATGTGCCAATCATGGGCGCACTAATGAGCTTTATGCTGATGTGCACCATGCCCAGTACCACATGGATACGCTTTGTCGCATGGATGGTACTCGGGCTGATTGTCTACTTCGTTTACTCGAAAAGTCACAGTCGCCTAGGCAAATCTTAATTTCAAAATCTTGAAAAAACTGGAGTAGTAAATGACAAACAAGCAAACTAACGCGCGAACCAAGAAGGTTTCTAGCAATCAGCGTCACATAGTGGCCATTGGTGGCGCGCTAAGCAAAGTACCTTCGGGCTGTGGCCAGAAGCAAATACTTGAGTATTTATTCAACCTGCAACCGAACAGAAAAACCCAACGTATTCTTGTTATCAACACAGCCACTGGCGATGCCAAAAGCTCAGAAGACTACTTCTACAATAGCTGGAACATGTTGAACAAACCCTGTAGTCTTACCTTTCTTAACCTCTTTGCTAGAACCCCACCCGATCTAAAAGCTCTGCTGCTCAGCCAAGACATCATCTTTGTTGGTGGCGGCAATACCAAAAGTATGCTGGCTGTCTGGCGCGAATATGGCATCGACAAGCTTCTACACCAAGCCTGGAAACTAGGTATTGTGCTGGCAGGCTCAAGCGCTGGCGGTATCTGTTGGTTTGATAGTTGCCTTACCGACTCATACGCTGAAACTTATACTAGCCTCAAATGTCTTGGTATTCTCAAAGGTAGCTGCTGCCCTCACTATGACGGCGAAATTGGACGGCGAGAAACTTACCAAGCCATGGTTGAGTCGCAAGAACTTGCCAATGGCTACGCCATTGACGAAGCAACTGCAATACACTTCGTTGGTAAAAAAATACACAAGGTGATTTCAGTCAGCACCAATGAATATGCAGCTGCCTACTTGGTCAGCAAGCAATATGAAGGCGTCAAAGAAATCATTCTTCCGGCTGAAAGACTAAACGAGAGTCTCTAGTCGACAAATCAAACAAAATGTTCCATTCAGAGCACTCGCTAGAGACTGTCTTAGTTTCTGTTAGTGCTCTGTTTCAACAACTTTAAATCTTAAACCTTGGACAAAGAACATGAAACATCAAATCAAATTTTCAGTAGCACCAAACAATTCAGAAATTGCTGGTGAATGGCGCCGCGGACTCTCATCTACTAGTGGTATTGCCATCAAGCCCGTTTTCTCCACCAAGCTAGAACACCTAAGTAAAGACCTATTGGCTCGGGCAACGCTAGAAAATTTCAAAGGAGCGGTTGGGCAAACAATTCTCAGCGCAACAACACGCGGCGGCGGCAAACTACAAAGTCAGCTCGTTTTTGGTCTAGGGGAAAGCGAAAAATTCGACATTAAAGTCTGGCGCGAAGCGCTAATAGGAGCTTTCAAGAAAGCCGCTACGCTTAGATCAGAAACAGTCTTTCTGATCATTACCAATGATCTTTTCAGAGCCTTACAGGTTGACACATTAGGCAATCTGCACGATCTGACAGAAATTGGACAGGTAACAGCCACAACTATTGAGATGGTTCTCTACCAGCCCAATAGCTATAAAACAAAAGCAGGTGGTCTGAAAGACAAAACACGCATAAACAGCGTGTGCGTCTTTGCCGAAGATCTCACAGACGACGACAACGCCGAACTCTGGTCTGGCATTCAAGCCGGTGCCATTCTAGGCACGTCAGTCAATCTCGCCCGCGACACCGCCAACGAACCAGCAAACATCTGTACACCAACATTCTTAGAACGCCTAGCCTACACAGTGGCAAAAGAATCTAATTACGCCATCAGGGTTGAGGTCTTTTATCGCGACCAATGCGAAGCACTCGGTATGAACTGCTTTATGGCTGTAGCTCAGGGTACGAATGAAGCACCAAAGTTCATTGTACTCGACTATCATCCCAAGGGCTTACCAGCCGACGCCCCAATACTTGGTCTGGTCGGCAAAGGAATCACCTTAGACACTGGTGGGGTAAACCTCAAAGACGCCGGTGGCATGCGCGACATGAAATACGACATGTGCGGCGCCGCCGATGTTATCGCCTCTATGCGCGCCATTGCCTTACTGGAGCTGCCAGTGCATGTAATGGGTTTTTGTCCAGCAACCGAGAACAAAACTGGTCCCGATGCCTTTATGCCTGGTGATATTTTCACAGCACTATGTGGAAAAACGGTCGAAATTGACAACACTGATGCAGAAGGCCGCCTCATTCTTATCGATGCCATTGCCTACGCTATTAAAGTCGCTGGTGTCAGTAAAATTGTCGACTTCGCCACTCTTACGGGCGCAGTAATAGTGGCCCTTGGTGACGTTTTTGCTGGCGTAGTAAGCAACAATAAAGAGTGGTGCAATACCTTTATGACTGCCGCTGATACGGCTGGTGAGTCAATGTGGCAATTGCCTACCCATCCAGATTTCAAGAAACAAAATGAAAGCAAAATAGCCGATCTAAAGAACACAGGTGGAAAGGGCGGTGGCTCAATTACGGCTGGTATGTTCGTCATGGAAGCGGCAGGAGATGTACCAATTGTTCACTGCGATATCGCTGGTGTGGCCAACCGTGGTCGCGCTACAGGAGCCGACCCCGAAGGTGCGACCGGTTTTGGTGTACTCACAACAGTTGAGCTGGCCAAACTATTTGGCGCAAGCGCTTAATGGCAATTTTGCTTGCCAGTCCAATCTAACGTCTGGAGAAAACTTATGATCAAGAAGATCTTAAATAGCAAGAAAGCCCTAACTGTGCTCGGAGCCAGCCTGCTCCTTGCTGGCGTTGGGGCCGCAGTATATATAGGAATTATTGACTCGCCAACCACCGATGAGCATGTGCCATTGGCATTGTTCTTCGCCTGGACCGGCTTATTGGCCTTGGTAATGGCCTGGAGTTTCAATCTTGAGCGCATTCATATTTGTTTTGGAGCCATGGTATTGACGATATTTTCGTCCGTATTCGGCATTGCGCTTGTGACAGTAGCAAACGAACTGGCTTGGCCCCTGATTGGCGCCTGGTCTCTCTGCGTCAGCGGCGGCTCTCTTCTGGGCTCGCTACTGCTTAAACCAAGAATCTAGCATTTCAACACTTTTGTTCGGAGATTATTATGAAACAGTATTTCAACAGCAGTGCCTTCAGTACTCACACTAGCTTTGCTATCAATGCTGAGCGCATCAGTGTGATTGAATCGCTCTACCCAGGCTGTATAGAAGTGCACCTAAGCAATTTCAACTACAACGACAAAAGCACTACCGCTGGTGGTGCTGGCCTAGCAATTGTCGGCACAATCGAGTCTATTTCTGACCGAGCCAGGCTCTACGGCAGACTAGCTTTACTCTCAGGCTTCCTCGAAGTGTTTGAGGTGGCTAGTCACTATGACGACGTAGTTGTCTTGCGCCCCAGTGGCTTAGGATTAGGTATCGACTGGAAGCTCTTTCAAGAGTTCAACCAACAGAAAAGTTCGAAGCGACGGTTGCAGAAAACCAGGCAGCTCCTTGCCCAGAAGCACTTGCACAAAGCTCGTCAGCGCATACAAAAACTGACTGGCACCCTGCCCGGGCAGATACTTTCTGACAATGGTCCTTTCTTTCTGCGTGAGCGCACCAAACTCTGGACGTCTGAAACTGCCATTGTCGCTCACACAGTTGAACAGGCCAAACTTGCTGCCCACAGCCGCATCAATGAGCTAACGCTCGAAGGCTGGAGCTGCGGGGAAGAGTCTTGTCTTCGAGGCACTATGCAAAAGGCCACGGCCAATACCGTTGTCTGGCTCTGCCAGGAACATGGACCCGATAGACGGCTAAGCATCCGCTGCGGTACACCGCAAATACCGCAAGAAGAAGACTTTCCACAAAACTCATTCAAAGTCAGCGGCACAATTTAACTTAAACTAGAGGAAGCACTGATGTCTATTGATATAGACCAACTGGATTGCACATCTTTGGATGGTCTCTGGCAGAGAGAAGACAAAGCGGTGTCCAAAACGAAACTGGCTAGCCTGATGCAACAATATCCAGTTCTGAAAGAAGCGGCACAGGCATCTTTTGATGCAGTTTCAACACAGTATCCCGAAATCACCAGATACTGGATTGATCTCTCTATTGACCCAGATGCTGATGACAGCGTTGCTCGCTGCACTATCTTTTTCACAGTACCGGGCGTAGCTGAAATGTCTGTCGATGAAATGATCGACTGGAACCAACAGTTTATTGACTGGTGGGTGGCACAAAGCACCTTTGACCAGTATGTCAATGCACCTTATTGGCAAGGGATTTTTCCTTCGCTAAGAGGCAATTGCAAGAAGTAGAAATTAGATTCTTGACTTGCCACCACTCAAGGTGACTGCATCGCTTCAACTTTTACCGGCTTTCAGCACCATAGTGGTGCTGAAGGCCAATTTATTCACCCTTTTGAGGAAATACAAATGACACCAACAATCTCTTTACTCGTAAGCATTGTCGCCGTGGCTATCGCCTTCGGCTTTGCCTATCTCTGGTATGCCACTAGTCCTCGCAAAGGTTCAGGCTGGGCGCTGTTTGCTGCTGGCCTAATCGCCCTGGGTATGACTCCTCCCGTCGATCCGATCGTAGGAGTGATCACTTACGCTGCCTTGGCTATTGGCTTCAGTGGCGGATGGTACTTGACGCGACCAATGAAATACAGCGGTTGGTTGCTTGCCGTCGGCATCATAGCCGGAATCGAAATAGTCGAACTACTCGGCACATACCCGATTCAACAGTGACATCACATAACTGATTTATATTGAGGAAAACTTATGAAGACTACAAAAACTAAACTTCCACCGAAGCCTGCATCATTGCTCTGTAGAGTCATTGTACTGGGGTGTATTGGCACTCTGGCTCTATATGGAGTAATCATGATCGCTGCCATTGTATTTGTGGCAGCTACCATAATCAGAGCGCTTGGTCTAACTAGCATATTGCCCACCATTCGAGCTAAGACTTTGGCACAAGAATGCATCGCTACTGGGGACACATTGGTCAAAGACTGGATAGCTGGCTGGACTGCAAACTGGTGGACAGCTGTGGCAGTAACTGACTCTTTAACTCAATAAAAACCTTAGGAAACAAACAATGAAAATTTCATTTTCAAAATCTGCATTCTCAACAAAAAGTTTGCTTGTTTCAATAAGCGTATATGCAGTAGCAATGGCTCTCTTATATGCCATTCCTACAGCAGCCACACTCGACATCACAATTCAAGGATCGGCATGGTTCTTGCTTCTTGCCATAGCTGTTGTCACCATAGTCACTGGCGAATTCGTGATCAGCTTCTTGACTGGCCTTCTTTCAATAGGCGAGAACAGTGTCTTTACCAAAATTACTGTTGACCAATATTTACGAGGTCGCCTTGAGGCGAAGAACGCGAAAACGGCCAAAGCTGAAGCGATAGAAGCTACAACCAGATTACCTATCATTTGTGCAGCTACTGCCTTCTGGACAGAGGCTCTCTGCCGCGACTTCAACTCGCCTCTTAATTCAAGTCAGGTTGACGCTTTTACTGAAAGCCTCAAAAAAGCAATCGCCAGCGAGTTTATGCCACATTCGCTGATACCTAACTTTGGCATGTCTTTATCAGTTCCTCATGGTTTTGTAAGACGCCTCGGTGCTGATGATATTTTCAAACCAGCTCAAGAAGCTTTGGCTGATCAATTGTCTCAGCTCATTCGTCTAGACTTCTATCTACCGCTGGTGCAAATGCGCATCTATGAAGGCCAGATCAAAATTCGCCCAGCCAACACAGTGGGGCGATTTGACGAATGGCAGGTGATTTATGATGCTGATACACCACTTGAGAAAGTAGCAGAAATTGGTCGAAGCTATCGCCCCCAAGCACCCTGGTCGCACGAACAACTGGCTGGCGCAAGCAAATAAATCAGTCTTTAGACATCCAAAAACCCAGGAACAGAATATGTCTACTCACTTAGAACCAAGCGCCATTGTTTTACTCGTTTTTGTTGCAGTTATAGCACTAGCACTAGCCTGGCGCGCTATCAAGAATGGAAAAGTCGGCCCGCAATATGGCCTTTCACTCAAACCAGCTAAACCAGTGGCTGTTGATACCGATGCGGATATGGAGCCAAAGCGCATAGCGGTGGTGCTCTCTCTTTCCGAAGACCAACTTTACGGTCTACTCAATGCTCTGATCGACGTAGTCGGCCAAAATGAAGAGCACCTCTTAGAACCAGTGCTCAACGCAGTCGGCGATGTTGTCTACGCTCACGAAGAGACACTTGAAATTTTCCCTTAACCCCTCAACATGGAGCTAACCATGAACAAATTTACCCGCCTAAGTGCCTCTCTGGCGCTGGGCTTATGCTTTTTTGCTGGAGCAGCCAATGCTACAGCCACTTGCACAGCACAACCGCCACCAGCTCCTGCTGCCCCTAGCTTTTCTGGAGCAGCGCCCTCTGAAGGCTACCAGATTATGTATCACAGCATGTGGGAGTTCATTCGCGATCAATATTACGACCCTAGTCGTCTCAAAGATTGGCAAACACTTGAGCATGCCTACGATGACAAACTAGCAACCATAGATGACATTCAATTGGCACTGAAGTTCTTAGCTGAAGCCACCGGTGATAAGTGGACAAACTACATTACAGCCAAAGAAATGCGCGATCAAGCTGCCATTCAAAAACAAGGGCTGGTCATCGGTGGGCTGATGCTTTATCGCCGTGGTGCCCACTATCAGTTAGATGTCATCCACTATGGCAGCGCCGCTTATGGCACAGCCCTGCGCGAACGTGACTCTGTAATTTGCCTGAACAAAGTTGCGATTGATGCGCTTAGCCGCGAGCAAGTTGATATTTTACTACGCGGACACAGCGGTGACACACTACTTGTCACGGCTCTATCGGCTGTAGATGGCAGCCAGTACGAAGTGTCACTCACCCTTGCTCCAGTTCCTACCCCAGTAGTGGAAGGTCGGCTGTTGCCTGGCAATATCATCTACATGCGCATGCCATCCTTTGCCGGCGAAGTCTTTATCTCTCAGTTCGTCGACAAATTCGTCGAGCTATCCACTCAGGCTGGTGGTGAGGTGAAAGGCATGGTGCTCGACTTGAGAAACAATCTTGGGGGAGAATTACCAGCAGCCACAAAATTCTCATCACTGTTTCTTGATGAAAGCCAGATAGTTACACAATCGTTAGTGCGAGGCAAGCCTGTCAATCAAATTATGGGCGAAAAGGCCGATCAAATCGTAGCCAAAGGAAAAGCAATCGACGCTGACACAGTGAAGGTTTTGCGCAAACTACCGCTGGTTATTCTGGCCAATGGCTCGTCAGCCAGTGCCGCTGAAATTACACTTGGGGCATTAAAAGACAACCATCGCGGTATCGTCATCGGTGTCACAAGTTTTGGCAAAGGCGTTGGCTATAAATCACGACCTGGTCCAATTGGTGGACTGATGAGCTTGACTGCGCTCAAGTACCTGACACCAGCAGGTAACGATGTTCACGAGCATGGCATAGACCCAGATGTCTCGGTGCTTATGCCGCACGATCAAACCACTGACATTCAGCTTGATGCCGCCATTGCTCGGTTGAATCAAGAGCTGGGTCACACTCATAACAAAGCATTAGGGGGTTAACAGGAATAGTCACAGCAACAGCTAGACACTAAGCACTTACTAGTGCAGAACGTTGGCCAAGGCCTACGTGTAGTAATTTTTATCAACAACTTTATGTGCGCCTAGCAATAGGCGCCGATCACGGGAACTAACATGTTATGGGTATTATTTACAGCGTTTTTAGCCCTCGTTGGTGGGCTGGCAGGGTGGACCTTAGGTGGTCAGCCATCTGCCGCCGCCTTCACCATAGTCGGTGCCTTCGTCGCTGTTGGCATTAGAGATGTAACACACCACAAGCACGCCATTGCTAGTGTCACTATTCTAGCCGCTACTCTCGGTTGCTACTTTGGTGGCTTAGAGATAGGTCTAGTCTCGGGCCTATTGGCGCTACCTTTGCTAATCGCAGCAGTTGAATTTGGGCAAAAACAAAGCCCTTTTTTACCGCTCGCCTTAGCTCCTACTTTTCTTACCTGGTGGCTGGGTTGGCACTTTACCAGCCCCATGGCTGGTCTGGTCTACGCACTTCTGACCTTCCTTTCGCTGGTAGCTGTGCACGATTCATTCATTCAGCATACCCACGCCATACCGCATAACTATCCCTTGATTGGTTGGTTGCGCTATGGCTTTGAATTAATTGGCGATGAACTTCGTCAATATTGGTTTATGTCTGACAGCGAAGAAAAGCCCTACAACCGCATCACCAGGCGTTATGTTTACCGCATGGCCAAGAAGCTTAACAACAGCATCGGCTTTGGTACACAACGCGATTATCGCGGTGTTGGCCAAATTCATATGCTGCCGTCTAGCTTTCCGGTTTCTGAGAGCGAACGGGGAGACACATTGCCACCGTTGATCATTGGTCCAAAAAGGCGGATTCCCTATAGCTGCGCTTGGCCCATAAACATCAGCGGCATGAGCTTCGGTGCACTATCAGAAGAAGCTGTAATGGCCCTTTCTAGCGGTGCTAATATGGCCAACATTCACATAGTCACTGGTGAAGGTGGCCTGACTCCTTTCCACACCCATGGAGTGAAAATCACTCCACCAACACTCGAGCTGCTGCGTTATCGACTGAGAAAAATCGGCTCATTTCTCAGTTTTGGCAAAATAAAAACTGGCAGCGCACCGGCTGTTAAATATGTCGGCGGTGGTCGCATCATCATACAACTAGGCTCGGCCAAGTTTGGCTTTCGCAAGTCAACCACCAGAGCAATAGCAGAGAAACTGATGCGCAGTTTCTACACTTTGGCTGGTCACGCTCCTGATGAGCCTTTTACGATGTTGGATCTGGAGAAACTGAAGAAAGTGGCCGCCAGTGATCAAATTGTCGCCATTGAACTGAAACTGGCGCAAGGTGCTAAACCTGGTCAAGGCGGAAAATTACCAAAAGAGAAAATCACAGCTGAAATAGCTAAATGGCGTGGCATTCCCATGGGAGAAGACTGCTATTCACCCAATACCTGGGATGAATTTCACGATTGGCCATCATGCTGCAGTTTCGCTAACTTCTTACAGGAGGAAATTGGAAAACCAGTGGGAATCAAAATCGTAGTCGGTCAAGAAGACTCGATTAAGCAGCTGGCTGAACACATAAAGAGAACCGGAGAAGGACCAGATTTCATCACCATTGATGGTGGCGAAGGTGGAACTGGTGCAGCACCACTGGCGCTAGCCGATCACATGGGCCTGCCCATATTGCACGCCATACCAATGGTAGACAATATATTGCGCCAATATGACTTACGCGATGACATAACTATAATCGCCTCCGGTCAAATAGCCACAAGTGCCGATGTTGTCATCGCCATAGCAATGGGAGCAGACATGGTCAATATTGGCCGTGGCAACTTGCTTGCTGAAGGCTGCATCATGGCTATGCGCTGCCACACAAACCAGTGCCCAGCCGGCATCACAACACAAGATCCACGTCGGCGTCGCGGTCTTGACCCAAGAGACAAATATGTCAAAGTAGGCAACTACAACAAAGGACTACAGCATGAATTGATCATGATTCTCAATTCGCTCGGCAAACGCACCCCATGGGAGCTAACTCGCGCGGATCTTACTGTGATCACAGCCCCCATGGAAGAAAAATCTATGGCTAAAATTCATCCTTACCCTGATGGCTCAAACGGCCTGCGCAACCCAACCTTGGGTGAAGCTACAACTAAAGCCACTGCGGTGAAACCTAAACCAATCAGAATCAAGGTCGTAGCGATCAATTAAGCGTCAAGCCTGGTTGTTGTGCATCTGTTCGAAATTAGTTCTAAGTTTGTTCGAATTACGCAACTATTGTGCACCATTCATTCAACCATCCGCCTCGGATGTCGTAAATGAGCTGGTGCACAAGTTTTTGCTAATTTAGAAAGAAGCGATGCTCTTACAAGTAGTCACTCGATTGATTGAATCTCACCACTCGGCCACTGTAGCGCAGACATTTTTTTCAGCCCACGTTAGTAGACCGGTCAACTTTTAAAAGTATCACCGACTCTGCCTGACCATACGTGTATTCTCCTCAGCCATGGGAGAAGCCCCATTGTTAACCGGGGCAATAGATCATAAATTGCTTATGTAGATAAATCTGAACAGGTTTTTAATGCCTCAAGCATTCCAAGGCAGCGACAAGCAGAATACCCACACTGCATCAGAACAGAACCCGGCGATTGAGGCATTGCGTCTTGAGTTGCAGATGCATAGAGAACAAGCTGCCCAAACCGGTTTGATTGGCAAAGCTCTTACATCAGCCACTGAATTTTGGCACGGCAGCCATGCGAGCGGCGAGAAAGTAGAGCAGCTAGCCGAAAACATTGCCCAGCAGACAAAGTCTGGCAATATCCAAGGCGCTCAAGAATTGGCCAGAGATGCAAAAGCCGTCATCGAAGCAGACAAAAAAGCATTAGATAGTGCCGCTCAAATTAGCCAATACGGCTCAGGCCTAGTGCAATCAATTGGCCTCTTCTTGCCTGGCAAAGTTGGTTATGCCGTAGCCGCTGGAACAGCCGCACTAGACGCTTACAAACCAGGTTCCAATAGTTCGTTCAACGAACAAGTGGCCGATATGGGCTTGGCCATGACCAAAGCTGTCGGTCTCAAAGCCTCATTTGGTTATGCCGCTAAGCACAATTGGGGTGTGGCCAGCACTGCTGTTGGTCTGGGAGTTCTTTCACGTGTTTCAGAAACTGCCCTAACCAGAAGCACATACTTAGATAACAGCGGCAATTACAGCGCTCTTTTAGGAGCTGAGCGCACCCTGGCAGCTTCAACCAATACCAGCGCACTCGCCAGTGAAGTAGCTTCACTATTAATAGCCAGAGGCGCTCTGGGCAAATTGAAACTCTCAGGTGGCGCTCCAGAGAACAAGATGTTTGCCCTAGTGGCCACCGGCGGTATTTTTGGTGCATCAAAAGGAAGCACCGATGAAATTATCCGCCAGAGCAAAGCCGGCGTATTTGAACCAGGCCAGTTCGCCACTCATGTTCTAGCCAGTGCCTCGACCAATATGGTCGGTGCAGCAATCGGCGGCAGATACGCCAGACTTGGTCAAGCAAAAGAAGCTCAGGCCATTGACCCGCAGAGTAATAAAATTGCCGACGCCACTCGGGAACTGCCAAAACAACTAGAAAGACAAAATTACGCAATACAAAGAAACTTCTCTGGCTCGACAGCCCGCGAATATCAAATAGTCGGCAGCACACTACCAATTGCTGAAATGATGACTAATTCTGGCCAGGCAGCTGCTCTGACCAGAGTGCGCGAAGTCAGAGCAGACGGCCAATTAGGACCAATACAAAGGCTTCTGGTGCAACACACAGACAATACCACCGCCATCAGTACCGCCCTTGCCGCTAAAGCTGATCTCATTGCAACATGCAATCCCAAAGCCTTGCCTTTAGAGTTGCAAGGAAAACATATTATTCCATCGGCTCAAAGCCTCTGGCTCACTCAAGAGACCGGTGGCCGTCTGCGCTTTTCCGATTTCCTTCCCACTGGCCTCAAGCCCGAACAATTGGCACCAGTTAAACTCGGACAAAAAACTGTAAGTGAACTATTACTTGGACCGGAAACACCAAAACACTTTGAAGATACTCACGACAAAGTAGCCATGGCTAAAGCGATGAGACATTTCAAAACACCTGCCAAATACTTCAATGGTGGCGCCGATAGTATCGCTTTTGAACTGCCAGACAGAAGTATTCTCAAGATCACCGACAGAGGATGGGACCCATCCTGGGGCTCCAGAGAAATCTGGACAAAAGATGGCATGAGACAAATAGACGCACCGATTTTGCAAAAACCACAAACCATAGATCTGCCAGAAGCACCAGTTACATATTTCATTCAAAAGCGGCTGCTTTCGCCAGTTGCAGCAAAGGACGTAAAATTGTTCGATGCCCTAATTGAACAAGATGCTAAATTTAAATTCTGGGATAACGACTTCAAAGCTCATGGTAGAAATCAGCTTGGCTATGACGAAAGAACCAGACAGCTCTTCTTGATTGACTACGATGCTGTGCGCTTGCCGCACCTGGTGCCAGAACAAGCACGCGGTGGTGGTACCTCTTGGTTCCCTAGGCGTTATGATGTTTCACCGTTCTGAGTAGTTAAGAACTTGATTCAGTAAACCAACGCAAGAGCCGACAGTGACCTCCACCAGGCGCTATTGGTGCTTAGACGATGAGCCCGATATCCCTGAAACAACGCATGACATTGAGAGCTTGGGTCTGAACTGGCGCCGGTACAGCCTTTCCAAAAGGCGATAGGCCAGCGTAACCATCTTTAATTCCATATCTGCGATTTTCCGCCTATCGGTGTTTTCGGGACTAGCTCCTACAGCCACACATTGGACACCAATCGCTTATAACATAGGTGCAGGTAGCAAACGAAGGTAAATGCAATGCTTGGCATAGATCCACTCCTTCTCTTCGATATAGCCCTTTGCGTATTGGCTGCACTCTGCTTAAACAATGTGCGAGTCTAAAAGCCACAACTTCGACACAACAAAATCTTACGATTGCTTCATTCAATCGTAGTTACCCCCATCAAGCGATTAAGCGAATGCCTATCAGTGAGAACCACCTTCGCAGCGAAAACCACAAAGCTTATGCTGGCACCAGCGACGCCCTAAGTGAATTTGCTGCGGGTTTTGGCTCACGCATAAAAGCACCTCTAGTGGGCGTCAAACAAATAACTGAAGTCTTAACCCCACTGCCATCATTCATTGCTACCGCGAACGCTGGAGACATAGAGCAGCCCTTTGGCAAGAACAATCAACCAGTGAAAGTTGCGCTTGTCACCTCACAACCGGCTGCAGATAAAGGCGGCACAGCCCGCCTAGCTGGCGAAATGGCAGGGGGTGCTACTGTATTCATTGCCGCCACCGCCTTGTTGCATCGCCTGCCTGGGAAAACCCTAGAAACAGCCTTAGCACCGATTGTAGCTGGTGGCCTCATTGGCTTGCTCGAGCCAGTTATGCCAGGCCAAGCCGCCACTGTTCGACTAACACGGGCAGCAGAGGGTGCCTTCAGTATTGCCGCCATCGAACATGGCCCTAAGATTCTCACTAAATTGTCTCTTCTTAAATCAGAACAGGCCATCGCCGGTGCCTTTCTCTCAGGTGCAGTGGTTGGCGCTGCCAGCGAACAAGCCTCGAGCCTGATTCAAACCGGTGAATTTTCGAGCATCGAGCGCACTAGTGCAGCAGCCTTTGGCTTTGGTTTAACCAATGGTGCCTTTCGCGGCGCCAACCTAGCACTGGGCAAAGGAGCCGAAAAACTTAGCGCCTACTCAATGGCATCAGATCAAACGAGCATGAAAAGTATAGCCACTGTCAATCAAAATCTAAACCTGAAAGACCAGCCCTGGCACCTTGTTTTAGGCAGCGGTGGTTCCCATGCCTTTCTCACCGGCAGTGGCGTAGTAGTAGCCTGCAAAGAAGCAGGTATCAAACTAGGAACAATCGGTGGGGTGAGCGGCGGAACAATGCCAGCTTCGTTTGCAGCAGCCGATTTGTCATCAGCCCAAATACTGAAAATAGCCAAAGAGATTGATGGCACCGCCCTCATAAACAAGAAACCGTTCTTTAAACCGACTACGACTGAACCAATCAATGCTCAAGCCGGAATGCGACAGACAATAGTGGGAGTGCAAGAAGCCAGAGGTGGTATGTACGGCACCCAAAATATGGCAACAGAAGCCAATAAACACGTCCCTGAATGGCCTGAGCGCTTCTGGACGATGGCAGTGGCCGAGAAAAATCAAATATTTATGAGCAAGAAAGGCATTGTTGAATACCCAGACAACATGATGCAGCACATTGTCTCAAACAAGCCAATCAGCGTCGGTGATGCAGTGCGCGCCAGCTCGGCTATTCCTGGGCTCTTTGAAGGACTTATAGTTAATGGCAGAACTCTGTTCGATGGTGCACTAGGAAGGTTCGGTAAATGTCCAACAGATCTAGTGGCGAGACATCTCAACATCCCCAAAGACAGAATCATCGCCAGTCTTCCAGCAGGTGCGATGACCCCAGCTGAAAAAGCACAATTCTACGTAGCTCAATTCTTTAGCGGCAATTTTCACCGTCACAACCCAAAAATTGTTCAAGAAGCTGGCATTGTTATTCGACCACAGGTCAACAGCTTCAACTCTCTCAACTTTGACCTAAATCCTTCCCAAAAGGAAGAAGCGCTTCTCGCAGGCTACCGCTCAGCTATCGAAGAGTTTGGCCGCAACAAATTAATCAGTGCAGCAAAACTAACTGAGCTAAGAGCAGCAGGACAGTCACTGCAAACCTTAGAGCAGAGAGTGACACCAACAAATCAATTTCCAATTTTGTATACCGGCACAAATTGGTCACAGCACTAGCATACGACAATTTTGTCAATGGCGACCCGCTCACCGTCTCCAAAACAATGATCAACGCACCAGATAAAAATACAGAGAGCCAACCCAAAATAGGTACAAAAGTGAAATCTGACTCGATTGACTCACATCTGCAGCAGATGAAAGAAGCAGCTGACAAAAAAGAATATGAGACAGTCGAGTCTCAGTATCAACTCGCCCTCGCAAAGGCCACAGTGCTGGTTGGCGGTGAGGCCCCCCTTCTCTTATTGTTGTTTTGCATGGCTCGATACTATGAGGCCCAATCAAAATTGCAACACGCAGAACACTTCAATAGACGCGCTAGAAAGATGATCATCCAGGCGAACAAGCAGGCTAGCCTTAGAGAGTCTGGCCAAAATACCGACTGACACAGAAACGAAAATACCGACGGACACTTATTCCCTGGGCATTACAGTGATACATTCAACGGCTTTGGCGCAGCTCTCGTCAGCACTCCATATTCGCTTCAGGTGTTTCAGTTCCATCATTCGCAACGGCAGATAAACAATCAATGTCAAAGCCCAGGCCTGAAGAGCAGGTATGCCAATATTCAACCACTTAGTACCAGGTACGACACCAGATGTAGCAATACCAAAAGCGGCTCCAATCGTCCAGGCAATTAAGGCAGACTTGCCGACAGGAAAAATGCCGGTGGCACTGTTCGCGCCCTTTACCACGCTACTCTGAAAGATAAAACACTCTGCCATAATCAGAACCGAAGCAGTGGGAAGTATGGTGCAATTCAATCCACACATTGACTCAAGAGCACTGGTCGCTCCTGAAATTGAGAGAAACACCGAAAGCACCCCGGCTAAAACAGCCAGAGAAATAACCACACTACGATGGCCTAACTTCGTAAATGTTTCAACACCGTGAACAAAAGCATATAAATTTGAGTCGTTGACGGCGAAATACTGAGCCCCAAGAAAAGAGACGGCAATCCAGCCCATGCTGCCGAAAACAAGCTTGTTTAGCATATCGGTAGCCAGGCCAGTCTCATAAACACCTGTCTTACTGGCTACTAAAAAACCAACAAGCGGGAAAATAAATTCGCCTATCATTAAAGCAATAGCCAAAGTAATAGCAATTCCTGCGGCTTTGCCTCTGCCATTGCGCCAATAATCAGCTTCATTGCCCCAAATGGCAAAGCCCAAAATAAACTGGGTGATAATGCAAATGACGCTGGCCAACTCTACGCTTTCTCTACTCTTGCTCAACTGCTGTGGAATATCAGGTGCTACCTGAAGAAACAAATAGCAAATCCACAAGATAACCACTGGAGCAGCGACAAAACGAGCGAAATTAGCGACTCCTTTAAACCCAAACAAATTATTGAAAGCCATAGCGAAACAAAAACCCAAGGCAAGAGCTGGCAAAAACTGCTGAATTCTAAAAATACCTGCCACTGCATCAGCCAGAAGCAAGGCACAAACTGAGTACCAACCCAGATATAAGAAAATGAGAGCAGCCGTCAATATTTTTGAAAACGCCGGAGGAAATAGTTTGTGACAAAGCATTTTGAATGACAAGCCGGTTTTAACAGCTAAAAGACATACCGGCACGGAATACAGCAGTAAGACCACAATTGCTATAAGCAATGACAGCAGAACTTGCTTTAAAGAGAAGCCGCGCTTGCACCAGTCAAAACCAATTAACACAGCTGGAAACGACGCCACCATGGTTACCCAAAGCAAGCCCATGGTAGGTAGGCCGTATCTTTGAGACAACGGCACTCCACTATCTGTATGCGGCATACAAGACTATCCTCCAGCTAGATCACAGAATAGATACTGTTCTTCTACTTACAAAAGGTAGTCTGATCTGATGGCGAACCTGTGACAGTGCCGGGGGAATATACGCGCTGCTGGAATCAGCGGATGCTATCGGCTCTCGTTTCGTTATTATTGCCCAAGACTGACAAACTAGGCAGTTTAGTGCCAGCTTTCCAGGTGACAGTATTATTGTTTCCTGTAACTGAAATAGCTGCAATGTTCTCGCAGATAACCTCATTATTGTTACCTGTAATAGAAAGCACACGACAATTGCCATTGAGCCTAATTGTGCAATTATTGCTGAAGATAGTACAGCTATCGCCATTGCATGTATAGGTAGCTTCTAAGTTGTTGGCCGAAACCATAATGTTTTTGCTGGTCGCTAGGTTGCCTGGTATCACAGTAGTGTTTACCATCGTCTGGTTTATCACCGGCTTTCTATTAGCACCCAAGTTTTTTCTTGATACTTGAGTAACTGTTTTAGTAGTTTTGAGATTGGCATGACCAACTCTCGCATTGGTGGCGGGGATTTTCACAGTGTTATTTCCAGACTGTAAGAAGACACTATTTGGTCCGACTTTAATAGTGTTGCCATCGCCAGTACTAAGCTCAATTTGCGCTAAAGTCGGAGATTCTACAGCCAGCAAGACAACTAGAGACAACAGTAAAGAACTGCATGACTTCATACTCACCTCCAAACAACAAAAACACCTCGTGAGTTTAGCCAAAGTACAAACACATGTCCAGCTCCAGAACAGCCACAAAATTGACACAGAAGACAGCTTAAAGTGTTCTCTAAGCCATAAAACAGCGAACGGCACGATGAAAACATGCAAAAACTTGTGGTAGTCAAAGACACCGCTTAAGCAAATTTGTGGCGACAAGGTTTGATCAGCCAAAGCTCTTACACTTCATGATGAGAATACTTAACCATGCCTTTTGGCCAAACTAGTGAACAAGCTAAAACGACACCAGAAGAAAGTTTATCGACACTTAGGCAAGCTGAAGACAACGCCGCCATAACCAATTTCGCTCAAGAAAACTGGGCCGTGCAAAAGGTCAAAGAGACCTACAGGTCAAGCAAGGAACTCTTGCCCATGCCTGAGCAATACAAAGACGTGGCGATGATCTCTATCGGCGTAGTTGCCGGAGTAGCAGCCTGCAAACCGTTACTGAGCAAAGCCCTAGCCAATGGCGCAGAAATAGCAGCAAGGGCTGAAGGGGTAATGATCGTGCCTCTCACCCACGAAAATCTACCTGCCGCTATCAAAGCAGGCAAAGACGGGTTTCGTTACGGCTGGCCAATTCTTAATCCGGCAAAAGACTTTCGCGCTTCGCTCGAATCAACAAAATCAAATCTGCCACTTTCAATGAATCCCAAAGTAGAGAGTAACTCCAAATACTGGCTAGCTGTAGACAAGAATGGCAATGTGCTAGGCACCACCGGCCTCTATGAATCTGGCAAAGATGCCAGCGAAGCCGCCTGGCTGGGCTGGATGTCAGTGCGCAGCGCTTACCGGGGTCAGGGAATTGGCAAACTGTTAGTTGAACATTCAATAGAACAAGCAAAATTAGATGGCAAACAATATTTGAGGCTCTACACAAGCAATGCTCGCGGAGAGCACACTGCCCAAAGTTTATATGAAAAACATGGATTAAAAATTGTTGGTAGCGAACCGCACCCTATACCACGAGTTATCCAGCGCATATTTGGCGAAAAAAAACCATTGCAGATTCTATACAGAGAACTTGAACTCAAGCCAAACGGTAATCACCCTTAGCTGGCAAAATCAACCATCGGCATACTCAACAAGAAACCTATTTTGGATTTTTCATTATCCTTGCCTCTCTACGTATTCTCCCCCACTAACTGACACAGATCTGCCACTGCTGCTCACTAAACTGCAATTATGCGATGCAAAGATGCACTAACTTAGTTGAGTAGGAGAACACCCCCCATGCCAATTTCGCAAGACGCAATCGTCGAAGCTGACAAGGATGTCGATCATTCACACCTAAACATGAACGGCGCAGACAGTGGCTCCGCTTTAGCATCTGGCATCTGGAAAGAACTACAAACTAAACAGAACAAGAGTGCTAGCGCCACCGCAAATGGTTCTGCTGAATCAGACGCCATAGAAATGAATGGCACATTTGGCAAAGCTGAACGCATCGCCATTGTTGCGGGGAAAGGCCTTCTAGAAACACCCCAGGGTATGGTTGATATTGTCGAGAAGCAGGGCGTTATGGGTCTTGCCACCACAGCTGTAGAGTCAACAGCTGTCGGCTACGGACTACAGACCATGCTAACGAAAGCAGCCCCAGTGGCTAAGATTGCCACACTAGCATTGGGTGCTTCGTTCATAGCCAAAACAATACCAGAATTTCACAGCGCTTTCGACCAAGGTCTCAAAGCTAAAAACTGGAACGAACTGGACAAAGCTTCGGCCACTTTCGGCGAAGCAACAGGCTCTTTGGCTGTCGATACAATTATTGGTTTTGCTGGTTACAAAGCTGGCTCCGGATACGCCAATCACCGGCAGCTAAAGCACGAATCTGCCAGCCTCAACGAAGCTTCTGCGAAGACAGCTGAATCAACAGAAACAGCAGCAACAATAGAGCCTATCAAGCCAATTACCGAAGCATCCAACGTAGCTGGAGTAAATGAAATAGCCCAAGCAACTGAAATCGCCAAAGTAACAGATGCTGATGCCATCGTCAAAAAAGTGGTATCACCCGAACACACTGTCAGTATGCGCGAATTGGCAGAAAACAACGATCCAAAATTCGAACAAATTCTCAATGAATACTATCCAAAATTAGAAAAAGCATTTCCGGATGCTTCTGAAATTGAGTCGGCTCAGACCTACAGAGACTACCTTCACGACCCTGATTTTGCCTGGGACATGAATGTATTGCGTGACAAAAGCGGCAATGTACTGGGCGGTATTCAATCACAAGTAGTCGAAGTTGGGGGCTCACAAATTAAGAAAGCCGTATGGGCTGAACACATCTGGCTAGACCCCGAAGCCCGCACATTCAGTAACTTCCAAACTCTGCTCAAAATTGGTGAGAAACGTGCCGCAGCAACCGAAAGCGATATTGTTTTCATGGAATTCAATGACAGGGCAAAAATGACATGGCAGCAGCAACTAGACGATGCCGAAGCTGGCCTCAGCCCAGAAGCAAGGGAACGCATTTGGGGAAGAGTCGGCCTCTATGTTTTGGGCGACAAGAGTAAACACCTAGCTCCATACGCTCAACCAGCCATGGGCGACGGTGCACCAGTTGAATATCTTTCAATTGGTGTGGCTCCGCTGAAGAGCAAAACTCTCGATGGTCAAACCATGCCCACCGAAGACTACCTCAAGCTGATCCAAGCAGCCCATGCCACTATTCCTGATGTCAACCTGGCGACCGATCCTACGGTAGTGAACTACACAAGCGCCTTAAATCAACTGATTGCCAATGGCGAAACCACATTGGCGTACGCCCGTCTCAAAGACACTCATGTGGCTCGTCTAGTCCACGAGCGCTTTATTAGTGGCATATCACAACCTAAACAAGCAAGTGAGGACTAACATATCGCCTAGGTCAAGCGGCGCAAGCGGTAACCAACCCGAGGAATGTTTTCAATAAATGACTGAGTATCATTGTCACCAACATCAAGCTTTTGCCGCAGCCGCTTGATGGAGGTACGCAGGGCATCAGATGTTGCTTCAGCATCAGAGCCCCAGATTCTTTGCAACAGAGCCTCAGAACTAAACACTTCGTCTAAATGGCGCATCATAAACTCAAGCAATTCAAAATCGCGCGGCAGTAAATGAATTTCTACACCACCTTTAGAGATTCTGCGTTTAACCACATCAAGCTCAAGATAACCATTAGTAATGACATTGGTGACCACTGCTTGTGGACGGCGAAGAAGGGCTCGCAAGCGCGCTGATAACTCTTTGAGATTAAATGGTTTAGTCAGATAATCATCAACCCCAGAATCGAAACCTTCGACTTTTTCTGTAATTTGGCTCTTGGCTGTAAGCATAATCACCGGTGCCAGTCCACCAGCCGCTCTGTATCGGCCGCACATTGCTGGCCCGGAAAGTCCCGGTAAATTCCAGTCTAAAATAACCACATCGTAATTGTATTGACGCAAAAATTCCCAGCCGGTAAGACCATCGTGAGCCACCTCAACCGTATAGCCATCAGCGGTGAGCCACTCATTGACAACAGCTGACAAGTCTTTGTCATCTTCTACGAAGAGGATTTGGGGCATTGCGCTTCCTTGACACCGTTACTAGTATTGTTTTGCTTCGACAAATTTAAGCGAGTGTATCATGCCAATAGGCTAGTGATAATAGTGGGTTTAAGGAAAGCAGTTAGGGGGATATTGCAGGCATGATAACAAGTGGGCAGCAATGCGGCTTTCTCTAGCAGCCAAAGGTTTAATTCTAGTCTCCATTCCCCTCTTTTTCGAAGTAGGGGTAGTAGCCGTGCTCGTCAACCTGCAGAAGCAGGCTGAAACCGAAACGGCGAACTCCCAGCGTTCGAGAAAAGTAGCTGCTGGTATTAGCCGCTTGTCAGCCGAGCTATTTGATCTCTGGCAAAATGTTGTGCCAAAGCTGAAAAAGCAATGGGCCACCACTGGCAACTTTGACCAAAGCTACAAAATTGCAATTGACAAGCTCAATGCCGAGTACGCCGAGCTAGAAAACCTGTGCGCAGATCAACCCGCAATTCAGAGCCGACTGCAACAATCGCGCCAAATCCTAACCAATGCTCAAAAAGTCTTAGACCATGCAGCGGCGGCAATGGAAAGCGGCTTGGGCCCGGCCATGGACAAAGAAGACGTCGATGTCTTGAAAAATATGCCTGCCACCATTCGTCAACTAGGAATCAAGAACCAAGAGTTAGAAGCCATTTACAGACGCGATTGGGCCGACAGAAGCCCTAATCGCCATTCTGAATTGCGCGAGCAAACCCTAGGCGTAGCAGCAATTGCAGCGGTATTTAACGTCGTTCTCAGTATTGCCTTGGCCATCTTTTTGCTAAAAGACGTTACTGGCAGACTGCAAATTCTCAAAGACAACGCTGCCAGACTAGCTGCTGGCATGCAGCTGCGTGCACCCTTGCAAGGCAATGATGAAATCGCCGAAGCAGACCGCGTCTTTCGCAAAATGGCACGAGCCTTAAGCGATTTAGGTCATAAAGAGCGGGCTGTGATCGAAAATGCCCTTGATACAATATGTGCCATCGATAAAGACGGTCGCTTTCTTAGCGTCAACCCTGCCAGCTTCGGCTTATTCGGCCTCGAACCAGATGAGCTAATTGGCTCGCGGCTGGTAGATGTCATTGCCGAAAGCAGCAGAGAAGACATCCTCGCCTGGACAACCAGCCTAAGAAACAACACTGGTGAGCAAGAACGCGAGTTCTTGGTACGTCGCCGCAATAGTCAAAACGGCAATAGCTTTGTCGATACGCTTTGGTCGGGCCACTGGTCGGAAGTTGAACGCTCTCTTTTCTTTGTCGTGCACGATATGACCGATCGCAAAGAACTAGAGCGAGCCAGGCAAGAATTGGTTGCTATGTTTACCCACGATTTGCGCTTACCGCTCAGCACCATTCAAGGAACTCTTGAGATGGCAGACGCTGGCATGTTAGGCCAATTAAATGAGCGCGGCGAGAGGCTGATAAAAGCAGCTGAACGCAACGGCATCAGAATGATTGGGCTAATCAACGACTTGCTTGATATCGAAAAAATCAAATCTGGCACCATGACACTAACTAGCGAGATAGTTGGCCTGCAAGATGTATTTAACGACGTCAAAGCGAACGTAGCGGCCCTAACTGAAGAAGGCCACATCTATTTTGACTGCCCACCAACCAAACTGACAGTGGTGGCAGACAAGGAAAAACTAAACCGCGTGATTTTCAATCTTGTATCCAATGCCATCAAATTCTCCCCACCACAAAGTCGCCTGATTCTGGCAGCGTGTGTTAGCACCAACGATTCAGAGAAAAAAGAACAAGGCAAAAAAGATCCAGCACACAACCAATCAGGGAAAGAAATGGTCGAAATCACTGTTAGCGATCAAGGTCCAGGCATTCCACCAGATATGGTATCAACTATTTTTGAGCGCTTTCAACAAGTGTCTGACTCGACACATAATAGCAAAGGTGGAACCGGGCTTGGGCTCACCATTTGCAAAGAAATAGTCAATATGCACGGCGGCAAAATATGGGTCACAAACGGCAAAGAGAAAGGCAGTGTATTTCACTTCACTCTCCCTTGTGCTTGAAAAGCGTATTAACCCCATAACTTCGACACAGAACTGACACAGTCAAGTCTTATCATTTCATAAGAAACAGGCACCCCATTTCTTTCCTCTGAATCTCGATCTGCGGGCTTAGATAATGCCTGTAAAAAATTCTTCGAATCTTGTTAGTTTGCCTTCCGAGACGTGTCCAAGCGAAGCTCAGTCGAAGGCGAAACTAAAACTCGCTAACCTAATAAACATCATTATTTTGGGAGTATAGAACAATGGACCAAATTCTGGACATTCTCGTCATCGGCACCCCAACGATCGCACTTGCTGCAATTGCAACTATAAAAATAGCTCGCGGAACCCCAGTCTATAGCCGCAGGGGACAAGAAGTTGGTGGCACTTTCTGGGGCGCCTATCCGAAAAGAGCACTAGTCGCCATAGAACCAAGTATTCACCTACCTACAATTTCAAAGCGCGACTATGATTTTTCAGAGCGTGACAACGTGCCGCACAGTCACTAGTTCTTCGCGTGCCTCGCTCGTTGTTCTCGCCTCAATCAATTAGGATGCAGTCCACTTGCGGCTTTTAGCTGGATTTCCGCACCATCTTGACTAAATCAGGTTGCTCTTCAATAAATTTGTGCGTGCTTTTGAAGAGCCTCTTACTATCGAAATGTAGATTGTATGCCCTAGGAAATTCTGAACTGTTTCCTTTTAAAGAGCCCTGGCGTTTTCCGAAGAGCGCATCACGACCGTCGTCATAGTGCTCATAGTGAAAGCCTGAGCGTTTGGCAAATCTTCTTTTGACGGCATCAGACCATTCTATATCTGCATACAATCGCTTGAGGCCCTTCATTTGGCACAAGTAATTGTATGCCTTGTCAGTCAATTTGGGGCAACGAAATAGGTACAAAGTTTCAATATTTTTCGCCGACACAAGCAATTTCAGATCATTGTCCGAGATCGCGAGATCAGTGAGAAACAGTTCTTTTAAATTGCTGTGCTTTGATAACTCAGAAAAGAGCGGTCGCACATTGGGAATTGCATCTAGCGAAAGCACCCTAAGAGTTGAAAGCAGCTTGAGCTTGGCCACATCAGCACCATCAATCGATGGTGCTCTTAAATTCGCCCTCGGCTCTGGCCGATTTACAGGAAATTCTCCAGAAAGACCGAGCGAACGCAGGGTTGTTAGCCTATCTAGCATGGCAAGGTGAACTTTTGAAAGGGGCGACTTACTTCGCCCCCTCAGACCTCTAGTCGTGTGAAAAAAGGAGAGATGCTCAAGGCCTCTCCAGCTTCTCACTATGTTGATTGTTCTCTCTGGTTGATTAGTAATTACTTCTAAGCCGCTGACGTTATCTTTGCCAATTTTTTTGCAAACTTCAGGCACGTTTGCCCAACCACAGTGCAGAAATAAAAATACTTTCTCACCATTTGGCACATCGATAGAACCGCTAACCTTCTGCAGAGGCCTGGTGCCCACGCGCATATAACCCAAAGACTGGGGTACGACATCTAAGGCCGGACCTTCGCCCAACTCACGCTCTACAATGCGTTGCAATGTCGTATGCACAGATAGATCGGCCGACTCAGTGCCGACTATAGCAGGAATGGTAACCGTTGGCTCTGTTGCACTAGTGGTAGCAATTGGTGTGATCGGCTCTTTCGTAACTGTGTAAGCAGCAAAACAAATAATCACAGCTACTAAAGCAACAGCGAAAGCAGTAATCAGGATCCGCTGTTGGCCAACACCAGTAATTTCGTCGCCAGCGCCGCCACCGCTGTCACTGTCATCACTTTCCCTAGCACGATTCTTACCATCTCTAAAGCTAGCGGTTGTTTCTACCGAATGAATAACCGACTTGCCTTCTCTAACGCGACTTAGGTCGTGACTTACTTGCTTCATACTCTGATAACGCTGGCTTGTATCTTTGCACAACATTTTGGCAATAGCTGCTTCGATAGAATCTGGAAAATCGCCGTCTGGATAGACGCTATTGACCGAAGGTGCTTCCTCGGTCTGGTGCATGATCATAGTCTCCATGCTATTGGCACCACGAAGGGGTGGAACGCCTGTGAGCGCTTCAAATAAGGTGCAGCCCAGCGAATAGATATCAGAGCGGTGATCTACAGATTGACCACGACCTTGCTCTGGGCTCATGTAACTTGGTGTACCAAATACAGCGCCAGTGACAGTTTGGTTTTGGCTGGTGAATGTATTACTCAAAGTGCTACTGGAGCTGCGGCTAGTAAGTCTGGCAATACCAAAGTCAACTATTTTTACTTTCTCTATCTGATTTTCTTCGTACACCATGATATTTGATGGCTTTATGTCGCGGTGAATGATGCCTTGTTGATGAGCAGCATCAAGAGCATCAGCTATTTGAATAAAAAGATTAAGGGCTTGCTGCAGCGGTAGCCGATGTTTTCGCTTAATCATCTGCGAAAGTGATTCACCAAGAAGCAGATCCATCACATAGTATGGAAACTGCTCTTTATCTATGCCCATGTTGTGAATGCTGACTACTCCCGGATGATGCAAACGAGCAAGAGCCTTTGCTTCAGACTGAAATCGCATCCAACTCTCAGGGCTAAGTTTATCTGCAGCCAGAAGCTTTAGGGCATACTCCTTACCAAGGATAAGATGCTGGCAACGGAAGACTACGCCCATACCGCCACGGCCTAAAGGCGAAAGCAATCTATAAGAGCCATCAACGATGTCTCCAATAGAGTAGACGCTAGAATTAACGCTCAAAAGATCGCTAGAATGAGCTCTTGAAAAATCTCTAGAAGAATCGCTTGCTCTATCGTCTTCACTCATATATTGCCATTGCTCTTCAAATCACACTCACTGGAAACTATTTGAAAGCCAATTGTCTCTTCCAAGAGGAAAGCAGCCGATTGCTCAGCTGCTTCTCTCTGCCACCCCCGTGGAGCCCTTTGTATGATGGTCAATTCTATTCTCTGTTACGTCTGGTACCAGTAGGATAGAACGTTGCATCATCAATTGAACCTTGGTCCAATTGCAAATCTGGTCTAATGGTGCTGTTGCCATCGCTATAGATACTTGGACCAAAATCAAGAGTGCTATCTCCTGCTCTTAGACCAAGACCAGCGCCAACACTAGAATCTTGATTATCTAAATCGAAGTGACCGCCAGTGCGAAAACCGGCTAAATCTGCCACATCGGTATTGGCACCAGTATAAGCATGCACACCTTCTGGTCCGATACCAGCACCGGCTTCTGCTTCTACATCAACTGGATAAACTCGACCACGAACATCACCGTCAACACCGGTATTTCTGCCAAATCTGGCATCAAAATCAGCATCGCCATTGACGAGGTTGAAGAAGTTACCGCCAGCGCCAACATCGCCGCGCACACCATCCTCACTAAAGTTTACTCCAGCGCCGGTTCTAGCATGAATTGGTCCACCAATTGGCATAAACTCTGCATCGACGCGGGTGTTGGCACCAAGTTGCACGTCGGTTTTGGCTACACCGATATTGACACCAGCTTCAAGTGAGCCACCGTCATTATAGCCGAGCTTGACGATGCCCAAATCAAGGCCATGAAATTCGGGCTTAGGCTGATTGTAGACAGCATCATAAGCTGGACTGTTAGGAGTAGGTGGGGCGAAACGACTATCCGGAGCGTAGCCGGGGTGCTTAATGCGATTATCAACGTCAGCGTCAGCCATTGGAGTTGCGAGATTTTTGTCATTAAGGCCATTAATGTCATGAATCTCGATCACACCTTCATCACTAACAGCAGCAGGAGCTGCCACTTTTCCTTGCTTATGAACAACTTTAGGTTGATGGCGAACCTTCTTCGCTTCAGCTTCTTCAGCAACACCGTCCATGGCGTTGTTCCACTCTTTCTTGTTGTATTTGTGCTTGTGCTCATTGTTCTTATCAACAATGGCTATGGCCTTGTCCCAATCTTTAGGATTCTTGCTGTTCCAGAGATCCCAGGCCACACGAGCGTCAGCAACATCAGCTGCCATGTTTGCTTGGTTATCGCCATGCTTATGGCTGTGTTTAGTGTTATCTGCGTGGTTAGGCTTGTCCATGGAATATTCCTCTTGGGGGGAAGGCGAAATTGTTGTAATAGTTGTAATGATTTCAAAAGCGCGCAGGCATCTAGCTGAAAGCCTTGGGCTTATTCAGTGAAAACATGATTGGCTTTTGAAATTTGTCGGTTGGTTGCGATTGCATTTCCGACTCACCCCATGACAATACAATCGCAAAAACGATTTGGCAAGTAAAACTTTTTCTGCCACAAGTCCGCCACAGTTAGAACACAAGTCGGCCACAAGTAGACACAGAGCCAATCTTCGCCTACGGCACCAACCTGCAAAAGCAAGAAGAATTGATATTGCGAAGCACTATATATGGTGCCTCTCGCTATCTACCCATCGTCCACCTTAAATAGAAACAGACGAAGGGCACCTTATCAGGGCATTCCCACCTTCTGGCGAGCAGAACACACTCAAGATCTCACTGGAGCCGAATTTTTAGGCTTCTAAGCGATAGCCAACGCCATGAATTGTACGAATAATAGAAGGCTGACCTTCTACGTCTATCTTCTTGCGCAAGCGCTTGATACAAGTAGTAAGAGCGTCAACTGTGGCTTCTGATTCGGTTACCCAAACGCGATTGAGCAGCGCTTCAGCAGCAAATACGCGATTAGGATTGCGCATGAGAAACTCTAGTAAAGCAAATTCTTTGGGCAATAGTCTGATTTCTTCGCCGTCTTTCATCACCTGAAAATTTTGGTGATCAAGAGTGAGATGGGCAAACTTGAGCAAGTCGCCCACATACCCCTCAGGACGCCGCAGGAGCGCTCGTAGCCGAGCTGTTAGCTCCTTGCCATGAAATGGTTTAGTCAAATAATCATCGGCACCAGCATCAAAACCAGTTTCTTTATCATCGATCGTCCCTTTTCCGGTTAGAACGAGCACAGGTGTAGTGCCACCGCGGCTGCGAAACTCTTTGAGAATCTCGATTCCTGTTATGTGCGGCAACTCCCAATCAAGAATAAGAATGTCGTATTCATAGACTTTCAGCATGTTCTGGGCCTCGGCACCATCGGTGACGATCTCGACTTTATGGTGCTCCATCAAGAGCCAATCGCGAATCATCTTGCCCAGCGAAACATCATCTTCGACAATCAGAACTTTGGCCACATGAACCTCAAACAGTTTGTATTTCTATTGTGCTTGGACTTTTATAGTTTTTAGACTTCTATAGTTTTTGTACCAAGCGAGGAATTTTAAACCAGAAGGTACTGCCCCTTCCCTCTTGCGAATCTACCCCAATTGTTCCACCATGACGCTCAACAATCGCTTTGCAGATAGCCAAGCCCAAACCGCTGCCGCCCTTTACCTTGGCATCGTCGAGTTCAACCTGTTTAAATCTATCAAAAATTGCCTCTCGCAGCTGCTCGGGAACGCCTCGTCCTTGGTCAATGATATTAAACCTAATAGAATCAGGCTCTTCGGCGATTTCAAGGGAAACGGTGCCACCCTTAGGGGAAAATTTGATGGCATTAGAAACTAAATTGATGATGACCTGCACCAAGCGGTCGCGGTCGGCAAAAATCTCTGGATTGCGGTGACCTGGCGCTACGAGCTTCACCCCTTGCTGCTCAGCAAAGCCCCGCACAGCCTGCATTGACGGTTCGAGAATGTCCGCTACGCGATAACTTTCACGCTGCAGTATGAGTTTGCCCGATTCCATTTTTTCGAGATCCAGCAGACCATTAACCAAACCAATCAAACGGTTAACGTTGGCCTCGGCCGCCTCGAGGTTCTCATGACCGCTATCGCTAAGCTGGCCATAGGCTTCAGCCTCAAGCAAGGAGAGAACCATTTGAATAGAGGTCAACGGAGTACGCAAGTCATGACTAACCATGGCGACAAAATCGCGCTTCATGCGGTCAACTTGCTTGCGCTCTGTAATATCGCGAGCTACGCAAAAGAGCGTTTTGTCGGTTTTAGACCAATGGGCCGACCAGGCAAAATCAACGCCCCGACCATCATGACAAATAATGCGATTTTCAAATGACCCGGTTCCGCTCGGGCTAGCAACCAGATCGTCAATTGCCTTGAAGGTAGCTTTAATGTCGTCCTCATGCACAATGGCATCAATGCCATCACCAATCAAATCTTCCTCCATGTAACCCCAAAGCTTTGCCGCCGCAGGGTTTACAGCAACGAAGCGGCCTTGGCGATCAAAAGAGCAGATGACATCTTCGGCATTGTCGACAACAGCATGCTCTTTGCGTCTTGACTCTTCTAAGGCCGAAGCCATATCGCGAAAAGTGTGATCTAAGGTGGCAATCTCATCTCGGCCAATCAATGGCGGGCTAAGAGGTTGCTCCAGCGCCAGACGCTTTGTATTGTCCAGCAAAACGTTGAGCCGCTTGGTTGTACCGCGATTAAAATAGAAAGCCAAGCCAACGGCCAAGAGCACATTAAACAACAGACCAACTGGCAAAATAATTTCTACGGCACGCCTGTAGCCAGCTTGAGCAACCTTACCCTCAGCCAAGACCTTGGTCTGATAAACAACAATTTCATCGATTGCCGATAGCAACTGATTAATGTCTTTGTCAGCTCGCATCCACATACGGGCAGCGCCAATTTTGCTACCTAGTTCGAGCTGCCCCTGGGCCCGCTGAAGATTTTCTACCGCCAAAGTAAGCAACTCAGTAATTCTGTCGATAGCTGCCTTTTCTTCAGGGTGATCGCGCACGATGGCGTCCAGAGCGGCGATCTCGGTCTGAATTTTGACGCGTGAAGTCTCAAAGCGCTTCTTAAATGACGGGCTATCAGAGACGTGATAGAGCACGCACGAAGAAAAACGGTCGAGTAATGCTGTCAGAGCGGCATTAACGCGACCAGTTACCTCTCGGGCATGGTTCTCACGTTCGCGCTCTCTATCGACCGAATAAAGCAAGGTGGCCAAACTAACCACAAAGACAATCTCAAAGGCCAGGGGAATGGCCACAAGGATCAATGCTTTTTTGGAGAGACTTAAAGACATGTAGGTATTATTGCAAATTCTCGAATGCCAAAAATCTGCCAAAACTTTGCCCCCAGTACGCCAAACTCTTTATTTATATTGAAATTGTTGCCAGTGCAGCACCCCACGAGGCCAAGAAAATGAGCGCATTTGCCAAACAAGCAATCAACCTGGTTCTAACCGTAGCAGTCTTGCTAAGTGTTTCTCTACCAGCAGAAGCTCAACAAAGAGTCGCTAGCGGCCTAAGAAACGGTTTGCCCCCAACCACTATGGATAGCTTCGTCTACGAAGCTGGCGGCCACGCTGAGCACATATACGGTGACGAAGGCGTCAACGGCTTGCCTCCTTACATGGGCTTCAACAAAGCTCACCGCATCAATGCTGGCATCATGGATCGCCGCGATGCTGGCCTAACAACCGGTCACGGCAGCTACATGCCCGATGCTTACGGCAACGACGAGTTCATTGCTCCTCCTGGCGAATGGGGCCAATCAGGCGCCAGAGGCCACTCATCTGCCAGCGGTTTCGCTGATGATGGCGTGCCAGTTGTAGGCGGAAGTGGCGGCAGTGGCGGCAGCCCAGTAGACTACGGCCCACCCCCCGGAGAAGGCTACCAACCAGCTACCACTTGCGAAGGTTTCGTAGGCTGGTACAGCCCTGAAGAAGTTGCCCTGTCACAAACTAACTTCCCAGCCGCCTTCGAACACTTCGTTTATAGCGGTCGCTACACCGGTAGCTGGCAGAATGCCATGATGATCCTAACTCTCCAAATGGGCCGCCCACAACCTGGCTATGGTGGTTAAGGGCACACCAGCATGGCTGGTAGGAATCCAACGCTCAATTGGCGCTAGTTTAGATTTCACCAGTATTGTTCTGTTAGCTCTCTCACCTTGGTTCTTCAAATTCGTATCGGGGAAACTAAACCCTGATGCCGTCGCCGGGATTATCCGCACAGACATAGTGCTACTGATAAGTATTTGCCTAGCGCTATCACCCCTGTCACTAATTTATTTGCGCATTGTCTTTCACAAAATCATGCATTCTCCAACACCGGGCGAGCTGATTTCTGGCTTTGTAAGTTCAAGCAACTCAAGTGGTTTGCAAGGACTAATTCAAGAAGCGAGCTATGGTCTGGCCCAATATTTTGCCATCTCTATAAGCGGCGGCCAATCTCTGCTGCTGATCACCATATTTCTATTCATGGGCACCCAAACTACTTTATTCATACAAAACAATTTTTTGGCGCTTACTGCCGCCACCATTCTTTCCCTAATACTAATGTCGCGAGTCTACTGGCCACGCTCCAAAACTAGCTATCAATCATTTCTCGATGATCAATGCGAAGTAGTTGTCCAACGTCTGCGCTAAGATGAAAAGACAAAATTCATGCGCAGCGAGTTATGGAAGAGTTAGAAGCATCGACTAAAATCGAAATCAGCGAAACGAACGAGAGTTCGGTAGCTCTTCTCACCCCAGCAACGCTAGCAGCTTCAACAACGCCGGGCTGGCTGGTAGGACTGAAACGCTCGGCTGGTGCTAGTCTCGATTTTGCCTGTATTGTGCTCTTGGTTCTCTCGCCCTGGTTCTTAGAAATCATGTCTAGAAAACTCAACCCCCAAGCTCTTGTTGGGTTTGTGCGCACAGATACAGTGCTGGTCTTTACACTGTGCCTAGTGATGTCGCCGCTGTCGCTTATATATTGGCGCATCGTCTTTCACAAAATTATGCGCTCGCCAACACCCGGAGAGATGTTCTCTGGATTTGTCAGTTCAACCAAATCAAACGGATTGCAAGGAGTAGTGCAAGAGTCTATCTACGGTCTGGCACAATATTTTGTCATTTCAATAACTGGTGGGCAGGCAATTCTGCTGGTCACTATAGTGCTTTTCATGGGTAACGAAACTATTTCGTTCATACAGAACAATTTCTTTTGGCTCGCCGCTACAGCGATATTCTCACTCTCACTGATGGCTACAGTCTATTGGCCTCGCTCTAAAACTGACAGTCAGTCATTTATCGATGATCAGTGCGGCGTTATCGTCAGACGCCTGCGGTAAGATGGAAAGACTAGTTTCCTGCGCAGGGAGATATGGAAGAGTTAGAACTACCAGCGGAAATTGAAGAACCGGTAGAAATTAGTTCGGAGCCACAGCCGGCAGAGACGGAAAGGCTAACGGCAATGCCAACAACGCCCGCTCTCAGAATAGTTGCACTCAAGCGCGCAATTGGAACCAGCCTTGATTTCACTGCCATTGGACTCGTCGCGGCAGTGCCCGGCTTGTACCGACTACTGTCTATAAATCCGTTTCCAACAAAACCAGTGAGTGCAATTCTTAGCGACAATACAATGTTCTTTTGCTTTTGCCTAGCGCTGTCACCTATACCTTTAATTTACTTGCGTCTGGTATTTCGCAAATTGCTTCGTTCTCCAACACCAGGCGAAATGTTCGCTGGAGTAACAACTATTACACTACATGCAGGTACAGCCGGAATTGTTTCTGAGCTTAGCTATGCGCTCACTCAATATTTCACCCTAGCATCTTCAGCAATACTTGGCGTACTGATATTAGCTATCTTGATCTTCAGTGGCATTCTAGGGAAAGGCACTGGTTCTGCAGACACAGCAACTCTAATTCTCGTGCCCATACTATCAATCGGAATTTCAGCAGCTGCATATTGGCCTCATTCCAAATCAGATTATCAATCGTTACTAGAAAACATTTCTGGTGCTGTAGTCAAACGTCTGCGCTAAGATGAAAAGACGAAATTCATGCGCAGGAAGATATGAGCGAGTCAGAACCAGCAGCAATCGAAAGCGCGAATCAAACCCACAAAGGAAGACCGCAGGTGGCAATGAAACGAGCAGCTGGCGGTCTTGTCGATATATTGCTTAGTGCGTCAATCGCCCTGGTTCCTTTCCTATTTCACTTAATTTTAGCCTGGTTAAGACCTTTAGAAATACAGCCAACAGTTAGCGACGATGTCACCGTAGTAGTTGGTTTCTGCTTAGCGATCACTCCAATTCCACTTATCTACCTACGAATTGTTTTTCACAAAGTAATGAAAGCACCTACACCCGGAGAAATATTCTCAGGACTAACCGCAGTCACCATGTCACCCATCGTTGAAGGTATAAAGCAAGAAATCACGCACGCGATAGGGCAGTTCGTTGTATTCGCCAGCTCAACAATACTCGGATTTATCTTTGTCGCATGGTGTGTCTACGTTGGCCAGCTTGGCACGATGCAATATCCGGAAAATCTGATAATGATGACAGTCTTTGTAGTTTACTCATTCACAATGATGTCTGTTCTGTACTGCCCAAGGTCTAGCTCTATGTATCAATCACTAATCGACGACCGCTGCAAAGTCACAATTAAACGTCTACGGAAAGATATATGAACGAGGCAAGACTACCAGCGAAAGCAGCAACTGAAGCGAAATTGACGCCAGTGCCATTGGTCGCACTTGTTCGTGGCGCAGGCCATGTCATTGATCTTTTTTCTATCGCTTTACTTGCCTTGATACCGTTGCTCTTTCACCAAGGTGCAAATTTCAAGCTGCCCTCAGTTGGCTTCAATAACGAAACAATAGAGTTAATAACCAAGTCGGACGGCGCTTCAAGCATTGGTCTGGTGCTGGCATTAACACCATTGCCGATCATCTACTTACGGCTATTCTTCAAAAGACTAATGAAAACGCCCACCCCAGGCGAAACAATTGCAGGTATCACCAGCTATTCCACAGCTTCCGGCATAGAAGGCGTTATGCAGGAATCACTGTATGGTCTATCACAGTACGTCATCAGCATTTTTGCCGCAGTTTTCGCTTGTATTGCCACTTGTGCACTCTGGGGCGTGCCTTGTGTAATTCTAGAAATCATTGCCCCTAGTGCCAAGGCGGAAGAGTTCTTGGGTTCATACAGCATAACAATTGCTGCTGCCTATTTAGCAGTGTGCTTTGTCCTCAGCTTCATAGCAGCAGTCGGTATTGTCTTTGTGCCGCACTCGAGAGAAGATGTAGCCTCGTTTCTCGACGACTATTTCCAACTCGAAGTTAAACGCTTGCGTTAAGGCAAAACATGAATAACACTGGAGGCATTAGAATGGCAGCACACTGTGTTCCGTTTTGTCTTCTTTGAAAAACTGAGGGATCCTTCAGTTTTTTAGAAAAGCCAAAAGAAGAACAGGAAGAAGTTCTGCCTCAAGTGAAAAATTCCAAAATCAAGAGCACGGAAACATGAGCGAACCAAATCCACAACTAGAGGCAAAAGCAGAAACACAGATAGAAGTAGCAGCTCAAGCTAAATTGCGGCCAGTGCCGCTGGTCGCACTGGCTCGTGGCACAGGCACTGCCATTGATCTATTCTCTATGGCTTTTCTGGCGCTGATTCCAGTGATCTACGACATTACAGCAAACAACTTCTTTTCTAACGACTTCTTTTCTATAGTGGCCCCCAATTTCGAATCCTTGAAGTTTATGGCCAAATATTATGGCGCTTCAATCATAGGGTTGGCGCTGCTAGCTACACCGCTACCGATTATCTATCTCCGTCTGTTTTTTAAGAGGACAATGAAAACTCCCACCCTAGGCGAAACACTTGCAGGTATCACCAGTTACTCGATAGCGCCCGGATTTAGAGGCATTGTGCAAGAATCTCAATACGGTTTATCTCAGTGGCTCGTCAGTAGTTATGCCTCAATCTTTGCTAGCATGGCCACTTATACACTTTGGAACGTGGCACGTGTAATTCTAGAAATCATTGCGCCTGGAACCAAGCCAGAGGCGCATTTTGGTTCATTTCATCCGGTAGTTAGTGCTGTCTACATACTAGTCAGTTTTGCACTAAGCTTCATAGCAGCAATCAGCTTTGGCTTTCGACCACGCTCTAGAACAGATTTAGCATCGTACTTAGACGAGTGCTGCCAACTAGAAGTTAAGCGACTGCGCTAAAGTATGAACTGAGGTGCTACCTCATTGGTAACGGCACCTCAACGTGATCTTACCGCGACATTGGCCCAAACATGGTTTCAGTGTAAGAGTCTACGCCCACTTTAGACTGCTTAACTCTGTAATGGGGAAATTGTTTTTGGATCTGTTCTTGCTCGGTTTTTGAATACTTAGAAAACGGCAGGGGCAGCGAGATTTTGACCAGTCCCATTTTACTCAACTGCATTAGTCCAGTAAACGAAATCTTCGTTTTCTTTATATATAAATGCTCCAGCTTCGGCATCTTCAAAAGCAGTGGCACAGCCCTATCGTCAATGGCCGAATTCTCATTGATATCCAAAGATCTCAGCTTCGTGCATTTACTCACATGTTCAAGCCCACGCAGAGACAAATTGGTTCGCGACAATTCCAAATGGACCAATTGGGAAAACTTTCTCAAATCACACAAACTTTCATTGTCTATGGTGCCCTTACCAAAGCGCAAAGCCTCGAGCTTTTTGCATCCGATAAGTTGAGGTATACATTTACCAGTGACCAAGGTCTCGGCCAGTGCCAATGCCCTAAGCTCAGGCATAGCTCCCAACTTAGCTAGGCCAGCATCTGTAGTTTCAGACTGATCGAAATCAATGCCTTTCAAGCCAGAAAGGTGATGAATATAAGGAATCAAGCGATCACTTATGCTTTCATCGGCGTCAGCCATTGCAGTAAAGCGCAGATTGATATAATCAATTCCATCAGGGGGTAGCTTGAGCAAGCACTGTGGATGCTGGTAAAACTGCACACCAGGAAACATTTTCACCAATTTATTCCGAGGCACTTTTACCAAGCCCCGGGCTTCACCGATGGGCACCACTTTACCCTTAGCAGTCCATCCAGGAGTCGTCTCCAGCAAACCCAAACTGCCCACTGAATACTCGGTGGGAAACTGCAAGAGGCGCATATTTTCATGCAAATTTCCGCGAGCAAACGATGACTCGCAAACTGCAAGTAACAGAATTAAATAGCTAAAGATCTGGATTCCGAGAGCAAGGACTCCGAGCGAAAGACTCCTTTGCATAGGCGAACCACTCGATGAACCAATAGCTTGAGTATATATGATGAACCAGTAACTAAGCGCTCTCGCCAGTGACAGTCGAGACCACATGTTTGAGGTGATCACACAAATAATCAGCGCAAATTTTTGGCTTTATATCTTGAATGGTGCACTGGTGATTTTCCAGAAACTGACAGGGGTAGCCCTCTTCTGCATCCATCACCACCCGCAGAGCAGGAAAGTGATCTGGATTCTGCCAACAAGAGCGCTCCGGAAAAAGACGGCGCCCCTCTTCGTACTCGATAAAGACAGCGTCATACTTGTATTTTTTGCCAAAGCGCTGGTTAAGTCTTGCTAGAAATTCTTTGGCGTCAGTTATCGGCCCCATGATCCAATCTCTGTTGCCCAGAGTGCAGCAGATACCAGCTTGACCAGTAACACCATAGCAACGGCGCTGACAGGTGTAGTAAATAACACTGTCTCTGATTTCAGCTTTTGTTGGCGATTCAGACATGTCTTTCTCACATCACTAAGTGGCGGGAATAGCCGCCATTATCTCTAATTTCAGCTATTGTACCCGGACTAAGCACCTGGGCCGCCAGTTTTATTGGAATCGCTTAAGGTAAATATGTCAAGATAGCCCGACAATGCTTCTTCCCCAAAGGAGTTAGCTAATGAGACCAGTATTAACAACTAGTTTCGCGCTCTTTACCGCCATATTTGCTGCGCCATTTGCGGCAAAAAGTGAACCTGTCCATGACTTTACAGGCATGGCCGACTACTACCACCATTCACTTTATGGCAAGAAGACAGCCTCCGGCCAGGTCTTAGCTAAGCACCTTTACACCGCAGCCCACCGCACCCTTCCATTTGGCACCCATGTCCATGTAAAAAACCACAGCAATGGCCGCAGCTGTGTGGTTGTAATCAACGACCGTGGGCCCTTCACCAAGAGCAAGGTAATCGACCTCTCCCACAGTGCGGCAACTGAGCTCGACATGATTCGAGCTGGCACTTGCAAAGTTGGTTGCACCGTTGTACCAAAACCAAATCTACCAATTCCAAATGGGCCGAAACCCAAAGCTGGGGTGGTAAAAATTGCCATGAAACCAATAAGCGAGAAGCCAGTGGCGCCAGTAAAAGCTGTCCAAACCGCCAGAGCAGACGAAACCAGCGCTGAACTAGAGGGCGCCGAACCAATAAAATGGACTGAAGTTCAGTAAAAGTTATCAGTCGATCAACTAGCAACGGATAGGCCTCCGCCTTTACAACCACTTGCCGAAGCCGCCCAGAGATGGCATAAACTAAGTGGATTAAGGGGGAGCTATGATCAAGAAAACCGGCATTACCCTAAAAAATGTTCCGGACATTCCCGTTCTTCACCAGATGCTGTCGCAGTCTCTCCAAAAGCCTGGCGAGAAGCTTATCGCCACTTGGCGCAACAACGAGAAATTGCTTTTTACCCTCGAACTGGTCTGCTCGCTCAAAGACAGAGACCCTCGCTGGCTTTTGATTTGCGAAAAAAGTGGCAAACGCAGCGTCGTCTCGCAAATCAGCGGCCATGATGTGCTCTTGATTTACAAACAGATTTCTACAGCGGCTTCCTCAGCCCACGAAGTCATATCAAGAGCCGATGAGGCTGAAAACGCCATACGGCTTGCCAAGTCTAGTGACAACCATCCAGCCTTAACAAAGTCAGATATGTCGCTCAGCGCTTCTGTTGGCCAAGCAGGCAGCAGCTCTCCCAATCAACCTGCAAGCACTCCTACAAGGCCGCCAGCGAGCCCACCCATCAATATCACAGCGCCAGCACGCACAAGACAGCTGCCTTTTGCCCTGATAGGAAAAATCACAGAAATTTCGCTGCCCAAACTTCTGCAAATAATTAGCAGCGAAAAAATGACGGGCCTTTTGCAGCTTGAAGAAGAAGGCAATACCGCAAGCCTCTTCATTCAGGAAGGCCATCCCATTGAAGCAAAATTATTAGACACTGAAGGTGAACTAGCGGGTGACAGCGCCTTTGCCGAAATCATGTATTGGACCGAAGCCAACTACACATTCAAAGTTGGTGCCACCACCACTACACCCAATTTGGTCAAATATTCAGAAATACTGCTTGAGCACGTTCGGCCCCTAGCCCAAGTTTTAGATGAATTGACCAAACGGGGCATGACGGCCAATTCGGTCTTTAAGCACGCCCATCAAAACCTCACTGGTGAAGAATTTACTAAAAAAGCCACTCCTGATGCGCCTGTAGACATGGAAGCCCTAGCCTCACTATATCTTCGCCTTGATGGCGACAGCACTATGTCTGATTTAGAAAATGTGCAAATTTTGCCGCGGCCACTATTGGTTAGATCAATTCACCACCTCATTGCCTGCGACATTATTACCTTCGTCAATAAGGTAGAAGCCAAGCCCGATATCAAACCAGCTAGCCAACCAGCTACTAAACCTGCTACCCAGCAAAGTGCAGCAAAATCACCTCACCCAGATAAACCAGTGCATCCAGACAAGGCACCGCATCCAGATAAAGCGTCGCCACCCCTACCGCCGCTCAATGCGCAACAGCTGCGGGCTCAGGCAATGTCTGCACCTATGGCTCAACCGGCTCAGCCAGCCAAGCCAATTCCACTAGCTCAGACAACTCAGCCAGCCAAGCCAATTCCACTAGCTCAGTCTACTCAGCCGGCCAAGCCAATTCCACTAGCTCAGTCTACTCAGCCGGCCAAACAAACGCCAATTACTCCTTTGGCCCAACCAAGCAAATTAGGCCCACCAACCAAACCTGTTGTTAAACCAAAGAACATAGATGGCGCTGCAATTCAATCAGTAATGATGAGTCTGCGCCGAGAAGACACTGGGCTTTTCATTCACCCAGCATTTCTCTACTTCTTAGAAGAGGAGTTCTTCCGCATCTATCGAGCCAAGGGCGCTATGTCGATTATTATTTTCGAGATACGCGAAGTAGTAAAAGTAGACGGCGCCGTGCGTCGCAAGCCGCTACCGACTGAGGCCATTGCCGACGCCACAATTCGCATCAACAACAAAAAGCGGCACACTGACGTTGTGGCCCACTACGAGGCCTACGACTTTGGCATTCTTCTACCTAGCACCAAATCTAGTGGCGCCCACGTATTTGCACAAAAAATCATTAAAACCCTATTGGAAAAACCGCTAGTGGGCACAGAGGGCAAGCAGCTTTCTTACGCATTTGGCTCAGCCAGCATTCCAGAAGACTTTACCGATATCAATTCACTACTGGGTGCCGCAGAAATGAGCATGCACTATGCTCGCGATCGCGGCGAACAAATCATATTCTTCAAAGATTTGCTGGTTTAGTTTTTGGACGGCCAACCAGGTGAGTGTGAAACAGAAGAATGGCTTAGAGAACCGTTTGTCATATTCGTCAGCCCCAGACTCGTTGAACTCAACACAGCCTACTGGCTAGTCTACAGAGAAGAAGTAGCTGGCAAAGCAATCATGAGCACTTTTTGTTGTGTTTTTGGCTTTTCCTTCCTCGCCACGCTTGCAGCGCTGACGGACAACTTCTATGAAATCGCCGCAGCGGTTGAACAGACGAACTCTATATTCTTCGTTGATTCATTAATTGTCGCCGGACCAACGGCCATCATAACAAGCCTTATTGCGTGGCAGCTTTTAAAAAGGCGTGCTCTTAGAACTTACGGTGACAATTTGAGGTTTCACCAGTTCATGTTTTATAGGTTCGCATCAAGCGGATTTCAAATTCAGAATCCCCAGGCTTCCGTTCTAATTGAATGGCAAAAAGTTCGAGCCTGCATAGAGATACCTGAATCACTTTGCTTAATAGCCCACGGATATCTCCATACGCTGCCAAAGCGCTGCTTCTGGTCAGAACAACAGTTTAAAAACATCCGCAAACTTATTATCAACCAAGGAGTGAACTACAATTCAATAGGCAAGACAAATTCAGAACAACAATACGCGCTATCACCTCCCAAACTAACCATAGAAATCGGAGAAGAGGGGCTAACAGCACTTCTGGACGAATTAGACAGCGGCAATTTAAACACGGATTTCGGGGAAACGCTGTCAGCTCTGCAGACGGGTCACTTCAGCGAACCACATCCACAATCTTCGCTAATCTCTGAGCCGCTGGCCTGGCAACAAGATGCGCAGCCTTTAAATCTAGAATGCCACTATACTTTAACTGAGCTTAAAGCTATAAACCGATTGTACTTCTTCAAGTGTACTTTGCCACACTTAGGTTGGCGTTACATAGCAGGGCTTGGCGTGGTCTGCATTGCGCCGAGTGTTATCTGTTATATGCTTGACTTTCCGCTAGGAGTGCAATTCTTTGTAGCGGAATTGCTACTCTTATTACCATTTTTGATGTTTTTCACTTGGCACATTGTCGACTTGCGCACTGATAAACTTATAGAGTTTCTAAAACTTGATACGCCAATATGGCTTGAGCTAACAGAACACGACTGTCGCATGAAATCTCGTAGATCGTTTTGTGTTTATGCATGGCCGCAGTTCAAAGAGTGTATATCAACAAGAGAACACTATTTATGCCGGCTTCCGATCGGTTTAATGGTAATACCAAAAAGAGTTTTGGATGACAGGATAAAAAGGGCATACGTTGAAAACCTACTGCGCTCAAAAATCAGAAATTACCAAGAATGGAATTAAGGCATCAATGATTGGTCTCCACAAACCATTCCATCAAAAACTTACAGCCGCACTTGTCGTCTGCACACTAGCTGTAGCCATAGAACATTTACCAGAGGCAACAGCAGCCAGTCAAACCGAAATTCAATATCGTCGAGCGCAGCGGCTAATCAATCAAAAGCATCTTGCAGAAGGGCAGCAGATTCTTATAAAACTTTGTGAAAGCCCTAGCGCTCCTGTTGAAGCACTCGCTTTGCTTGCCTTCACATATTTGGCTGAAGAAAAGACTATCACCGACGAACATTTACTAGAGTGTGAAAAGTTGGCTAAACGAGCAATAAAGATTGATTCTGAATGGGGAACGGCCTACAAGATTCTGGCTCAAGTAAGCAATTTACAGGACAAACCCGCTCTGGCAATTAGCCAAAGCAATAAAGCTCTAAGCGTCAAGAAGCCCGAAATAAAAGCATATCTGCAGCGCTGCCTCGCCTATGAGGCCCTAGGCAAGCACAAAGAGGCCTTGAGCGACATCACCATCTATACAGAAACGCACGATTCATCAGCCGACATGTTCAACTTAAAGGGCTCTGTTCTAGTCAGCATGAAACGCTATGACGAAGCCATTGCGGCCTACCGCATGTCACTAAAAAAAAGGTTTAGCGATTGGACTATTTACCGCATAGTCGACTGCTTTGAACAACAACATCAATATGACAAGGCCGCTGAAGAGCTTACAAAGCTAATCAAAGTCAATGCTGCTGATGCAGAGGCCTACCAAACACGCGGCCGCATGCAAGGTCTAGCAAAGCACTATAAAGCGGCAATCGATGACTACACCATGGCAATCAAATTAGAGCCCACCGGACGTTTCTACAAAGAGCGTGCGGCACTGTACAAATTGACTGGCAAGCAGAAAGAAGCAGCTGAAGATCTAAGAAAAGCCAGCATTGAGGACAAATCTCAGTTTTAAAGTGCGCTATTGAAGGATAAATCGTGGAAGAAAAGACTTGGCGTGACGACATTGATGACTTCATCAGCACAAAAATGGAAAGCGTTGGCTTCAAATTAATCGATGACAACTTTCACTACGTACTGGAGCTAAGCCACCAGGCTGATATGGTCGTACAGATCAAGCAAGGTTATAGATATTCAGAAGTTCAGGACACAACGATCTTCGTGAACATGGGTGTAATTCACAAAGAACTGGCGGCACTGGAGGGTCTTCTCAAAATGCCGACTACAGTGCCGTTACTATCGCCATATTGGTTTCATTCAGTCGACCAATATTGGCTATTCTCTTATAATTTGAATCCCTCGCCGCCTGACTTGCTCTGGGTGATTGAATGGGGTCACCAAAAAAAATATGTTCGCAAGGTCACTAATTCAGTAGTTGAAGGCATTGTAGAGCGGGGTGTACCACTGGCTCGGAGATTTCAGTCTCTTGAATCAATCATTCAGGAGTTTAGCGAACAACAAGATACAACGCCAAAGCTCTGGCTCAAGTATGCCAAGCTCCAAACGGCTTATTTACTTGCCAATCGACTCGACGAGGCAGAAACAGAGTTTGAACGCTTTAGAGAACTTTTCAAAAACGAGCAACCAAACGAGTATGCTTTAGAATTCGAAAGAAATTTCTTGTCTGAACTCGCTAAGCGGAAGGCAAGCAAAATCTGATCACAATTAGCAGGTTGACCAGAATTAAACACCATTCCGTTTAGCGGTGCGCTCCTGATTTTTATTGGAGCCAGATGTCGCTTAGATTTTAATTGGCAATCGAAGAAAGCGGTAGTACACTGCACTACACGCGCGAGAAAAGCCCAGTAGTTCAAGCGAAAGGCGCAGACATGGCTAAAGACGAAGTCTCACCGAGAATGAAAAAGCTACTCGAAAAGGGTAGAAAGCAAGCTCGACAAAATGTAATCGATAGAGGCCTCGTGCAATTTCGTGCCGACCCTCAAATGATGGAGCAACTGCTTCAAGTCTCAGAAGAGCGCGGTATACCGCTCGGTACGGTACTTAGAAGCTGGGTCAAAGATCGCTTGCTCGAAGATGCAAAAGCAGCGAAGGAAACCGACACCCTAGCTGAATGGTGCCAAGAGATTACGGCAAAGCTTGATGCAATGCGTAACTCGCTAGATGAACTCAAAGTAAAGCCAAAAAGAGCATTGCCGGATTCAATCGAGGAATAAGCGCACAAAATCTGTCAACCTGTTCGTTCTTTCTCTAGCCACTCTCTAGCGGCTTGTTCTGTCTGAGATATTTCATCGGCAGTCATACCTAGTTTTGCTTCTTCAATGCATTGAGAAAGATGCTCTCTTTCATCGGGCTTGTATATATAGCCCTGCCAAAGTCGCAATTCATCAGTGGCGCCATAGCTTGCACGAAGAAGCCACATCAAAGCCATACTCTTATTGATCGGCACTCCGTTTCCGGTGAGATACATTTCTCCCAATCGTATAGCTGGAACCTGATGATAATGTTTACTACAAAGCTGCCTATAGAACTCTGCTGCTTTGCCAAAATCAGTAGCAATTCCGCGCCCACTCCAGTAACACTCCGCCAACCTCATTTTTACCCATTCCAAGTCCATTTCCGTCCGATCATCACGCGCAACTATTGCGCACATCCATCGAACCCTTTCGGCAGATGATGAACCTTCGTCCCCTGTCAAATGATACTGGGCCTTGACATGACCTTGTTCCGCTGCCTTTGTATACCATTTTCTTCTTTCCGACCTAATCTGCTCGCCACCATGCTTAACATACCAGCGCAACTGTTCTGCAAAAAAATATTGCTTCTTAGCATTGCCTGCTGCTGCTTCACCGAGAAGTTTCTCTATCGTTGGTATTTCCAGTCGCTCACGAGCACCGCTTACGACTGCCCTAATTTTTTCGTCCATACCAATGGCGTAAAGCTCATCGTGAATCCACAGATCCGAACAGATTGGGGCACCACCCATACCGCCTTGAATGTAGGCACCAACAGGCATTTTTTCAAAAAAGAGACCACGGCCCAACGGCTCCTTCCGTTGAATTAAATCAATATCTTCAAGCTACTGCACTAAGGTCTTGTGATCACAAGCAAGCAAGCCAACCGGACAGGTGAGGTATATCTGTCCTCCATAGTCACCTTCCATAATCAAAGAAAAGCCTTGCTGACGCTGGGCTTCTTCAAGTGATTGGACTGCTTCATAGAGCGGATCGCCTGCAGAAGCGCTGAAGCGAAGTAGTGACTCGTCTGGTTGAAAAATTTCATCGGTCATTAGGCCATCGTAACATGCGAATCGAATCGCAACTACCCAGCATAGTAGTTTGGGCGCTTTTTTTTGATTAAGAAGTTCAGCAGCCACAAAGAGCCCCATTGGGGGCTGCCCGGAACAATATCCGAGCAGCCCTTTAGAGCAGAAGTGTTACTTCTTCGTCGAGGCGATCTTGCCGGCGAAGAGCAGGGTGTCAGTGCCTTCGTCCATCAGGATGGCAACGAAGGGGCGATTGACGAGCATGTCACTCGGATAGCGCATGCACTCGAAAGCCACGCCGACAGCGGTGACAGCAGCAGCTGTGCCACCATCTTCGTCGAACTTGGCGTAGGTCTTGTGCTTGACGGTGCTGATCACCAGGTCTTCATCGGCCATGCCGGTGAAGTTGGCGCCAGACACGCAGGCCGGTTCCATGCCGAGGGCGCAGAGCGAGTCTTTGAGGTCGACGTCGTAGTCGAGCTCGAAGCGCGGCAGGGTGAGATTGACCTCGCTTTCGTAGGTGGTGTCCTTGATGGCCGCGAGCACCGAGGCGTCCAGGCAGTCGACGAAGGCATTGATCTCGACGCCTTCTTTGGGCAGCAGAACGTAGAGGTGAACGCGCTTGTTCTCGCCGAAAGGCAGAGCCACGGCCGAGTAGTTCTTGCCCCGCACGTAGCGCATGTCGCCATTGCGGAACATCATGTCCGCATCTTCGGCGCCAGCTTCACCAGCGAAGGTGCCAGTGGTGGTCAGGTCCTTGTCGAACTTGGCGGTCCAGGCGCCCTTGAAGTAGACGGCATTGAGCAGATACATGACCATGTCGGGAGAAATCTCCTTGATGATGGTGGGAATCTTGCCGTTGGTGTTGCTCTCGGCCCAGCCGTTGATGGCATCGACGGTCTTGGGGTCGAGGAAGTCGGCGGTGTTGACCTGGGCGTTGTAGCTGACAGCAGCACGGTCGAAGAAATCGGCCTTGAATGCGATGTTCTTCTCCGCCCAGATGGCATTGGCCAGCTTCAGCACGACGCCGATGTTGGGGTCGGTGACACCAGCGATGATGGCAGCGAGACTGGCGTTGATGGCTTCCACGCTCTCCGTTTCGGAGTAGCCCAGGGTAGCCTTCATGGCCGCGAGAGTGGCTTCCTTGGCACCGTTGAGGGTCATCGCCAGGGCGATGGCAACAGATGCCGGCGACACGAGAACGTTCTTGCCTGTGGAGGCAGCTGCTTCCTTCTTCAGGAGGGACAGACCGAAGCCAATGGTGACGTTGGACTTCGAAGCGGGGGTCGTTGCGGTTGTGTTCATGAGTTCTCTTCTCGGGTTGATTGGGTAGTTTCCTCTAGACGAAACCGAACCAACAGACAGACAAGTCAACAAAAATACAGTCGATCCTAATTTCACCGTACACGCAACTGAGTGTGCACCGATTAAAGACAACCTAAGAGTTGCTTTTATCTGGAATTAGTTAGGGAGCGGCTGGGTTCTGTGTTTTTTTGTTCGCTGAAAAGTTGGTTAAAGAGGGCCCTGACCCTACGACATAGAAGGCTCAATCTTCTGGCTCAAACTTCTGTGACCCGATTAATCAAGACTTGTAACCGAGCGGCAAAACCGGCTCCCTTCAATCGATCGCAGCGCTTGACAGACGGGTCACCAAGACAACCTTTGGCAACGTTAACCTTGGCAATTTATCGCAAACCTAACGCAGCTAGCACAGGTCCAGCAACAGGGCAGCCAAAGACCTCAAATCAATAGCCTCTATCCCAGTAGCTAGAGGATAATGTTCGCTGCCAGAATAGACGACAAAACGGCGATCAGGTTTGATATCTTCACAGGCGAAGTGAAATCCTTTTTCAACCCTAGGCACCAGGCTGCGCTTCACCTCGATTGCCCACAGACCGTTTTTGGTCGGTAGCTCCAAGACTAAGTCTATCTCGGCACCACTAGCAGTGCGATAGAAACTTGCCATCGCATCTTCTGGCGCCGCCGCCAAAAGATTCTCAATAACGAAACCTTCCCAACTGGCGCCGACAATAGGATGGCCAGCCAAATCATCAAAGTCGCGTATGCCTAGCAGCGCATGCACGAGCCCGCTATCACGCACATAAACCCTTGGCGATTTCACAAGGCGCTTACCTACATTAGCAACGAACGGACGTAACCTTCTGACTAGAAGCAAATCTACTAAAAGGTCTATATAGCTTGTTACGGTGGGCGCACTAACCGATAGGCCGCCAGCCAGCTTGAGGGCATTTAGCTGCCCGCCTTGATTGTGAGCCAGCATTGTCCAAAGCCTTTCTAGGGTCTCTGCCGGTATTCGAGGACCAAACTGCAGCACATCTCGCTCTAAGTAAGTTCGAATGAAGCTCCTTCTCAACTTAAGGCTATCCGAATCATTTTTCGCCAAGAAACTATCAGGATATCCGCCACGCAACCACAGCTCGACTAGCTCTCTCTGGTCGCCACCTACTTCTAAGGCGTCCAGCGGGCCCAAATCAATGTACTCAATTCGACCGGCCAAACTTTCGCCAGACTGCCTCAGTAGCTCAACGGAAGCAGATCCAAGAATTAGGAAACGGCCAGTGCGCCTCCCCCGACGACGCCCCTCATCGATCAAACCGCGCAGCGTCTGAAACAACTCGGGCATTCGATGAATTTCGTCAAGAATTACCAGGCGATCTTCATACATTCGCAGAAATAGAGCTGGGTCAGATAATTTGGCCCTATCCTGGCTAGACTCTAGGTCAAGATAGAGTGCTTGGCGCTGATCGGCGATTGCCAAAGCCAAGGTGGTTTTACCGACCTGCCGTGGACCAATAATCGCCACAGCAGCCTGCCGGTCAAGCGCTTCCTTAATATTCTGCTGTAATCTGCGAGATATCATCCCTGCATTTTAAAAGCTGCGCTTTCAATTTGCAAGGCAAATTAATATTTAAGCCAGCATCCAAAACCAATTTGCCCTTGCTTTTAGCCTTTAACCGCGCCGCTGAATCAACTCAGTAGCTTCGAGCAAAGGCTCCATTTCTTCGTGGCGCAAGAGATATCCGTAATTCCCCAGAGCAAGAGAAAAAACATCATTCAGTCTTTCGTGGTGCATCAGTACTGATGAACACTTCTCTAGTACCTGCTGATGGGTAATTTGATAAGGGATGTGATTTTTGCGACCGACATAGAACACAAAATGGCTGCGTTCGCCCATTGGCTCAGAGACGCCATTAACAATCAAATTGGCCCAAGTGTGGTAGCAGTCGGCATCAAAAGTATAGTTCATCATATTGAGCGTCAAGCCGCCTGGTGGGCGAATATTAACCTCTAAAGGGGTGATGGTGCCATCTTTCATGAAAAATTCGAGGTGAAAGAAGCGTTTGCGCATATCAAACGCTTTAAGAGTGGCAATGCCAGCGGCTTCTAGCTCAGGTTCAATTTGGCGCACAGTATGATAGTAGATATCAGAATCTTCATTGACAACATCCATAACGCCACGACTATAGCGCAACGATGATGAGAAAACGACGTCACCATTGCCGTCTACGAGGCCGTCGTAAGTAACAATTTGGCCTTCGCAATACTCTTCTATGATGTATTCTTCTGGCAATTTCTCTGCCAAATAATTGTCTATTTCGCACTCAGAACAAATTTTGAATGTTTTTGCTGCACCAACACCAATGTTTGGCTTAGCGACAACGGGATAACCAACCTCCGCAATAAAGGCAAGGAGCTCTTCTCTGTTGTTGCAAACACGACCGCGAGCTGGCTTCAGCCCAGCTTTTAGAAACACTTCTTTCATCTCTGACTTGCGCTTAATTCTACTTATCTGATGAACATCAATGCCTTCAATATTGAAGTCAGTACGCAGCCGCGCTTCAGTTTCAAGCCAATACTCGTTGTGTGAATCAAGATGATCCATCTTGCCGTAACGATGGGTAAAATAGCCCATAGCCCGCACCAGCTCATCATAGTCATGCATACTTGAGACGCGATAATAATCCGTCAAACTGCGCCGCACATCTCCGCTAAGATCATCATAATGATCATCTCCAAGACCCAAAACGCAAGCACCCGCCTGCTTTAGCTGTACAGCGAAGTTAGCGAAGTTGGGCGGAAAATTCGGCGAAAGAAAGACTGAATTCATAGGTTATTCACTTCACTAAAATGACAAGGTTGAAAAAGAGCGTAAAATTAAAAGTCTAAGTAAGTATAGCGATTTAGTTACTTATGACACCAGTAACCACCCTGTTATCCTTGACGCTTGCGCCGCCATGATACAATTTCTCGGCATCAATACTGGCTAAAGGCAATCAAGGCAAATGTTGCGGGAATATCATAAATGGCATAGCCCAGCTCTCGGTCGCGAGATGGAGCTTCTTCAGTTCGGACACAGCGGCGCTCGCGTCATTGTCTTTCCAACTTCTCAAGGTCGGTTCTTCGATTGGGAAAACCGGGGTCTAATCAATACCCTCGGGCACCACATCTCCGAAGGCTGGATTCAAGTTTTCTGCGTCGACAGCGTTGACCCAGAAAGCTGGTTCAACCAACACGCCCACCCAACAGATCGCGCTCGCAGACACTTGCAATATCAAGACTATATTGTTCAAGAAGTCCTACCCTTCACACTCTCAAAAAACGACAATCCATTTGCCATCGCTACCGGCGCCAGTTTCGGAGCTTATCATTCGGCCAGCATAGCCCTGCGTTTTCCTGAACACTTCAAGCGGGTGGTCGCCATGAGCGGTGTTTATGATGTGCACGAATGGGCCGACAACCATTTTGACGATGTCATCAAAGAAGGCAGCCCCTGCGAGTATATCGAAAGCTTGAGCGATCACGACAAGCTTCATAAAATTCGCGAAATTGATTGGATCATTCCAATTGGCACAGAAGACCCACTTCATAGCAACAACAAAAGATTCTCACAGCTCATGTGGGATAAAGGTGTTTGGCATGCGGTCGAAGAATACAACGAAAACGCTCATGATTGGCCACAATGGCACGACATGATCGTGAGATACATTGGCGGAAAAAAATAGCTAAGTAAATAGCTAAGCATGTAAGTAAGGAACTAAAAAACCCTTTCACGCAAACAAATATGCACCCCTTGAACTTTCCCAAGAGGTGCATATTCGCTTGTATACAGCTAAGCACTGCGAGCAAATATCAAACGCTTGACTGACCGCCCTAGCCGAAGAGCTTGAATGGATTAGGCAATTTATCAAAGATATTCTTCGGAGAAGGCAAGCCAGGAGGAGTTGGCAGTGCACTTAGTAAATCACCGGGCTTCGGTAAACCAGGAGGGGTTGGTAGTGCACTTAGTAAATCACCGGGCTTTGGTAAACCAGGAGGGGTTGGTAGACCACTTAGTAAATCACCGGGCTTCGGTAGACCAGGAGGGGTTGGTAGACCACTTAGTAAATCACCGGGCTTCGGTAGACCAGGAGGGGTTGGTAGACCACTCAACAAGTCGCTAGGTGATGGGGGCTTCGGCAGGCCATCAAGCAGCCCATCAGGGCTTGGTCTCTCAGTAGGCGGTCTATAGGTACTATCAACTAAACGTAGCTGCGAGCCCGAACCCGAAGACGAGAAACCCCTGCCATCAAACGAATTGCAGAGTTCGTGCTGACGGAAGTAATCGACCAACTGATTTAGCAATTCAAGCGGGGAGGCATAGCGCGAACTGTCTCTAGAACCACTCCTAAAACCATTTCTTGAGTCACTACCGAAATCACGTTGAGTTTCCCAAGGGGGCGAATCAGTGCTAACAAAAGAATTATCGTTACCAGAAAGCCTGTCAAAGCGCGAGGATTGCCCACGATTACCAGAGCTATCGTTACCTAGAAATCTTTGGTCAGAAGAAGAGGAAGAAAAATCATTCATGCGGTGATGAGAATGAGAGTGGCGCTCGTCACTTGTTCCGCGCTCATGGTGCCATGGATTGTGTGAAGCTTGATCACTGCGAGAAGACTGATCACCACGAGAAGTACGATCGGCAGGAGAAAAGTCTCTAGTACTGTCATCTGAGTGATTGCGCGACCCTGTGCCACTATCGCGGCCAGAAGAAGTACGAGAGTTATTGCCGTCTTGTTCAAATACTATTTGCAAGCCAGGAAGTGACTCTGCCCCACGCGAAGCACGAATATCAATTCTGAAAATTGCTTGGTTCTCTGGTGTGTAAGCCTGGCAAGCTGCTTCACGCATGGGGCCACAGTCGTTGCCTCGAAAATTCTCAGCCTGAAACGACGGTCTTATTTGATCGCTCATGGAACCTCCAAAAATAGAAAATATCGGCGTGGCCGATGATAGTAAAAAACTCAAACACCTATAGTCTTTCGACGGGCAACAAATGTCGCCTTCATGGTGTCTTTGTAAGCGGTGTTTCTGTACGGAGAGTTTCGAACTTCCGTGATTGCATCCTAAGCAGCAATTGTGACAGCACTGTGAAACGGTTATACTTTTGTCGCTACTTGGGGTGCCCATAAACAGATATGGCCAAAATATTACTGGTTGAAGACGACGAAGCATTCGCTGCTGTAGTGTCCGATTGGCTCGGGCGTGAGAATCACACGGTCGACGTTTGCCACGACGGCACTTCAGGTCTTGAGATGACCAAATCATTTAGCTTTGATTTGATTATTTTAGATTGGCAGCTACCAGGCCTGTCTGGGGTAGAGGTCTGTCAGGGCTACCGCACCAATGGCGGCGTTAGCCCAGTGATAATGCTCACAGGCCTCGGTAGCATTGACGATAAAACTAGCGGCTTCGACAGCGGCGCAGATGATTACGTAACCAAGCCTTGCGATCTGCGCGAATTATCGGCTCGAGTTCGCGCTCTTTTGCGGCGACCAGCGCAGCTTGAGGGAGAAATTTTGAAAGTTGCTCACCTCAGCTTAAATACTAAGTCTTTAGTAGCTGAAGTGGCGGGAAAGAAGATAGAGCTGCTACCCAAAGAACTTGCCCTACTTGAATTTTTCTTACGTCACCCAGATCGAGTATTCAGTCAAGATGCCATTCTGGCTCATGTGTGGAAAGCAGATTCTGAAGCTGGCCCCGAGACCGTGCGCACTTGGATCAAACGCTTGCGCAAGAAAATAGATGTCGATGACAAGTCGGCCATTCAAACTATTTATGGTGTCGGCTACAAGCTCTCTAGCAGCACTTAACGCCTATTGCTTAGGGCTCTTGTAATCCGCAATATTTAAGCATCACCAATTGGTAAACGCACAATAAACCTACTGCCGTGCTCTCCGTCGCTTTCTAAGGCAATATGACCTTTATGCTGCTCGACAATTACTTTTGCAATAGCTAAGCCTAAACCGCTACCAGCACTGGTTTTACCTCGACCGACAATTTGTTCGAAGCGATCAAAAATACGAGCATGATACTCTGGTTTGATACCAGGACCTTGATCTGCTACGACAAAAATTGCCTCTTTCTCGACCTCGCCGCACTCCACCGTCACAGTGGCTCCTACTGGAGAAAACTTGATAGCGTTGGCAATCAAATTGACTAGCACCTGAATAATTCTGTTTTGATCAACAAATAAGTCGAAGGCCGCGCCCTTCTGGTTCACAGTCACTTGCTTATGCTCCGCCATGGAACGCACAACATCAATAGAGCTGGCAATTATTTGGGTAGAAATAGCATCAATTGGCTCTAAAACAAGCATTCCTGATTCAGCTTTTTCTAAATCAAGCAAGTCAGAAATCAATCGACTAACAAGATTGACACTTTCTTCAAGCGACTTCAGGCGGTTCAGGCCCTTCTCATTCAAATCACCGTAAAACTTCTCAGCCAACATAGATAAGAAGGCCTGTACTGAATTAATTGGAGAGCGAATGTCATGGGTAATCATTGACATAAACTCAAGCTTAAGGCGCTCAAGCTGCCGTCTTGCAGTGATATCGTGGGCCACACAAAAGTAGCTTTTCTCTGTTTCTGACCAATTGACATTCCAGAGCATAGCCAAAGCCGCTCCAGAAGCTGTGACTACACTATTTTCAATATCTTGAGCTTTGCCAGTCTTTTTGATCTCAGCTAATTTTTGTCTTGTTAAATCCCAATCGGCTGGTTCAATTAACTCAGCCAAACGACGGCCCAATAGGTCATCTTCGCTGAAGCCCCAAAGTTTTTGAGCAGCATTATTAGTAGTAACGATAGAACAATTGGCATCAAGAGAACAAATGACATCGCCAGCGTTATCTAATATTGCTCTCTCTTTCTGCCTAGCTTGAGCCAACGAATCTGCCATCTGAATTAAGGTTCGTTGCAACTCTACCAACTCATCGTTACCTGTCAAGCGCCCCTCAATTGGCTTACCCATGACTAAGCTACGAGCGTTCTGCAGCAGTGTTTTCAACCGACTACCGGTCTGCTTACTGAAATAGAAACAGAGGCCAAGCGCCATCGCCACGTCGATCAAAAGAAAAACCAGTAGCGCCAATTTTTGCTTTTGTCTCAGCTCTTCTTGCACGACTGGGCCCTGTGCCTGCAACTGTTCGAAGTAAACGGCACAAGCATCAATTGCTCGATACACTGACTGCAACTTAACTTGCAGCTTTGCCACCTTAGCTAATACTGTGAAATTCTCTCCAGATTTAGCGTAATTCTTAATCTCCTTCATGGCATGCCAACTCTCGCGCCATGTAATTTCCAGCTGTTCAATAGCCTTAATTTGCTCAGGATGACCAACCGACAAACGTCTTAATTTAGCGAACTCGCGAGGCAAGGATTCACCAGGCGTAGAAGGCTTAAAGCCATCACCAACAATGCCGCCGCTGGGAGTTTGCAATGTAACGCCCGCGCTTGATGCCAAAATTGATCTAGCAATATGGTTGAGACTAGTGACCATATCGCGAGCCTGCTGCTCTTGAATAATTTCGTTTTCAGCCTGTTGCAGCATACAAAAGAATGCCACCAAAAAGGCCACCTGCACAGCCAGAGGTATGAGCACAAGAATGAAGCCTTGGTTTGTCAGTTTGATTTGCATTACGCCGATTATAAACCTGGCGCAAGCAGTTTAGTTAAGTCTTGAGAATATAGCTCTTCAACTTGCTCACCGCCGGGGCCGGCCAAATAGCTGCCCAATAGCCGTCCAACTGGTGCGCCAGGCAGCCAGCCAAATAGCCTTACGAGTCGGCTTCCAGCCAAGCTCAGAAGCACTTTTAAGGCCAAGATAAGAAAGGAAAGCCAAGGCGTCGAAGTAGGGGCCCTGAGGGTGTACAGAAGGGTTCTCGCGAATGAAGTGATGCAGCGCCTCTAGTATTGAATCGTTGTCTCTGGGACAAATCTCTTGCACCAGGGGATGGGCCCTCTGCATGCAGCGAATTCGTTTGCGCAGCAGGGCATCGCCGGCTGACTGCAAACGCTCAGAGTCAAAGCCTGCTGGGTGAGGCGCCCCACAAAGCAATGCTTCGATAAGTTGCTTTTGCTCTTGCGCCATCGCCAAGCGATTGCTATCTAAATTGAGCTGCTCTTCAGGCATTGGCTATGGCCTCTAACTCGGCAGCTAACTCAGGCATAGGGGGAAAACTATCATCACGCTCAAGCATGACCCGAGGCACTTGACTTAAGCCTTTTAGTGCCGACAAGAGCTTGAGTGATTGCTCTTTAAGAGAATGGCAATGGCTATCATGGTAAAGACCATTTTTGAATATCCCACCAGCCATGTGAACATACTCAAGACGCTCAAGCGGGAGGCGTTTTAAATAGTCGACTGCATCAAAACCAAGATTGTGACTATTGGCAAAGAGATTCGACACGTCAAGCAAAAGACGAGTATCTGTGCGCTCTACAATAGCCTTGACGAACTCGACTTCATCCATTTCATTGTCTGGCCAATCAAAAGTACAGGCGATATTTTCTAAAACAAAAGGCACAGTTAGACCAGCTTTGACACTCTCTACGTTTTCACAGACTACAGCTAAATTAGCCTCGCTGCGACGCACAGGCAAAAGGTGTCCACTTTCGATATTGCCAGCCCGGACAAAAGCAATATGATCACTGACAAAAGGTGAGTCAAAATACTGGGCCAGACTATTCAAATGCTTGATTCTCTCTGGTGTAACACGCTCTGCACCGCCAACAGATAGCGACAAACTGTGAGGAATAATTGTCACGCCTCGTCTTTGCAGGTCGCGCAATGCCTGGGGAATACACTCAACATGCTTAAAATCGTCAGCCACTATTTCGACAAACTCAATGTTCTCTTGCTGCTCAATAAAGCGGGCCAGCTCTGGGCGGAAGCCAATGCCTAACTGCGGACCTAGACGAGCTCTTTCACTAGCTTTTTGGTTAGCTCTTTCGCTAGTCAGCATGTTAGCCACCACATCCACCACCGCAGCCACCACCACAACTACTGCCGCAGCTGCTACCGCAACTGCTTCCAGAGTCACCACTTCCGGCATAGGCCCGGTGCAAGCCAGCGTGTGCAGCCATAAAAGGGTCACCAGCTAGAGCCAGAGCACCAAATACACCGTAGGCAAGAGCACAGTCTCTTAACGAAAGGCTGGCTGGATTAGTGGCGTGAGTCAATCTTAGGGCTGAATTGCTATCAGTCAGGGCCCTAAAGACCGTATCACCTTTGACCGTTCTTGAATTGTCTGTGCGAAATAGAACATAACTGGCAGCCAGTGCAATTACCATTTCAAAGACCAAAAAGGTGAAGGGCAAGTGCATCTGGCTAGCGACAATGAACTTGGGTACGGCAAACACCAAAGCAACAAGCAGGTAAACGAAACCAGGCAAGATCTGAACTGTTGGATCTTGACTAGAATCAACGATTAAACCATTCATTGTCAGTTTGCGCTTTATGTCCGCGGTAGCAGTGACCACTGCCGACTTGCAAGACGATAAAGACTCACCGGAGCCGCTACAACGACTAATCAGCGCTCTCTCTATTCGATCTAAACCTGCGTAATGCTTAGAATTAGCTGAGCCAGTTATTTTGACTTTATCTCTGACACTGTCAATCTCAATTAACTTATGGCGAGCAAGGGTGCCACAAGCAGTGAGGAAAACCCGCTCAACTCCGCCGCCAAGAAAAGCCGCCTCGTATGGCTCCAGTGACTTAGCCAGAGACTTGGCATCGACATTATGTGTCCGATCACTGGCTTTAGCTGCTTGATTGAGCCAACTATTCCTCAGAACAATTGCAATGAGGAATGTCGTACCACAAATTGCAAAATAAACTACTAGATATGCGGGGCCATGTATTTCAAACGGATTCATTTTTCTCTTCTCTCATTCTTCTCTATTTATCTGATACCAACCTATACCCAGCGCAATTAAGGAGCGGTTAAGAGATAGTTAATAGATCCTGATTAATGAGTAGACGTTTTCACTTGCGATGTCGCCGTTGTTGGCAGATTCGCAGTTGGCAGATCAGCTCTTACTTCTGCTGTCACTTCCTTAGTGACATCGACGAACTGCAGTGGTAGTGGGTTGGGAGAATAAATGCATTTGTCTGGCAGCAGGGGCAGCTTGGCATCAAAGTAGCGATTGAGAACAACTCGAAAAGTGTTAACAGGCGTTATACCGTCGTAAATTGTATCGGCATAAATCGGTGCTGGATAAGTCGCTACTGCATAAGCCGCTCCCGCATTGGTCACTCCTGGGTTACCGTCTGGCAGACGATAGGCGTTCAAAATACGCATGCGCTCTCGCAAGAAGGATGGTGAAGGATTGCCATCACTGCCATTCTGCAAGGCCGGACCGTGATCTCCCTGGATGATCACTACTTTCTTTTTAGGACTTTTATCCAACTGATCCAACATCGCCAAAACCTGGTGCTGAAGGAACTTCACCTGTGCAACATATTTCTCCTTCTCAAACTTGTCGGAAAACGAAATAACGCTTAGGGGGCAGCTACTTCCATCTTCGTTGAAGAGAAATGGCGGATGAGGAACAACGACATGGACAAAAACGAATTTAGGCGAAGAAGAAGAAGAAGAAGAAGAAGAAGAGACTTGGGCTTGGGCTGCGGCTTGATCTCGAGATTGAGATTGAGAAGAGATGGTCTGTATGTTCTGCAAGCCATAAAGACGTACACGTCGCGCCGCCCAACCCAGAAAGTCGAAATCGCGTTGCAATGGACCAACCAGGGTACTGCGGAGAAGGGCAAGATGGAAGACGTTTCCGAAGGGAAAACCGATATTGACGTCTGCACAAGGCATGTAGTCAGTCGGACTCCACCCAGAGCTGACATTGACATATCTGTAACCAACTCCCTTCAGCAGTGAAGAAACTCTATTGCGCTGAATTATGCGATAGAAGACGCTAGATTCAGTGTAATTGCGGCCTAATATCTTTTCCAGATTGTCTAAATACTGCATGTTTAGCGACGATGGAAGCGACAGACATGTCATTTGATAGTTGCTGCGGCTGCCGGACGGAATGACAAATCCACGCTGCTTGAGTGCATTGATGAACGATGAATTGTCGAAGTCATAAACCTCCTTAAGAGTGTCACTGCGGCCAAAGGCGTCAAGGATAAAGTAATAAATATCTGGCGAATCATTTAAATTCTTCGCTTTCTTCAAATGAATTGCCGCCAGCTCCTGATCATCATTTTGATAGATCCCGCTCAGGATCACGTTCACTTTGTATTCGTGGTAAGCAATGTAGCCAACGTTGCCAACCACCAGCACCAGACTCAACATATTGAGGAACGATGTCGCCACTTTATAGTCACTTTTTGATTGGAGCAGCAAATACACAACAAGACAAACCAGAAGCACAAATGGCACCAGATAAAATCTGTCATCCTGAGGTAAGCCAAGGCCGCCCATAAGACGATTGGCGGGAGCCGCCATGGCGTCGAAAGAGAAGTTCATCAACATCAGCGCTGAGGTGACCAGGCCTGCTCTGCGCCAATCACGCAAGCAGGCAAATGACAACAAAAGCACAATCACGGCCAGAGCGAAGCAAACAGCCAGCGGTATCACCAGTTCTTCCGGAAGAAGATATGAAACCAAGCTTGAGTAACCGCAAAGCACCGGAAGAACACCAAACAGTATCGCATGTAGTGGCACAGTTTTAAGCATGCAGCTTCAACCTCTAAGTGGTATGAAAATCACTGAATTATTTTGACTAAGCCTTACTTTCAAGCAAATAGAGTGTTCTATGACTGCCCGCGATTGGCATACGCTCAACGATTGAAAAATATTGTGAAAAGCTCTCTTCAAAGGAAGCCAAAGAATAGCCTGTGAAAATATCTTGGCGACTAGACAGCAATCTCTTCACTTGCGAATCTTCTTTTGTAATAAACTCAATGATCAACCAACGGCCAAGTTTAGAGAAATAAGCAGCAATTTGATCGAGAGGAACATTGTTAGCAATGGCCAGGTGATGAATAAGGGCCAAGGCCAAAATTGTATCGGCCTTCCCCCGCTCATCAAGTCTCTGCCTTTCAGTATTGGCCCAACCGATAGCTGGTGTTGGCTGCGACAGATCCATAACCAAAGGTAAGAGACTCTGACCAGATTCACGGCTCTTTAGGTAGTTTGTCTCGACACAATTGTGATCAAAATCCATTGACACTGTGCAAATACCTTTAGCCGCAGCAATATCACTGAACACTCCAGTGTTGGCACCAAAATCCCAAAGCATGTCAGGCTTGGTAAAATCGATAAGACGCGAAACTATGGATTGCTTTTCGATTTGGGCCGCCTCAGTATAGTTATTATCTTCGTAGTAACCGGTCCAATCAGACTTGACTTTGGCGATTTTGAGAATTTCCACAGCTCCCTTCAAACTATCTACCAAACCAAACATGGCATCTTTCGAGAAGCCAGATTGCTGACCACTGGGCTCTAATTTCGTGATCGTGTTTTTATGGGCGTTAGCGTGAATAGCTAAATGTATTGCCACACTGGGACGAATAAGGGCCAGGGTTGGCAAGAGTTTGCAAGCTAAATCGAGGGGGATGCCATCAATGTAATTGCGCGAAAGGCTGCCTAAGCGAACATCTACCGCTGACATCAAGACTAAAGGTGCTAAAAAGTGCTGACAAAATTGGCGGTAGGCTACCCAGGGTTTACCCGGCTCATAACGCTCAAAGGAGAGAGTATCTATGAGAAGTGGCTTGCCGTTGACAAACTGAATGTTAAAAGCACTACTATCTTTGAGAATCATGCCATGCTTGAGAGCTATTGATTGTATTTCAAGAGTGGCTAAAGCGGCGTCTTTAAGCTGACTGAAGCACCATTCATATGGATAGGAAATAAAGGGTACTTTCTTGGGTTTGCAAATTTTGTAGACACCAGATTTAGTATCGCTATTTAGATTTCTTTGCTGCTCAATTTCGATTCTAAACTCAATCTCTTCGTGGGCGATGAGCAAATCCGCCTGGATCAACGCCTCATACAAACCAGACTCTATGAGCAAGTCATAATGCGGCTTGTAGACGAGATTGACCTGACGGTAAACTTCATCGTTCTCGCAAAAAACGCTGCCAGACGGATCGCGGAACGACGACGAACTAATTTCTCGATTGCTTATACTCAAGATCACTTCCTCACAATTGAATAAAAGTAAGATTGAGCACAGCCCCACAATCTGCGTGAATTGAATACCAAAGCGAAAAGAGTACCTAGGCCGCACTGAATAGCATAGCTTCCAGTCGATGGGTCTAAGTATGCACATGCTGGCTCAGGCAGCAGGCAAAGCAAAGAAATCATAAATACAAAGAAGGGAATATTTCGTAGTCGAAGTACATTAGTCATTTCTTTCTCCTGCCCAAAAGGCGCCATCACCGCTTACCTTTTCATCTTCAGCCGCTACCAATAACCTGTCGATTCTCTAATGTGTATTAACGAAAACGTGTATACCCGAGAATGGCGTTTTTAGGAGGTTTGCGGCGCAGCACAAGGATAACGATGTAACGCAAGATGTAGGATTGCGCAAATAAGGGAATAAATAGGCAATGGAAAGAACTAATTAATCCGCCAACGAGTGAGTAATTGAGGTCAATCAAACCATGAGAGATTTGTGCCGCCATATCTTGCTAGTCAGCCTTGTTGCTCTGCCCCTATCACTGAACACGGCCTATGCTGGGCAGCATACTCCAATTGACTCGTTCGCAGACATAACACCCCAGTGTTCTTATGGACACGATCCGATCATCAGCAAAATTGAAAATCAGGCTGGCTACGCTGAGATAGTCTCGAGCCTAGAAAAATCGCTCAAACCCAATGAAAACATTCTCTGTTCCTTTAGAATCGACAACTATGGCCGCATCAAAAACCTCAAGGTTTGTTCCGACAAAGCACCGACAGCCGTGGAGAAGAAAATACTAGCTTTGATTGCCAAAACTTCTCCGTTTCCCTATCCAACTAAACAAGAAATGATCGATAGAGGTGTACACGTCGAGTTCTGGAAAGCCGATCGCATACTATCGGTAGCCCGGATTGCTCCAGCTCCCGCAAAACCGAAAGACACTAAAACTCCAATCGATAACTTTAGTGATTTGCGCAAAAGCTCTTCCTACTAACATCGGTCCGAAGAAAAGGACTTGCCCACCGCCCTTCACTGGTACACCTCAGCCCTCAAGCCTTGAATCTTCCACTATATGAAATAGTCTTAGAAAAGTCAAAAAATAGGTTGCGGTCAAACCGCAAAGAAAGAGAGAGTCGCCAGAGACCAAGAACACAAACCGGTTCAAGACTAAGGCGACTCTCCGAAAAGCTAATCAATTAGCCGATGGCCATGTTACTTCTAACTAGCCTTGTTATTGTTGCCGGGCCTTGCGAGCGTTCTCGGCGTTGCGAGCCATGCGTTCGAGCATGTCTAGGCGACGCAGATAGCTCTCGGCCTTGTAGTGGTCACCGCGCTGGTCTTCGAAGGCAGCCAGGTCGAGGAGCAGAGGCGCAATTTCCACAGCATCGAAGCCATGAATCTTGACCAGCATGCTCAAGGCAATCTGCATGTTGTCGGCCGGGTCGGTGTAGGCATTGCCCTCGTCGTCTGTGTCGCCAGCATCCTTCACCTGCAGCACGCGGCCGAGGCGATGGAAGAGCTGAGCCAGCTCAGGAGCAGCGCGGCCAACTTCGACTTGCACCGACTCGATAGCAGCTTCGAAGGCAGTGACCGCGTCGTCGTATTCGCCAGCGGCGAAGGCTTCGTCGCCTTCTTTGCACGATTCGACCGCGGCGCTATCGCTGCTGGTGAAAGGCACCTTGAAGGGAGAGACCTTCCGAGTCGGCGTATAAGTGCTGCCGTCAGCGCGGTCAGCGACCAAACGCCTGGCTTCGGAGGCAGCCTCGCTGATGTCACCGCAGCGACGAATGAGGGTATCCGCCTTCTGCAAGTCGCCGGTCTGGTAGTACCAGGAGATCAAGTGCTTCAGCACGGGCAGAAGCTCTTCGCTCTTGCCACCGAAATGCTGCTGGAGGATGGCGAGGGCCTGCAAGTACTCGCCGCAGTCGATTTCATCGGCTGCTTCCTCATAGTCGCGCAGCTGAAAGAGCTGACCCTGCTTGATCAGGAGCCGAGCCACTTCCACTGAATCACCACCGAACTCAACTTGAGCAAGGGCGATGGCTTCGCTGATGCTGTCGATGGCTTGATCGAAATCAGCATCTTTTTCTTGCTCTTCAGCTTGAGCGATGTACGCGGCAATGGTCATGTCTTCCTCCGGTTCGGTGGCTTCTTCCTGAGGCTCCGAATCAGCTTCAGAGGAAGATTGATCAGAATTGGCAGCGGCAGCAGTCGATGGCTGGCCGACGCTGTCAGGAAATTGCGGTGCGCGCGAAGGCTTGACGGCATCGAAGGGGTTGACTTGAGCAACCTTGGGTCCTTTGAGCGAGCGATAGACGACGATGGCCAGAATGATGGCCACGACGACTACGCCCACGATTAAGAGAGGTCCGTTCATAGAATTATTCTCCTGATTAGCGGTGAGAAAGAATGAGTGCTCCCCAAATGAGCAAGACGACAACAGCGCCAGCAAAGGCGTAGATGGCGCTTGCAGGAGCGACAAGAATGAAGGCCGGCAGAAAACCGCCAGCAGTCGAGGCATTGAGCAACGACGCAACAACAATTGCCAGCGCCGTTGCTATGGCACCGACAACAAAACTGCGTCGACCGGCTGTTTCGTAGTTGACCTTAAAGACGTTGGTCAAAACAAGCACACCGACGATGCCGGTGGCGAAACCGCCCAAGACGCAGGCAAGGAATGCCCACAAAGCGGGGATAAAAAGTTGGAAAAGTTGGAAAGCATCCACAATTGAGGTCTCTTTCGAATAGTTGAAAAAGATGCGATGGCACCAACCAACTTTTTAGGGTCAATTGGCGCCACCGCAATCCAAAAACGAAAGAGAGCACTGCCGTTGTTCAGCAGCACTCTCTTCGTTACAAAGGGCTTCTTTTGGAAACTTACTTCTTTGCGTTAACTCGCTTCTTTTGGAAGCTTACTTCTTCTCGACCGGCGCCGTGGCACCAGCATCCGGCTTCTTCAGGTCACGCGCGGCAGCGTTCTCTTCGCGGTTGCGAATGAGCGTGTCGGCGAGCAGAAGATTGACCAGCCCGTTGCCACCACCGCTGTCGCCACCGGCAACAACCTGCGGCACCAGAGCCTGACCAGAAGCGGTGAGCAGCTTGGTCACCTCGATGGAGGTAACGCCCTGAGCGGTCAGCGCTTCCACCTGCTTGGAGTAGGCTTCAGCAGTCGCTTCACCCTTGGCCTTGATGACACCGGCTTCGGCATCACCGACGGTCTTGACGCGGCCAGCGTCAGCTTCAGCTTCGATGCGAGTCTGAGCCGCCTTACCCTTGGCGCGCTCTTCCATCTGCGCAGCTTCGTGCTTGGCCACCTCGATGCCGGCCTTCGCCTTGACGATGGTGTCCTGCTGGTCAGCCTGCGACTTCGTGGCCTGGAACTCGATACGACGCTTCTCCGCCTTTTCCTGGGCGTCGTACATCGTCTCGCGCTGTTCGGCCAGGTTGCGCTCCTGGGTGGTGTGCATCAGCTCCTCGGGGAGCTTGATGTTGCAGATCATCACCGAGACCACTTCGACCTTGTACTTGACCAGGTCCTTCTTCACTGCGTTTTCAGCGTCGAGCTGCTCGGTGGCACGCTCCTGCTGATAGTTGATGGCCGGCGAACGGGACACCTGAGCACGGAAGATACCGTCAATCTGCGGATGCAGAACGTTCTTCTCCAGCTCTTCCACCGAACCGAGCTTCTGCACCACATACGGAGCATTCTCCGGCAGGATGCGATACTGGCAGCGCACTTCAACCTGCATGGTGAAGCCGTCGCGCGACACGACAGCAAACGGATCGAAGTCCTTCGCCGACGTATTCTCGGACCATTCGATGGAACGAGTGGTGGTGGGAACGACGATGACCGAGAAGGCCAGCGGATTGATGTTGTACTTGCCGGGGTTGAGCACTTCCTTCTGGATACCGCGGTAACCCTTCGGCACCACGTGGCGAGCACGCACGCCGGTGTTGTGACGGGTCTCTTCGGGGTCGGTGGCGCCAGTGGTGAGCGGCGAGCTGTCTGCCGCGGAGACATCACCAGCAGCCGGAGCCTTGACGACGGCCGGCAGATTGGTGGCAGGGGCGGTGACCGGAGCAGGAGCCTCTTCACCGAACAGTTCGGTCGGGTCCTTGCCGATGTTGGAGATCATCACGCCCACTTCGCCCTGCTTGATCACCGTCTGCGGCTGCATCGTGATCGAGAACAGGTAGGGGTTGACGTAGTACGTACCGGGGCGAAGCACCTCTTCCTGAGGACCACGCTTGCCGCCGCCGGTGAGGAAGGCCTGCCCGTCCTGGTAGGACATGTGCGAGCTCATCTCGGGGGTAGCAGCGACGACGTCGTCCTTGCCCATGGGTTCACCAGCCTTGGCTTCGACGATGCCGATCTGGTTTTCCTTAACCTGGATGGCCGGCTTCACATCGACCTTGAACATGTCGGAGAAGATGTTGTAGGTACCGGGGCGGAGGAAGTCAATTTGCGGACCCTTCTGGCCGCCGTTCTTGAGGAAGGTTTCACCCTTCTGGAAGTTGTCGTGGCCGTTGGCGCGCTGACCAAGCAACTGGCCTTCGATCAACGACGCACCGTCAGCAGCGGTGACGACACCGATGTTGCCTTCAGGCACAACGGTCTTGTCGATCAGGTCGACCTTGAACAGGTAAGGGTGAATCTTGAAAGTACCGTTGGTGAGGAAGCGCAGCTGCTTACCGCGGATACCGCCGTTGCTGAGGAAGCCCGTCGGGTCCTGGAAGGAACCGTGAGCGTCGCCAGCAGCATCTTCAGCGTACACGCGGCCGGAAGGCATGGATTCGCCGTCGGCAGCAGTGATGACGCCCAGTTGGTCGGAACCAATCACCACGAAGGGAGCCTTCTTGATGACGCGGGTGATCGGCCAGAAGATGAAGTGCAGGCCGGGGGAGAGATAGGCTGCCTGAATACCGACTTCGCCAGCAGTGGCGAAAGCGCGGTTGGGAGGCAGTTTCTTGCCGAGGTAGCGGCGTTCGGTGATGGCGATTTCAGTGGGGCCGACGTTGACGATGAAGCGCGTGGCCAGAAAACCAAGAGCGACCAGACCGAGAAGGGCCGGAAGCCAGGGAAGCAGTGACAGCATGGTGTCCATAGAATTATCCTTTGGTGAAATTGAAGGTGCAATGGAGCTTGTGGTTCGCAACACTGGCGCGATTGCACAGATAGGTACCGACTCTTCCGAGATTGACCAGCTAGACACTCAAGACAACAACAAAAACTACGCATCAACTGACCCGGTCTGACACACATCCTTTGAGGGGAAGATGAAAAATCGGAGGTAATGCGCGGGGTTTGCTTTTTGAGTGGTTTGCTTGGGTGCGAACGGGAAGAGTTGTGGAACTCAAAACCTACGAACTTGGGCCTAGCTGTGGCGGTTATTACAGATTGATGTAAAGTAGTATTCTTTAAGCTTGCCAAGTAAGATTATTAAATCGGCCCAGATAGCGCTAACCACCAGGGTTGTCAAAGGCCAAACCAGGCAAGCCATAGCCCCAATTGACTGGCTCTGCGGCCGTCTTAAGAATTGGAACAACCAATCTCTAACCGTCTAAAAGTCTAATTTTGCTACTCGTTGGCGGAGCTAGCACTAGGCCGTAGCAAGCCATAGAACGCCACAGCTCGGCAATAGCCAAAAGAGGGCAGCCCGGATATACGGAAGGGGTATTGCTACCGACTGGCAACCATACCCCTTCCTCCCCCTCGAGAAAAACTGAATTGTCAGAAAACGCGAAAATAGCTCTAACAAACTAAAGACTACCGACGACATTCGCTGAAGGTCGAAAATTCTAAGGGCAATAGCGGCGTCTCATTGCAGCAGACATGTCATCAATAGTTGCTCTGCGTTGGCTGTCGCCGTGATAGGCCACCGCTCCATAGTCGATTGAGCCATCTAGCCGCTGACGAACAGGCCCACCCATGCCAACATTGTCTTTGCCAACTTCCAAATAGCGATCAGCACCGCGATGATAGAGGCGGAAATTGCTCATGGTCTCTTGTTTGTCCGGAGTAGAGGCACGGAAGTAATTGAATTGGTTATAGTCCACCACAATACCCTGGTCTTTGAAGGTTTCATTGAGAGCGCGAGCAACACGTTCACCTGATTCTTTGTTGGCGGGAAAATCGCTCATGGCTTTCTTCAATGCCTCGGCATCGCCGTCGATGACAGCCTTGCTGATACGGCAAGCAGTGAAATATTCGTTGGGTTTTAGGTCGGGGAACTTAGCCATGTCTTTGTAGATGTCGGAAGGCTTGCAGACATCAGGGCGGACTGTTTCTGCTGGCTTGTCTGTGGGCTTGTCTGGGGTGCGATCTGACGGCTTGGCGGCGTTACCCGGTGTCAGATTTTCTGGTGGTTTTTCTGACGGCTTGGCGGCGTTACCCGGTGTCAGATTTTCTGGCGGTTTTTCTGACGGCTGCTCTTGATTCGTGCGCCCCGGAATGTTCAATTTCCCACCGCGCTTCAACAAATGCGGATTGCAATCAAGCCCCGGTAAGTTTTCTTTGTTAGCTTCAACAAGCTCTTTAACGCGCTTTTGCACTTCAGCAGCAGACGACTTGCCACCTTCTTTCTTGATTGCTCTCTCGGCGATGCCCCAGAGGCTATCACCCTGCTTCACTTCATATTTACCATCAGGACCAACTTCGAGCCCGGTACCTTGTTGTTTCTTTGCTTCTTTATCCCAGGCCCGGCCTGACTCAGTTTTACGATCATAATCTGGCTTAAAAGGTGAGCAAGCATCATTGAGAGAGCAAGCACCATTGCTGCGAGCAGGAATTTTGTATTGCTCTAGCAATTCACGCTGCACACCAGCACTGTTACCGCCTAGGGCAGAGGGAGCTACACGATCAGTTGGTAATTGTTTTGAATCTAACATTTCACTTCCTACCTGAGTTGAGAGGGGGGTTCTCTGTGGTCTCAATATAGGAATGATTTGTTACGGCTTAGTGACTGTTTTTCACAAGCAAATCGACATACAAAGGTAGATGGTCAACTAATCCGAGTTTGCGGTATTGGATGAGCTCATAATTTCTAAGGGAAATAGGCAGATGCCAGCCCCTCAGAGAAGTCGCCCACCAAGGGGTACTTTGTCGGAACAACAAGTTCTCCACGAATATCAATGAAACCCCATTTATTATCCTTCTGCACAGCAGCCAGACCCTCATGAAAAGGGCGAATCATTGAATAGCTGGAGACATCTAGGCCCTGAGCCTGATCTGAGAAAAGAAATTTCTTCTCTCCCTCAATTGCTATAACTGAAAAGAAACCAGGCAGCTCATCCAACCGAGCAAACCTTTCGGATTTGATTTCACCCTTATTGTCAATTAAAAACCACTTACTGTCTTTCTCCACCCAAGCAAGTCCATTATGGAACCATCGCACAGAAGAAAATGGACCTGGAATTTTGACGACTCCGGCCTTATCAATGAATGCGTACTTGCCTGGTGCAATCTCAACTCCAGCCAAATCGTCAGTGAAAATGTGAGCACGCAAATACCTTGGCTCGATCACAACTTTGCCCCCTGAATCCTTGTAGCCAAACAATATTGTTTTGTCCGCACACTCTACAAAAAATGGATTCACATTGTCAGCCACAATTTTGTATTGACCGTCCTTATCTGGTCCTATACGAAAATTACGTGTGAAGTAAGAGTCTTGCAGTTCACCAGTTTTGGGCAAGGCATGACTCTCTAAAATCAAATCGCCAATTGGCTCAATCAACCTGTTCGTTTCGCACACACTCTTTCCAAGTCTGTCTATGCAGGACCTTCCAACTTCACCGGGGCTTTGAACACAAGCGATACCGTCAACAAATGGCAATGCATAGCTAAAAGGTTTATCGATGACTAATTTCGCATTAGAGTCGATGTAGCGAAACTGTGGCGCTGCATTTTCCAAACGTTCTAACGGAAAGAACTGATGCTTGCCACTTACGGGCGCCAAGCCATCACCAAAGTTATCTGCAACTTCGAAGGAAGGTTCAATCTTCCAAGCGCCTGTCTTGTCGACAAAGCCCCAGCCTTTAACCGTTTCAACAGCAGCCAAGCCACCCTTAAACTCTTTAGCAGTTTTAAACTCGGGGGTAATTACCGTATTTCCCTGTCTGTCGATAAAGCCAGTTGAGTGCACACCCGCTAGCTTGGCTTCTTTAGCCCCCGCCCGGTATCGCTGATACAGCTCAGGCTGTACCTGGCGAATAAGCTCCAAATAGGTATCGAGATAGTCTTGAGAAATCGGCATTTGCCATGTATCCCGGCGATTGATTGCTTCTGCCAGCACCCGTTCAAAAACAACATTCGATGCCTTGTATTGCTTTTGAGTAGCAAGGAAACAGGCATAGGTATACAGCGCAGTCAGAGAGACTGGTGGCCAGTCTTCTTCAGGCACAGTAATTATCTTCGGATCGAAGAAACTAGCTGCTTTTTGATATTTAGTTCCAGCATCTTTGAATTTGCCTTGCTGATAGAGTTTGTTACCTTCCCAAAGCAACATAAAAATGAGCTGTTTCTGTGTCTTTTCAGCTTTCGGACGCAAGTCAGCTGCTAGTGCATTGAGCGCCTTTAGTTTTTCAGCCTGATGCTCCTTCTCATAGCGCTCACTGAGAGATGTAAACAGACGATCTAAATAATTCTCCCATTCATACCAAGCCACCCAGCACTGCCACTGCTTCTCAAGCATCTCAGTAGTCATACTCTCCGAACCCTTATCTCTAAGTTCTGTTTGCACCTCTATCAGTCGTGCTCTGATGGCGTTGAAAGGGTCATCAGGCGATTGCGACACCACAACGCCGTGTTCGCGTGAAGCCGAAAATTCTAGATTGGACTGATCGACCAACACGGCCGGAAGTGGCGGCAAATCGATGGCTTTCAGAGCAGTCAAAAGGCCTTCTCGCAGCTTGCCTGGGCCAGCCCATTTTTCCAACTGCACAGTCAACTTCTCGCCTGGCAAAACAGAGACACGCAAATTAGCCACCGAAGAGAACTTCTTAGTAGCCTCACCAATCAACTTTTTGCAGGTTTCAATATATTCTTTTTTCCTCTGTTCATCGGCTTTCTGCTTTGTGAGAGCGGGCTCGTTTATGAATACAGCAGCGATGCCATTGCGAAAATTCTGTGCGCCATGAAAGGCAAGCGCAATAACTAACTCACCAGACTTGTTGATATAGCCGCACTGTGCCAACGTATCGTCGCCTTGACCAACCATCAAAAGACCGTCGGCAAAGGCAGTACCAATCTTCGAATATTTGGCTGGTATGACAAAGGCACCACTTTTATCAATAACTCCATATAGGAAAGGTCCGGGAGACGATGACGCCGCGCCAAGGCCGCGGTGCTGAAGAACTAAGTCTGTAGGTGGATTAGGGTTCCAGTCCATACCAACTACAGCTAGGCCCTCACTGAATGGATAGGCAGTGCTAGCTTTCTCAGGCAGCATAATTATTGTGGCACCAGCAGCATCAACATACTGCCAACGGCCATCACGCTTTACTGCGCCTAGACCTTCTGAATATTGATAAACAACTTCTTCTGGAAAAGCTTCTCGATAGGTACCATCCTTGCGCAATGCAATACCAGACTTCTTTGGCAAGCCACTGGACGACAAACCCGTCATCTTCGCCGCGCTCGCAGCAGGCACTGACTGGTAAAGTTCATCACCCTCAAACCAAGCAATAAAATTCACATCTTCTTTGTCGGGCGCTTTCTGCACTGCAAAATAGCGCGTGCCGACGTTGACCACACCTAGATTTAAATCGTTTAGCTTTTGAGAAGAGCCTTTAGACGGCCAAACAACCTGGCCAGTTTTATCGATGACTGCAGTTTTATCACCCACACCGACAATCGCGTATCCCTCCTTAAACTGGGCAGCAAAGCGAAATTTAGCAGGAATGACTTTCTTTCCGGATTCATCCAAATAACCACAACGGCCATCTTCCTTAAACAAAGTGAGACCCTCGGCCGAAATACCGTCTTCAAGCGAGGGGCTATTAGGTTCACTGGCAAGCTCTCTCAGTCTCTTGCCGCTGAAATCGTGGGAAAAGTAATGGAGATCGCTTTCATACCTGTTGGAAGTACTGTATTCAGCCCCTAGAATGTCTTTATCTTGAATTACCGGCTGCCGCTCAAAGCGCTTTTCAAATACAAACTTGCCAGTCTTGTCGATAATGCGCCAATAGCCGCGCTCAGGATAAAGAACTTGCTTTGTCTCTTGCGCCACAGCAATCTGCATAGTGACCGGTGAAACACCTATGGTAATGCTGAAGGCAAAAAAGCATGCCATTACCTTGCGTTGAAATAGCCTACTTAAGAGCATCTAGACACCTATATCTACATAAAAGAAAAGAGCCACATTGGGCAACTACTAAGCTTCTATATAAAACCATTTGGCACAAACAAACAATTCGTGGAATACCCCATGATCCTGGAAAACTCCGATTAATACTGGGGCGCAGTCAGTCAATTACAAGGCGTAGTATGTAAAATCCAAAAATTTTAGAGACAAGAAGTGAAGAATGAAACGGAGGGAAGATCCAGAGCCCGAGCCCTGATACCTTCCCCCCTGATTGAGGTTGATGAAGAATCGAAAGTTATTGCCGCAAGACTATTTCACTTGAGCACTAACCACCGATTAGTCACAATCGCTACTTCATAAGATCCTTTATGTCGGGGTCCTCGAGCCACTGTTTGCCATCCTTGGCGAAAATAGCGACATTGCTAACGTCACGAATGGTGGGCAGGGCAATGGGGTCACAATCGATACCGACGAGAGAAAGAATCTGACGAGTGCTGCGCCGCAACTTGCGGTTGGCAATACGCTTGTCATTCTTTTCCGAATCAGCATCAGTCATGCCGGTGATGGGGGTCCGCTTCAACGAACGACTCATCTGGATCTCCTTTGTTTTTTTGAGCAAGCAAAGCTTGCGGATAATTTCCCAGATCAAAATCACCACTCGAAACTGCAGAGCAATTCCAATTGGTGTTACTCATCGCCCACGTAAAAAAAGCACGCGAACAAGATGAGTGTTTCAATTCATCTGAACAGTGTTTCCCATCAAGAAGCGCTTATATTCTCGTTTTCACAAAGGCAAAGCCTAAGTCGCACACCAAGGTGAGTGAAGGAGAAATGATATAGAAGTTGAACTAGTGCGCTTTTAGATGGAAATTTTCTGGAACAAGGGGAAGAGTTTGGGAAAGGTTTGGGTGTGCTCATGGAACCTATGACTTAGAGCCATTTGATATCAAGCGATGTCAAGGCATGTATCCAAAGCAGATTATGAAAATTGCTTGAGAACCAGCCATACAAGCACAAACACGGTTGCCATGGGGCGACAAAACACTTACTGAGCAGCAATCTCCAGGCCCCAAGACTAAAGCAGAGCTTAACTCTTGACAATTCACCTGCGCGAGCTGACGCGAGCATGTAAAGCGGTCTGTTAACAATGTTTAGTGTCTTTAAGAGCTATTAGAGAGCGTGGAAGTTGATCCTGTTTAGCCTTGATCACTAGATTCAAGGCATCTTCTACTCTCTTAAATCGAATAGGTCTCTCTACCCCCCAAATATTCGACTTCCACCCCCAAACCTTATTGCTTGTGCACCCCAGCCTTGACGCTCGCGTTGAGTGGTCGGGCAGGTGGCGCTCGCATGGAGATTTTTATGTCAACAACCTACAGTAACGCTCAAACTTTCGTGCGCGCTGCGGTTGCCGATATGCTCAGTGCAATCACCGGTAACCTCAGCTCGACAAGAATGCGATTGGTGTCCACCACATCAACCTATTCTCGCTTCGTCTGGATCATGGTGGAGAGAATTGCCCCTGGCACCACCGGTGATAGCGTCATCGCCCGAACCAACGATATGGACCTCTCCGGAGGTGTTCCACCGAGCCTCTACGTCTGCGCCCCGCTCGCCCGCGTGCAAGACCTCGAAGTTCACATTCTCAACTTTCTTGACACCGAACTCTTGAATTACGGCAAGGTCGACGCATTGCTTCAGTCTGATATGCAAGACGGAACGCCCTGCGCCACTTTCGTCGGCGATTCGGAAAGCGGATACGCCAACATCACGGAGCAGGTCAGCCTGCTTACCGTCTGATGCTGGTTTCACTCACCAACAATCTCAAACATGCGCAAGGCCCGTAAGCCAAGCGCTTGAGGAAAACAATCATGTCTCTTATCATTTCGGCTACCTCCAGCCGTCTTGACTCCGCAATCAAGCGGGTCAAAGCTGGGGAACGCGCTAACCTCCTTCTTGTTGTATTCTCTGGTGAAAAGCTTTCCGGCCAGGCTCTCGCCGCTGACGATCTGACCAACGGTCTGATCAAGCGTCGTCTCAAGCAGGACGGCTTTCAAGCCAAGTTCATCCAAACCAAGGTGATCGACACCGATCTCACCACCGACGGTCTGGACAAAATCATCCTGGTCAGCCTGGGCGCTCGCTCCAAGCTCACCCTCAACGGTCTACGCGCAGCTCTGGCTGAAGCGTTCACCACCGCTCGCGACGTGGCCGGTTCCGAGCGCCTGATCTTCCCGCTGATTGACGTTGACCTGCAAGGGTTCACTGTCGAGCAGTTCGCTCAGGTCGTAACCGAATACTCGGTTCTGGCCGACTACGAGCCCAACCACCGCAAGACACGCGAGTGGGGCAACGAAGGGCCGCGCACCCACCTCAAGTCACTGAAGATGCTCTGCACCGCTGGTACGCTCACTGCGGCCAAGAAGGGCATTCTCATGGGCCGCTTGCTGGGTGATGCCACCAACCGCGCCCGCAACATGGTGAACGAACCCTCCAACATCATGACGCCCATGAAGATCGCTGCCATGGCTCGCGCTGTGGCCAAAGATTCTGGCGGTTTGGTGAAGTGCGAAGTGCTCGACATCGAAGGCATCAAGAAGCTCAAGATGGGCGGCCTCTTGGCTGTCAATCGGGGCTCGGAGAACCCGCCGGCTTTCATCGCCATGAGCTACGACCCTGAAATCGGTCTGACTCAGCAGGTGATTGGTCTGGTCGGCAAAGGTATCACCTTCGATACCGGTGGTCTCAACGCCAAAGACTACGACGGCATGCTCGACATGAAGAACGACATGGGCGGTGCCGCCGCCGTGTTGCAAGTAATGTCGATTCTGTCGGTGCTGAAGCCGCAGATTTCGGTGCGGGCAGTGATTGCCGCTTCCGAAAACATGATCGACGCCAAGTCGATGCGTCAGGGCGACATCCTCAAGACCATGGCTGGTCTGACTGTCGAAATCGGTCACACCGATGCCGAAGGTCGCCTCACTCTGGTCGATGCTCTGCACTACATCCAAACCGTCAGTGGTGCCAACCAAGTGATTGACGTGGCCACCCTCACCGGTGACGTCGAAACGGCGCTTGGTGACAAGATTTCGGGCGTGATGGGCAATAGCGAGCGCTTTACTCGCGAAGTGCTGAAGTGCTCGAAAGAAGCCGGCGAACCGATGCACGAACTGCCCCTCTTCGAGGAGTACAGGGACTGCAACAAGTGCGTCATGGCCGACCTCAACAACAGCGGTACCGGCCCTGGTGCCATCACTGCTGGCTGGTTCTTGCGTGAATTCATCAAGGATGGCACAGTTTGGGTGCACATTGACATTGCTGGCACGAGCTTCCGTCGCCACGACCACGGTGTCGATTCCACTGGTGCTACCGGTGTTGCCGTGCGCACGCTGGGCCAGTTGCTGCGCCAGTACTCGAAGCTGTAACAGGCATTCGACGTACTAAAAAGAGAAATTCTCTTTTTGGAAAACAGGGAAGGAGCTAACGCTCTTTTCCTGTCTTCCTTTTTTACCGCCACTATTGTCTTATATAGTTGAACTTCAAGCCCATGGCCCTTTAGGCATGAACAGTAACCTTTTCCCGGACCCGATGAAACTGCGCTAGCTTCACTACTGCGGCCACGCAACTAAACTCTCCATAATATCGCCTCAACTCTTTGCAACTCTTTACTACTCAGATCTTGTTTTGCTGTCAAAGAGCTTAGTAGTTTGAATACATCACTTTTCAATTTTCTGAGATTTATTTACCGCCTACGCCCAGCACCACAACGGCCCCTGCAAGAACCATTCGAAGAGACAATCTCTCTGAATCTTCACGGCCACTAAACGCACAGAAGGCATACCTAACAGCTGTCACACGACAGCTAAAACCTAACAGAAGGTCGATGGAGTTCCATCGGTCGACAACTCTGCGAGAAAAAATATGTGGATCATTGACCAATCAGTACGCAACCTGGTTCATCGCATCGATAAAGGCGAAGAACCGCTAGATCTACTCTTTACCCGTCTCATTGCCAAACTGCAAAAGCGTTGTGCTCACCCGCAGGTGGTCTCGCGCTATGCCAAGTATGGCCAGCCAGGCAATCCCACCAGCCAAGCCAAGGCCTCTGCAGCCAACACAGCAGTAGACTCGACTCAGACCGCAACCATCAAGCTTCCTCTCGACCAAGACGGTTATGTCATCGGCTTCGACCCTTTGACCCAAGAGAGAGAGTTTGTCGATTCATGGAATCGCTACGGCATCGTTGTTGGCGCCAATGTCGCAAGCACTGCTCAGTGCCAGGAAGTAATCGCGCGTATGCACGAGCTTCTACTGGCCCTCAGCGGCGCCACCTGCGACCTCAACAAGCCTTCAACCTGGGACAACATTCCCGTCGACGAAGCTGCCGTGCCTATCATCTCTCGTGGATTTTTCGAAATCTACCACGACGATGCCATCGCCGCCATCAGACAGAGCGTGCGTGTCTACCTGCACTACGTTCTGATTTGGGGACGGGCAGATCTGTGGACGACCTTCGACCGGCTTGGTATCAAACTTCCAGGGCTTGCCGATAGCAAAGCACTGCCTCTGCATGTTGACCAGAATCCCAATGTGCACCCCGACTTCCGCACGGTGCAGGGCGTTCTGGCCTTGGCCGATTGCCCAGCTGAACGCGGTACTTTCGTCGGTGTTCCCGGCTCGCGCAGTAGCTTCTCGGCCTACGGCGCAATGGCTAAGAACAAGGGCGAATACGTTGAACTCGACCTCAGCCATGCCATCGCCGCCGAGTTCACCGCTAGAGCTCAAATCTGCCCCCTGCGCGCTGGTCATCTGATTTCATGGGACAGCCGCACCACGCACGCCAATAGCAGCAACATCTCAGACCAGACGCGCACAGTCGCCTACATCGCCTTTGGTCCTCAACGCCAGGGTGATGAGAGCGCGTGCCTCGCCCGGCAAGAAGCCTTTGATAGCGGCTTGGGCAGCAACGTTCGCGACGCTCTGATGCACGCCAGCAAACGCCCTCGTTTTACCAACCAGACTCGGTTAGCAGCTCTGCGCCGGTCCGAAAAACTAACTAAACTCGGAAGGTTAATCTATGGCCAAGAAAAATACTGAACAGACAAAGAAGCGGCTGTTGCTCAACGCCGAAGCTTTTGGCTTCGGACCAACAGCAGCAATTGCCGACTGTTTTCCTTTTCTCAAAGCGCGTTTCAGCACCATCGGTTTCATCGGCAGCGGTCACACGCTCGATCTGCAACGGCCGCTTGCCTACGACGCCATTCATGATGTCAGCCACCTCAGCGAAGGGGCTGGCGATGCCAACGCAGATAAAGCGCTGAACGAAATCTTCGCTCAGTACGATGTCTTCGTCACCGCCCTCGACTTTGCTATGGCCGAAAAGGCACTGCGCCATGGCCTGACAGTCTGCATCTACGACCCGCTCACCTGGTATTGGAAGACAATTCCGCCCGTGGTCAACGAAGTCGATCTCTACATCGCCCAGAACTTCTTCGGTGTGGAAGAAAGGCTGAATTCGGCTGAGTTCGCCGCAGCCACATGGCAGACAGTAGCGCCAATCGTTGGCAATCAGTCTGATCGAGTCACAGACAAAGACCTGGTTCTGGTCAACCTCGGAGGCCTGAGCAATCCTCTCTGGACCGGCAACGAAGCACTGTCCTATGCTCGCCAAATTCTTGAAGCGGCGCTGCCCACCTTGGCTGGCCAAAAGGTCGTGGTCGCGGCGAACTCTGCGATCTCTGCTGCTCTGGCCCACCTGGGCGCCAAGAACCTCAGTCGTGAGCAAATGCAAGTCGTTCTGCAACAAGCAAAATATGCTCTGATGACTCCGGGCCTGGGCAATATCTACGACGCCGCTCGCTTCAACACCCCAACTATCTGGTTGCCACCGGCCAACGACAGCCAAGGTCAGCAACTGTCGCTGTTGAACAAAAGCCGCCTGGTTGACGGCCTTGTCGACTGGCATCAGATTCTCCCCATCAGCGCCATCGACTACAGCGCCGAACAAGGAGACGTTCTCAAAAGCGTTGCCTCTGCCGTTGAGCAAGCGCAAAGCTCGAAGAGAGCAAAGACTCAACTGGCCAAATTGCTGCGCCGTCAAATCAAAGCCCTGCCGCAAAACAGCCGCCTCACAGCACTTGTAGAGCGGTTCGGATCAGGTGGAGCGCAGCAAGTCGCGGAGCTTGTTTATCAAAGAGCAACTCGAAAGGAGGTACAAAATGTCTAGCGCCAAACATCAGTATCTCCTGCAGCTGCCCGGTGCACTGCAAGTTTTGCTAGAGCTGCCCAAGCCGATCTTCGCAGACCCGGCAGCATGCCTGCTGTTAGGGGCCTATCTACCAGGCGTCGAGCTGGTCGATGTCAGCTGCAAAAAGTCGAAAGGCCTGGTCACCATCGCCCTGCGGCAATCAGGCAAGCCAAGATTGTCGGCGAGCAAAAACGGCAACAGCTACACCTTCTTTGCGGAGAGCACTGGTGACGCACTGATGGACCTGATTTTTCTCACCTACGGCGTCGCTCGGCAGAAGTGGCTGAAACAAGGTCTGTACTGTGTGCACGCCGCCTGCCTGGAAGATAAGCAGCAGAGACTGTCGCTGGTTGTCGGTCATTCGGGGGTGGGTAAAACAGCAGTGACACTCAGTTCTCTCGCTCGCGGCGCCAAGGTCTTTTCTGGCAACCGCACACTGGTGAAAATCGTGAGCACAGGCAAAGACAAGACCACTGTCGGAATAGCAGGTGAAAGCAGTAGCAGCATCATTGCTATCGCTGGCACACGCACCATCACCACCAAGGCAGAAGACCTAGCAAGACACCTGCCACAGGCTCTCGCGGAAGAAGAGAACAATGCGGAAGTCGGCTACCAAGGACGTTCTGCTTTCAGCTTGAGCAAACGTTTCTATGCAGACCATGCTCCACAAGCAGTGACCCTGATCACTCTGCCACGCCTCAATGATGGTGCAGAAAAATCGAAGCAACTCAGCGCTCTCTCGGCTCTGCACAAGCTCTACCCCTTCTTCCTCGATGCAGTCAATGCTGATATCGTCTTAGCTGGCGGCCGTATCGTCTTCGCTGGCACCCCGCCAAGCGGCGTGAGCAAGCGTTTAGCGAGCGAGTTATCGCAAGCACTGGCAAACCTACCGGTTTGGGAGCTGGAAGGCTCACTACCATTCATCAACCACACACTGGAGGAAGTATGAAAAGCAAAAAGATACTCTATGGAGTGTGTGGGATCGGCATGGGTCACACTTACCGCCAGCTGCCACTGCTCGACGAACTTGCCAAAGACAACCGCATCGTGCTCTTCGTCTACGGCGAAAGCAAAGCGTTCTACGAAGAGCATTTTCGCCACAGCGAGAACGTCACGGTGTTGACTGTCTCGGTGCCGTTCTATGTCGGCAACGCCAATGGCCTCGACTTTGCCGAGACCGCCAAGCGCATCGCCGCAAGCGGCATTGACCATGAAGCCATCAACCTGGCTGCCATGGAGCGGACGCAAGAGCTGATCGGCAAACCTGACCTGGTGATCTCAGACTACGAACCAATCAGCGCGCAGTACGCCTACGCCCACGGCACACCCCTGGTGACCATCGACCAGCAGAGCAAATATCTGGTTGGTGACTACGTCCAAGCCATTGCTGGTCAGACCTGTTTGGATGAAGTAGCGCGGCTCAGGCTCTTCTTTCCTGCTGCCGCTTTGCGTCTGGCCTGCTCATTCTTCACTGTGCCAAGGCGCAATAGCAAAAGCGGCACCAGCGAGAAAGTGATCATCTGTCCGCCCATCATCAAGCCAGCCATCGTGGCAATGAAGAAGCGGCGCCATCAGACCAAGCAGGACAAATCGAAATCCGGAACCAGAACCAGATCAATACTGGTCTACATCTCGTCGCAAAGAGACTTTGTACAAAGCTACGAAGAGGTACTCACTGTGCTGTCCACAGCCCCCGAGTATCACTTCCATGTCTTCGTCAAAGAGTTGCCGCAGCATCTGCTGGCTGGGCTACCCAGAAACGTCACCCTGCGTCGCCACGGTGACACGCGCTTCCTCGATGTGCTAGCCGAATGCCAGGGCATTATCACCACCGCAGGCCATACCCTGGTCTCAGAAGCGATGTACTTGGGCATTCCGGCTTACCTGATTCCTCTGGCGGTCTACGAGCAACAGATCAACGCTCATGTGGTCGGCGACAACAACTTCGGCGTCTGCGCTGAAACCATCAACGAGCCACAACTGACCGCATTTCTCTGGCAACTTGAGAGCTTCGCCGCCAACATCGTCAACGACAAGAAGGGCAAGAACAACAAACGCGTTCTGGTGCCTGGATCTGGTGAGAAGAAAATTCTCGCTTACATTCGAGCAGCACTAGCGAAGGCTGACAGCGCTTGAATCAACCAACTATAATGGAGCACCCATGCGAATATATGTTCTAAGACACTGCGAAAGCGCCATCATGCGCTGGCGGATGGACAACCCCGATGCCGAGGTTGTTCCGCCCGAGCACTTGCCGGACTCGGCAGTACCTCTTTCGCCACTAGGAGAAGAACAAGGCGAAGCCCTTGCTCTCTTCTTCGCCTCGCTTCCCGAAAGCGAAAGGCCCACCCACGGTTTCAGCTCGCCGTTCGGCCGCACGACACAAACAGGCGGATTCGCCCTGAGTAAGCTGCCGACCAAAGTCGAGCTTGTACTCGATGAGCGCTTGCGCGAAATCGACTTTGGCATCTTCGTCGACCTGACCAAAAAGGGACGTGCGGCGAAGTTTCCCACCCAGTGGCAAGAGCGGCGCACTGTCGGCAAAGTGCACTATCGCCCCGAAGGCGGTGAAAACTGGCACGATGTGGCAGCGCGTTTTATCGACTTTCAGAAAGAGCGCATCAACGCCCTGCCACCATCAGCGGTGGTCTTGATCAGCACTCACGAAACAGTCGTCAGCATAAGCCAATGGCAATGGGCTGGCGAAGATCTTGAGCAGCTGGGCAAAGAAGGGGTGCCATCGGCCTCGATCAACACCTACGACTTTGACGGCAAGACCTTCACCCTGGTCAGTCGTCAAAAGCTTCCCCCCTCACCCAGTGGCAAAGACTTGTTCTCGATGGAGAGCAAGGCCAAGGACATCTAGGCCGCATCTAGCCCACGTCTAAGTCATCCCACTGCGAAAACCGCAGTAGCACTAATACTTAAAGCAGCTAGAGCAGAGAGATTTTGGCAAAATCTCTCTGCTCTTAGCCTGCTTCTGTTTTTACGGCATAGCAGTTTTAGCAATTGCGTTCCGCTACTCTGAGCTTGTCACTTTTCTAGTTGAAATTCGTTTGCCTTCAGTGGGCAGGCCGAAATTTTAGCATCGAAAAGTGACAAGCTTTTTCTTTTTTTTGCACCTTTAACTCACTATTTGGTTGGTAAGGCTAACAGGGCTGGCGTTTTGCCGTCAGGTATGAGGCCTCAAATTGTTTTAGACCTTTCCGATTTTCGTACTTTTTCTGACTTTTTAGAGCTTTTG
>Ga0172380_10000098_pt1 | contig 186050 bp, 279 predicted proteins | sample Leawe162metaG_FD_119747 | JGI IMG/M metagenome (GOLD analysis project Ga0172380, IMG submission 119747) | Leachate microbial communities from a municipal landfill in Southern Ontario, Canada - Leachate well 162 metaG | ecosystem: Engineered > Solid waste > Landfill > Unclassified | place... | reverse complement strand
CGACGTGATGGCGCTCGCCAAGGATGCTCGTGTTCCCGTTCCGCCGTCGGCTCGGGATGCCTGCATCGACCGCGAGGCCCCGGGTTTGTACACGCTGTCCTGGTGATGTCCCCTGCCCCGGGCCGAAAGGGTCTCGGCCCGGGGCTTGCTTGTTTGTCGGACTTGCTGTAATGTTGTGCTCATGACGAACACCACGGCGTTCCCCGAGTTCATGTCCGACTTCGTGATCGCGGTCGGCGACGCGTGCACCGCGCACGGGCTCTCGACCCCCTCGGGATCGTTATCGGGGATTTGGACTCGCTACGACGGCAACGAGCGGTTCCTGACCGTGTCCGTGTCGGCGTCGGCTGTGCTCGGCGCGGAGCTGGAGGTCAAGGCTCTCGGCTTCCGTGGCGAGCCCGACCTGGTCGAGCGTCGAACCGCCGACATGCTGTTTCCGGTGGCCGGGACCGATGACGCGCTTGCTGCGGACATGCTCGATTGGCTCGACGACACGCTCGCCGATGCGGTGGCGCTTCTCCGCCGGTCGGTCGAGGGTTAGGACTTGACAGCTTGCTCGCCTTGCTGTAATGTAGTGCTCATGACGAACACCGAAGCTCCTGTCGCCGATGACCTCGCCACCGACCCCCGCACCCGCGCGATGATGCGGGTCCTGCTCTCGCTTTCGGGCCCGAAGCTGCTGTCCCGGTTCGATGTTGTTGACCGGCGCGCGATCGACCAGCTCGCCAAGCAGGGGCTGGTCGACGTCGGTTCGCTGCGGGGCGGTTCCGTCCACGTCATGCCGACCGTCGCGGGTGCCCGTGTTCGGGACCTGATGTTCGACGCCGCTGCCAACGAGCTTGCCGACTGGCTCTGATGGACGAGCCGGGATCGTGGGAGGCCCGTCTGGCGGCTCGCCGGGCGGGTTCCCCCGTGTTTGACGTGTGGTATGAACGGGTCGGGGTCCTGCTCTTGCTTCTGCTGTTCGCGGTGCCGGTGCTGGTCGGGATTTTGTTTGGCTGAAATGCTTGCCTTGCTCGCCTTGCTGTGCTAGTCTTTGCTTATGACGAACACCGGCTCCGTTGCCTCCCTGGTCCTGTCCCTCGCCGATATCGCCCCCGCGTCGGCCTTCCTGTCCCGGTATTTCATCGAGGGCCTGGTCATCGGCCTGGACGCCGACATGGCCGCTGACGGCCTGTTCGCGCTGCGACTGTTTGCTCCCGGGGTGGGCGGCGCGGATCTGCTTTCGTTCGTCGGATCCGTGGCGTGCGAGCAGTTCGGTTCCGCGTCTTGCTCTGAGCCGGTCGCGGTGTCGGACGTGCCTTTCTGACGGGTGGCCTCCGGGGGTTGACAGCTTGCTTGCCTTGCTGTAATGTTCTTCCTATGACGAACACCGTGTACCTGCCCACCACTTCCGAGGCTCTGATCGCCGAGCGCGAGCGTTGTACCGAGCGGATGCACGCAAGCTGGTCGTCGGAGCTGCACTCTCGGTACGCGCACCGGTCGATCGCGTGCTCGGATCGGCTTGCTGTGCTCGCCGCTATCGGCCCCGATGGGTTCTCCTACGCGGCTGGTGACGAGGATGCGCGACAGGCGGTGTTCCGGGCCCGCTTTGTCGCGGTGGCGAACCATATGCCGGTTGCGGCGGCTCGCCTGATGGTTCGTGACGAGCTTTTCGCCTATGACGAGTCTTTGGTCGGCTGAAATTGCCCCTTGCTAGTTTGCTCGCCTTGCTGTAATGTTCTTCCTATGACGAACACCGCGATCCCCGCCAAGCTCTGGTCCTCCCCCTCCGCCCTCCCGTTCGGCTCTGTCCTGGTCGGCCGTGAGCACCTCGGCATGTTCCTGCAGACCCAACCAGTCCCCTCCCGGGAGGTCGCCGGATATTGGGTTCCGCAGATCGGGCTTCTGTTCTCCAACGGGTGGTTGGTCCTGCCCCTGGACTCGTTGGTGGAGGTCGGCTCCCCGGAGGCCGTTTTCGGGCCTCCCCCTTTCGGGCCTCCCCCTTTCTGACCCCCCTCCAAACGGGGCCCCTCTCACGGGGGGCCCTTTTTGGCGTGCCCTGTTTCCGGGCCGAAAAATTGCCCCTTGCTAGTTTGCTTGCCTTGCTGTAATGTCTTACTCATGACGAACACCACGAACGCCCCCTCCGCCACCCCCGTGTCCTACGTGCACCCTCGCCGGTACACGGTGGCATCCCTGGCCGCCCAGCAGGCCGCCCTGCGCATGGTGCCCGTGCCCCGTTCCATCCCCCTGGTCAAGGGCCAGACGCTGTGGCTGACGGGCCCCCGTACGGGCCAGGTGGCGTAACCCCCCCCCTTCCCTGGAGGGGCCCTCACACAGGGGGCCCTTCCTACACCCCCCCCTCACACAGGCCCCCTCACACAGGGCCCCTGTTCCTGCCCCCCTGTGGGGCCCTGTGCCGTGCGTACCCCCTGCCCTTGTACGTGGGTGGGGGCGTACGTGTGCCCCCTTGTGTGTACGTACGTGTGTTGTGCCCTATGTGTGTGTTGTGTCACACATGTTTGTATGTGTGTATTACTTGACATGTTGGTGTGTTGTGTGTATTGTCTTACTCATGACGAACACCGCAGCACGAATCCTCGCCCTTGTTGGTGCCCTTGCCCTGTTCCTGGTGGGCCTGATCGTGGCCGTGTGGACGCGTGGCGCCCTGATGGCCCTGTCCCTGCCCGCGTTCCAACTCGCCCTGTTCCTGTTGGCCCTGTGCGTTGTGTGCCCCATGTGGATCGGTGCGGGACGCCTGGTCGTCCGGGCCGTGCGCTAAAAAATCTTGCTGAAATACTTGACTTGCTTGCCCCTGCTAGCTAAGGTTGTCTTATGACGAACACCACGAACGCCCCCGCCGCCCTCTCCCTCACCATCGCCGCCGAGTCGACCACGATGACCAATGTCCTGCGCGATGAGGTTCTGCCCCTGATCGTCGCCGGGAGCGTGTCTGTCGCCCCCGTGGCGCCCGCCCCGTCCGAGACGATGCGCGTGGTCGTCGTCACCGCTGACGCCCCCGACGCCGCCGCTGTGCTGGCCCGACTGCGCTCCGCCATCGCCTACCCCCGCTACTACTCGATGGCGAATGGGATGCTGATGCTGGGCGGTGTGGTGCCTGCCTGATCGTCCTGCTCTACGCCCCCTGGCCTCCCGGTCGGGGGGTTTTCCCGTATCTCGAAAACCGACTAGTGCATTTCACCATCTGAACTGCCCGCCCGCAGGGACAGGCGTCCCCCATTTTTCCCGATTCTCTCTATCTCACATCTTCATCTCTGACATCCCCACTCCCAATTCCCCGCGCCCCCTGCTGCACCCCCCTCCCCCATTCCTAATTTCCTCAATCTCCATATTCCAGTTCACAAATTTTTTGGGATTTTCTGGCAAAAACGCTGTCTCTCATCTTGGGTAGGAGACCCGCATGTTGCCTCCGTTGTCGACCGAGCACGCCGTCGCTCTGGCTCGTGCCTACGTTGCGGTGATCTCGCGGCACCCCGATGGTTCGCTGGATCAGGTGTTCGCCGCGTTCGAGTCCGTCGTCCCCAACCTGTTCGACCGGGTTCTCGCTTCGCTCTTGTCGGCCTACGAGGAGGCGGAGGGGTCGACTCGTCTCGGCGAACACCTCAAGCTTGTGTGCCGGGAGGAGATTGCGCAGTCCCGGATGCAGTCTCAGGAGAATGAAGAGACGGAGTGGAGAGGCGCGTTCACCAGGATCATTCGAGAGATTGAGAAGTTCGATGTTTGATTATCTGGCGTTTGCGGGCGCCGCTGTCGCGGGTGGTCTTGTCGGCTTTTTCGGGTTGCACACGAGGATATGGGGCCGTGTCGAGCTGAGGTGCTGACCAAGTACGACAATTATGGTCATAAAAAGTTGAAGCCGTGTCCGTGTCGCCGTTATGACGGGCCTGCGGCCTGGTCGTAGTTGGTGGTATGGAAATTGCGTTTACTTCCGACGGGCGTGTGCGGGTGTATCGGCGGGGCGATCCGGGTGTGGTGCTGGAGTTCACGGTGGCGGAGTGGTTGGCGTTTTTGGCGGGGGTTCGGGAGGGTGAGTTCGATCCGTTCCCTTATTTGCACGGGTAGAACATCGACATGAGCGTCATCGGATTCGCGCGGAAGAGTTCAGGGCGCGCCGGTTGGAGCTGATGGCGGAGCGGAGGCGGCGTGGTGGAGAAGTTTGATCGCGAGCGGGTGATCGCTGCGGTGCTGCGTGAGGTCGCGGGGTTTCGCCGTTCGATCCAGGTCGACGCGCTCTCGGCGCTGATGCAAACGCTGCCGCTGGTGGTCGATGAGGCGTTCGCGGTGTCCCGTCCGGGTTTCTGGGATCGGGAGCCGCCGACGGAGATGGCGACGTTCGATTCCGGTGAGCGCGTGGAGGTCTATGACCTTTTGCAGGATGCGTGGCGAGCGGGGGAGACGGTGTCGTCGTCTATGGCCGAGCACGTGATGGTCAAGGTGCGGGGCATCCGCGATCCCGCGCTGCTGCCGCTGTCGGTGGTGCGCAGGGTGTCGGGGGAGAGCGTGCTGTGGCCGTGGAAGGCGGAGTCGTGAATTGGTATGACATCGATCCCGCTGATGCTCGGGATATTGACTGCTCGGAGCGCCCCGACCTGAGTCCTCCGTTGGATAGCGAGGGCAAGCCCTGTCCGTGGCCGTGGGAGCCGCAGCAGCTGGTCGGCGTGCCTATGGGTCAGTACCACTGCCCGTATTGCGGCGAGATGGTGCTGGCCGGGGTTCGTCATCTCGATTATCGAGAGGTGGAGTCGTGAAGCGGGAAAACATCGCGCTGACCTGGTCGTGGACGAACTGGACGTTCGGTGTGTGGTATTGCCGCAACATGGCCGCGTGGGGCGTTGACCTGGGTCCTTTCGGATTCTTCTACGCGATGAAGGGTCTTTCCGATGACTGATCGGGTGGCGGAGATTCGGGAGCGGGCCAGCGCGGCTACGCCGGGTCCGTGGCGGTGGAGTGGCAACGTCGACAACTCTGATCCTCGGCTGGTGGGTCGCAGCGCTGTGCTGGGCTGGACGTCGGTGATCGACCACGTGCCGGTGCCCCGCCGGGTGACGGATCCGCAGCTGAACGTGGATCATCTGGCTGATCACATTGATGACCGCGAGACCCGTCGTGAGATCGTTCACGAGTATCTGTTCGATTCGTGGGGTCAGCGCAGGACCGATAGGCATCTGGCGTTCGGCAAGGACGGAATCATCGTCGACGCGCGCACGATGGTGAAGTTCGAGGTTGCACCGGAAGCGACCGACCGCAGCGATCCCCGGGTCTACCGGGCTGATATCGTGGGTGTTCGTCATCCTGATGCGGAGTTCATCGCGCATTCGCGCTCGGACATCGAGTTTCTGCTCGAAGAGGTCGCGCGGCTTACCGAAATCATCGAGGAGCACCGGCGGTGAGCGAACTCGACGAGTTTCGTACAAAGATCATTGAAATGATGGCGGGCGCTGCGCGGTGTCGAGACTTGGCGTCCGATGCGGTGGGTCCGCTTGCCCGCGCGGTGGTGTCTGAGGCTCGTGTTTCGCTGCTGGGCGAATCCCGGATGGACGCGCTCGCGGAGATGGATATCGAGGAGTACCCGGATTGGGAGTATTTCCCTCCGGGCACTCCGATCCCTGATGTGAAGAAGGACAACTAACTCATGCCTCGAACCCCGGACCTTCGTCCGCCCTCGCATACCGGCGGATCCTGGCTGGTGGACAAGATCGTTCGGCGCTTGGTGGGGCAGCTTCGCATCAATCATGTGATTCCGCTGGCGCCGCATCCCGAGCGTCAGGTTGCTGCGGTGGCGCAGGCTCTTGCGCACGCGTTCGAGGTGCCCGCCCTCGACCGGCTGGAGGAGCGGCTGCAGCCTGGCGGTTCTGTGCCTGCTGAGCCCCGGGTCATCGAGCGTCTGGTCGCTCCCCGGGACACGGTTCCGATGAAGGATATGACGCGCGCTCTTGACGAGATCTACATGCTGCGGACGCTGCTGGCGTGCGAGGCGGTGCGCGTGGACGAGTCGATGAAGCTGCGTAACAATCAGCGTTCTGCGGTGCGGCTTGCGGAGCTGGCGAATTCGCGGGACCGGATGCGTATGGGTGCGCGCGGCGAGTGCCCTAAGTCTGATTTCGATCATGAGGCTCGGGTTGATGCTCGCGAGAAGGCGGGCGCTTCGGAGTTTCTCAACTATCCGAACTGGCGTGATGAGCGGGAGGCGTCGTGAACGAGCCTGATAACAAGGCTGTGGCGGAGGCGCTGGCACGGCTTCGCCACTCTATGGAGCTTTTGGTTGCCTCTCTGCTGTCTTTCGCGGCGGTGATCGCGTCGTGGACGTTGAGTCTGACGTGGATCGGGTCGTCGATTCTGATGCTGTGGCCCGTCGGAATTCTGGTGTGGACGGCTCCTAAGTTCAGAAGGAGGCGGTCGTGACCGAGTGGTGGCAGGACAGGCTCGCGGAGCTGGAGAAGCTGCCGACCGGGTGGCTCGACGGCAAGGGTGCTGCGCTCAATCCTGTGTGCGTGGCTGCAGCGCGAGACGTGCTGGCTTCGCTGGAATCCCCTCCGGGCGTGTTCCCGACCCCGGAGGGTGGCGTACAGCTCGAATGGCGGGGTGGGCTGTCGTTGACTTTCCAGCCCACCGGTCCGGAGGCGTTCGTGCACGGTCAGCAGCTGGAGGTTTCCGATGACTAACCCCATGCCGGGTTGGTATTACCGGCTGCGCTTGCTGGGCGGCGAGGCGGATGCTCCGCCCAATCTGGTCGAGGATGTCGATGACGTCCTTCGCTATCTTGATGATATGCGTAAGACGGTGCGCGGTCTTACGCAGGAGATGGCGTCGATGCTGACGGAGTTGCGGGAGTTTCAGCAGCTTGTTTCGGACGTGTGCGACGCGGTCGGTTACACCGGCCCGCTCGGCGGGTTGGTCGCGGAGCTGTCGGAGATCGAAGATGCGCGCGGTCGCGGGTACGACTAGGTGTGACATCTTATGAGCGTCGGGAGCGGGTGACCACCGAGATCGAGTGGGTCATCGAGGCGCGGGAGCCTTACGGCGCGTGCTGGACCGATCTGATGAAGGCCATCGCGTGGGCTACCAGCGAGTTGCGCGAGCAGGGACGCATCAAGGAGGACCAGGAGCCTTACGACGACATGATCCGGCTGTTCTCTCGGGACTCTGATGGCGGGGAGATCGTGGTGCGCATTTCGAAGTCGGCGGTGGCGAGGGCTGAGCGCTTTGAGTGAGGCGGCATTTCGGCACGCTGCGGAGCGGCTCGCGGACACCGTCGAGGACTTCCTGTTTGTCGAGGGTGGTGCGGATGCCGACAAGCTGCGCGCTGCCTGGCAGAACTACGTCAACGTGGCTGACGCCAACACGCCTCCCGACCCTTTTCGTCGGGTGTGCGGCGACGTGTCCGGCCCCAACGGAGTGGGAGGCGAGTGTGTCTTGCATCCGGGCCACCCGCATGTCGATGGGATCGGCGGTGTCTGGGACCGTGACTGAGCCGCACGACAGCGATTCGTGCGCCGAGATCGATAGTCGACTCGATGATGTTATTGACGATCTGAACTCGATTTGCATGTGGATCGCGCGGCGCGGCATCAAGATGGAGCGCTACGAAGGTTCGGGATCGTTTAACTATTACAAGGCGTTTGATCAGATTCTGGCTGGCGAGGCTACCGCTGCTGATATTCAGACTGCGTCGGGAGCGCGCCTGCTGCGCCAGAATCTGTGGGAGACGCTCGGCATCCGCCCGTGCAACGACGCCGAGGTGCTTGCCAAGATTCGGGAGCTGATGTCCGGTGCCTGACGAGCTGCCGTCCCGGCTGTTCTCCGAAGCCATTGACGCTGCGCGGCACACGCGCATCGGTGGCGGTGATCCGGGTGACTTGGCTACCTACATCGCGCGCTACCTTGAAGAGCGCGCCTACGTCGTGCGGTCTCGTTTTGAAAACCTTCCTGCGGGAAGCGTCATTTCCGCCGACCAGCAGGCCGGGTTCTACCGGGCACTGAGTCACATCAGCCGTCTGGCGGGGCTGCACTACGTGGGAGGGGCTTTCGAGCCCGAACACATGCGGCTCATTGCCGATCTGGCGGCCGATGCGCTTGCGGGACGTCCAATCCCTCCGCCCGTCGATGTGCGCGTTCCTGCGGCGATTGAGGCCGCTGAAGAGTACGGCGCGTGGATCCGTTCGGAGATCGGTGAAGAGGAGGGAAAGTAGTGGGCTACGCGTATTACGACACTCCGCACGGTCCTGGTGGCTACGGCGTCGAGGATCGTTGTCCGTATCAGGGCTGCGGCGTGAAGATCGATCGCGGTCTGGCATATCTGTGTGGCGACAGTCCCGTTGCTACGGAGATCGGGTGCGGCAAATGGTTTTGCTCTGCGCACCTGTACATGACCAGCATCAAGTTTGTGGACTCGTTGTGCCCTGACTGCATCGAGCAGGATTGGGAAGTAGACGCGTAGGCGCCTTACCCAATTGGACCGTACGACTTAGTTCCCCGCCGCTTCGCGGCTGCGACCTGTCCGGGTAGGACAGGTCGATGTATACTCCGACTGATTTGACATCGTTCAACGATGCTTCCTGGGGCGATGCTCCGGCGTATCACTCGCCATGGCGCCAGTTCGTGTATCCCGGGCGCCGTGTGCTCGTTATGCAGGGTGTCACCTGGCCGCGCACTCCCGAGGAATGCCCGGGTGCTGACGAGTTCGGCACGCAGTGGCTGTTCGAAGACACTATTTTAGTGTGTCGAGGTTGTGGGTTGGATTCCACCTGAGAAAGTAGGCCCCGATGGGCAGGCATGTGTTGAGCGAGTTGCCTAAGCCTCGCAACAACATGCGTTTTTTGGTTATTTTGGGTGCAATTCTAATTATTTTGTCAGTTTTTGCTTTGGTAACTAAGACTCAGCCTCGAAATTCGTCAGCAGCAACTTCCCAGTCGTCCGGTGAGGGCAGTTTTCCGCGCTTGGCGCCTGTGGAGGTGACTCAGACGCCTCCGGTGGTCGAAGTGGAAGCGCCGACCGAAGATGGTTCGTCGCAGTCTGCGATGCCGTCAAAGCGTTCGGTGAAGACCCTGATCAAGGTGCGTCCACCTCGTACGGTCACGGTGACGTTACCGCCTGTTCCCCCTGCTCAGACCCCCCTTGCGCCGCCTCCGGCAGCTGTGGAAACGTCCGCTCCTGCTGCGAGTGCTCCCACGCAGCTTCCGCCGACAGAGCCTCCGTGCAGGACGCTGTTCTGTCGCGTGTTAGGGGGATCGTGACGTGATCAAGCCTGCCCGACCGCGCGCAACACGTCTGGATGTTATCGATGTGTGGTTCCGGGTGATGATGTCGTTCGGCGGGCTTGCGTTTGCGTTGTTCATGGTCGCTGTGATGGCGACATCGCCCATCCGAGAGTCGGAGTGGGTCATCTTTGCGTTGCTGACGTCGGTGCCGTTTGCGGTGGCCTTCGGCTTTGCTTTGGCATCGTGGAGGGCTTCCGTCGCTGATCGGCGAGCTGTACGCGCTCAGCGGATGGTTATTGACTTCGCTGCACCGAGTGCTCGGGTACGACCTGTGCGTGACGATCGCACCGCAACATGAGGTAGCCGAGCATGCGCTGAACGTGCTGGAAGTGTGGCTGCCCGGGTACACCGATCCCGACGATGATGGCCATCAGGCTCGGGTCGTGATTGTGAACGGCTCTGTCGAGGACGGGTTTCTCGATGTTGAGGTGCTGCGCGAAGCAGATCGGTCTTTACGTTTTCGTGTTTCGGTAACGGTTTCACCGGCCCCGTATCCGGTTACAGACGAAGCTCCCCATCGTGGAGTACTGCCGTCACGAAATGAACCCGGCGTGGTGCGCCCTGTGCCTGGGGCAGGTGACCGGCCGGGATCCGTTGGTTGAGGACGTAGTTGTCTCGTCCCCGTTTCCTGCGGAGTTCAAAGGTCGTTGTGATGTGTGTGAAAGCTCGATCTCCCCCGGTGAGATGGTCTGCCGTATCAAGACACATCCCGACGAGAGAGGCGAAGTCGTGCACGATGACTGCGCCGAACGAGGCGATTTGTATGGATAGATCTTTGGTTCCCGGTCCGTGTGCGATGTGCGGGACCACCCGCTTGTTGCGGACGGTGGGGGACGGACTGCTGGGCGACGGAATCTGCGAACAGTGCGATTTTGTCCGGTTCCAGGTGATGTACCCGCTCAAGACGTGGCGCACGTGGAGTGAGCAGCGCGAGATGCTGATCCTCGAAGACGCCAAGCGCAAGACCGTGCTCGCGCCGATGCGAGTTGCTGTCCCGTCTGTCCAGGCAGCAGACGAGCCTACGATTCGTGATCTGTTACGGGTCTCTTAGTTTCTGTGGCGCGGGTCACGCCAGCTTGTCCGTTGCTTGTTCTGATCGGCTGTCGTTAGTTGATCAGAACTCGCCTCCGGTAGCTGGGTGCTGTAGTGCCGGTGGTTTCCCCGGCGGGGGTGTCGGATCGGGGTTCGACACCCCCGCCCCACCGTAAGAAGAGTTCTGCGGGTAGGAGTGTGGCATGAGCAAGCTGTTCCCCAAGGATGAAGAGTGGATCGAGCTTCCTACCGATCCCTCGTATCTCATCTCGACTCGCGGCCGTCTCTACGACACGCTGAAGAAGAAGTTCGTCAAGCCGTCGGAGCGCAACCTCCCGTATATCGGGCACCATCTTGGTTGGTCGGTGCGGTCTCTGACGCGGGGCGGTAGCGCAAACAGGTACGTCTCGATCCCCAGCGCTGTTCTGACGGCGTTCGTGGGCAACGGACAGGTTCCTCAGTATGCTGACGGTGACTACACGAACGTGCGGCTGAGTAATCTTTCGTGGGGCAAGCCGGGTAAGTCGCTGGCGGAGTTGGGCTTGGTCGGGTAGAACAGTCTCAGCACAGGGAAAAACTGAATCCGGTAAGTTGCTTGACAAGCTGGACTTGCTGGTGTAAGGTTCTCTGTGTTGGAACAAGTCGCGTTGGTCTAGTCTGGTCTAGGATGACAGATTCTCAATCTGTAGGTCACGGGTTCGAATCCCGTACGCGATACTGGTAGCAGCGCAGGCTGATCGAGGCGGCCCTATGGTGGGGTGCGCAGATTGGTCGAAGCGGGTCACCTGCCCGGAGCTGGGCCTGACCTCGGACTAACCACTCGTGGAGGGCCCGGTAGCCGGGCGAATAGAAGCGTCGTCTAGCGGCTAAGGCGCCTGGCCTACACCCAGGTAATCGTGGGTTCGAGTCCCACCGCTTCTACGTCTGCAAGGCAAAGGTCTAGGTGACAGGTAGACTTGACAACTCAATCACATGGGCTCTTAGCTTAATGGGAGAGCGACTGCTTTGCAAGCAGTTAGATGTCGGTTCGAATCCGACAGGGTCCACTAGGAAGATGAACGACGCGGGTATGAGAGTCAGACCTCTAACATCCCCGTGGGTCTGGCTGAAAAGCGTTCACTTCCGCCAATCTGGGGGCTTAGCTCAGTAGGTAGAGCGCTGCTCTGGCAGGGCAGAGGTGGCGGGTTCGAGACCCGCAGCTTCCACGGCCGGTACTGGAGAACCCCATCTCCGGCGGCATCTCTGATTGGGTATGACTGTGTAGGCGCGTCGCGAACCGCAGGTCGTTTCGTTCCCAGGGAGAAGCTGGCACGAGGGTTAGTGCCCGGCATTTTGTCTTTGTAGCTCAATCGGATAGAGCGCCAGCTTCCGGAGCTGGGGGTTGGGGGTTCGAATCCCTCCAGGGACACGTTGTATCGACTCCGGGTCTTCCGGATAGCCAAGTGACTTGTCGAATCAGTTCGTTTTCTAGCCATGTCCGCCCGACAATCCAACTTCATACGCCATCATAGTTCAGTGGTAGAACGGTATACTTGTAATATACTGGTCCGAGGTTCGATTCCTCGTGGTGGCTCGAAACAGCAGTAGCTCAGCAAAGTTTCCGTGGTGGGAAGAGGGCGCTGAGCGGTCCGCCTTGAGGGGCATTTGCTCGTAGCGTGTAGGGGATCTGCTGTTCCTCTTGGAAAGCACGCAGATGTGGGTCTTCCGCATCGAGCCCGGGGTAGAACGTGGAGGTGGAGAGGTTTCGGCCTCAGAGAAGCTGATGAAGCGTTCTCCCCGGGATATGTGCCTCGGTGGTGTACTGGCTGTGCATTTCTGACTTCCAATCAGACGGTGGGAGTTCGATCCTCCCTCGGGGCTCGCAAGGCATTGCTCCTGATCGTCCTCCGGGACTGGTCAGGCTTTTATAGGGCTGATGCTCCCTTTCGGCAAATGCATCCGGTAGCCTGTGCCGACGGGTTGATACGTCTGGTCCGTTAACCCAGACACTGTCTCAGTGGTGTAGTGGTAACATGTCAGCTTGCCATGCTGACGACGCGGGTTCAATTCCCGTCTGAGGCTCTGGACACGCGCGTTCCGCTTTCCTAAAGGAGCGCGGTAGGTTGGGCGGTTTTCCCGGGCTTGCCCCAAGCGACTATCCGTAGCGGGAACTGCGGGTATAACGTGTCCACCATGTTGCGGTGTCAGGCCGTGTAAGCAGCGTGCGGGTCGGTTCCGAAACGCTGTCAAAGCTAGGTGACCGACCATCTAGCACCTGACGTTTGCCTCTTTAGTTCAGTGGTAGAATGCCATCTTGGTAAGATGGATGTCGAGAGTTCGATTCTCTCAAGAGGCTCTGTGACTACGCACCGGTGACAGGTGCGGTCAGAAGACTTGATCAGCTTCTGGCGAGTCCTGCTAAGGTACCTAGTGGGTATGATAGTCACGCCTGACGGGATGCAGAGGACAGCGGTTAAGTCGCCCATCGCGGGAGGTCCGGGTTCAAATCCCGGTTGCTGAAGTCAGGTTTTAGGGATGAGCGTTGGTTGGGTCGGGGAGTCTCCAAAACTCCTACGTGACGGGTTCGAATCCCTCCATCCCTGCTGAGTTAGTCAAAGCCGTGCAGAGCTGCCGATTGGTGCACGAAACCGCTCAACTGGCTTTGACATAAACTCTCGCCGTAGACTACGATCTACAATCGTCGGGGTAGGCGTCCGACATCAATGCTCGTTGGGGGAATTGGCAGACCCACCTGACTCTGACTCAGGGTTTTTCTTGGTTCGAATCCAAGGCGAGCAGCGTTTGTTAGAGTGGTCCCCTGTGCTGCGTTGGCGATGGCAGCTGGATTTTGGTTCCAGTGTGCGGAGGTTCGATTCCTCCCGGGGGAGCGCGGTACAACTAAATACATACATTCCTCCATAGCTCAATGGCAGAGCACCCGGCTGTTAACCGGTGTATCTTGGTTCGACCCCAGGTGGAGGAGCTGTGACTGAGGCCGAAGTGGTCGAGGCCCGTGGTTGTGATCCACGGTTAAGCGGGTTCGAGTCCCGTCGGTCACCCCAACTTCATATGACTCAGTGGCGGAACTGGCATACGCGCTGGACTTAAAATCCGGTGCCCGCAGGGGCTTGTGGGTTCGAACCCCACCTGAGTTACGTAAGTGATGGTTCTCTATCAGCCGACGCAACCCGGACGAGGACTAGCTGCGACCGGGAATGTCCCACCGGGCTTACAAACGGGGCGTATAGCGGAGTAGCTCAGATGGCGAGAGTGCGGGTCTCATAAACCCGAGGTCGGGTGTTCAATTCACCCCTTCGCTACGTGGTTGCAGACAGATAGGCCACGACGACCTGTTTGTCTGCGCGGCCCGGCTTGTCCCGTCCGGGATCACACCAACGGGGCGTCTGGTGGAGTAGCTCAATGGTTAGAGCACTGCTCTCATAAAGCAGAAGGTGGTGGTTCGACTCCACCCTTCACTACAGGTCCGAAGTTCTGGACATGAAGAGTTCCACACGTGTGTGGGATGCGTGGCTGGCGGTCACGCTCGGTTCGTTCGTAACGCTGGAGGTCTACGCGTTTCGTACAGGCCGGTTTCCTACGCTTACACGGGCTCTACAGCTGTATCTGGGCATCAACCCGAAGGCACGGCACGGTCGGGTTGCTCCGGTGCTGTTCATGCTGTTCTGGGCGTGGTTGACCGGTCACCTCACCGAGGTGGAAATTCGCCGGGCTCCGGGTCTGAGCCGAAGACTGTTCCTCGTGCTTGAGTCTTCCCATACTCCACGCTAACTTGTGACACACGAGAGTGCGTCCAGGTGGAGTCGAGAGGACCGCGTCGCGTTCTGATGTCGCGCACGTTGTTCCAGGGCTTCGGTTGGTGGGGATGTTTTGCTGCCGGTGGGTAGAACATCCCCATCACCACATGGGAGATTTGTAGATGCGGTAATCTGCACCTGACTGTAAATCAGGAGTCCTTGCACTTCGGGGGTTCGAATCCCTCATCTCCCACGATGCAGGGCCGGGTGGCTCCGGGCGTTTGGTGAGGTCTCCTAGGCTCGCCGATCTGAGCGTTTGGGAGAGTCGCTTCTCCTGTATCCCTGCGTCACCTAGAAGCGTGCCTGAGCGGTTTAAGGGGCTTCCCTGCTAAGGAAGTGGGCATCGTTGGATGTTCCGTGGGTTCGAATCCCACCGCTTCTGCTCTGACAACTAAATACAACGCCTGTCCGAAGACCGCACCGAGGTCTAAAGAGAGGCGTCGGTTGTGTCCTGGTCTGTTGTAAGTGGGCGTATTCTGGGCATTGCAATTGTTGTTCTGACAATTCTTACCGCTGTAGCTTTTTTTGTACAGTCTCGTCAAACAGCAGAAGCTACGCGTTGCCAATCCGCTTTGCTGCAGACCATTATTTCTCGTTCTACGGCGAATGAGGAAGAGCGTTCTGCCCTCCGGGAGTTAGTCCGGGCGCGGTTTGCGGATGCGTCAGCGGAGATCGTGGTCCAGCAGCGGTATCGTGAGTACGAGGCGGCTATCGTTCGTGCGGATGCTGCACGTGCCGCTCAGGGTCGACTTGACAGTTTGAAGCAAGGATGCAACACTAATTAAATAGTACATGGAAGGCTTGCCGACGGTGAGGCAATCGCATTCGAAATGCGATATACAGGTGAAAGCCTGACAGTTCGACTCTGTAGCTTTCCGCGGTTCCTCCATCTGCGTACGGGATGCAGTCTGGGAAGGTCAGACGGGAACACTTTTGGAGGGTGTGCTGCCGGGCAGCATATGGCTTTGAAACCCATTACACAGGTTACAGCCTGGTGGTTCGACTCCACCTCCCTCCGCTTAACAATTAAATACTTATGGAAGGCTTGCCGACGGTGAGGCAACCACGTTGGAAGCGTGGTATACAGGTGAAAGCCTGACGGTTCAATTCCGTAGCTTTCCGCGAGTACGTCTTCTAGATGGGGTCTCGGGACAGGCTGTGGCCAGGTCTGTTTGCTGCCGAAAACCATCCCCTGCGGGGAAGCGTGGGTGACGTACTGGCCTATGGCATCGGTTCTACCGGGCAGGTGGGGTCAGTCTGCAAAACTGACAGCGGGCTACCGCTAGGGTTCGAATCCCTCCGATGTCTCAAATTCGGTTGCGGAACGTTTAGTGACTGGGTATAACTAACTCAGCAAGCCCCTATGGAGCTGTCGGCAAAGCTCGCCGGTTTTTCAGTCCGGAGATCGTCGGTTCGAGCCCGACTGGGGGTACGTGGGTCTCTGGTGAGATATTGCACGGCCCTCACACGAGGCAGCTGTGTACGCGGTTCGATTCCGTTAACCCTACAACTTAAAAATCTTGGTCCTGTGGAGCAGCTTGGAGTGCTCGTCTCCCTGTCACGGAGAAGGTCGAGGGTTCAAATCCCTTCAGGATCGCTAGCGGTGTGGAGCAGCTCGGTAGCTCGCAGGGCTCATAATCCTGAGGACGCAGGTTCGAATCCTGCCACCGCCACGGAGACCAGAGACTTGGTCTTGCAACGCGGTACCGCTCAGCCTCGACCATGGACCACCTTGTGGGCCTGGACGGTGGCGGTACCTGCATCGCAGTGTAGAGGAGTTCGGTCGTCCTCGCGGCGCTCATAACGCCGAGATCGTCGGTTCAAATCCGACCACTGCTACGGATGTGAAGCTCAGTTGGTTGAGCGTCCCGTTGAAGCCGGGAAGGCCGCAGGTTCGACCCCTGCCGCATCCACGTGTTGAAGTCCGAGATTGAGCCCCTGGTCATCCAGGGGCTTTCTCTTTCTCAGTTGGCCACTCACTTTGGCTTTGCCAGTACCGGTCCTGTTCGTTATTGGCTCGACAAGCATGACTTGTCAACGAAGCTGTCGGGGGATCGGCGTAGCTGGACAGATGCTCAGCTGACTGAGGCTGTAGCCAGTGCGGCTTCGATGTCGGACGTGCTCAGGAGCTTGGGTTTTGACCCTCGGCATGCCGGTAGTCGTCAGACCGTGAAGCGCTATATTGCATTCTTGGAACTGGACACTTCTCACTGGATGGGTCAGGGATGGAACGGCGCTAACTTTGGGAAGGCTCCTAAGCCTCTCAACGAGATCATGGTGGAGTACTCCACCTATCCAACTGCTCACCTCCGCGATCGTCTGCTTGCTGCAGGATTGAAGGAGCGGCGTTGTGAGCGCTGTTCTCGTACTGAGTGGGAGGGCGAGCTCCTTCCGGTGGAGCTTGACCACATCAATGGTGTGTCTACAGATCACCGCTTCGAGAACTTGCGCCTCCTTTGCTGTAATTGCCATGCATTGACTCCGACATGGCGTGGACGTAAACGAGCAGCGGTGGTAACCTGACACACGTCAGGTGCTGTGGATTCACGCCTGACCCGGGTATCTGGATTGATCTCGGCTTTTCCTGAGACACCGTGATGGTAATCGGGAACATGACTTTGCTTCGCTGGCATCCAGTCAGTGAGGGCGCATACCATGAGTACTCAGAGAAGGCCCCAGAGGCTTGCGCAAGCCTCTGGGGCTTTGTTGTGTCGTAGTCCAGGTTATGAGCATTCGTGATGCCGAGTTCGACCCGCCTGAGGTCGAGAAGCACCTGAACACTGTTTCTGGTGAGTTGGCTTTTGACATCGGCGGTAATAATGGGCGTGTGGCCGGTATGCTGGCCCGTCGTTTCACGCAGGTCGTCTCCTGCGAGCCTGCAGAGGAGTCCTACGCCCGTTTGGAGCGTGTCCCCGGGATCGTCCCGCGCAACGTCGCGGTTTCAGATCACGAGGGCACCGTGGAGCTGGCGGTGCAGGCTGATCACATCAAGTCCGGCCAGCTGACCTCTCCCACCGGCGGTGGCGAGGAGTGGGTGTTGGATCGTTCGCTTGGCGGTGGTGGTTGGGGCGAGATTCTGGACTCGCGTATCGTGCCCGCGACGACGCTGGACGCGCTGGCGCTGGAGTTCGGTGATCCCGACTTCGTGAAGGTCGACGTGGAGGGACACGAGGGCAGGGTGATCGCGGGCGGGCTGTCTGTGCTGGCTCGTGCCAAGCCTGCGCTCTACATCGAGGTGCACAACGCGCAGCTCGGTGCGGAGATTCGTGGGTATTTGGACTCGGTGTACTCGACACTCCGCGAGGTCTGGCACCCGTATTACAAGGCGACAGATTTTGGCGCTAAGAACCATTACTGGCTCATTACTGACCTTGAAGGTTAGACATATGATTTTAGTTATCGTCCGTGAGGGTATAACCCGTTCGTGACGGAATCAATGTACGTTCTTCTGGAAGGAGACGCTCACGGCGACATGGAATGGTTCCATGACGTCGTGCTGCGTCGTGCCATCGACGCGAACGCCACCAAGATCGTGCAGCTGGGTGACTTCGGTTTTGTCTGGCCGCGTCCGAACTACGGGCGCACACTGGACAAGATGAACCGTCTGCTCGATCGAGCTAACATCGATCTTCACTTTCTTCCGGGCAATCACGAGGATTTTGATAAGCTTGAGCTGTTGACAGCGCGAAAGTCGAACACGGTGTCTCCGGAGGGCCACATCCCGTTTCGGCCGCGCATCTTCTACACCGGCAAGGTGAGTGCGTGGACGTGGGCGGGTCATCGTTTCGCGGCTGTGGGCGGTGCTACGTCGATCGACAAGCACTGGCGGGTGCCGGGGGAGTCCTGGTGGCCTCAGGAGGCGCTCACACCCGCTGAGGCGGCTGCTGCGCGTGCTCTGGGTCGTACCGAGGTGTTGCTGACCCACGATGCGCCCACGTCGGTACCGTTTCGCCTGCAGCCGGATGCAGACTCCACGGCGCACCGTCAGGTGATGACGGATATCGCCCGGGTGCTCAAGCCGCAGGTGTGGTTTCACGGTCATTATCATCAGTACGAGAAGTACCCGTTTGTACACGACGCTGGCGTGTGTGAAGTGACTTCTTTGGACTGTAACGGTTCACCGTGGTCCCGTGGCACTGAGCTGCTGGTGCTTCCGGGGCTTCGCTAGTCGAGTACTGACTCATGGGTCAGCTCGGCTGCAGGTGTATGGCGAGCGCGGCTGTCTGTGAGGCGTGTGGCACGCCTTGTCGGTTTTTGGTGACCGGGGATGGCCGCGTTCGCGCGCACCTGCTTTTTCATCGTGTAGTCGAGGACGGCACCTCGCGCGGTGTGTTCGGTGAGCACACGCCGGAAGCGTGCAAAATGCTCCGTATGCAGAAGATGGCCGCGTTGCAAATGTGCGGCGCGTTGCGCGAGGATCTGTCGCGCTAGTTGTGCCATAATCGGCTCGCATAGCCCCCCTTGACGAACGGCCGCTGTGCGAGACGCTGACCTGTCTTGATACTGGTAATCGCTGGTCAGTGTGTTTTGCGGCTCGGCTGGGTAGGACGTGGGCAATCTACCAACGAGCTGGAGGATCTGTGAGTCAGAAAGACATGGATCAGCTTTTCGAAGAGCTTTCAGACGCGGATTTCAAGATTTTTCCGCATGGATCTGGCAGCACTATCAGACTGGTGGCTCCGAACGGTGAGCTGCGGTTCGTTTCCAAGAATGCAACGTTGCCGACCACGGTGAAGAACCTTCGTCGGTGGGCACAGCGAAACGGTCTTCCGCGACCGGAGGATGTCAAGAAGATCGAAGAGGCGACGGAAGAGCCGGTTGTCCCTGCTCCGAATCCGTCGATGATGCCCTCGCGTAATCGTGTAGCGGAGCCTGCTGTCGAAAGAATCGTTCCTGAGGAGACTCCGATCCCCGAGGTTGCTCCGTCCGCCGTCGGTCCTGTTCTCCCCGAGGGACATCCCGCTCTGCCTGCTCCGGGCGTGCGCATCTTCCCGAAGGCTGGTGACGGCGTGTGGGAGGAGCCGGATCGTCCGATCGATCCGGATATGGCAAGCCACATGTTGGAGTACAACCACGAGAATCGTCCGCCGCAGATGCGTCTGGTCGAATCGTGGGCGCGTACCATGCGTGAGAACGGCTGGGTCGAGGACATCGGCGACCCGATTCGGTTCTCGAACACCGGTCGGTTGTTGGACGGCCAGAAGCGGCTCATGGCTGTGGAGAAGTCCGGCCGCGCAATCCGGTTCAACGTGATCACCGGTCTTCCGGATTCGTCGCAGGACGTCATGGATTCCGGGCAGCACCGCTCGGTGGCGGATCAGCTCAAGATCAACGGCTACAAGAACGCGATGATCATCGCGTCGTCGGCTCGTATGCTGTGGCTCTGGGAGCATGGGGCGCTGATCTCGAATCTCCCGACGCCGTCCAACATCGAGGTGCTGGATTACATCTTGACGCTCTCGAACGGTGATCACTCGATCGAGGATTCTGCGCATGTCGCAGCGGGTTCTCAGGCCCGGCAGTTCATCGCTCCGTCGGTGGTCGCGGGATGTCACTACCGGATGTCGCTGGTGGACTCGAAGGCGGCTTCGGAGTTCTTTGACTACCTCGATCACGGGGCAAACATGCCGCTGCGTTCGCCGATTCTGGCGCTGCGTGACACCATGACGCGTCGCGTGGGCGGCCGTGATCGGCGGCCTAATCAGGCGCAGCAGGTCTACCTGGTGTGCCGGGCGTGGACTCTGTGGCGCAAGGGCGCTCAGGCGTCGAAGATGCAGCTTCCGCCCAAGGGCTCGCTGTCGATGAGCCAGATCTCGCTCATCAGCTGACTGGGTATGAGAGAGTCATGACTAACATCGCGTTGGCTCACGTGGCTCGGGGTATCGCCATCGGTGCTCATGCGGGTCAGCGCGACAAGGCTGGTCAGCTTTACATCACCCATCCTGCGCGGGTGGCCGCTCAGTTTCCTCACGACGTCGTGCTGCAGTCCCTGGCGTGGGTGCACGACGTCGTGGAGGACACTTCGGTGACCTTGGATGACCTGGCGTGGGCGGGGTTTCCGGAGTCCATGGTTCTGCAGGTGGACGCGCTGACGCATCGGGATCGAGAGCCTCGAACCGATTACTACGATCGGATCTTGCAGTCGGGTGCTCAGGCGGTTGCGGTGAAGCTTGCAGATGTTGCGGATAACTCGCGTCCGGATCGGCTTTCGTATTTGGATGAAGAGACTAGGAACAGGCTGATCAAGAAGTATCTTAAGGCTTACGACTACCTCAAGGCTGGTGCTCTGTGACGTATCCGCAGCGGTCGCAGGAGTTGGCCGACCTTCGTAATCGTCTGAAGTTTCGCTTGGCGGAGTTGAATGCGGAGAAGGGGGAGTTCCGCGCTCTTTTGCTGCGAAAGGAAGAGTTGGAGTTGGCGCTGAGCGAGTTGCTCGCGTCCCGGGAGACCGCTGAGCGAGTTGCGGGTGTTCTCGGAAAGCTGGCTGCTGAGCGGGATGCTGCTGCGCGTCAAATGGTGGAGTCTCTTGTGACAGCTGGACTCACCGCCATCTTTGGGGATGGCGGTGAGCGTCTGTCATTTCACCTTACGGAGTCGACGCTTCGCAACACCACGAACATCGATTTCATGGTTCGCACTACCAAGCCTGACGGTGAGGTCATCGAGACCGATGTGATGTCGGCGCGTGGCGGCGGTGTGGCGGCGGTGATCGGCATGTTGCTCCGGGTGGTGCTCATTCTGCTGACGCGTCAGACGGGCCAGCAGGTGTCTTCTACGCTGGTGCTGGACGAGACGCTGGCCATGCTGTCCTCGGACCGGCTGGAGGCGGCGTCGGCGTTTCTGCGGACGTTAGTGGATTCTGCAGGATTACAGGTAATTATGGTAACTCACCAGGAACCTCTGACAGACGCAGCTGATGTGGTGCATCGACTGTCGCTGGATCCGTCGGGTGTCACCCGCGTGTCGAGGCTTTCGTAATGGGCCCCAAGAGCGCAGAGGCGCTGCGCGTGATTGCTGAACGTCCGTCTTACCCCGCTGCGGCGCTGTTGCCGACGGATTTGGAGTGGGGAATTTTCAACCAGAATGTTCTGCGTGTGTTGCGCAAGGAGAAGCTGTTGAAGCCTTTTCGTTTGGGCAAGCCGTTGGAGCTGACTGCAGCGGGGACACGTAAGGCGCAGGAGCTTCCGGCTGCGTCGTAGCTTGTCGAAGCGTCATGCATGTCTGATGTTCCGGATTACGACGTGCAGCCGCGCCCGCGCGTGGCCGAAGATGCGATCTCTGCACACGATCTGGTGATCGAGGATCTACAGCGTGAGTTTCCTCGTGACACAGCGGCAGAGCTGGCGGCGGAGTTCATTCTTTCTCGCAAGCAGTACGGTCTTGAAAAGTACGGCACTGTTTTACACTCTGACAATGGTCGCGATTACATTAAAGACATTCTGGATGAGGCCGGAGATCTGGTCTCATATCTCCGGGTGTTTTTATCGCGGCATCCGGAGCTGGTAGGAACGTTCGGTGAGTTTTACCGTTCCACCCTGGTGTTCGTGACTCAGTTCGTTGTCGCTGAGCCCGCTCTCCGGGATTTGGATGCCCTCAAGGAGTCGGGGTCGTGAGGAAGTTTGTGGTGCACGCGGCCAAGATTCCAGAGCGCTTTCAAGATCTGACGAAGGCGCAGCGCGATTTGCTTGGTGCTCACTATGTCAATGCTTGCGATGACAAGAAGTGGGTTCCCGTCCCGGACGCGTTGTTCGAGCCGTGGACGGTAGAGCCTTGCGAGACTTGCAAAAAGATCATCGGTTACCAGCCCAAGCGGGGCGCCGATGCTGTGCGCTGACCACCAGATTCGCGGTCTGATCGAGCATGGGTGTATTCAGGTCGAGCCGCTTGATCTGAGTTTTCTGCAGCCGTCAAGCTTGGATGTCCGTCTCGGTAAAGACTTTAAGTTCTACAGCGAAGACGCGACGCTGATTGATCCGCGCAAGCCGCAGGCAGATCAGATGCGTTCTAAGCGCGTGCCGTGGGGCGGAGAGTTCATCCTTCCTGCGCACGGATTCGCGCTGGGTGTGACGCTGGAGCACCTCTCGCTCAATGACGCGGTCGCGTGTCGCTTCGAGGGCAAATCGTCGCTGGGACGGCTCGGGCTGCTTCCGCATGTGGCTGCTGGGTTCATCGATCCAGGCTTTAGCGGTTGGGTCACGTTGGAGCTGCACAATGTGACAGGCTTGCCAATGGTGCTGATCCCGGGCATGAAGATTGGGCAGCTGTGTTTTTTCCGACTCAACTCAGCGGTGGACGTTCCGTATGGATCGTCTGGCATTGGGTCTAAGTATCAGAATCAAAGTGGCCCTACGACCTCGCGCTATCACTTGAATTTCTAGCCGGGGCGTTTGTGGCCCTGGGTAGGAGTGTGCTGTGCCTGAGGATCTGCTGCCCCTGACCTTGCGGTATCGACCACGTCGTTTTGAGGACATGGTCGGTCAGCTGGCTGCGCGTGTGACGCTGCAGCGCATGATTATGACAGATCGTATTCCGCCTGCGTTGCTGTTGCACGGTTCCTGGGGATCGGGCAAGACCACGTCAGCGCGCATCGTTGCTGCGGCGTTGAATTGTGAGGAAGAGGATTCGGCGCAGCGTCCGTGCGGCAAGTGTCCGACTTGTGATGCCGTGGTGGATGGCAAGTCTTCGGATGTCATTGAGATCGACGCGGCTTCTTCCGGAGGCGCGGAGGAAATGCGCGATCTTAGGCAGCAGGTGCGGAGGCATCCGATGCGTCGCTACATCGTGGTGCTGCTCGATGAGTGTCACGAATTGACTGCTAAGGGTCAGCAGACGCTGTTGAAGGTGTTGGAGGAGCCGCCTCCCCGCGTGGTGTTCATGCTGGCGACCACCAACGTGGACAGGGTTCTGCCGACCATTGCATCGAGGTGTTTCTCGGTGCGTTTCCAGCGCATCAAGACTTCCGATATCGCCGCTCGGGTGTCGTGGATCGGCGAGCGCGAGGGCTTCGACGTCTCGACCGAGCTGGCGTCGGCTATCGCGGATCGTTCGCAGGGAGCGCTGCGCGATGCGGTGATGCTGCTGGATCAATGTTCGCTGGTTGGCATTGCGACTCCTGATGATCTGTCTGTGCTGCTCGGTGACACTGATACCGAGTTGAAGATTCTGACCGCGCTGGCTGACGGTGACCTGCCTGCTGCGTTCGAGGCGTGTCGCGCGGGAATGGAGGCTCTGCCCTCGCCCTCGGATCTGGTGGCGCGTCTGGTCACCTCTATGCGTCGTTTGCTGGTCCTCACGTCGCTGCAGGGCGGCACCGGGCCTGTTCCGCTGTCTCCGCCTCCCACGTCGGCTGAGATCGCTTTGGCGCCGCGTTTCGTTGGTCCGCGTTTGGTCGCGGGAATGCGAGCGGTGTGGGAGTACTACGCGTCAATCGCTCCGGCTGCTGATGCCTATGCCGCGATGGATCTGCTCATTGTGATGCTTGGAGCGGCGCTTTCGGGCGGTCAGCCTGCGGCTTCGAAGAGTGTGCCGTCAGTCACATCTGTACCTGTGACATCCAAAGACAGCCGTGTTGGTCCGAATACTCCTGCGGGGCCCAGCTCCCCTGCTGCGACTGCAGATGATCTTTTAGCTAGGTACGGCTGACCTTTTCGAGGGCCAGCTGAGAGGTGGTTCGGATGGCGGAGTTGATCGAAAAAGTCCGCAAGCTGATTCGCCGTTGGCTGGGAATCGCTGCGATCCAGCGTCAAGTACGTGACCTGGAGGGCCAAGTGGCTGTTAGTTCCGCAGACCTGGAGCGCCTGAACGCGGCAACGTCGCGCATTGCGGCACGCGTGAATTCGCTTCTGGATCAGATCGATGTTCTCGGCACCGGCAACGACGACGAGGTCCGCGCGCAGGCGCAGCTCGACGCCGTTCTGGAGTCCAGCGCTCAGCTTCGCCCCGTTCTGGAGCAGCTTGAGGCTTTGGGTGCCGACGCGACCAACCCCGTCCCTGAGCCAGAGCCGGAGCAGGTTCCGGTTGAGCCGGGTCCGGATGTTCCTCCGGTAGAGAACGCTGGCGACGGCGAGACCGGCGAGAACGTTCCTCCGGCGGAGCCGGTCGAGGAGCCAGCTCCCGCTGACGGCGGGACTGTTGTTCCGGCCGAGGAGGCTCCTGATGCAGGCGGCGACACCGCTCCCGGCCCCGATGAGGTTCCGGTCAGCGATGATGTTCCTGTCGAGGAGCGTCGGGACAACTCGTGACCGACAAGAAGAAGGATTCGGCACCGCCTACTCAGGCTGTTCGTGAGCCCGAGGACACCCCGGCCACCCAGGGTGGAGTCGGTAACCAGGGCGGAACGTCGCAGCCTGGACCTCCTGCCGATCCCAATGAAGAGGTTCCGACCGACTTGGATTTCTCCAAGCGCGGCGGATCTGATGAAGAAGACGAGAAGGACAAGTCGTAAGACTTAGTTTCCTCCAGCAGGCGGCCCTCTACCTCCGGGTAGAGGGCCGTTTGGCGTTCTGAGGTCGAATACTTGGTCACGACAGACCTTTCATTCAGTCCTGGAGACCTCACATGCCTCAGCCAGACTATCTTCAAGCTGTACCAGAACCCGGCCAAGACATTGAGGTCGTGGAACCGGATCTCGCGTACGCAGATCTTCCTTCTGCGATGTGGCGGGCTCCGCAGGGTGTTTCGGAAGAGCTGGGTCAGCTGCACGCGGCTTTGGTGGATAGCCTTCGTCGTGACACTAGGCATATTGCTACGGGCGTGGTTGGCGCTATTCACGCTGAGCGGCTGGCGTATTACTACATTCGCATCCGTCATCACGAGTTGACAGCTAGCTGGCCGAACGAGAAATACCGCGTGCACTTGTACAAGATGCATCGCGAAGCTGCTCTCGATCTGGCCGCCGGGCATCAGAGCGCCAAGATTTCTCCGGAAGCGCTGCACCAGATCGTCGCTTCGCACACTGCGAAAATTGTCGCCAACGTTTTGCAGCACATGCCTCGCGAAGAAGCTGCGCCTCTTTACCGGATGTTCGCTGCTGCTCTCGATGAGAGCGATTCCTGAGAGTAGGACATCATGGTTGTTTCTCAGAATGGTTACGTGGCTGGCGATAAGTCGGTCATCTACAATCCCACTCTGCCTGGCACGTCGATCGTGTTCCCCGGAGGGCTCCGGAAGGGTCCGACCGGTGAGCTGCTGTTGCACTGCGCCGCCCAGCTCCATTCACGGGTGGAGAACGGTGGCACCGGCTACGGCATGTGGGGCTATGCGTACCGCGACATTCGCGGGTTCCTGCTCTCTCCCGCTGACCGCAAGCTCATGGCAGCGGCCATCCAGCCGGGTCTCGATGATCTGACACCGATCCACAGCGCCAACCGTCCGTGTTGTTTCGACAATGAAGACACGCTTTTGGCGGCGTCGAGTTTGTCCAACCACAGCAGCGGTACGGCATTCGATTGGGCGGCTCCTAAGCACCCTCTCGGCAAGATCGGAACGTTTACTGCGGCGCAGGTGAAGACAATTCACACCATTGTGAACGTCGAGTGCGAGGGCTGCATTCGCTGGGGCGGTGACTACTCGGGCCGCAAGGATGAGATGCACTTTGAGATCATCAAGTCCGAGGCGGAGTGTCAGCGGGTGCTGAACAAGCTTCGCAAGGGATCATCCACAACTTCCCCTTCGACAGGTACGCGCGTTCTTTATTACGACCCGTCAAAGCCAATCATGACAGGCAAGGACGTCGAGGATCTCCAGCGCGTGCTCAACGCCTGGTATAAGACCGCCCGCCCTGTGTGGTGGCCGCTGACTGTGGATGGTCGGTACGGACCTGCCAGCGTTGTGGCTGTGAAGTACCTGCAGCAGCGCGCCAAGCTCACGGTGGACGGTGAGGCTGGCCCAGCTGTCCGGAAGGCGTTGGGCCTGTAGCTGTCGGAGGTCACCGTGGGGGCCCATCCGGGTGCGTTCGCGCATCTTGCTGATCAGATCAAAGACGCAACTCGTCCCGACGTTATAGATAGTTTGCTGGATCAATGGTGGGACATTCAGCATCGAGCTACTGAGTGGGACGCGGAAAAGTGGGGTTTCGATCCCGACCGCTGGATGAGTAGGGAGCGCGCGGAGATGCGTCGGCGGGCGTTTGCCCCTCCTAGCAGCCCTGCTAAAAAGCTCGCATAGTCGAAGACTTTGGCGAGCGATCAGGGAGTATCTAGTGTCAACTTTGGAAAACATTAAACTTAGTTTCCGGTTGGGTGACACGTGGAGTTCTCCCGTGTGGGCGGTGCTTATTGACGATCTTCCTGTCGATCTCGGTGTTGGCGGGTGGGTCGTCCGTTGCCAGGCCAAGCGGCTTCCCACGGATAGCTCTCCGGTCCAGGAATGGAGTACCGGGAATCAGCGCGTAATTCTCGGGCGCGCTCAGGTTGTGTACGGCAATGACGGATCTACTGGTGAAACGTCGACCGTGCAGCTTGTCCATACAGCGTCCGCGTCGCAAAGCTGGGATCCGTTTTCGGCGGATTTCGATATTGAAATCGAGCGCGGCTCCGGCACAAACGTGGAACGGCACACTTTGGTCTCGGGCCGGATCACGGGCACGCGGGACGTCACCCGCGCATGAGCCATATTCAGATCATCCGCGTAGGAGAGCGGTCACCTACGACCGTTGTCCGAATTAATAGTCACGACTCTGTCGCTGTAGTTCCTGTCAACAGCGGCACCGGTACTCGATATGGAGAGCGTTGGTGGCAGGGTGAGGGCCCGCCTCCGGATTTGATTATTGGTGCCCAGGTAGGCGATTTCTACTGGGACACAATTACTGGCGACGTGTTTGAATTGAATGAGGGAGTGTAGTTCATGGCCACGTGGACTCAGCGCGGTAACATCAAGGGACCGCAAGGAGATCAGGGTCCTCAGGGAGCCCAGGGTATTCAAGGTATCCAGGGTGTTCCGGGTGAGGATGGCGCGGGTGTCGCCATTGCCGGAACGGTTCCCACGTATGCGGATCTTCCGGATGACCTGGAAGACACTCTTGCTGATCGCGGTAAGGGCTACCTGGTAGAGGCGGACGGCAAGCTCTACGTCTGGGGCGGCACCAGCTTCCCGGCTGACGGTTCTGGTGTGGCCTTTCGAGGCCCACAGGGTCCTCAGGGTGTGCAGGGCTCCACGGGTGCCACGGGTGCGCAGGGTATCCAGGGCGTGCCAGGTAACACCGGCGCTACAGGCCCCAAGGGCGATCAGGGTGATCAGGGAATCCAGGGTATTCAGGGTGTGAAGGGTGACACCGGTGATACGGGATCTGCGGGTGTTCGTGGGTCTCAGTGGTATTCCGATGCTGGCGTTCCGGGCACCATCTCTGGTCAGGCTGTAGGCGACTGGTATCTGGATTCTGTTACCGGAACATACTACGAGCGCACTCCCTGATTCGTAGTTACTGATACCTGGAGTAGTACGTGGCTACGTGGACTGCACGCGGGAATCTGAAGGGTCCTCCGGGTGAGGATGGTTCAGATGCATCGGTGACGTTTGGATCTACCGCCGGGACGGCAGCAGAGGGCAATGATCCCCGTCTTTCGGATACGCGTGATCCCAAAGCTCACAAATCAACGCACGCCATTGGCGGTCCTGATGCGTTGAGTCCTGCCGATATTGGTGCTCAGCCTGTTGATTCTGATTTAACAACCATTGCTGGCCTCACTGCTACAACAAGTAATGTTATTCAATCGGTGGGGTCGGCGTGGGCTAGTCGAACGCCAGCGCAACTTAAGGCCACGCTGGCGCTTGCCAAGGGCGATGTTGGTCTCGGCAATGTTGATAATACTTCTGATGCCAATAAGCCGGTAAGCACTGCGCAGCAGACTGCTTTTGATTTGAAGCTGAACATCTCGGACGCGGATGAGCGTGCCCGAGATGCGCTGGGAGCGGCGTTGGAGGCGGGAGCCAACGTCACTATTGCGCCTAACGATGCTACTGATAAAATTGTTATTTCAGCAACTGCTGGTGCATACACGGTCAATACGTTTCAGCCGTATGCTGTAGAGACGTTTTCACCAACTGCGGGTACTCCAAAAACTTTTACTCTTGCGCAGACAAATTACGGCGTTCAGCTTGTATTTCTGAATGGTCAGCAGTTGCAAACGTCGGAATACACATTGCCTACATCGACCACGGTAGAGGTCACTCCCGCTGAGGGTGCGTTCGTGTCGGGCGACAAGGTCGTGATCGTCTATTCCAAGGCTGCTGTGTTTGCCGGGTCTTTTAGCGAGGACATTGCTGTAACGGACGCAACTAAAGGTGTGGTCCTCAAGGACCGCGTTAGCGGAGTGAATTACCGCTTGTTCATGTCGGGCGGTGTGCTCGGAACGGAGACAGCGTAATGGCTGACATGCGTTTATATGTGTCAAGTCAGGACCGTGCGAAAGACATGCTCCCGGCTACACCTCGACAGCGTGTCTCGATGAACCGTGCTTCGCCGCTGACGCTTACTGGCGATTGGCAGGTCATCCCGTTTGCATCGGGTGCGTCTACGCGTGACATGAACACGTTTCCGGTCTCTAGATATGATTACACAAATCAGCTTATTTGGCCGAATCAGAGTATGACTGCTGAACAGAGCTATAGCATTTCCCTAGATCTTGCCATGGCTCTGAATACTCAGAATACGTACGTGAAGCTGTCGGTTCGTTTCATGTGCCCTGTCCCGGGCTCCCCTATCTATTTTCCGCTGCCGGATTCCTTGGGCCGGGTGGACATGCCGGATCAGGTGGTGTCTCCCAACGGAGCGGTGCATTTCGAGTACCCGGTGTATTCCTCGGCACCAGTTCGCCAGTACGGCGCGCAGTTGCAGATCAAGTCTACTGCGTACCGAATGAGTGGACAGGGCCTGTTGAGCGGACTGGTGGGTGCGCTCGTCACAGCCTTGAGCGGAAATGAGCGCCCAACGCTGACTGATGCCGTTCTGAATATGTACGCGCTGTAAGGAGCGGCATGACTAAGCTGAAGAAGGCTCAGTACGAGCTGCCGAATAAGTCTGATGTTGGGTTAGGGAACGTAGATAATACTTCTGACGCCAACAAGCCCGTATCTTCTGCTACACAGACCGCTCTTGACGGTAAGCAGGCTCTCGATTCTGACCTGACGACTATCGCCGGACTGACTGCGACCACGAACAATGTGCTGCAGTCAGTCGGTTCTTCGTGGGCGTCACGTACGCCTGCTCAGCTCAAAGCGACGCTGGGTTTGGTCAAGAGCGATGTTGGCCTTGGCAATGTGGATAATACGGCGGACTCTGCTAAGCCTGTATCTTCTGCGCAGCAGACCGCTTTAGACGGCAAGCAGCCGTTAGATTCTGACTTGACCACTATTGCTGGACTCACAGCCACTACTGATAACGTAATTCAGTCAGTCGGTTCTGCGTGGGCGTCTCGGACTCCGGCTCAGCTGAAGACGTCGCTGGCGTTGTCCAAGTCTGATGTGGGACTCGCAAACGTTGACAACACGGCTGACGCTTCGAAGCCGGTGTCGTCCGCACAGCAGAGTGCGCTGGATTTGAAGGCGCCTCTTGCCTCTCCCGCATTCACGGGTACTCCGACGGGAATCACCAAGACACACGTTGGTCTGGGTAACGTAGATAATACGTCTGACGCAAATAAGCCGATCAGCTCTGCTACGCAGACCGCGCTGGACGGTAAGCAGGCGTCAGACTCTGATCTGACAACCATTGCTGCTCTCGACGCGTCTACGGCTGGCGCAATTGCATCGGACGGCGCCGGGTGGATTAAGAAGACTTACGCGCAGTTCAAGACTGCTCTTGGTCTGGTCAAGGCGGACGTCGGCCTTGGAAACGTCGACAACACTTCGGATTCGTCCAAGCCTGTTTCTTCGGCTACGCAGAGCGCTTTGGACTTGAAGGCTCCGCTGGCGTCACCTGCGTTTACCGGTACGCCTACGGGAATTACCAAGACTCATGTTGGTCTTGGAAACGTTGACAACACCTCAGATGCCAATAAGCCGGTATCGTCTGCACAGCAGACTGCTTTGGATGGTAAGCAGCCTCTTGATGCTGATCTTACGGCGATTGCAGCGCTTACTGCCACAACAGATAATGTTGTTCAGTCCGTTGCGGGTGCATGGTCGTCGCGTACTCCTGCGCAGCTGAAAGCCACTCTTGCCCTTGCCAAGGGCGATGTGGGACTGGGTAACGTCGACAATACTTCTGATGCTAACAAGCCAATTTCTACAGCGGAACAGACCGCTTTGAACCTGAAGCAGGATTTGTCGGCTCGTGGTGCGGCGTCGGGGTACGCGCCGTTGGATGGGTCGTCCAAGGTTCCCTACGGAAACCTTCCGGTGGGCACGGCGGCGAGCACCGTGGCTGCCGGTGATGACTCTCGTATGACCAACGCACGTGTTCCTACGACACACGCGTTTTCGCATTCCCCGGGTCAGCCGGACTCGTTGGTTTCGTATTACACGCCTAAAGTCACTTTTGATGATCACGTTAATCCAGCTGCTAACGATCACACAAACTATCAGCTGATTTTAGGCCCGTACTCGGTTAAGACTGCTAGCTATACTCTTGTAGATACTGATGGCGTAGTTGTTTTCAACACAGCATCTGCCGCAATGACTGCGACCCTTCCTACGGCGGCTGGCCGTACGGGTCGTCGGTTCATCATCAAGAAGTTGGCCGGTAGTGTCGCGAATGCGTTGACTATCGACCCTAACGGCACCGAAACTATTGACGGACAGCTTACTGAAGTAATTTCAATGTCTGGTGGGTTCCGTGAGGTTATTTCAGACGGTGCAAACTGGCATATTGTTGGCGGTCGTGTAGAGCCGGTAATTACCACTCTTTCTAACGTTGCTAACGGTGGAACTATTAACGTAGATTCCACTATTGCCACTGTGTATCGAGTAACTACCACTGGTGCCACTGCTACATTGGCAGTTCCCACTCAGGGAATTGATGGTGATCAGATTAACTACGAAATCACCGCCAACGCCGCGCTCACGTTGACTTTGAATGGTTCGTTGCTGCTGACGTCTGGCATCGCTACTCCGATTGCCGTCCCCATCAACAAGCGACTGTTCCTCGGACTACGGAACCGATCGGGTACCGGATGGTTCGTGCTGGCCGCTCAGATTCAGAGCTGACAGATGGCTATCGCGTTTCGTTCTGCGAGTGCTCGATTTGAGGGCACGTCGGGAACCACTACTCCGGCTATGCCTTCCGGGTGGCAGATCAATGATTTTCTGTGCGCGCATATTACACATAGCTCATCTGCGACAATTGCTACGCCTTCAGGTTGGAATGCTGGCGTAACTATTGCTAACACTGCTAATACATATAGAACTGCAATGTTTTGGAAGTTTGCCGCGTCTGGGCAGACTTCTCCTGCGGTAACCACGAACACTGCGGGAGGCTGGGGCATTTTGTCGGCGTTCTCGGGTGTCCCCGTCCGTGCAAATCCGTTTGAAGTGGCGCCTAGCGCAACAAACGGTTCGGGCGTCACGATGACCGGTGCCGCAATGACTATTACTGACCCGGGCTCAATGGCCGTGTGGTTGTGGAGTCAGTTTGACAATGGTGTAAACAGCACAGTTACAAACTCTGCAACCATTATGTACGGTGGCTCTAACTACGACTCTATCGTTGGTAACGATGCGAGTCACGGAGCTGCGTGTAAGGTAATCGGTTCTGCAGGATCTACCGGAACTACAAACATGACATCTGCTTCTGGTGCGGTGTGGGCCAACATGCGGTTCGCGCTCGATCCCACTCCCGTCGCTGCTACAGAAATCACCGGTGACTTTTTCCTGATGGGCTTCTGATAGTCAGTCATTGCTGACTTTGTCATGGATCTGTCCTTCGCGTCGAAGACTTCAGTGCCACGGCATCCGCCTGCTCGGGTGTCGAGTTTTCTAGATCGACTAGGAGTGCCTGATGGCCGACGATGACAAGAGGACCCCAGCTCAGAAGGCTGGCTCCGCCACTAAGGCTGTTCACAGCGGCGACAAGGTCGTCTCCGGGGATTTCCCGCAGGAGGGCGACAACGTCTCTGAGGATGGCGAGTTCGCGGGCCACACTCGCTATGAGGGCTCGGTTCTCGTGGAGCGCAAGGTTGGCGATGACTGGGTGACCGTCATGACCGACAACCCGCGCCCCGGCGACCGCGTTCAGCAGCACACGCTGGATCGTGACACCGGTGAGTTGACCCACTCCAGTGAGTCCACTACCAAGGCTGGCGCTACTCGCCTCCCGGGCAAGAGCTGACACATGTCTGAGGCGTCGGATTTAACGGCGCTGCAGAAAGTTGCTGCGGCGCAGGCCGCACCAGTTTCTCGGTTTAACACTGAGTTGGTGCGGTCTGCGTGGTATGCACTGAGGCAGCGTCGCAGGGAAGCGTATAAGTCCACCTTGCATGCTGTCTCAGATGAGATTGAGCCAGAGCGAGTTGTTCGCGACCCTTTGATGCATGCGTACATTAAAGAGTTGTGGACTGATCACGTCATTGTTTCGTGTGATGACTCCGAATCTGAGGGATTCTTGCGGATTCCCTACACCGTGGCTGCTCCGGGCACGTCGGTTGACGATGTGAAGTTCGGCGCGCCGCAGAAGGTTCGTATGGAGTTCGTGGCCGCGTCAGCGTCACGCCGTGCGGGCGCGTTGTCGGGCGTTCTCGAATTGCGCAAGGCGTCTACCGGTGACAGCGAAGAGATCGCGCTGGCTCGGGTTCGCACGATGGCGGGTGCTCGTCGGTATCGGAAGCCGATCGGCACGCAGCTGGGTCAGGGTGCCCCTGGTGGCGATGCTCTGAAGACCGTAGCGAAGACAGGTAGTTCGGCAGGGGCTAAGGCCACTGCGGACAAGCTTCGTTCCTCGCTCAAAGACGTTGCCCGAGAGAAGACGTACAAGGGCGGCAAGGTTTTTGGGGACATCGGCAATGAGGGAAAGCTGAAAAGCGCTCTCGGACAGATTGAGCGGTTGCCGGATGGCAAGCGTGGGGCTGCTGCAGCTGAGGTGGTGAAGGCGGCGCAGGCTCTCGGGCTTACGGCGATGGTTCCCGCCTCTGTGAAGCGTCTCTATCGGCAGTACATCGCGCAGGGGCCGATCAAGAACCCGGCCAAGGCGCCCAAATCGAAGGGCAACGGCTGATGGGCGCCGCACCTCCGTGGGTGAACAAGAAGAAGGACAGCTCGGCGGATTCCACAACGTCGAGTGGCTATCGGTTTGCGTCCAACCCGACGCTTCCTCCGGGCCAGCGCCAGATCGTGGATGCCAAGGGCGCGAAGGTGGCCGTGGTGAAGCGTATTGGCGACAAGTGGTCTGGATCCTGGGACAATTACAAGCAGAAGTTTGATTCGCCTCAGGCAGCTTTAAAGCAGTTTGGCATGTCCAAGAAGCTCAATAAATCCTAATTTGAGCTTCCGCTTGAGCGGGGGTTCAAGCTGTGTTACCGACAATCTTATACGCAAGGGATTGCTACGCACTCTGTGCTCCTGATGGACCTGGCACCCCGTTTGCCTGGCCTCTTGTTTTTTGGGTCGACATTGTACGAGTAATCACGATGTTGTTGGGACTTGCGTTAATCGTGTGGACACCACGGTTAGTGCTGAATGCCCGAGCTTCAGGACAGCAGGCTCGACTGACTGCTCAGTGTTTGTTTGCCATGATCGTGATCGGTACTGAAGTTGACCACATTGGCGATCATGCTCATTATCGCCTTGCTCTCAGCTTGATCGGCGTCAGTCTGATGCTGTGGGGAGCGTGGCGACTTCGGTATGAGGTTCCGCCGGTTAATCGGCCTGAGCATAGGACGAAAGAGTGATCCCTAAGCCACTGGCGACGGCGATCATTGTTGTCGTCACTGTGGTCTGGGCCATTAATTTTGCGGCGCAGTTCATTGTTGAGGACTACAGTCCGGACGTTGCTATCAATGGTATTTTTATGGCTATTGTTGGTGGAGCGTTAGCCCTGTCGCGTAGGTCCAACAAGGACAAGAACGGCAATCCTGAAGAGGATAAAGAAGAGGAAGATCCGGAACCGGCAAAGGTCGACTAATGGCTCCTTCCCTGTACTCCGCACTGCTGTGGTCTGGTGGCGGCTTTGTGCTGGGTTGGGCTACATGTTGGCTGGCCATTCGGTCTGCCCAGGCTGATGCAACAACGACCGGAGGTAAGAGGGTGAGGGCTACCAAGTTTGAGCTTTTCCGTTCGTTTGTTGGATTAGCCATCCTCATCTTAGTTGTTCTTTCCGGAATTAGTTACTATCGAACTACTTCCTGCCAGATTACATACAATAAAGCTGTTTCTCAGGCGCTGACTGATCGCAGTGAAGCTCAGCGCGTGGAGACGCAGGCTCAGGTGGAGCTGTTGACCGCCACGCTGGCTGGTGATCGTGAAGCGGCTGCTCGTGAGACTCAGAAGTATATTTCTGCAATCCGTGAATTGGAGAGGGTTCGGGCAGCCGCACCTCTGCCACCGCCTCCGAACTGTGGTGACTTGACATGACCCGAGCGTTCCCGATGCCTGCGGGCGTACCCGCGAACCGTCCCAAAAATCGTTCTCGACATAACCGTCCGGATTTTCTTTCGCTGCTCAAGCGTCTGTGGCCGGTGCTGGTCGGGGTTGCTCTCATCGTTGCGGCTACGGCGTTGGTGTTGTCCGTGAAGACCAGCAACCGCCAGGTCGAAAATGTCACCACCCAGAAGGATTTGGTGGTGCAGCAGCGCGATGCCACCGCTGGGCAGGCTAAGACGCTGGCGAGCCAAATCTCTGAAGCGTGCGCGGACTCCGATGCCAAGAGTTCTCTGCCGTCCGGTCTGTGTTCGCAGGCTGAGCGGGTCAAGATCGCCCCCATTCCGGGCATCCCCGGTGCTACGGGCCCGCAGGGTGTTCCTGGTGAGCCGGGTATCGCGGGTACGCCTGGTGAGCCAGGTACGGCCGGTACTCCGGGTGAGCCGGGCACCGCTGGCGCGCAGGGTATCCAGGGCGTGCAGGGTCCTCAGGGCGTGCAGGGGGCGCAGGGCGACACGGGTCCGCCTGGGGCGCAGGGACCTGCGGGTGCTCCGGGTCAGCCGCCAGCGGAGTTCATTTTTCCTAGTTCTAGCCCGTTGGAAAACATCCGCTGCACACGATCAAACGCGGACGACAGCTTTCCTACTTACACTTGTGTAAGTGAGACTGCATAGCCGAATAGCTACCCGTAAGGTCTCATCCCCGATCAAGGAGACCGTGAGATGAAGCAGTTCCGTTTGCTGGTGGTGAGCGGCTTGGTAGCCGCTTCGCTGTCAGTGTTTGCTCCGCTGGCGGCAGCAGCACCTGCCGTTGGCCCGGACTCTGCTGGGTGTGTGACCGCGACAGTTCGTGTGGTGGCTCAGGCTCAGGTGGTAGTCGACGCTTCCGACAAGTTGGCTGACGCGGATACCGCGCTCGCGGGTTTGCAGACGCAGGTTCTTTTGAAGCAGGATGTGCTTGCGAAGGCTGGAGATGCGTACGCTTCGGCGGTTGCAGCGAAGGCGTCGGTTGCGGTTCTGTTGGACCTGCAGACCAAGCTGACCAAGGCTCAGGGTGATTTCGTTGCTGCGGTGACGGCGTTTATCAATGCTGCAAGCACCACGCCTTTGACGGAGCTGAAGAAGGTTCTGGCAGACGCGCAGGCCAAGCTCAATCTACTGATCGATGACAAGTTGAAGGCGTGCGCTCCGGCTCCGCCGACCACTGTGACTGTCACCCCGACCACCACAGCTCCGCCTCTGACTACGGTCACGGTGGTTCCAGGCGGCTCGGATGTTGTCGTGGTTCCCAACGATGCGCCTGAGACCGGGGACGGTTCGACGGAGTGAGTCGTGTAGCGGGGCTTTTGGCCTCTGTTCTGGTGTTCGCTGCAGTCCTGGCTGGGTGTGGGACTGCAGCGGCTCCGGACGCGCCGAGCACGCCCGCGCAGTCTGCGCCTGCTGATGTTCTGCCTGGTGTGCAGCCGCGTCCGGTGAATGTATCGGTGTTCGCGCGCAACATCGATGGTCCTGTCATGGTTGACGGGCTGGGACTCGATGCTCGGGGCGGACATTTGGAGCCTCCGGTCGAGCAGCCCATGCTGGCGTCCTGGTACAACCTTGGCCCTCGTCCGGGCGCTAAGGGACCGGCCGTCATCTTGGGGCACGTCAACGGTGGCGGTGAGCAGGGAATCTTCGCCAACCTCAAGAGCGTGGTCGAGGGTGATCGCATTGAGGTTCAGCGCGAGGATGGGACTGTCGCGGCGTTCGAGGTGTACCGAACGTCAACTATTGACAAGAATGAATTTCCCACAGCTGATGTGTACCAGAACACTTCTGGTGCCGAGCTGCGCTTGATCACGTGCGGCGGAACGCTGGATCGCGCAGCCCATCGTTACCTCTCGAACGTAATTGTATGGGCGAAACTTGCACAACAATGAGGTAGGTACGGTATAACGGGCGCATGTCTATGTCGTTGCTTCCGTCGGTGAAGCCGATTGCGAGCGCGGCGCGTCCTCCCGGGCATGAGTTGCTCATCCCGTTTAGCTGGCAGTTGCGGAAGTACTCGCGTCTTCCTCAGCTTCGTCAGCACCTGTACGACTTGAGTGAAGCGTGGCCGTACTTGGCCGCAGGCATTAAGAAGGTTCACGCTAAAGATCTAGGCGACGACTACGCGCATGCTTCTACCTTCTGCATGACTACCGTTGAGGGAGTTTTGCAGATCAACAAGCGCAAACTGCTGAACCCGTTGTCTGAGGTCGAGCTTCTAGGACTGCGTGAAACCAACGCTCTCGTAGGAGATTGTTGGGAAGACATTCTTACGCACGAGTGGGGGCACCTGCTGTTCCAGGTGCCCATCCATCGTCGGTACCCGAGTTCGCTGGAGGCGGGGTATCAGGCGGTGTTGCGACGCTTGGAGAAGGCGTCGGGGATCTCGGGCGCTGCGGCTGCTCGGAAGTACTCGCAGCGTGCTTCGATGAGCATCCCGGAGCTGTTGGCCGAGGGGTTTGTGTTTTGCGAGAAGTACGGAGCTGCGTCGGATTCGTTCAGCCGTGAGTTGTACCGGCTGGCATCGGAGCTGTGGATTCCGGGTCCTCTGGACTACTACGCGATGACCGCTTAGCACGGACTGCACGAAGACTGGGATATGCCCCCTCGTCTACGTGCCGTTGAGCAGAATGACGCTCTGACTCCGGCTCAATGGCTGCGCCAGCTCGGTTCGGAAGAGCGTCTGTCGACGGCGCGGGGCGTCTGCGATGATTTGTTCGCGGAAGAGCCTGTCCCGCTGGACGTCTTCATCTCGGACAAGCATTACATCGGCATGTCTCCGTTGTCTGTCCCGCAGGCTACGGCGCTCCGGGCTGCGGAACGGGTCTATTACCCGGAGCTGTACCCGCACATGCAGGCGGAGTTCGGTGATTACTGGGCGCCGATTCCGATGGCGAACTTCCTGACGTTGCTGGTCGGCAAGGGTGGCGGCAAGGACTTGATTGCTCGCCTGATGGCGTTGCGCATCTCGTATCTGCTGCTGTGTCTCAAGGACCCGCGTGATTACTTCGGCATGCCGTCCTCGGAGTCGATCCACATGCTCAACGTGGCTTCTACCAAGGATCAGGCACGCCGTGCGTATTTCGAGCCTATGACTCGAATTGTCCGCAAGGGGTGGTTTGCGGACAAGTGTGATCCTAAGAAGAATACGATCGAGTGGGCGCGTGGCCTGGAGTCGGTGTCTGGATCCTCGGATGCAGAGACCCAGGAGGGTCTGAACCTGATTCTCGGTGTGGCGGACGAGATCGATGCGTTCCGCACTGCTGATGACATCGCCCGCACGGGAAGCGGCGGTACCCGCACCCCGATGCGTTCTGCGGAGGGCATCATCAAGATGCTGCGTTCCTCGGCGGTGACTCGTTTTCCACGAACATTCAAGAACGTTCGCATTTCGTATCCCCGGTATCACGGATCGCCGATTCTGCAGCTGCATGCTGAGTCTAAGCAAGACATCGAGCGCAAGGGTGCGGATTCTAAGCACTTCATCGTCGGCCCTATGCCGTCGTGGGAGTTCAATCCGCTGCTGGCGCGCACGACATTCGTGGAGCTGGAGAAGGAGATCTCTCCGGTCCCGGTTCCTGAAGAGCTGGTGGCGGACTTCGAGGCGGAACCGGAATGGGCTCGCGCGGCGTATCTGTGCATGCCCGAGCGCACCATGCTCCCGCCGTATTTCCGTTCCGAGAATTCGGTCGACTCGGCGATGGTCGACACTCCCGAGATCGAGGTCCACTGGGAGTTCGCGCAGGGTGGATGGCACCCTCGCTTTGTCATTCCGCAGTCGCTGAAGCCTATCCCCGGCGCTACGTATGCCACTCACTGCGACCTTGCGCTTAACGGTGATCGTGCCGGGTTCGCCATGGCGCACGTCGTGAGCTGGGACAAGTTCGCACGCAAGGATCCGGAGTACAACGGTCAGCTCGTCTGGGATGAGCGCCCGGTGGTGAAGGTGGACACCGCAATTGCTCTGGAGGCGGACCTGGAATCGGATCCTCCCCGCGAGATCCAGCTTCGCTTCTATCGACAGTTGGTGTTCGAGCTGCAGCAGCGAGGCTTCCCGATCCGCGCGGCGTCGATGGACGGATGGCAGAGCGTCGACAACCGACAGATCCTTCAGGTCGGCGGCATTGAGGCTCCGCTGTTGTCGATGGACCGCACCGATGAGCCGTACCGGCAGTTCCGCAGCCTGGTCGAAGAGGGTCGGGTTGAGATTCCCTACAGCCGTCTGCTGCGCAATGAGCTGCTGCATCTTCAGCAGGATCCCAAGAAGCGCAAGATCGATCATCCTCCGGGCGGGTCTAAGGATTTATCCGATGCTGTCTGCGGCGCGGTCATCACCGCCGTGACGACGGGCGGGGCCGAGGAGACGACGGATCCAGACGAAGACCCCCAAGACCTGTTTTGGGTGTCGAGCGCGGCCGGTGATGCTCCTGTTGGAGCGGAGGATGTGTGGCGCGGCATGCAGACAGGCAACAGCTTTAAGTTGCCCGGACTGTAATCTTTGGAGGTAGTCGGTGGCAAAGCCCGACAATGTCACCGAAATGGTCAAGCCCAAAAACTCTGAGCTTAATGAGGAGATGGGTATTCGGCTGGCGGGTATGCCGTTCGCCGAGGGCTTCGACTCCAAGGGTTCGTACCTGCTGGGGCGCAACGACGTTCCCACGGTGAAGCAGCTGACAGAGATGCGTCGCCAAGATGGCCAGGCGCGTGCGCTGTACCGGCTGCTCACCATGCCCGCCCGCGCGGCGGCGAAGCGTGCGTCCTGGGTTCCGGCGGATGGCGGGGACAAGGAGGCGGAGTTCATCACGAATCTCTACACCTTGCCTGCGGTGAATGGCGGTATGCGTACGCCGTTCAATCGAGTTGTCTCGCAGATGCTGCTGGCGACGGTGGACGGGTTTGCGCCTTTCGAGCTGGTCTACACGCGCCCGCGCAAGGGTCCGCTGGAGGGTAAGTACACGCTCGACAAGATCGCGTATCGTCCTTCGGATACTGTGTCGTTCGCGGTCGATGAGCAGGGTGAGTACGACGGGTTCCGTCAGCGCACCGTGACTCCGAATGGCCGAGTCATCGACGAGAAGATCGAAGCCAAGAACTCGATCTATTACGCGTGCTCCGAGGAAGAGAATCCGTTCTACGGAGTTTCTTACTTTAACGCTGCTTTTTATCACTACGATAAGAAGATCAAGCTGTACTACTTGGCGCACCTCGCGGCGCAGCACCGTGCGGTGGGGTCGCGTCTGGGCAAGTACCCGACGTCGGCCTCTCCCAAGGAGATCAGCCAGTTCCGCATGGCGTTGCAGGACTTCGGCCTTGCGCAGTCGGTGACGGTTCCGGATATTGGCTGGTCGGTGGAGGATCTCGGCCGTTCCCCGGGTGAGTTCCCGTTCATGGATTTCATCAATCACCACAACAGCCAGATGAGTAAGTCGGTGTTGGCGCCGTTCCTGGACGATCAGCAGGGTGGCGGTTCTCCGTTGGTGTCGTTCGGCGGCCCTAACGACTCGATGTATTTGGTGCTGGTCAATGTCATTATTAACGAGTTAGAAACTATTTTTAACGATTGGCTCACTCCGCGATTCATTGACTGGAACTTTAAGAACGACAAGTATCCAAAGCTGAAGTTTGGCCCGTTTTCTGAAGAGCAAAAAGAGGCCATCAAGAACACGTTTGACAAGCTTTCTTCTGCTGGCCAGGGCGCCAACGTGACTCGCCGGTTCATGCTGGAGCTGGAGAAGTACATGGCGGGTGAGATGGGCCTTGACATCGAGTACGAGAAGCTCGATGAGCTGCTGAAGAAGCAGACCGATGAGACCGTGAAGCACTTCATGGCCGGTGTCGGAGCCCCTCCGATGGAGCCGCCGTTCCAGCCCATCCCTACGGTGCCTGCAGATCAGCAGCCGGGTGTGGCCCCGCAGCAGCAGTTCATCCCGGGTAACCAGCCCATGGGAATGCCGGGTCAGGCTGCGCTTCCGGGGGGTGCTCCCGCGCCTACGCCTCAGCTGCCCGCATTGCCCTCTCAGCTGTCTTCTGAGGGCCTTCCGTCGGCTTCGACGTATCTCGCTCCCGAGTTCGTCGCTCTCGACAACACTGACCGTGACGCGATCGACAGCGCCTTGAGCGCGATGGCAGGTGCGTAGTGACCACCCCGGCTTTGACGCCGATCGAGCAGGATCTCGTAGAGCTGCTGGGTCTGGTGGATACCTCGCGCACGTTCGCGGCTGCGGCGGAGCAGCAGTTTGTGGCGGACATGCGGGTGCTCTACGGCCAGCGGTTGACCGACGCGCAGTCAGAGGAAGATGGCTCTCCGCTGGTCACCACTGCGTTGCTCGCGGGTTCGGTGGCGCTCATCCGTCGTGCGCTGTCGGCGGGTGTCGATGAGGGTGCTCGGTTCGGCCGGGCGCAGGCGGAGGCGTTGGATCTGCCGACCGCGCTCATGGACACGGTGGTGTTCTCCAGCGAGGAGCTGGGCACGCAGCTGGTCACGGATTTCCTGGCTGGCCAGGTTGCGGTAGCCAAGGGTGCCAAGGACAAGGCTAAGGCGCTCGCGGAGATGCTGCGCCGCGCGGAGCTGGCGGTTGTCTCGGCGGTGCAGGCGGGTCGTGGTGCGGCTACCGAGCAGTTCCTGCAAGCGTTGGCGGAGCTGCTTTCTGAGACAGCACACAAGCTGTGGGTGGCTCGCTTCGATTTGGTGAACCCTCCGTGCCCCATGTGTACTCGTTTGCACGGTCAGCACGTGCCGCTCGGAGAGCCGTTCGAGGTTCCTGATTCTGAGCCGGTTCCCTACACCAAGGTGTTGAGTACGCCTCCGCGTCACCCAAACTGTCGCTGCTCGCTGGTGATCTACTTCCCGGCTAGCGCGCCGACGGTCGGACTGACCGCGCAGGGAATGCAGGCGTACGCCAAGTGGGCGATGACTGTGTCTCCTGAAGATCGAGACGACTATATTGCGGCCACGATCGTGCACGTGAAGGCGTACACGCGAATGGTCAACGGTCATCTTCAGCACGTGTCGGGCTATTACTACGACACTAAGACTGGAATGAAGATTCCGGATGTTGGTGGAGCACTGCCTTCGCCAAATGTGAAGCAGGTTTCTGCTAAGCAGGCTAAGGCCATCAACAAGGCTCAGAAGGCGGCGGATAAGGCCACGCCCAAGGGCGGTTCTATCGACCTGAACTGGAAGCCAGGCACTTATAAAGTTGACATGCCTGGTGATGAAGATACTCAGGTTATTGTTCACCAGGATGGTTCTTCTACTTCTATTCACAAGGGTGAGACTGTCGATAGCGATAAAGCTAAGACAGCTCAGTTCCTTTCTCTGCACAAGCAGTACGGAACAGTAACAAAAATTTCTGACGATCCTGATGTTCCGGATCCCGATGGTCCGGGTCCGCTCATGGAAATGAATGAGGATCTGAAGAAGAATGGAACGCTCCCAGAGGGTTCTTACGTTTTCACTGATAATTCCAACTGGGGTGGAGTAAAGGTTAATCCAGACGGAACTGGTGAAATTTACAAGTCTGACTTTAAGAAGAGTTTTCCGCTGCAACAGGTGGCGGTAAAGCAGATTGCAAACGGCAGCCTCGGTGATGTCGACGAAGTTGAAGACGACGATTTCAATGAGGATTGGCAGCGCAAGTTCAACGCGTCTAAGGCGGGCGGGGGCTCTGCTCCTGAAGCTCCGTCGATTCCAAATCAGGCCGAGCCCGGCGATCGTGGCAAGGCTGTCCCCAAGGGAATCCCGGCCCCAGAGCAGCAGAATGTCCTTGGACAGCAGAACGCTTCGGGATCCTCGGGATCGCAGAACACTTCCGAGCCTGGCGATCGTCCGCAGTCCAAGAAGAACGCCAACGGTCAGAAGATGCCGGACTTCACGGCCAAGCCGGATGTCGCGATCCCGGGTGAGCCTGCGTTGCCGGACACCGAGGGCCGGATGGCTACGGGCATCGCGCTGATCGAGCCTGACGGTTACATCTGGATTTACGAGCCCAAGGATCACTACGCAGGTTACGAGCACACGTTTCCCAAGGGCGGTATCGAAGCCAATCTTTCTCCGCAGCAGAACGCACATAAGGAGCTGTGGGAAGAGACCGGTCTCGAAGGAGACATCACCGGATATCTTGGCGACTTCAAGCGCTCCGGCGGCGGCAAGGTCCGCATGTACGTCGGAAAGCGGACCGGCGGTCAGCCGCTGCCCGATGACGCTTCTCCGTACGAGCCGGGAGGCTCGGAGACTGCTTCGGTCAAGAAGGTCTCTGTGGAGGAAGCCGAGAGTCTCCTGAATGTCAACCGTGACAAGCGAATTCTAAAAGACATCAAGGAGTTCGGTCTCGACGGTCGCGCGCCTGCTGTCCCGGCGGATGCCGAGCCGGTGACGGACCCTGAGACCGGTGATGTCGTCGAGGATATGTCCGCTCCGGTGCGTCCGAAGTTCAGCCAGCCTGAAGCGCCCGAGGGCGGTCCTGGCGGTGTGGTCAAGAACGGTCCGTCGTTGTTTTCGGTCGGCGCGCACTCCGTGCAGATGGAGGAGGGCTCGCAGGTCTACAAGTCGGGCAAGTCCAAGGACACGCTCTACGTCCTGCAGCCCGATGGTGATCTGATCAAGTACAACCCGCAGGGCGCGGGTGTGCAGGCGAAGAAGGTCGGCGGCGCGGACAATCCGGCTGCTCGCGCGCAGCTGCTTTCGGGCCTCAACAACGTCACTGACGAGGGCGTGTCGATCCAGAACACCCAGCCTCTCCCGGGTTCGGGGAAGGCGTTGGTCGGTGGGTTCGAGATGACGTCGACGCAGCTGGAGCAGGCGATCAACGCTCTGTCTGCGAACCCGTCGGGCAACGTCGCGGCGGACCTCAAGCGCGTGGGATCCCCGCTGGCGGCAGGCAAGTTCCACGAGGTAGCCGCGCCGTACAAGGCGTACTACAACAACAAGACCAAGCCTGCTCTGATTGCCGCGTTGCAGAAGGCGCATCAGCAGACCGGTGCTACGCCGTTGGATGCCGCTCCCGCCGTGGCGCACCTGCAGGAGTCGCACGGTCTCGAAGAGCATCAGTCCTCGCTCGGGCTTTCTGATCATGAAGCGATCCACGCTGCGCTGCACGCGGTGGATCCGCAGGGCTCTGGACACACGCACGCGCCTGCGTCTCCGGGTTTCATTTCGTTCGGCGGTGTTCCGGTCACCCCGCAGGCGGTGGCGGAAGCGCTTGACGCGCTGCAGAAGTCGCCTAAGTCTGAGACCGGTGTGAAGAAGCCGCTCAAGGCTATTGGTTCCCCGCTGTCGGGTGTCGACCTGCAGGGACACGCCAACACGTCTCCGTTGACTGATTCTTTCAAGGGAGGCAACGGCAAGGTTCATTACGGCAAGCTCAAGCCTGCTGTGATCGCGCTGCTGCAGGATGCTCTGGATAAGCACCAGACAGATCACCCTCCTGTTCCGAACCCGGCTGCGGATCTGCCCGAGGTTCCGCACGCCAGCCCGGGTATCCAGGGTGTGCTGGCGTCGCAGGCGCAGATCAAGGAGATGCAGGACTTTTTTGCCGACATCGATTTTGATCAGGGTGAAACGATGTCCGGCAAGCTGGCGCAAGTAGGGCATAACCCGCTCGCGTATGGCGTGGACTGGAGCGAGTTCGTGGGCCGTACTCCGGCTCATGAGATGAACAAGGTGCTGTTCGATGGGTTGAATGACTATCTGAATGTGAAGACACGTCCAGGTCAGAATGGTCCTGTCGAGACGCCCGGTCCGGATGATTCTCCCAAGGTGCAGCTGGGTACTGTCGAGGCCAGCGTCAACGAGCTGCAGTTGCTCAAGAGCTTGTGGGATGGCCCGCCGCTGGGATTGGACCCGGATGGTCAGTTCTACACGTTGATGGGCCATCTCCCTGCGGGACATCCGTTCAAGGGAATGGGCCAGAACGGGTTCGGAGCAAGCCTCGGTGTCGATTCGCATTTGGACTCGGCGCCGTGGAAGCAGGCCGTGTCGGATGCGCTGCAGAAGCACATGGACGATGCTGTTCTGCAGCTCAACAATCCGCCGGAAGCGCCGACTGCTCCGTCTACGGTGTCCGTTGCAGGGAAGAGCGTTACCAAGCAGGAAATTCTCGACGCTATCGATGCGGTGAAGAATTCCAGCTCTACTAGCGTGAAGGCGCCGCTCAAGGCGATTGACTCTCCGCTCGCCAAGGCGGATCTCAAGACCTTCATCGAGGCGGACCCGCTGTCTGCTCCGTTTAAGGGCGGTAACGGCAAGGTTCACTACGGCAAGCTCAAGGAAGCGGTTATCGCTGTCCTGCAGGGCAAGGCCGACAACATGGCGTCCAACCCGACGCCTGTGACTGGACCTGATTCGGATCCGGATGTCACTCCTGTAGATGTGGGCGCGCCGGACCCGGTGGAAGATTTCTTCAGTGGTCCGCCGACCACCAACGTGTCGGGCGGTTCTCTTTCGCTGCAGGAATTGGTCAAAAATGCCAAGGACACGGATGGCATTTTTGACAATTCTTTTGCGGACGCGTTCCAGCAGGCGCACAAGACTGGTGAAACCCATTTCTGGAGTTCTTCCGGGTACATCGACACCGATGATGGTTATTTCGAGGGCGGAACTTACTTCGAGATCAATCCTGAAGAGAACTCTGTTGTTGAAATCAACGATGGAGATTTCAAGAATTTGAGTTCTGCACAGATCGCCGACAAGATTGGTGACAAGTTCCAGACCTCCGGATTAGGCACGGATCTTGCGGGTTCGGAGTTGCCTGAGGTCGGGTTCTACACCTCTCCGGGTGGTATGGCGCTCAAGGTCTACCCGGACGGAACAGCGCACAGCATTAACACGTCTTCTGGTCAGACTGTTCATATGACAGATTCTGATCTTGTCAAGAGTATGCTTGAGTTAGGTACTTGGGATAAGCTGTCGGATCTTCCGACGGATCCTAATGCTGTCTACGTGAATCGAGTGCAGGTCGGTCACTACGCTTCAGGGACTTCTACTTACAGCGTGTACCCGGACGGCTCGGTGCTCATTGCGACGCCATCCGGTGAGTCAATGGCGCATATTGATGTGGTGAAGCCCTATCTCACCAGCGAGGGTATTGCTCCCACGGCGTTGCAGGTGAGTCCGGACTCTTGGATGACCGAGGCGCTCAAGGACCCTAACGGGTTCCTGATCGGCGATTACAAGCATCAGTACAACGGAAACGTTTTCAAGGTAGGCGAGAACGGGCCTGAGGGCATTTCACCATCGTTTTTTGCCATGAACCTGATGGATGACACTCTGTCATTCCAGACGCATACGGCGGTGTTCCAGGGAGATCTGGAGGATTCCGGGCCCCCGTCTTTGGAGGATCAGGCGGGCGCTGCGTTGCAGTCTCCGTACCTGGGCGACCTGGTAGCCAAAGCAGGCAACGCTTCTATGCAGGACGCGTGGGCGCCGACTACCACGCCGTTCTCGCAGGCTTTCCAGACTGCTGCGAAGAATAACCAATTTGTGTATCTGACTGGCCTGGGCCAGGGGAACCTGCTGTCTACGGGTGCTGCCCCGCAGGTGGCGCACTACAAGTTCGATCCTGACGGTCTCGTCCAGAAGATCGATGCCGATGGCTCGGTGCTGAAGGTCTACAGCCCGGAAGAGCTGGTCTCCAAGCTCGACAGCGTCTACGACGGCCCATCGGTGGCTCCTGCGGTCGACCCGGTCCCCAACACCCCGGACGCGCCCGATGAGGTCTCGCCGGACGGTTATTGGAATGGGGTGCAGCTGGGCACCTGGACCGACGGCGAGGGAATGCACGTCACGCTGGACGCCAGTGGCCCAAACATGGACATCGATGAGTTCATGAACGCCGTGGAGTCCGGTGACATGTTCTGGGTGCCACCGCAGAACTCTCCGGTCGCGTCTACGCCGTCGCACATGTTCGATGCGGACGCCCCGGTGTTGCAGCCGTTCATGGTGGCGGGGCACATCAGGCCGGACTGGGTCGAGAAGCCGGTGCTGTTGGCGTCTGCGAAGAAGTGGGCCAAGGATTCCGGGTTCGAGAACATTGCAGCCAAGCATCTGAACAGCTCGACCAAGAAGGAAGACTTGGTCGCGTGGATGTACGCGTGGGCCAACGGTGAGTGGGACAAGGCTTACGAGATCGAGTCCAAGAAGGTTCAGCAGCACGGTAAGCGCAAGGTGCACCCGGGTTCTCCTGAAAACCCGGTGAACGCGTCCGGCTTCGTCAAGAAGAAGATGCCGCCGTTAGTCTCAGGCGAGATTCCTGCTGGAATCAAAGTTGACGGATCGTGGCCCAACACTGACTCTTGGCATCTTTGGCAGAGTGAGACTGTAGATGCGTATTTGCTTGCCGCAAACATGCAGCATCCTACAGGGTTAAGCAGTAGCCAAAAGCGTTCTTGGGCAATCGCACACGCTTCAGGGAACAAGCTGGGAACTGATTCTCTCTCGTATCTTGGACAGAAAAATGTCAACGAGGGCGACATTCATTCTTCGCCTATTCTTCCGTCAGTGGAGAAGTACGCTCCCGGCTATGCAGTCCCGTTGCCCGAAGGTTTTCCTGAAATGGATTATTCCAAGGTTGCGGTGCAGGGATGGAACAACAGTCAGCTTGATACTTATTTGAACCATGTTGGTGTCAGTGACAAGTCTGTTGAGTTCTTGACTAGTCAGACGCCCGAGGTAAAGGCACAGCTGGTCGCGCTGCACGCGGTAGCTGCGGCCCCTGAAGGTTCTGCCACGTTCAAGAGCCCGGCTTTTGCCAAGCAGCAGATGCAGGATTTGCTGGGCAAGATTTACGAGGATTCACACTACAACGTTCCTGCACTGCTGGGCTTTGTGCATGATGCGTTGAAGCTTGAGAAGAAGACTTACACCATGAATGCGGAGCAGCCTCCGCTCGGTGGTGGCTCGTCTTCGGAGATCTGGCAGCTGACCGATGAGCAGGGCAACCCGTTCCTGTTCAAGGTCGCTCCTGAGAAGTTCCGCGCTGAGATCGAGCACGCCAGCCACAAGTTGGCGGAGCTTGCGGGATTCCGGGTTGCCGCGTCGGAGCTGGGAACGTTTAATGGCAAGTTCGGCCAGTTCCAGGCCAAGGTCCCCAGCCAGGGAACCTTGATGAACACTGATCCTGTTGACCTGCCCATCTCGGCACTCAAGGATCTGATGGCCGCGCACGTGCAGGACTGGGCCACAGCAAACGATGACGCTCACGGCAACAACTTCCTGTTGATGCCCGATGGCAAGCGCGTGATGCCGATCGACATCGCCCGTTCCTTCGTGCGTTTCGGCAAGCCGGGCTCTATGCAGCTGAAGGTCGGGCAGTTGTCCGACTGGACCACCCCTTACTACGACAAGGTCTACAAGGCTGCGTTGTCAGGAAAGTATTCCGACGCGGATGTGGACTCGTTGTACCTCGCATCTATGGCGCAGGCACGGAAGACGTCGTCGGTATCGGATGCGTCCTGGGGTTCGACAATCACTGAGGGATTACAGAACCGCACCAACTTTGGATGGACGTCTGCCAAGGATCTGCCTGACCTGGTGTCGCAGGCGCTGGCGCGTAAGAACGCATTGTCCGAGGATTTTGAGAAGTTCTGGGACGGTATTTACTCGCAGCTGGGTCGCGAGAAGCCAGCCAAGAGCCAGAGCCTCGGCAAGCATGTGTTCTCCGGGTTTTCGGAGGACCATCTCACCCGGGTGAAGGAAGCCGGACATGCGGGAGCTTCTACTTTCTTTGGCGGCAATGCGCTGGAGGAGAACTACGTTCTGGCGCAAGAGGTGAAGACGTCGCAGGGTGGTACCGAGCTGCATATGACTGCGCTGGTCCGTAAGCAGGCGGACAAGGAGTTGCGCAAGTGGCTTGTGGCTCGCGCTGGCAATACGGTTACAGTAGGAGATGTTTCAGACAGTTATCAAAAGACTGAGTTTTTGAGTAACGCGGGAGCTACTAGCTATTCGCAGTTCTCGCTTGCTGCTGCTAAGACTGTTTCTCATCACAACGGGTTAGGAGATCAAAACTTCAACTCGTCGCACATGGCTAATTTTAATACCATGAAAGCGGATGTTGAGAAGAAGCTTGCTGAGGTCGAATCGGGTATTTATCCATCACAGTTTGCTGACTGGACAGAAGCCAAGGAAACGTACAAGAATTTGCTGTCGTACTACGATGGCAAAATCAAAGACGTACAGCGTTTAATCGATTTTGGCGGTCAGTCTAAGCACGGTGATTTTGACCCGTTCCCGTTCGAGCCTCCGAAGAGGCCAGCTATCACGCCGGAGATTGCAGCTCCGTCGGACGGTTTCAAGGTCAAGAAGGTTGTGTCCTACTACGAGCAGGGCTCGATCGACGATGACGGCAATATGGTTCTGAATGGATCTAAGCCATCGGGCTGGAATAGCCAAATTCTTCAGTCGGGTACAACGTATGTTGTGGAACTCCCTGACGGTACAGAAATCGAGTACCGGTCGTGGCACGACGAAGATGGCGTGCGGCGGTCTCAGCAGGGCGGTCTGAAGATCAAGGTGCGCAACTACGACGGCACGCATACGGGAACCGAGGCAGCTATGACTGCGCTGCAGCAGATGGGATTGGACCTGTCTGCTGCGGAGGATACCGACATGGAGCTGTTCTACTGGCGCCACCTGTACGGCGTGCTCACGGATCGCAGGGACCAGGGGCAGGGTAAGCACAAAGACGTGGTGGATTACGTCCGGGACAATTTGCCGGGCGGCACGGAGGGCACTCCTGCGCTTCAGGCTAAAGAAGAGCTGGAGCGTTGGCGCGAGGCGTGGTCTCGATTGACCAGCAAAGAGCAAGTTAAAGAGTTTGTAGATAAGCAGAAGTACATGCCGAAGTTCTCGCATCCGAACGTGGCGCGTCCTGAGGTAGTCGGCGGCAACCCGTACTGGGATCGTTTTGATGCGGACTGGGAGTACCTCAAGAACAAGCCTTTTGCTACGCACTCCATCGGTATGGGTGATATGCGTACGATTCTTCGTACGGGCGGTCTGTGGTCGAACGAAGCGCGTCCTCGTATGATGGGCAAGGTTATTGAAGGTCAGTCTTCTCCGCCGGACATTACTAACGGCGCTGGACATTTTAACTTTGTTCGCACTAATCAGACCGGCAATAACTTTGATTACTCTCAAATTTATGTAAACCCGCGTGTGTTGGCAAAAACTACCAACTATTCCTTTAAGGGCGATGGTTGGGGTAAAATTGACAATCGTAAAATTAAGTCTGATTTTAGCTTAGAGAAAGCTACCAGCATTCAAGACCATAACGAGACCATGATTAAGCATGGAATCTCGGTGTTGGATGACATCGAACTTGCTGTGTTTAACAGTCAGTCGGAACGTCAGGCGTTCATCGACTACCTGAAGAGCAAGGGTGTAACAAACATCCGTGGTTTGACGATTGAAGATAGGTTCGTGGTAGCTGCGGGCAAGGCGGAAGCTTTGGCTAAGGTCAAGGCGGCAGCGCTCGCGTGGAACCCTGATGAGGAGGATGACTGATCGTGAACAACCCGACGGAGCAGCAGTTCAGTTCTGCTGTCGAAGCGGCGGCAGCGTGGCAGGTGTTTCTCGATGAGAGCTTCCCTCAGGGGGCCACGTTCTCGCAGGTGATGGCGGACGGCCGTCTCGACCCGGATGGCCGGTTCAACTTCCCGGTGCTGGTCGTGATGCAGATGCGCGGCGAGTGGCCGGTGCTGATGTCGTTCGATGGCGACCAGGATGTGCTGATGTACATCAACTCCTGGGAGGAAATCGACCGAGACGGGCACTACGTGGTTCGCACGCAGCTGTTGCCCTTGGACAGTGCTCGCTCCGGGTTGTGGGAGCTGAACTCGTGGTTCTCCGAGGGTTTGGCGGAGTTCCTGGCCCCGCACAGGGAAAAGCTGCGTCGGGTTCTCATGGATCAGGCGCAGTTTGCGGGCCCGGCTGGTGAGCTGGTCGTGCAGAGTTCTTCGGACATCGATACCGAGTCGATGGAGCTGGCATACGTTAATCCGCATGTGGGCGGTGTGGCCTTGAGTGCGCCGTCGGGAACGGTGCCCGAGGTTGTATCCTTGACCCGGTCTTCGTAAGGAGTTCGGGATGCCTCTAGCGCTGGTGCATGTGCACCCAGATTCGAACAAGGTTCTCGGTGTGTGGCTGTCCCCGACATCGTCGGCATACCTTCGCACCAAGGACGGAGGCGAGGCTCGGACACTCGGGGCGTCCATCATGGAGTCCCGAGGTTCAGCTCCGACATGGGACGAGTGGGCGCGCCATCTTGCCCAGCGCACTCCCACGGTGGCGTTGTGGCGAGCCATCCCACGTAAGACAGGTGAAGAGCCACGGCACGTTCTCGCCCGCGCGGTAGCGCTGGAGGCGGTGGAGAACCGCAAGCGGTCACCTCAGTAGTGCAGCGTTGTCAAAGCGCCCGGGTTCATGACGATCCCGGGCGCTTTTTCATGTTTGGAATCTGGTAGCTGCCGAAGACCTCGGACATGGGCGATCTGTATACGGTAATTGCGCCGTCACCGGATGCGGACTGGACAGAGATGAACGACTCTGTCGCTCTGTCCCGCCAGAAGCAGGGACGGGTGTTCCGGAAGCACATCCTCTCCTATGGAGAGTTGATTCATCCGGTCACCAAGACCAAGATTAAGATTGACAAGGCATTTGGCGATGCTCTTAAGGGCAACTTTGACGCCAATGTCTGTCCCATTGTTCAGGTCCCTCTTGCCAATGACCAGAATGAGCATGTCGAGAATCCTGGTGCAAATCTCGGTGAAGTTCTCGACATCGAGGTCGATGATAAGAACGGCAAGATCTACGCACACGTAGATGCGCGTAAGAGTGCCGATGATTTCGGTAAGACCCTTTTGGGTGCGTCGGCGTTCATGCATTTGAACTACACCGACACAACTACCAACCAGAAGGTTGGTCCGACGCTTTTACACGTAGCTGTCACGAACCGTCCATACGTGACCCAGCTGGATCCCTATGAGGAGATCGTTGCGGCGTCGTCCGAATACGAAGGCAGCCCCGCGCTCCTTGAGATGAGTGCGACAAGCGATCAGAGGGAGGCTGCGGTGCCCCGCACGCTGGATGAGATTCTGGCCGAGTTGAAGGCCGAGCACGAGCTGGATGTCACCGCGCTGCAGGAGCAGCTGGCGACCTTCAAGACCAAGACGGAGACTGCCGAGACTGCGCTGTCTGCCGCCCAGGAGGAGCTGGCCGCGAAGCCGGACGTCGAGGAGCTGGCCGCCAAGGTCAAGGCTGCTCTGACCGGTACCGACGCCGAGGTCGCTCTCTCGAACAAGGATGGCGAAATCGACACCGACACGCTCGTTGACGCTGTGTCTGAGCTTGCTCAGCAGAACGTCAAGTTGTCGAGCAACTTCGACGCTGCCGGTGAGCGGATTCTCGCTCTGGAGAAGCGCAACGTCGAGACCGAGATCGACGGTCTCATCGACCGGGGCTTCATCGTCCCGGCCAAGCGTGAGACGTACCTGAACCTGGCCCTGTCGAACCGGGAGACCTTCGACGCCCTGCTCCCCGAGGAGCCGATCGTGGCTCTGTCGGTCGAGAAGGGTGTCGCTCCTGACGCTGAGGCTCACCAGAAGCAGGAGATCGACGTCGAGGCCGAGCTTGCTCGTCTCACCGCGTCTGACGGTCCTGCCGCGCAGTACCTGACTTCCTGATTCGGCTGATCGCGGCGGCAGCGACTTTTCCTGAGGAGCATTAGACATGGCAGTGGAGTACGTCGGCAACATCATCCCTTCCCCGGGCTTTTGGAAGGGCAACACCTCTTACGACCCCGAGCTGCTCTACAGCTACGCGCGGTTCACCCAGAAGGGTGTCACCCTCGCGGCTGGCCAGGGCATTCTCCCGCTGGGCACTGTGCTTGCGCAGCGCACCACGGATAAGAAGTGGGTCAAGTACGACAACGGCGGCTCGGATGGCGCGGGTGTTGCTCGCGGTGTCCTGCGTCGTGGCGTTGACACCGGTACGGACGCCCAGGGTCACACCTACCAGGGCAACATCGTCATCTCGGGCATCTTGAAGAGCCAGCTGGTCGTCGGACTCGACTCCGCCGCCATCGCTGACCTCAACGCTCGTCTCGATGACAGTTTCGACACGCTTACCTTCTGATAAGCATTAGCACGTAGGCCAGCCGGATGACGCTTTAACCAGCGTGGCGCAGGCCGGGGTTCGATTTAAATATCGGACTCGCTGACGAATCAGATGTACATAGCAGTCCCAGCATAATTCCGGTGACTGCGTCAGCGAGAAAGGTGACAGAGTTGCCGGACATCAGTTTGCTGGAGCCGACCGTGCTTATGGGCGTGGTCGAGAAGATGAAGGCTCCGGAGAACCTGATCCTGGTCAACCGTCTCTCCAAGCAGCCGTGGCCTTACCCGGTGGCGAAGTGGGACGTGATCAAGGGTTCCCGGAGCGTGGCGAAGCCCAACGTTCCGAACTCCGAGGCGCACATCGTGCCTCGGCTCGGTCGGAGCCAGGAAAGCGCCGCGTTCGTCTACCTTCGCGAGAAGAAGGTATTCGAGCCGACCACGATCCACTGGATCCGTGAGCCAGGGTCGCTTGCCGCCAAGAACGCCGAGGCCGCTGTTCTCCGTGAGATCAACGACCTGAACACCCGCTTTGACAACTTCATGGAGTACTGCGCGTGGCAGGCTCTCCAGGGTCAGCTGGTGTTCGACTACGACGACGTTCAGGCGTCGATCGACTACAAGTTCTCGGCTTCGCACAAGCCCACCGCGTCGACCCTCTGGGCCAGCGCATCGGCTTCGCAGATCATCGCTGACATCCGGGCGTGGAAGCGCCTGATCCAGCGTGATGGTCAGGTCCCGGTCCGCGAGGCGTTCTGCACCGAGCAGACGCTGTCGCTGATCTTCGACGCCTTCGCCACCGACGGTAACGCCGCTGGCCTGATGTCGGACCGCATGAAGGACGAGTACTACTCGTCGGGCACCATGCCGGGCTTCATGGGCCTCAACTGGACGACCACCGAGTCGGTCTACGAGGACGCGGCTGGTAATGAGACGATGTTCCTGGGTGACGGCAAGATTATTTTTGCCAACCTCTCGGACAACCGTCCCATGGAGTTCATGCTTGGCCCGACTGCCGACGATGAGGCCCCTCGTGGCTTTACAGGTCGATTTGCTAAGACCTGGAAGGAGAAAGACCCTTCCAGTCGCCAGTATCTCATCGAACAACACTTCCTCCCGGTGATCTATCGCCCCGAGCAGGTGCTCGTCGCCCGCGTCGCCAACTGACCTGCGGAAACGTTGATCTGAAGGTCATCTAGAAGGCCAAAATAAAACACTGGCAAAATCTTCTAGCCTCTGAGAGGGTAGGACTCCTGTGAAAGGGGTTCTGCCCTCTCAGTCGTTTCTGGAGGTTTTGTGGAAGACGCAGTTTTTGTTGGCAGTCCGCCGTCTAAGGGTGGGAAGGGAGTTCCTCGTCCCGGGTCCGGGCGCCCGGGTATCCCCCGCCCTGGCATGAAGCAGACGCCGTCTGAGCGTCAGCCCAACCGTGGCCTCACGCCTGAGGATCCGGAGTTCACCTGCACGCAGTGCCGGGAGAAGCTTCCGATGGAGCTGGCGCAGCTGGTGAAGAAGAATCGCGGTGAGGGTAGGCGTCTTACCGGACGCTGTCTCCCGTGTGCCCGCGCGCTGCAGCGCAAGGCCAACGCCAAGCAGGCGGAGAAGTGGCGTGGTCCGGACTATGTACTTCCTTCGATCAAGGATCAGGAAAACCCGGTTGTCGATGGCGTCCGGGTGTGTCTTACCTGTGGTGAGAGCAAGCCTGTGCTTAGTTTTTATGAAGACCAGACGGTCGAATCTGGATATCAGGTCGTATGCCGAGTTTGTCGTAAAATTGAACGTAAAGTTCGTTATGACTCTATGACTGACGATCAGCGTGAGCTTTATTTAGATCAGGTTTGGGTAAGTAGAATTTGGTTTTTGTATAAACTTACTGTTGAAGATTATGAACGTATGGCGGATGCTCAGGGGTGGGTTTGTGCCATTTGTGGGGCTTCGCCGGGTGATCGTCGGTTGGCTGTGGATCACGACCACGCGTGTTGTCCGGGTCGGCAGTCCTGCGGTTTGTGTCTTCGTCAGCTGCTGTGTTTCAGCTGTAACACCACATTAGGTCGGTTGGAGACTATGAACATTTCCGGAGCGGCGTTCGACGAGTACATCCTCCGCCACGCGCGGTCCTCGCTGGACGGGTAGGACCCTGACATGACTCGTTGGGGAGATGAGCGTGTTGCCCGCACCTGTGACCTACTGGTCGCGGCTGCGGTGTTGTGGCAGGTCAGCGTTGATGAGGCTGCGGACGCCTTGGACTGGGCCGTCACTAGGAGTAAGAAGCTCGACGCTGTCGTGAGCCGCAAGGGAAATTATTTGGAGGCCGCTACTCCGGGCCCCTCTCCGGTGCAGTCTGTTGCGATGACTACTTTTAGAGGCATGAGCGGTAAGTATTCTTATCCGTCTATGCAGCAGCGTATTGACATTCGACTGAATGTGGAAGTTCGTATGCGTCAGGCGTATCGCTACACCTCTAGGGTAGAACTCTGACATGAAGATTATTGAGGGTCCGATTGACCGTGTCGAGTTCGACGTGCATCGCTGGTACACGATTGTGCGCATCATCCGCCCGGATGGTTCGGTGGAGGGTCCGGTCATCGGCCTGGATTTCCCGGGTGAGGGTCCGTCGCTGTTCGATTCCTACGCAGAGTGGGAAGAGGCGTCGGAGGGGTAGAACCCTGACATGGGATACAAGTGGCTGCTGCAGCTGGTCGATGAGTCTGACATCCACGAGGTGTACGCGCAGGAGCTGTCGGATCAGCCCATCCCGGAGGATCTGCTCACCCGCCCGGCGTCGCAGAATACCGACTACGCCCAGGCGTTGATTTACGTCAATGTCTCTGACATGGCGGCGCGGTTGTATCGAAAGGTGTTCGGCAAGTGAGCAACTTCGATGATTGCGATCCGTGCGAGAACTGCACCCGTCTGGTGTTCGTGCTGGATGGAGTTCTTTGGGAGTTTTTTGGTCCGGGTATCTGGGTGGAGCATCTCCCGGCGCGGTGCCGGAAGTGGCGCGGGTTCCATCAGGCCGTTCCCGACCTTTACCGGGTAGGACACCGACATGTCTGATTACTCGGGTTTTACGGTTCGTGAATGCGCGGTGGCGTTGATCGAGAGCTACTTCCCGCCGGATTACCTGACTGCGGATCTGCGCCTGCAGTCTGCGGATGCACTGCTCGATGAGTTGATTGAGCAGGGACTGATCAAGTTGCTCGGGTAGGAGTGCTACATGAGTCCTGCTATCCAGTTGACCGCGCTGATCTGCGGTGTAGTGCTCGCGCTGGCCGAAGTGGCGGTGATTTTCCTGCTGGCCCGCCGCGACTCCGGTGGCGAGATCGGGTGTCTTCCTGCGGTCGGGCTGCTGTTGATCGGCTCGGTCGCGGTTGCGCTGGTCGTGACGGGTCTGACCGGTGTTCCGGCGACGACCATGATCTTTGGGGTGTAGTGATGGATGATCGATCTTGCGCTTCTTGGGATCCTGCTGCTGATGCGTACGCGCGCTAACCCTTCGTCGCCTACGCATTGCGAGCATGACGTGCTGACCGTGTGCGTGGATCCGGGCCTGTTCTCTTCTGAGGAGTTGGCTCGGCTCGATGAGCTGGGATTCATTCCCGGTGAGGACGAGTGCTTCATTTCGTTCCAGTTCGGGAGTGCATGATGCCTGAGGTGAGTGGCGAAGAGGCGCTGCTGCGTTCGCTCGATGAGCTGGTCACGCTGGTGCTGCGTCTGGTGATCCGGGTGGGGCTGTTCGCGGTGGCGCTCATCGGGGGCGTTGCTGGACTTCGGGCTGACGTTCTGGGTGGTTTCGGTGTTTCTGGGTGGGCTGTTGCTGGCGCTGGGCGTGGGCAAGTTGGCGACGCGGGATCTGGTGCGCACCTCTCGGGAGAGTGCGTGATGGCGGAGCAGTCGTTTCCTGTTCCTGCGGCGGCAATGATGCTCGTGGACCGCGAGGGCCGGTTCCGGGTGTGGCCGCTGCCCGAGGGGGAGGACGAGATGCTCCTGGAGCAGATGGGCACTCCGTTCTGGGAGGGTGCTCACGTTGATCTGGATCAGGCGCTGGAGATGATGAAGGCTGTGGCGTATTTCCGTACGACGCAGCGTTTCACGTACAAGGTGGATCGTCGTGACTAGGCGGTGTGAGGTTTTCAAGATTCGCCCGGGTCAGAAGGGTTACGGCACTCCGGAGGCGGCTGCGTGGCCTTGGCACGTGCGGCCGGTTGGTTCGTCTCGGGGCTGGGCTTTTCCGACGTGGGAGCAGGCTAGGTATTTCGCCTTTACCGGCGAGACTCTGCGGGTGTCACGTGAGTTCCGCGCTTGGTGGACTGAGCAGCACCGCGAAATGTTGGATTCGCACAGGGTGAAGAGGAATCGTGGCTGAGCACACCCCCATGGAGCTGGCGAAGTTTGTCTACGCCTACGCCGAGCATCGCTACCACGAGGATGGGTGGGACATCATCGTCGAGTGCTGGGAGCTGCAGGAGATTGCGGACGCCCTGGTCGCTGACGAGGTGGAGCTGACCGTGGAGGCGGCGATCGATTCGTTCCGCGAGCGTGTGCGGCTGCTGGAGGACCATCGGCTGGACATCCAGGGCACTGCGTACTGACCGGGTAGGACACCTACATGGTTACCAACGTTGAAGAGCTGACGATCTCTGATACGGAGATCGTGTCGTTCATGGCGTCGGCGGAGGAAGACTTCACCGTCGGTGTGCAGTTCGACCCGCTGGGCCGGGTTTACACCTACCTGGCGCCCACGTCGACGCGAGTGGGCAATTGGGTGCTGGTGCCCGCGAATTCGTTCCGGCACAACCCGTCTGAGGCCCGCGTGGTCGTGCTGAACCCCTCGCCGCCTCCGGGTGTGTGTCTGGCCCGGATCATCAAAGTTCTTTTCTGACGGGTAGAACACTGACATGGCATACCTGGACAAGCTGATTTTCGTAGACTGCGAAGCGCGGGGCCGGTCTCCGGTGAACGGCACGCTGACCGAGTTCGGGTGTGTGCACTTCACCTCGCGAGAGACTTTCCACGGTCGGCTGTTCGAGTCGTACCCGGATCCGGAGAATCCGGCGATTCCCGTGGTGGGTGAGCGCGTCGCCTCCGACGAGGAGGTGTCGATCGATCTCGGCTTGTGGCTGCTGAACGTGCTTCCCGAGGGTTCGCGTGCGGTGCTGGTGTCGGACAACCCTGCCTACGACTTCATGTGGATCGCGGGCATGTTCGACCGTGCTGATCGGGACAACCCGTTCGGGCACTCGGGCCGTCGGATCTCGGACTACTACGCCGGGCTCAAGGACAACTTCCCGAACACGCAGGGATGGAAGAAGTACCGTCGGACCCCGCATGACCATAACCCGGTCAACGATGCGAAGGGCAACGTCGAGGCGTTCGAGCGGCTGCTCGAAGGCGACCGCTGAGGAGTGTGCCGTGAGCGCATGGAAATGCCCTGAGTGTGGTCACGGCAAGTTTCTGACCCAGCGCAGCATGCGGTACTGCGCCCGTCCCGGGTGCGAGTTTTCTGAGCATATTTTGAGCATTGCTAAGCCTGTTGTGGTCGACCGCAAGAAGCGTCGTCCCCGGTAGAACTTCGTTGTGAAAGGGATCCCCGTGAGGACTAAGCGTGTTGTGGGTGTTCTGGTCGGCGCTGGGCTGTCGCTCGCGCTGCTGACCGGGTGTGCGGAGCAGCTCGGTGACCGGGGCGGCCACGAGGGCTCTCCGGTCGATGTGGTTAGCGACGTGGACTACATCGAGGTGTATCGCAACGCAGACCTGTACCCGAACATCGCCAAGGTGTGTGTCGATGGCCTGGGTTTCGCCACGCCGTCGTCGGGCCGTAGCGACAGCGGTGGTGGCGCGACGCCGCTGCTGCGGATGACCGAGTGGGATCAGTTTTGCGGAGGCAAGCGTCCGGTGGGTAAGTGACATGTCCGTATTGTTGGTAAGTTCCGAGTGCCCGACGTGTCACAAGGTCGACGAGTTCGAGGTCGATCAGATCGGGTACAACCGGTGGAAGCACGGTGCACATATTCAGGAAGCTCTGAGTGATCTGAGTGTGGACCGTCGTGAGCAGCTGATGTCAGGTATCTGCCCGTCGTGTTGGGACGTGGCGTTCCCTCCGGAGGTGTAGTCGTGGAGAACGTCGAGGATGTCATGGTGTGTCTGCCGGTTTCGGTGGATGAAGACGCTCTCCACGAGGCAGTTCATCATCTGATTCGTATTTACTCGCAGGCGGGGTACAACACGCAGGAGTCCGTCATTTATGCGACGACGGTGCTTCGCAAGGTAGCTAGGTGCTGGGGCGTAAAGGTTCCGGGACTTTCTGATGTCTGAGCGCGGGGCGATGCCGTTGGTGCACCGCTCGAAGCTGCGTTCCTACCGCCGTTACACCGGTCAGGTGTTTTGGGGACTGTCGTGCTCTGAGTGCACGCTGTCTCTCTACGGCGATACTCTCGCTGAGATGGCGGACTCTGCTGACGAGCATTTCTATCCGGCTTTGCAGTGGCTGCTCAACGGTTCGACGATGTCCCCGGACTACGGTCCGGGTTCGTTCTGTCCTGACTGCCCGTTCCGGGATCCCGCTCCGAGCTATCAGGAGCGGGAGGGCTATTCGATCGACAACGATCCCACCGAGGCGGACTACGATTGTCGGCTGCTCGGTCAGAAGGTGTGGGGTGAGTATTCCCCGTGCACCGAGGAGCAGTGGAAAGCGCAGGCGCGCCTTGAGCTGAAGGACTTGTTCTCAAGGCGTCTTCTCCCGGGGTAGGACTCTGACATGCTTCCTGACTATCAGGATATTCGCGAGATTGCCGGAACCCCGTTGTGGCACGATGGCTACGGGGTTCCGCGTTACGCGGCTTTCCATCCTCGGATGCTGGGCGTCTACGACACGTGGGCCGTGCTGGCTCGCATCGAGTGTCAGGCGTGTGCTCTGCGCATGTCGGTCGGTGAGGGCTGGACACGCTATGACCGGTACCGGAGCTTCCGTGAAGGCGATGAGCTTCCGCCGGAGTGGAACCTCGATTACCTGACGGAGAACTTCCGCTACGGTGATCCGCCGTGGCATGAGTGTCGTGGTGCGGGCGAGTCGATGTCGTCGGTCGGGTGCTACATCGAGCAGGCGTGGGAGCGTAAGCCCGGCGGCGTGTGGACGCGCAATCCTCAGTTCGAGGACCGGGATATCACTCCGGCGTGGGTGACGGACCCGCCTCCGGAGTTCTGCGATCCTCCTAAGGAATGAGTAGAAGATTTACGTGAGCGCTAAATTCAACGAAGTTATTCCGATCCTTCCGGACAGCCCGCGCCAGAAGGTCGCACGCGAGGGCATGATCCTGCGCGTGCTGGCGGGCTCGGGTGTGCATGGCACGTCGATCGAGGGAACCGACGACCGCGATGAGATGGGTGTGTGGCTGGAGCACCCTCGTCAGGTTCTGGGGTCGGTGAACACCAAGACGTACACCTGGCGCACCAAGCCCGAGGGTGTGTGCTCCGGTCCGGGTGACCTGGACTTTGTTGCTTACAATCTTCGGCATTATGTCGATCTGGTGGCACAGGGGAATCCGACAATGCAGCTTCCGCTGTTTGTCCCCCAGGAGCATGTGCTGTTTGCAAATCAGTGGGGCCGCTCGCTGCGAGAGAACCGGCATCTTTTTCTTTCGCGGAGCAACGGGTTCAAGTACGCGGGATATCTGCGTTCGCAGCGTGAGGGTCTGCTGGGCCTGCGCTCGGGCGGTACTCGCAACCAGGGCCGTGCGGATATCAGGGAGCAGTACGGTTTCGATACGAAGTTCGCGGGGCACATGGTGCGTCTCGGCGTGCAGGGCGTGGAGCTGCTCAAGACCGGTTCGATCACGCTTCCGATCCCGGAACCGGATCTCACCTGGATCCGGGACCTTCGTGTGGGTAAGTACACCAAGCAGGAAGCTCTGGGTCGCGCGGAAGCGCTGGAAGCGGAGATCTTTGATCTGATGAAGTCCGGTGCCGGTCCGCTCCCGGAGAAGCCGGACTACCAGAAGATCGATGCGTGGGTCATCGACACGCTGAAGAAGTACTGGGGCTGGTGCTGAGTGGCTGATGTTTCGATCTATCCCCCGTCTGTGCAGGAATACATCGAACGTGTTGTTGCACAGACGGGGGAGGTCCCCGAGGTCATTAAGGTGACGCGCGGCTGGACGCTGATCGCCAATAACGGCCGGGTCCGCAACGAGGCGTTTTTCAAGGTCAGTCCGAGCGGACGCACGTTCCTCAAGAACGTGAAGCTGTCTGTTGATGGTAAGCAGCGTCCTACTGTGTGGCTGGATGACGATTTCGGTAAGTTGTGGCGCGACCCTACTTACCGTCAAAGTCTTCCTCGCGACTTTCCGACTGGCGCAAATATCGAAGATGCCCCCAAGCTCATTCAGAAGGCGTATGAGCATCTGTCGGCCGGGTTTGGCGAGTCTCTTGAAGTGGGTCACGAGCGCGGCTATTGGGCTCTGAGTCTGTTCACCGACTCTGTAGAGCTGATCTACGCACTTCGTGACGGCAAGCTTGCCATTCTGCTGGTTTTGGATGGTGTGGATTACACTCACATTGTTGAGAACAATGTCGAGAAAATGATGGATCTGCTGTCCGGTCGTTTCCCTTCGGAGACTCAGACACAGTCGTCGTCGGTCAAGGCGGATTCTCGCGCGCAACGTGGCCGCACTAACAGTGTTGAGGTGCGCAATACCGTGGTGATCCGGACGTGACGATCACGCTTCCTCCGTTTTTGGAGTTGCTCGGAGTCTTTTTTGGTGCGGTCGCTGCGGCGTTCCTCGTGTGGATGTTGTGGGTGATTCTGTTCTGCATCTCGGATGAGGCGGGGCAGTGGGCGTGGGTTTTGCTGCCGGTGATCACGGTGGTGGCCTTTGGCCTGTCTTTGTGGGGGCTCTGGCAGCTCACTAGCGGGTAGAACACCTGCATGAGCGCTGATTTGGCAGTCCCGCCGTCTCTGCAGGAGTGGCTGGAGTTGAATGAGAAGTACGACGCCGCAGAGCGAGCTGAAGATCTGAACTCGTGTGAAGAGTTGTACGAGCAGATCGTGGACGCCTGGGACGCGGCGCCATGGATCGATCGGCAGCGGGTGAACTGGGATCTGTTCAAGAAGGCATGGAAGGAGCGCACCAAGCCGTGAAGTCGTCCTTTTCGAACCCGTCCGGTGACTGTGTCGACGTCGAGTTCTCGCGCGAGGACGCTGTGTTCCTCATCAGCGACACCAAGGAGTCGGACGGCCCGAAGTTGCGATTTACCCGGAGCGAGTGGAGCGCATTCATTCGTGGCGTGAAGCTGGGTGAGTTCGATCCGGAAGAGTTTGATCCGGTCATCTGATGGAACTTTCGACGATTCGTTTGTACATCAAGAAGCCTACGGACGGCTCGGTGTCGACGCGGTTCTGGGCCGTTCGCGTTCCGTTCATGCTGGTGTATCTGTTCTGGCGCCGAGGCATCGTTCTCCCGCTGTTGGAGTACTGGTGGCGCCTGCAGTGGTTGCTGCATCGGGGCGACGTCGAGTCTGAGTACTGGATGCCGGTGCGCAACGAGGTGGTGACCATCTGCTCTGGTGATCGGTGCGTGGTAGTCGAGCCGTGCGTGACGTGGAACGGCCGGGATTCTCTGGTCCGGCGTTCTAAGGACGGGTCGTTGACCAAGGCGTCGTGGACGACGTGCATGTCTCCGGGTTGGGAGGATTCGAATGTCGATGTCGGTTGAGGAAGCGCGGGCCAACCTGCAGCGGGTCTATCTGAAGACCAACGTTGAGGTCGATGACGCGAAGCGGGCGCTGAACGTCGCTCTCTACGAGATGCAGCGTGCTGGACATCCCGAATGGGCTCCGTTGATGGCCCAGCATGTGCTCGCGCCGGAATACGATAGGCGCGTGGAACTGGCGGCGTCGCTGGAGGCGGTACGTCGGGAGGTGTGCGCGTACCGGTCGTTCGGGAACCGTACCTGCGACTGCAAGTATGGTCGGGGTATCGAGGTCACGGACGGCAAGAAGTTGAGCGCGTCTTCTGAGATGACCGGGTGCCCGGAGCTTCGAGATGCGATCTCGCTTCTGCTGGGACCGTCCTGATGTGGGCGCGAGTAGATGATCCCATCCACGGGGTGCATATCGTGCCGTTGGACGATCTTGTAGAGCATGATGTTGATCCTGTGAATGACTGTCAGTGTGGTCCGGTTTCTGAAGGCGAAGTCAGTCCTGACGGATCCATCGAGTGGCAGGAAGTGCATCAGCCTCTTGATGGTCGGACAGACTAAAGGAGCGCATCGTGCCGGGTGAGATGGATGATTTGTTGGCTTCGTTGGGCCAGCCGTGGGCGGAACCGGATCGGGTCAATGTGGACTACGCTCCCCATTCCATCTCGATCTCGGCGGTAGAAGAAATCTGCGTGTGCGGAGGCCCGGCTACACACAAGATTGGTGATCAATCAGGCCCTCGGCATTTTCACGAACTGACGCGGTATCTTTGCTGTAAGTGCATGTTTAACATTGGTATGAATTGTGGCTACTATCCTCCCTACTAAAGGAGAGTCATGTTCTGGTATTTCTACCGTCCGCCTCAGCGCGGTAACTGCACAAAGTGTGGACGTCCTTACCTTTTTTGTAAGTGCGGATGAGTTTTCTTCCCCCGGAAACTCCGCAGGAAGTAGCACGTAGACTCAATTCCGTTCATGAGAAGAATTATCCGGTTCGTCAGTTGAACGCGGAGGAAGTCAGACTTCTAGAACGAGAATGGCGTCGTTGTAAGAAGACCATCGGTGAGCCGCTGCACGTGTGGCTCGGCTGGACCGAGGGTCAGTTGGCGCACTGGCAGGCGACGGGGTTGGTCCCGGATGCGGAGGCCAGCTGAGAAGGGACCGGACGAATCCGGTCCCTTTTTTGCGTTCTAGGTCGAAGACACTTACATGGTGCGTACAAATTGGATCGGCTGCCTCATCGGCGCAGTCATCTGCCTGCTCATCGCCATCTTCGTTCCGCCCTACATCCCTGCCCCGGGCGGCTCCATTGTCATGATCATCGGCTACATCGCCGCCGTGGTCCTGTTCATTCTGGCGATCCTGGGACTTGTACGGGGTCGAGGAGTTTAACCGACACCAGGTCGAAGACCTCGGAGAAGCACGGCTTTCCTGCTGCGCTTCCTGAGGAGGGTTGTCATGAAGTACGCAAAGCTCGTCATGCAGGTGGTTGTCACGATCGCCGCTGCTCTGGTGGCGGCGCTTGCGGGTGACAACGTTGTGGACTCTGTGGAGTGGGTCAACGTCGCCATCATCGGCGTCGGTGCCGCTGCCGTGTTCACCGCACCGAACATCCCGGGAGCGAAGTACACCAAGTTCATCGTGTCGGCACTCGCGGCGATTTTGACCGTGCTGGCGTCGGCCATCGTCGGCGGCATCCAGACGGTCGAGCTGATTCAGATGCTCATCGCTGCAGCCGGTGCTGTCGGCGTCTACGCCATCCCCAACCGTGGCCAGACGGTGTCGTACGACGACACCAACATCGCTGAGGTCTGAGTTAGCTCAAGGAGCATTCAATGCCATCTGAAGACGAGAAGCCTGCTATCCGTCGGTCCAGCCCGCCACCCCCATCGGGGCGCACTCCTAAGACCAAGGGAGCGATCCCTCCTGCGGATGCCCCCGATGAGGTGGCGTCGGCTGAGCCCGATGATGATCTGTCCGCCTACATCGTTCCGCCGGACCCCGAGCCGGTGATCGATGCGACCCCGGGCATCAACGTCCCGCCGGTCACTACTTCGAATGTGTCGGAGTCTGTGGTCATCTCCAACACCAATGTGGAGAATTTGGCGAACGACACCGTTGGCTCGGACAACCTCCCGGCGGGTCCGGTCCCTAACACCGCCCAGACCGAGCTGGTGCTGCGTCTGGAAGCCGAACTGGCGGCAGCACGGGCCGCTCTGTCCGGCTCTGGTGCGGAGGTCGCGTCGTGGGCTGTGGGCCCGCCTCCGATCGACCCGGCTCCCGGCGACACGGTGATCATTCACGTCCGCGAGGACGGGTTCACTTCCAACGGTCAGGTCTGGTATGTCGGCCAGGAGATCGAGTTCGAGGTGGGCACTCCAGCGTGGCGCGACACCTGTGATCGCACCGGTAAGTCGTGGGTGCTGCTGACCGATGGTGAGCAGCTTCGCCGTTGGGGTCAGGTCAAGTTCGGACATGGACCATGGCCGGGTTTGCCGTGGAAGGACGGCGCTGCAGCGGATCGCGAGCGTAATCGCAACCGCGTTGCACGTCCGATTCAGCAGCTGGCGACCTTGAAGACCAAGCTGACCTAATCGGAGGTTGTGGTGGATACCGGGCTTACGGAAATTGATCTTTCCAACTTCACCGGTCAAAGCCCGGAGCACTACGACCGTCCGTTCGTGATGGAGGCTCTGGCGCAGGCTGGTGATCTGCTGGAGCTTGCGCTGTCGTCTGTCTCCATCACGGAGCTGCCACCGGCCAACACGCTGCTCGGGCGCACTGCTCGTCGCGGCGTGTTGGCGATGGCGGAGGCCATCTTTGAAGGCAACAACCATCGCGACATGAGGTTCTCTCCGTTCAAGACGGAGAACATCGGTTCGTATTCCTACACCCTGGCTGAGCAGAATGTGCTGGCCGGGATCCCGTCGGGTGTGTCGTGGTTCGACGTCGCGGTGTCCAAGCTGCTCGATGCAGCGGCGGACGCGTTCACGTCGACGATCTCCAACGCGTCCATCTCGGCCTTCGATCGTCCTGGTGACATCGGCTGGGCCGGTGGCCGTCCGATCTTGACGGGTCCGGCGGATACGGAGAACTTCCGGCAGGGTCCTCCGCTGGAGTCCGGTGGAGGCATGTACCGGTGATCCCGTATCGACTTATGCCGACATACGTGCGAGTGACACGTTCTCAGGGCGTGTTCACCGACGGTGTGCTCGCGACCAGCTGGGTCGTGGTGGCGGGCATGGAGCGGGTGCAGTGCCGGATCGAGGTCGGCTTCTACCGTCCCGGCAAGGACGTCCCCATGCCCGCGCAAGCCGGTCGTGCCCCCGATCGGGTGGCGACATACTGGTGTGCCCCGGGCACCGAGCTGCGTCCCGGTGATCGCATGGAGTGCGTGGCGGGTCCGGTGGTGGGCACCTGGGAGGTCCGCACCGCTCCCGATCGCGCTATCAACATGCGGAATTTCCATCACCTTGAGGGACAAGCGATCGAGGTGGCCCCTTCTGTGGCCCAGGGTGCTGTGGCGGTGAATCTCTGATGTCGGTCTATCTCTATGTCGATGTGTCGGAGTGGCTCGACGCTCTCGACGCCCACGAAGGTCCCGGCGTGGAGACGCTGGCGGAGCTGTCGCAGGTGCTGGCAAAGGGCTTTGAGGAGACTCAGGCCCGTGTCCACGTCATCACCGGCTCGTTGAAGGGCTCAGGTCGCGTCTCGAACCGTCGAGATGAGAGCAGCTGGTCGGGAGAGATCTCGTATGGCGGGCCTGCCCCGGGTTACGCGCACCCCATCGTCAGGTACGCCAAAGAGGAGTTCGGGCGCGGCGAGGAGCACGACGCGATGAGCAACCTCGATCTGCTCCGCGATGATTTTTTGCACGCTATGGGTGCGACAGTCCGTGCGAGGTTGCAGTGACAAGTTCGCTGTTTCCTCTGTTGGCGCGCAATGATCTCGCAGTCGCCGCTCATCGCAAATTGTCGACCGTTCCCGGTGTGGTGAGTGCGCTCGCCTCCCCCGTGGGGTCTGCGCCTGTTGGAGTCTGGCTGTTCGTTCGCAAGCTTCAGGCAGTGGTGGAGGGAACGGGGAAAGCCGCTGCAGTTTTACGTGAAGAGGGCGCGTGGACACGTCCTAATCAGCACAACACAGCTCGGTTTCCACGGCTGTCGCTGGAGATTTACGCGGATTGCTCGCGCGAGTCCTTGAATGGGCCCCCGCTGCGAGATGATGCGGAATCTAGGGCTCGTATGGTCTGGGAGCATTTCCAGACAGTGTTGCATCGGGTTGATGGTTTCTCCGAAGTGTGGGGCAGCGCTTCGGGAGATCCGGGATTGCGAGTATGGGGCTCGCAACTGATGTCGCTCCCCGACGTCTATGAGGTCTCGGACTGGCCGGAAGGCGTACGTCTTCAATGCCATTACGGGCTTAATACAGGTTGAGCAAGGAGATACCTTGAAGGTACTTTTGTCGTGCCCGGTGAACAGTCAAACAGGTTACGGCACAGATGGTATTGAACTTGCTCAGGCGCTGATGGCGTGGGGCGCGGATGTGTATCTGCACCCTTCCGGTGTTCATCCCCCGCTCCCGGCGGATGTCGCGGCCCTAATCACCAAGCCCATTCCCGAGCATGTGGATTTGTTGATTTCGCATCGCTGCCCCCAGGAGCTGGCGCGCTCTCCTGAGTCGGCGGGGTTGTACTCGGTGTCGACGGTGTCGGTGGCGTGGTCGATGTGGGAGTGGGATTCTCTCGACAACGTCGATGAGGTCAATCAGGCGAACTGCGAGCACGCGTTTCGGGTGACCGATCACCTGGGCAAGGCTTTGACACACTTCGACGCGGTGTTCGCCTACGACGAAGTGTCCAAGTCAGCTCTGAGCCCGTACCACGACAAAGTTTCTGTACTTCAGGGTGGGGTGACGACACTTCCTCCGCATCAGCGTGACTGGAATGCGTCCCCGTTCCGTTTTCTCATGTTGGGCGCTCTGTCGTCACGCAAGAACCCGTGGGTGTCGATCAATTCGTTCAAGAAGCTGCGCGACGCGGGCGAGTTGCAAGATGCGCAGCTGGTCCTCAAGACCACGTATCCCGGTCTGCATCCGGCCATGGAGTCCTGGTGTTCGGGTCTGAAGATCATCGGGGAGATGTGGTCGGTCGAGGCCGTTCACGCGCTCTACCGTGAGTCGCACGTGCTGCTGGCGCCGTCCTGGGGCGAGGGAAAGAACCGACCGGCCATCGAGTTCGCCTCCACCGGTGGTGCGGTCGTGGCGACCAACGTGGGCGGGCACGCGCAGTGGATGAGCGATCAGTACGCCTATCCGCTGCGGTTCGAGATGAAGGAAACGTTCTCCGGTCTCAAGGCGCGAGCGGCTATCGCGGATGAGGACCATCTCGCGGAGATCATGCTCGGTATCTACAACAATCGTTCTGAGGCGGCGCGTCGCGGCGAGGTTGCCGCTCGCACGCTCCCGAACATGGTGAGCTGGACCCGGGTCCTGGAGCGGTTCTGTGATCGCTTGGAAACTGTTGCGGGCAGTCGAGGAGTCGAGGTCGCTACACGTATGCGGATGTGCCGCAAACCGGAGAAGCCTGAGTCAGCGCAGTTCCAGGATATGCTGCGTCGCGGCGCCTTAGACGGATTGTCATCATGACGGCTTCGGTCGAAGTCTGGGGCATGTCGGTGGATAGCGCACGCGAGGTCGAGCTTCGGTGTCCCACCGGCCCCCGGAAGCTTTTCGCCAAACTCCGACTTGCTGGTCAGACTGCTCCTGTCACCACAGACAATCTTATTGAGCTTGCGTGCCAGGATTGCCGCCGCCGGATGCGTTCCGAGGGCAAGGACGTTGCCCTCGTGTTGCACCGTTTCGACATCTCCGGTGACCTCATTGAATCTGTGGTAGTCGACCGCGACAGCTGATCTTTTGGGTACGACAAAGTAGTCATACCTAGAGGAGTGTAAGTTGATTGAGATCGCTGGCGTCCCGCTGCGCGACGTTCTGATTCGTCAGATGGGGATCCCGACCAGGCCGCGTCGTTTCTACGAGGACGGGCGCCGCAAGCAGATCACCGAGCCGGGCTTGAAGTCTCCGCGTCTGGAGGTCGCCCGCACTCCCCGTGGTTCGGTGATCATCTACGCGGTGCCCGTGGCGTACGAGCATGTTCCCCGCCGTGAGTACGGGCCGCGTAATGAAGACCTGGAGACCAAGTTCCTTCGCCGGGTGGAGAAGGACCGCGACGGCCATTGGTATTGGACCGGTCACCTGACGCATCAGGGTTACGGCAGGTTTTCGGTCAAGGTCGACGGCAAGTACAAGACGGTCGGCGCGCACCGCTGGAGTTTCGAGTTCTACAACCGCCCTCTTGAGGAGGGTGAGGTGGTGGACCATCTCAATGACATTTGCGGTATTCGTCGGTGCGTGAATCCCGCGCACCTGGATGGGACCACGTCTGAAGAGAGTGCTCGGCGTGGCCGGGTGAAGTTGTCGCTGACCAAGCGTGAGACTTGTAATCATGGACACGTGCTTGCGGAAGTTGGTATTCGAATTAATGAGAATGGCACTGCTGTGTGCAAGCAGTGTGAGCGAGACAAGGTAATTAAGTCTCGTGATACTTTTTTTGTTCGTCGTGCTGAAATTTGCTATCAGCAGGGCTTGGACAGAATTGTATGCGAAGACGGACATTTTTTGGATTTAGAGAACTCTTTGTCTAAGAATGGCACTTGCAGAGAGTGTAACCGTCTTTACGCGGCTTCTCGCCGGAAGGCTGCGCGCGGTTCTGCCGAGTAGAGGCAGCCGAAGATTCCCGTAGCCAGTGAAGCGATCCCACGAAGCACGGAGATGCCCCGGGATTTTATGAAGGGAATCTTTGATGCCCGCAACCGGGATCTTTGAAGCATTTTCGGTCAGCCATGCAGCAATTTTGAATGGTCAGACTGGTGCGGAGCTTGCGGACATCTACGGTGTTCGTGAAGGCTCTGTGTCGGTTGACTCTGACAGCTACGACAACACCGGTGATGACGCGGTGCTGTCGAACTGGTTCTGGTTCAACTACGCCGAGGTCACGATCAGCTCGGGCTACGTCCCGTTCAACGTGATTTCGCTGCTGACCGGAGCCCCTGTCACCTCCACCGGTGACGAGTGGAGCATGCCGCTGTGGACCCAGTCCTCGCTGAACCAGGCCCCGCGCCCGGTTCTGATCCGCATTCCGTCGAAGGACTCGGCCGGTGCGGTGCGGACGATGGACATCGTGCTGTTCCGCGTGCAGTTCATGCCGATCAGCTTCGACGGTCCGACCTACAAGGACGGTCTCGTCCTGAACTACTCCGGTCGTGCGGTTGTGTCCCCGGTCGATGAGCAGGGCGACCCTCTGCCCGAGAAGGCCATCGGTCGTCTGGTGAACTCGCCGGTCACCTGATCCCTGTTAGTCGTTTTCTGATGCCAAGGAGCACCTGTGTCGTTACCGAACTCTGAGACCGACCGTCTGGACCCGGAGGGCAAGCTGATTGAGCTTGTCTCCGGTTCCAAGGTGGAGATTCAGCGGCTGAAGCTGCGCCAGCTGTTCCGGCTGCTGCGCATCATCACCCGTGGTGGTGCCGCGTACATCCCGATGTTGCGCGAGGCCATGTCGATCTCCGGTGATGAGGAGCGGGCGGAGGCGTTCGGTACGCAGCTGCTCGCCATCGCGCTCATCGCGCTGCCCGAGGCAGAGGATGAGGCCGTCGAGTTCATCATGTCGGTGGTCGAGCCCGATGGCCTGACCCCGGGTGCGGACAAGAAGCAGCGTGAGACGAACGACGATCTGCGTCGCAAGCTGTCCGAGGAGCTGTTCAACCCCGAGCCTGAGGACGCGATCTCGATCATCGAGGCCGTCATCATGCGCGAGAAGAATGACCTGGCGGCCCTGGGAAAACGACTGAGCGCGGCCTTCACGATGATGACGAAGACCGGCCAATTGACAAACTCGCAGACTTCGAACTCCCAGCCGGAGTCCGGTTCGCCGACCCCAGAATTGTCGGTAGTTACGCCCGAGCCGCAGACCTCGTCTCGTCGGAGTACGGCTGGAAAGACGAAGAAGTCCTCGACCTCCGAATCTGCCGACTGAGGCAGATTGTAGAGACGATCAACGAGCGAAAGTCACTTACAGATTATCGAGAACGTACCTACATCGAGTGGCAGACCAAGATGCTGGCATTCTTTTTAGCGAATCTTTCGATGTCTAGTGATGGAGCTAAGGAGCTGAGCAAGGCGGCAGCAGAGCTTTCGATTATGTCTAACAAGCGTAAATCGAAAGAGCCCACTGCTGATCACCTCATTGCCGAGGAGAAAGCAAAACAGAATGGCAACGCCCCGTACGAGGAATCTGTCGGTAGTTCGGCGGATCCCAAGGCGGGGAGCTTCGAGAAGCTCACTGCAATCTTTGGTGGACGGATGATTCTTCCTCCTAAGCCAAAAGAGTAAGGAACGGGGAAATCGGTGGCTCCTACGAGTACTGCGGTATTCCGGGCGGTCGCCGATTTCGCCTCCCTTAACCGCGAGGTCAAGAAGACTCGCGCGGAGATTGAGAAGCTTCAGCGTCAGTCTGGTAAGACCGGCGATTTTGATAAGTTTAATTCTGCGCTGGAAAAGACAACAACCGCGCAGAAGAATCTTCGTACCGAGACCAACTCGCTGGCTGCGGCGCAGTCCAAGCTGGGTAAGGGCACAGCTGCTACGTCGCAGCTGGAGAAGTCCATGGCTCGGCTGGCGGATACCCAGGAGCGGGCCCGCAAGTCCGCCGGGTCGCTGGCGACGGAGCAGGATCGCCTCCGGGATCGCGCGTCTGCGGCCAAGGGCGAGGTCGGCTCGCTGGCGACATCGATGCGCGGGTTGGCCGATCAGGAAGAGCGCGCGACCAAGTCGGCGCAGCAGCATGCGAAGTCGCTCTCGGATGAGCGCAACGCGGCTCGCGACAAGTCGTCGGTCATCGACAAGCTCACCGAGTCGATCCGCAAGGTCGCTGAAGCCGACGACAAGGCTGCGGCTTCAGCCAAAGATCACGCGGATTCCCTTGACAGGTCGCGCGACGCGGCGGATCAATCTGTCAGCTCGCATCGAAACTTGGCGACCGCGCACGGCGAGTCGGGAACCGCTGCCAAGCAGTCGGCGGTAGACCATGACGCGCTCAAAGCTGCGCTCGACCGTCTGACACCGTCTGCGGCGAACGCGCGCAACTCGGTGTCGGCGTCTTCGTCGTCTTACCGTGAGTCGGGCACGGCGGCGCGCTCGGCAGCTAGCGATCAGGATGGGTTGATCGCGTCGCTGCTCCGGGTCGGCCCGGCGGCATCGAGCGCGGCGTCGGCCAACCGGTCAAACGCCAGCTCGGTGCGCGACAGCAACTCTGCGATGCGCGAGGGTGACAGCTCGGCGAACCGGCTGTCCTCGTCGCTGCGCGGTGTCGGATCGTCGTCGCGGGATTCCTCCAACGGAGCCCGCCAGCTCGCCAGCGTGATGAGTCCGCTGCGGGCCACGCTCAACGGCACGGGTGTTGCGGGTGCCGGTCTGCGGACGATCCTGCTCGGGCTCGGTTTCGCCGCCGTGGTCCCCGGTGTGCAGCTGCTCGTAGGAGCGCTCTCATCGCTTGTCTCCGGGCTTGTGGCGATCGTCGGGGCTGCTGGTCCTGCGGTGAACGCCATCGCCGCTCTGGGCCCCATGGCCGTCGCTGCGGCGGGAGCGGTCGGCACGATCGCATCGGCGTTCCGTGGTGTCGGTGATGCGCTCGCGGCGTACAAGGCTGTGGATCAGCAGGCTGCTTCGGGTGCTACGTCTGCTGCGGCGCAGCGGGTGGCGGCAGCGAAGGCGATCGGCGCGGCCCAGCGTGGTGTCCGTGATGCCGTTCAGGGTCAGCAGGACGCTGAGGTTGCTGGCGCTCGACAGGTCGCTGATGCCCAACGTGCGGTGGAGCGTGCGCGCGAGGACGCAGCCGAGGGTGCTGTGCAGGCGGCGCGCCGTGTCGAGGACGCCAACCGCGATCTGATCCGGGCCAACGAAGACGTTCTCCGGGCGGAAGAGGATCTTCACGACGCGCGCCGTCAGGCGATTCGCGACTTGGAGGATCTCTCCGATCGGGTTCACGACAGCGCGCTCACCCAGGAGGGCGCGGAGATCAGCCTGCTCCGGGCTCAGGAGCGTTTGGCTGAGGTCAACGCTGATGCCACGGCGTCGTCGCTGGATCGTCGTGAAGCGGCGTTGCGGGTCGCTGAGGCCCAGGACCGGATCAACGATGTAGCGCGCCAGGCTGCGCGTGATCAGGCGGATCTCAACGAGGCCCAGCAGGGCGGCGTCGAGGGGATGCCGGGCGTTGTCTCGGCGCAGGATTCCCTCAAGTCCGCGATGGAGGCCCAGCAGAGCGCGGCGCGCTCGCTCGGAGATGCCCAGCAGGCCCAGGCCAAGCAGCAGCGCGATTCTGCGCAGTCGGTTGCGGATGCGGAGCGCAATCTCGCGGAAGCGAAGACAGACTCGGCCAAGCGTCAGCGTGATGCGGCTGAGCGTGTCTCCGACGCCATGCAGCGCCTCGCCGAGGCCCAAGATCAGGCGACGAAGTCGTCGGGTGGAGCGTCGGCTGCGGCGAACAAGCTTGCGGCTGCGCTTGCGAAGCTCTCACCTGAGGGCCGTCAGATGGTGGAGATCCTCCGCAATCTGACCCCGAAGTTCGACGAGCTGAGCCGCACCGCGCAGACCGCGATGTTCCCGGGCCTGATCAAGGGTCTGCAGCTTCTCATCCCGATGCTGGACACGGTCGCCACACCGGCGGTCAAGGCGTTCGGCGAGGTGCTCGGCAACCTCGGCTTCAAGCTGGCTGAAGAGGTCAAGAGCTGGGAAGAGGATCTTAAGCGCTTCGGTACCGGCGGCGGCCCGGCGCTGATCGACAAGTTCGGTCAGGCGTTCATCAACTTTGCTTCCGCGCTGGAAGACGTCGGTGTTGCCGCCGAGCCGCTCGCGCAGTGGATTGGCGACCTTGTACTGCAGCTTTCTGAGTATTACAAGAAGGAAGCTGAGATCGGCCGTGGCGATGAGTCGCTGGTCAAGTACTTCGAGAAGGTCCGCGCGCGCCTGGAGCTTCTCGGCAAGATCATTTTCAACGTCGGCGGCATCATCAAGGAGGTCTTCAAGGCCGGTGATCCGACGGGTACCGGGATCCTGGAGGACTTCGAGAAGCTCACCGCTGAGACGCGGAAATGGATGGGCACCGCCGAGGGCAAAAATGCCATGGCGGAGTACTTCAAGAAGGTTAAGCCCAACCTTGAGTTGACAATGGGCATTCTTGGCGATATTGCCAAGGCGTTCATTGATATGGGCGCTAGTGAGACAGTAACGAAGATGTTGCTGTCCATTCGCGACACCATGGGGCCTGCGCTGGAGCGCATGTTCAAAGCCATCGGTGCGGCGTTCGACAAGCTCGGTCCGCAGATCATCGAGCTGCTCTCGAACCTCATGGACTTCTTCTCGAACCTCTCCGAGAATGGGTCTGGCGGTGGCCTGAGCGCGTTTGTCTCGATCATCGGCAAGGCAGTCGAGCTGCTCGACTTCCTGACGTCGATTCCGATCGTGTCGTTCCTGGTCAGCATGATGCTGGCTGCCAAGGGTGCGACGATCGCGTTCGCTGCGCTTGGCAAGGTCATGGCGTTCCTGCCGGGTGCCTCCAAGCTCAACGCGGCGCTGGGCGGATCGGCGGCCCGCGCGGCTGCTGCTGCCAACCAGCCCAGGACGGCATCGACGTTCGGCAGTGGTTTCACGGCGGGACGCAAGGCGGCGGACACCAAGCCGGTGACCGGTACCGCTCGTGCTGGTCAGGCTGTGGGCGGTCTGTTCCGTGCGGGCGCGTCGGCGGTCGGCACACCGGTGGTCAACCGCGCGGGCAGCGCTGTTCCTACTTCTCGATTCTCCCCCACGGTTACACAGCCGAGCACGGTCCGTGCCCTGCCTCCGGGCACCACGCGCGCCCTTCCTGCGGGTAACCCGTACAAGTTCACCGCTGGTCCTGGTGCGGGCAATGTTGTGCCGCCTACGCGAGCTTCGTTTGTAGCGGGGCCTGGTGGGGTTGTTTCTCGTGTCCCATCTCCGGTGGCGACGCCTCCGGGCGGTCGGGTTCCTCCGATCACTCCGGGAACGACTGGCGCGCGTCAGACTGCAGCGGGTGCTTCAGCGGCGCGTCGTGCTCCGTTGGCCTTGCCTCCGGGTCCGTCCGCTGGTGCCCGTCCGCTGGCTACACCGGCGAAGCCTTTGCCTGTCCGGGTGGTCGGATCGGCCACTCCGTCGGCGTCGACCCCGGCCAAGACCAATCTCAACCACCCAAGCCGTCCCGCGCAGACTCTCCCTGCACCGGGCGCCAAGCCAGCTCCGATTCGCCTCAAGGCTGGCGAGTCTGTTGCTCTGACGGGCCGCAACGCCGGTCAGGTGACCAACCAGAGCGGTGCCCAGACACGCCCAGCGGGCAATGTTCCTGGCTCGCGCGGTGTCGGTTCGACGGCGGCTCCCGCTCCTGCTGCTCCGAAGCCGATCAACACGTCGAACCTGTCGGCTGCCACCAAGGCGATGGCGGGCTACAGCGCGGCCACGCAGGCGGCTGCGAGGGCTACCGGCGCGTTCGGACAGACCGCTACGGGAGCGTCCAGTTCGCTCTCGCGTGTGGGAACGTCTGCTGCGGGTTCCACGAAGTCGGTCTCCGGCCTGAGTTCGGCCGCGCAAGCCGCTGGGAAGTCTGCATCCGGGCTCTCGCAGTCTGCTGCAGGTGTCGCCTCCGCATCTTCTAAGATCGGCGCTGGAGCCAATTCGGCGTCTGCCGGGCTGCGTGGAGTCGGTTCTGCGGCATCGGCAGCCGCTGCAGCAACAAGCAGTGCAGCATCGACCGCGACGTCGTCCGGCTCGAAGATCGGTTCCGCGTTCTCGAAGGTGGGAGCGGCGGTCTCGGGCGCGTTTGCGCCTGTTGCCAAGACTGCTACTACTGCGTTCGGTGGAGCGGCTACAGCTGCATCGAACGCAGCGGGCAAGGTGTCCTCGGCGTTTGGCTCGATGACATCGAAGCTCACCGGCGTATTCAAGCCGGTTGAGACAAGTGCCGCTTCTGCGTCGAGTTCGCTGAACAACGCTACTACTGCGGCAAACAACACCGGTCGCGCAATGACTGGTGGGGTGGGCGCTGCTGCTACGGCAGCGGCTACCAACATTCGTGCTGTTGGGACTGCGGCTGCGGATTCTGAGCGTCGTATGACGTCGTACGCCACCGCAGCAACTGGCGCGGGTTCTGCGGTGCGTAGCTCGGGAACGCTGGCGGCTGGTGCGGCTGGCGGAATGACGTCGTACGCCACGGCTGCAACGAATGGTGCTCGTGGAGCAGGCGCGCTCGCGGGAGCTGCTGGCACGGCTGGTGCAGCTGCGGGTGGTTTCAGCAAGGTGTTAGGCGGCTTGTCGGGTGCTCTTGGTGGCCCGTTCATGGTTGCCATGCTCGGTGCTATTGGGCTTTTTGCGCTGTTTCGGTCGGCGACGGCTAATTCTCGCAATGCTATTGAGCAGAACAATCAAGCAATTGCTAATTATCGTTCTGCTATTGATTCTTCTAATGGCGTCATTGACGAATCAATTCGTAAGTCTGTAGCTAAGTCTGTTTCTGATCAGACTATGGCGCGTTCTGGACGACTGGTAACTGACGGTCTTAAAGACTTTAAGATTGGTCAGGAGCAGGTTACTACTGCTATCACTAGTGGTGGGCAGTCTCTGGATACGTTGCGTCAGCGATTGCTCGATGTCGCTGAAGCTAACTCTTACATGGCGAGGAGTGGGTACGTTTCGGGAGGTGCTCAGGGAGGCACCTACATTGAGACATGGAATAAAGAATATAACGCTACTGGGCAGGGTGCTCGTGAGTTGCTTGCGGAGATTGATAAGCTTCGTGAGGGATTCGTTCGTGAGCAGTACGAAGCGCTTGGTGTTCGAGCTGCTCTTAATGGTGTAACTATTGAGCAGCAGAAGGCTACTGAAGCTTCTCGCAATCATAATGATATGCTTTTGGCTTCTCTCAACGGAGATCTTGCTAAAAAGCAGTCTTTGGACAGTGTTAAAGAGTCGCAAAAGGCGTATAATGATGCTGTAGCTGCTAATGGTGCGGCAAGTGCTGAAGCACAAGCTGCCAGCAATGCACTTCAGCAAGACATTCTTAACTACATTACAACTGCTGGCACCGCCGAAGTTGCTGCGGCTAAGCTGCGCGGTGAGACAGATCTTGACACTGCTGCGCTGCGTGGTCAGTCTACGGCTGCGCTGGAGCTTGCGGGGACGTATAAGGGTCCGTTGCCGGAAGCTCTGCAGAAGATCATTACGGGCATGGACGGTACGGCGTTCGCCGCTGCTGGCGCCAAGGTCCGTATTGACGAGACAGGTCACGCTGTCATCACTTTGCCTGGTGGCAAAGAGATCAAGCTTTCTGACAACGCTCCAGAAACAATCGCACGTCTTCGTGAAGTTGAGTCTCAGCTTAAGAAGATTCAGGATCTTGCTGAGATTCGCATGCGGTTCGACGCAGGTCAGGCAACTAGCGAGGATTATTCGCGCCTGAAGAATGATTTTGCGGGTGGAGGTATTGTCCCTGGATACGCTCCAGGCAAGGATACTGTTCCGGCGACTCTCTCTCCGGGTGAAGCTGTTCTCGTTCCTGAGTTGGTCAAGAAGATCGGCGCCAAGAACATTCTCCGGGCCAACCGAGAAGCTTCTGGACGTTCGCCCAACCGGAACAGTTCCACCGGTGCGGGTGCTTACGCAGGCGGAGGCATCGTTGGCCGCAGGCGTCCGGTCGCACAGGCTTCTGCATCGACAGGTGTAGGCGCTACCAACGCACCAGAGGCTCCTGCCCCGATCGATGCTGCTGCCATCGCGGAGTCGGCCGCTGCGCTGAACACCTTCACCGTGGCGGCTACCGCCATGGCTACGGAGCTGACAGCCAAGGCGTTCCCGGCGCTGCAGCAGATCTCCACCGGCGGCCTGGCGCCGCTGCGTACCGACCTCGATCTGACTTCGCTCACGTCGCAGACGGTGGGCACGGCAATCTCTGCCGCGATCGAGGCGACGCACGTCGCTGGTAACGCTGCGCTCGCGGATCTCCGGGCAACCGGGTTGCTCCCGCTGCGTACGGACCTGACTACAACGCAGACCACTACAGACGCTGTGACGCAGGCAATGACGCTGGCGATGCAGACGCACGATCTTGCCGCGAACACTTCGCTGCTCAATATCCGTACTGCCGGGCTGCTCCCGCTTCGTACGGACCTGACCACCACTCAGGTGCATGAGCAGACCACTACGACCGCAATGACCAACGCGATGAATCTGCATCGCGATCTGTCGAACGCGGCCACGTTGGCTGTGCGTACCGCCGGGTTGCTCCCGCTGCGTACGGACCTGACTACGACGCAGACCCACACTGCGGCATCGACAACCGCAATGTCGGTGTCGACGGAAGACTTCAAGACTCGCGCTGATACCGCGTTGACTGCGGTGCGCGCTGGATTGACCGCAACTGACACGTCGGTGGGTAACACTGCTGCGTGGTTTAAGACTCAGATGGCTACTATGCAGGAATCGGCTTCGGTTCCTGTCAGGGCTGTTATTGAGGGCCCATTCAACAAGGGTATTATTGCTGCGTGGAATGCGCTTGACACGCAGTTTACGCTGAACAAGCATGTTCCGGATGTTGTTCCTGGGTTTGCCAAGGGTGGTCCGCTGAAGGGCGGAGAAGCAAACAAGGACAGCATTCCGATTATGGGTATGCCTGGTGAGTACATGCTCTCCAAGCGTGCTGTTAACCGGCTCGGCGGCCAGGGCGCCGTTGATGCGTGGCACAAGGCAGTGCGTCGCGGCGACACCCGTTCGATGCAAGAGATGGATCAGGGCGGGGATCCGGGTGGTCCGGGCTGGGCACACATGGCCGAGGGTGGCCCGGTCGAGGCCGGTCTGGCGTTTGCACGTTCTCAGGTAGGCAAGCCGTACGTCTGGGGTGCTACCGGACCGGGCAGCTACGACTGTTCGGGCTTCATGAGCGCTATCCATGGTGCTTTGACCACGGGTAACCCTTACGTTCGTCGCTACACCACGTCATCGTTCGCGGGTGGAGCTACGGCAGGATTTGTTCCTGGACTGTCGTCGGCGTTCTCAATCGGTGTTCTGCCGGGCTCGCACATGGCGGGCACGCTCGGTGGAATCAATGTTGAGTCCACGCCGCCTGCGGTAATCATGGGTCCAGGTGCTCGTGGCGCGAATGATGGCATGTTCTCCGCGCAGTACTCACTGCCGCAGGTGGGCGGTACGTTCGTTTCTGGCGGTGTTGGCGGCGTAGCGTTCGATCCGACACCAATTGTCAATGCAGAGTTTGACAAAGCCAACAAGATGATTTCTGACTTCCGTGCGGGTAACCCGAGCCCGCACGGACAGCAGTTGGCGGATATCGCTCAGCAGGGCGCGGACAAGGTCAAGGAGGCCGCCCTCGCCAAGGTCATGGCGGCCACCGCTATGGCCGGACCGCTGGCGGGCGCCGTCTCCGGGTCTCCGGATGTCATCGCTGCGGTCAAGGCGGTAGCGGCTCGCTACGGCTGGGGCGAGGGCCCGCAGTGGGATGCGCTGGCTGCTCTGGTCCAGGGTGAGTCGAGCTGGAATCCGAACGCGGCGAACCCGACGTCCTCGGCGCGCGGTCTGTTCCAGAAGCTGACCGGAACCCACGGACCTGTTGAGCCGACAGCTGCGGGTCAGGCCGAGTGGGGTCTGAACTACATCAAGGGCAAGTACGGCGACCCGATCACCGCGTACCGCATGTGGTCGAGTCGTTCCCCGCACTGGTATGCCAAGGGCGGTTACGTCCCTGGACGTGGCAACGGCGACACCGAGCCTGCCATGCTCACCCCTGGCGAGTATGTGCTCTCGCGCCCGGCGGCGGAGTCGCTTGGCCCGCAGAACCTCGCGGCCCTCAACGCCATGCGCCCGGGTGCGTTCTCCGACAACGCGGCGCAGTACATGGCGCTCGGCGGCGTCGTGCAGCGTAACAACGGCCTGGCCTACCAGATCAAGCGCGGCGACTCGCTGTCGGGCATTGCTCGCGCGTATGGAACCACTGTTGATGAGCTGAAGCGTCTTAACAAGATCGCCAACGTCAACAAGGTTCTGACCGGTCAGTGGTTGAACATGCCGCGCACGCCTACGCCTGCTGCGGCTGCGAAGTCGACCACCGGCGACATGGGTCGTTATCAGATTCAGCGCGGAGACACGCTCTGGTCGCTCGCGCGGCGGTTTGAGACCACGGTCTCGGAGCTGGCTCGAATCAACAACATCAAGGACCCCGGCAAGATCTTCACGGGCGCCTGGCTGTCGTACCCGAAGAAGGGTGCTACACCGGACACCACCACACCTGCGCCGACTCCGGATCCCACCGCCCCGGCTACCGGCGATGGCACGACCACCCCGATGACGCTGGACAGCTGGTCCAAGGGCATCGCTGAGAGCACCGCGCAGACCAAGGAGTTCGAGTCCAACCTCCTGAAGCTTTCGGGTTGGGGCTACGACGATCTGGCTATCGCGCTCGCGAAGATGGGGCTCGGCACGGGCACCACCGACGGTGGCGGCCTGGCGCTGTCTCGCGAGGCGGTCAAGTCTCCGGGGAACGCGGCCAAGGTCGAGAAGATCCTGGAAGAGTCCAAGAACGTCATCGGCGCGAATTTGGAGAACGCGCTGACCGTCATCGGTGCGCTGCGCAAGACTGCAGGGCTCGGTGTGCGTGAGGTATCGACGGCGACAAAGATCGATACCAAGGACATCTTCACCATGATGGAGAACGCTCAGGTGGCGGCGCAGATCGCGCAGCTTCCGTCGCCGAACAAGGACAAGTTCCTCTCCAACATGGACGCCTACAAGCGCGGTCTTCCGTTCGCTCGCGGTGGCCGTGTCCCGGGTACCGGGGTGGGTGACACTGTCCCGGCAATGCTTACTCCGGGCGAGTTTGTGCTGCGCAAAGACGCAGTCCGCAAGATCGGCGTGCAGGCTCTGCATGAGCTGAACGACAATCCGATGCAGCACTTCGCCAACGGCGGGCCGGTGCTGGATGCAGCGGATCTGTTCAGCTTTGTCGGCTCTCCGTCGCTGTCGCGTCCGCGTATCGGGCGTGCGGTTCAGGAGAAGCTTGCCAAGGCTATTTCTTCGGCATCGTCGGGCGACACGAATAGTAAGTCTGTGGTGTTCTCCGAGGGCGCTGTTCAGATCACGAACCCAGCCCCGCAACGTTCTACTGATTCGTTCGAGGGCACAATGCAGAAGCTGAACTTCGCAGGGGTGTTCTCGTGAGCCTCTACACCGAGATCCTGCTGGACGGCCCGCTGGCGTACTGGCGCATGTCGGATGCACCGTTCGACGAAGTCATTTCGCGGTTCAACCTGTGTCCCAACCCGTCGGTCGAGGTTGACACCACGGGTTACAGCACGCAGCGGTATGGCAGCTCGCTCAATAACGCGGCTTTCGCTGGATCCAGGCAGACCAGCGGCGGTCAGCAGGGCTCGTCGTATTACCGTGCGACAGCAACTGCGAACTGGTCTTTCAAGTCGTGGATCACGATGCCGACAACCGCTGCTACAGCGGGCACGTCGTACGTGGTGTCCTACTGGGTTCGGGTCAACCGCGCGCAGACCGTCTCGGTGAACGTGGAGTCGCTGCGCTCCAACGATTCCGTGGTCGGCCTGGTGGTCGGCACACCGATCTCTATCCCCGCGAATACCTGGACCCGGGTCTCGCAGGTGCACACGGTTCCGGCGAACGGCGTGAAGCTGCGCGCGCTCGCGGTGGTGGAGTCACTTACCAATACTGATCGCCTGGAGGTTGACGGAGTCCATTACGAGGCGACGTCGACGCTGGGGACGTATTTCGATGGTGGCTCGGCCAACTGTGTGTGGTTGGGAACTGTAGGCAAGTCGCAGTCTCGTATGGATACTACATTCACTCGCCGTTACATGGTCGATGAAAACGGTATCTACCGAGGCGACTATTCCGCGTCGGGTGTTACTTACAATGTGACGTCTCGGCCGGAAGACGGGGATGGTGCGTCGCAGTTCGCTGCCGCCGGGTCGGCCACGGTGGTTGGTGGCAACGGCGCCTGGGATTTGGGCACCGTAGGGCTCGGCCAGTGGACCTTTGAGTTCCTCGCGCGTTTTGACACCGATACTGGCGGCACGCTGTTCGCCACGGATAAGTGGAAGATCGCGACGGTCGGGACGACGCAGATCGGGTTTATGCCGGTCGGTTCTTCCACGGGTGCTCAGGTCAATGCGCCGTGGCAGGATAACCAGTGGCATCACTACGCTTTTACGTACAACGATGGCCTTCTTACCATTTACGTTGATGGTGAGGACATTCTTGCTTTTGCGGACACGAACTATGATGGTGTCGGGTCCGGCGCTCTGGTATTCGCTCCCAACAATGACGTAGCAGCCACCCTCGATGAGGTCGCGGTCTACCCGCGCGACCTCGATGACGGCCGGATTCATCAGCACTGGATGTCGCTGGATGAAGAGTTCGGCGAGGTCATCACATCGACCTACGTTGAGCCTCGCCAGGGTGTTCTGACTCTGGTCCAGCACGCGCTCGTCACGCAGCAGATGTACGCGACGATCCAGTACTCCAGCGGTGCTACGGCATCTCCGGTGAGCGTGATCTGGTCGACCTCGGATCCGTCGGTCGCGACGGTCAATTCCTCGGGTCTCGTGACGGCCGTGGGCGAGGGATCGGCGGCGATCACCGCGACCATGCCGGATCTGGGCCTCACGGCGTTCACGGGCGTGTCTGTGCTGCCTGCCGAGCCCCTTCCGGGTTCGGACCGTCAGGTCTACTCCGAGGACTCGGAGCAGTTCGGCTACGACGATGACGGCCATCTCCTTTACACCACTAAGGAGTATTGGGAAGTCGATCCCGGCCGCCTGGTCCGTGGAGAGTGGGTCTACGACTCTCCGGTCTCGCTTGCCACGCTGGCGTTCAACATCTCCACGCTGGCAGGTCGCGAGGGCATCCCGGTGGCTGACACCGAGAACATCCGTATCTCGTCGCGCCCGGGTCGGCGTTGGATCCCTAAGACTCCGGACCAGAAGCAGCTGTCGCTGGCGATGTGGGTGCAGGGCACCACGGTGAATGGAGACATTCCCGAGGACATTTACTTGCGCACTCAGTTCTGGGAGCACTACAACAAGCTGAAGCAGCTTTTTGCGGTGTGGGACAGGCAGATCATGTTGATCCGCCGTGTTCCGACGCGCTACGGAATCATGAAGATGCGGACGTGGGTCGAGCCCATGTCGCAGATGGACCTGAACCCTACGGGTCCTATGCGCGCGACGTTCACCGTCGATCTGATGATGAACGATCCGTTCTGGCGTGCTGAAGAGCAGCATTCGGATCCGGTGATCGTGCGGACCCCCGGTGGGCTTCGGCGCTACCCGCGTACGTATCGGCTGGAGTACGGAAACTTCGGCTCGACCGGAATCTTCACGCTTTTCAATGACGGAACACATGAGGCTCGGCTGGTAGCGGAGCTTCATGGAGATCTGGTGAATCCAGTTCTTTTCAACATGGACACCAATGAGCGTTTCCGTCTCATTAACGATATTGACTTGTCTGCTGATGACGTTATCCGCATTGATTTCACTGAGCGAACAGTTGAGCTGGTCGGCACGGGTTCTCGGTACTGGTGGTTGGACCGCACTACGGACTGGCTGCATGCCCGCCCGGGTTACCAGCGACTGCAGTTCTCGCACGAAGGCTATTCGGAGTCGGGCTATGTCGTGTGGCGCTGGGAGCCTGCGTACCTGTGATCGGAAGGATTTGACATGACTGCGCGTTTTGCATACGCCCAGGCCGTGGGCGTCGACGCGGTCACCGATCGCCTGCAGATCGAGGATCAGTGGGGCGCCGGGGCCACCGGAATCGTCACGCCTGATTCGTTCCGGACCACTACTGGCGGCGGTGCTACGCCGATGAGTGTGACGATCGGTCCTGGTCGCGGCGTCATCTACTCGGACGTGTCTTTCAACGGCAGCTATCACTGTACGCAGGATGAAGACACTGTTCTCAACCTCGGTACCGCGTCTTCTACTCAGTACCGACGTGACGCAATCATCGCCCGGGTTCGCGATGCGTCCCTGGTATCCGGCGACGGCGATAATTCTTTCAACATCGAGGTTGTCCCTGGAGCGAACTCGGCCAGCAACAACCCACCGTTGCCCGCCCTTCCGGATCGCTCGATGCTGCTCTCGGACATTGTGATCAATCCGAACGCGTCCTCTCCTTCGAAGATCACGGATCGTCGGGAGATGGTAAAGCCTCGGGAGTATGTCAATCAGATTACTATTGTTCAGAACACCACTGTTGTTGTAAATCAGAACACTTACATCAACATTAATGGGTTCTTTCTTCCCAACTGGCCGTTCTGGGCGCGTCACGGTGGTCACCGTTGCCACCACAAGATCAGTTCGACCGCGCGCATTCTCGCAGCCGGTGAAGCGTTGATGCGGGCCATTCTGGGCAACTCGTCGGGAGACGATCAGTGCAAGACTGTTCCGTTTCCGCAGAAGCTTTACAGCGCAGGAATGTTCAACTACTTGGTCAGCGGAGAATACGTTCTTCCTGCATTGACTACGCCATTCTCTCAGCTGCAGGTGCAGCGTGTGGGTTCTCAGACTACTGCAATGACTTTTGAGACCCAGCAGAGTGTAGTGACTCACGAAATTCGAGTTTACGAGCAGCCCACCTGAGCTGAGTAGAGAGCATCTAATGCCAGATTCTACGATTATTGACGATCCGTATGCCGTACGTGTGGCTGCGCAGAACCGCAGCCGGGGAACGCGGTATCTCGCGGTCGATTTTGCGTCTCGTCGTATCACACATGAGTTCAAGTTTGCTGACGTTGGGTACACGTTTCAGAACAATGTCGCAGGCGAGTTCGGTGCTACTTTAGATCTTTATGATCCGAATACGCGCTACCTCAAGGCGCAGGAGACCTACCTGGTGGTTGAGCGGCTGGGCAAGCCGTTCTGGTGCGGGTTCCTGTGGCAGCCCACGCGTTCGGGCAAGAATCTGAATGTCGTAGCGCAGGAGGTCTGGTCGATCTTCGGGCATCGCCGGGTGCGACAGACTCTCGACTGGATCAACCAGGATCGCGGTTTCATGCTCCGCAATCTTTTGACATACGCGCAGATGGGTCCGGCGGGGGATCTGGGCGTGTCCATCGGCTCTGAGACCGTCGGCGGCCCGCCACAGTCCTACAAGGTCCCGTGGTGGGAGAACAAGGGCGTGGTGGAGACCGCCGAGACGCTGCTGAAGATGAACCCGGCGTTCTCTTTCCGCATCGAGGGTGAGTGGCAGCCGGGCAACGTTCTCGGCTTCCGGCTGGTCATCGACGCGGTGCACCCGATTCCGACACCGCATCGGCTCATTTATGGAGGCAACGTCGATGACTACGACTGGACTCCGCTGTCTCCGTCCCCGAACTTCGTCGATGGTTTCGGCGGCTTCGACAACGAGGCCATGCTGCGCCGCACCGCTCAAAATGATGACGCACTGGCCCGACAGCCGCGCATCGAGTCGTCCATCGAGAACCGCGAGCTGCTCGGTGACGAGGGAGTGCTCAACCTGGCGGTGAACCAGCTCAAGCGGCTGTCGGGTTCGCCGTCGCAGCCGTCGGTGACCATGCAGGCGGGAAGCGATCCCGTGCTCGGTGTGCTCCGCCCCGGGCATCAGTGTCACGTTTCGATCGACGACGGCTATGTGCACGTAGATGGTGACTTCAGCGTTGAAAAGATCACCGTGTCGGTTCCCAACGGTTCGGCGGATTCGCCGGGCGCGGAGACCGTCAAGATTGACTTCGAGTCCAAGCTGGATGACACGTCAGTGAGTACAACATGATTGATCCGCAGGCTGAGTCCATCAAGCGGCTCATGTCGCTGGCGAAGTCCGGCGCGCAGCGCACGCCGTTGAATCCTCGGTTCTCATCCGACCCTGCAGCTCCGGATCTCGGTCTGCTGTGGATTCGCACGGATGAGAAGAAGGCGTACATCAAGGTCGACGAAGAGACCACGCTGCTCGTCGCGTCGGCGGAGCCCACCGGTGGCGGTGATGGCGGGTCGATCGATGATCGCTCCATCCCCGGCGAGAAGCTCATGCTCAACACCGTCACCACCGATGAGCTGGCGTCGAATTCGGTGACCGAGCTGGAGCTGGCGGCTGGCGCGGTGACGGGGTCGAAGTTCGCGGACTTCATCGATGCCATCACGTCGATGAAGCTTTACGGAGCTTCTCCCGCATCTCCCGCTCTGACGCTTGATGTCGATTTCGATCATGCGGGCGATGTTTTCCGCGTTCTCCGAGACGGCGTGCAGCGGTTCCGGGTGGACAGCACGCATGTGTCTATCGGTACGGATCTTGCGGCTTCCGCTGTGTCTATGCAGACCGCTGGCAATGACACGGTGCTGCGTCTGCGTGGTGGCGGTGGAGCGATCCTCGCGGAGAAGACCAACGGTCAGCTGCTGTTCTCCGTCGACGGCTCTGGCAACGCTACGTTCGGCGGATCGATCTCGTCCCTGGCTGGTAACTCTGGCACAGCGGGCTCTCTGGCCATCCAGGGTGCGCTCACGGTTACGAACCAGGGCAACTTCCTGGCGGGCGTTCAGGTCGCCGGAGATTCGTTCCTGCTCTCGGCGCTGGGTGTCTCGGGTATCGCCACGTTCGCGGCGGAGCCGGTGTTCCCGTCGAGCTACACAGCAAAGCTCGGCGGCGCCGCCCACATCCGCACCGACCTTCCGGCGCACCCCAACCGGGTGATCCTGGAGGGCGTCTCCGACGTCAACAAGGCGGAGCTGCAGCTCGGTACCGGTGGTCCGGTGTTGCGCGGCTCGTTGGCAGAGTCGGACCGGATGTACATTGGCACCGATCGCGTGGTGACCTCGGCGGCGTCCGGTCTCATCGGCACCCAGATCGCGTATGACACGATCACCGGCGGGAACGGTCCTGGCGTGGGCAACATCGCGGCGGAGACCGTCTACGGCTACAACATCAAGAACGCGTCGATCACCTCGACCGAGCTGAGCCCGGGTGCTGTGGTGGCTGCGGCTATCGCTGCGGGAGCGGTCGGTGAGGTCGCGCTGGCCGACGGCTCGGTCATCGACCGGGTGGTCGCATCGCTGGGTGTCGGCAAGCTGGTCTCGGGCACGCTCAATGCGGACGAGGTCTTCATGGGCCCGTCTGGACACATCTACCTCGGCCCGACCGACGTCTCTGAGATTCTCGATGAGCGCATCCAGATCGACTCGTCGGGTATCCGTTCCTACAACGCGTTCAACACGCCGTTGGCGGAGTTCACTCCTGGCGGCTTCACCCTTCGTACCGGTGACACGGGTGAGCGCCTGGAGTTCGATGCCGCGAACGGTATTGAGCTGTTCGGACTGACCGGAGAGCGCACCGGCTATTTGTCCCCGCTCGGTGAGTTCCAGCTGGACTCGCTCATCGACGGCGCTCGCATGAGCTTGAATTCCCAGGACGGCATTCAGTTCATCGCTGGCGCCACCCGCAACCTCGCGTTCAACCCGGGCTTCATCGGAAGCTCCGAGTGTGAGACGGCGGTTGCGGGTGAGGCATACGACGATCAGCGCCATGTTTTTGCGGGTGAGTACGCGGTCAAATTCCGTGGCACCAACCCGAACCCTGCGGCTCCGTCGTATGTCGATGTGCCGTTCAAGAACACGGTCGGCACGGGCACCTCTCCTGCGGCCACTCGCTACAACAAGAGCACGAACCCAGGTCTCGACACCACGCTGTCGGGGTGGGAGCAGTCGTCCCCGCTGTACCCTGTTCCGCCGGTTATCACGTCGCTGACCGAGGACTTTGAAGACACCACATATGTGACCACGATCAGCGGTCCGTGGACGCGGGTGAACACCACTCCGCAGTCCGGGTCGTGGTGTTTCAAGGCGTCGACCATCGGTAACAGCGCGTCCTCGGTGGCGACGTTCGTGGTGCCCGCCAACGCCACGCAGGTGCAGTTCTGGTATCGCGTCTCGTCCGAGGTCAACGACTTCTTCCGTTTTGCCGTCAATGGTGTACAGCAGATGCAGGCGTCCGGTACATCGGCGGTGTGGACCCAGTCCGCTGCGTACGCCGTGGTCCCGGGTCAGAACATTACATTTACTTACATCAAGAACGCTGCGACTACTGGTGGATCTGACACTGTCTGGATTGACAATGTCACGTTTACTATTAGCACTCCGCAGTCCCCCGTGGCGTACCAGAACTTCACTCGTGAGTCCGTTCTCGGCTTTGTGAAGTCTCACGCCGCGCAGCTGCAGGCGACCAGCACCGGCCCGGCTGCGATGCGTGCGACGTCGCTCGCGGTGTCAGGGCTGTCGCAGTGGGCGTTCTCGTGTTCGGTCCGCGCGTCGGTGGCGCAGTACGTTCAGGCGCGCATCGTGTGGTTCGACGTCACCAGCGAGGTGATTCAGACAGATTCGTCGTCGCTGTTCTCGCTGTTCGCCAACCGTGTCATGCAGATCGGACTGGTGAAGGTCGCACCCTCGAATGCGGTGACGGCCAAGCTGGAGATTTATGCTCCGACGCTCAACAATACTGACACGTTGCAGGTTTCGGATGTGCTGTATGAGCAGACATCCGCGATCCGCGCATTCTTCGACGGCGACTCCGAGGGCTACCAGTGGGATGGCTCTCCTGGCATCTCGACGTCGTCGCTGATCCCGGTTCCGATCCCGGACACCCTCGACAACCTGCTGTCGATCTACGTGTGGTCGGATGTCGCGTGCTGGGTGCAGATCGAGGGCCGGGACTCCACGCTCAATCTCGGACGCGGCACATCGTCGGCTACGCCTGTGGTGCCGAATCAGTGGACCCGCGTGCAGGTGCAGTGCACCGGCGTGATGGACAAGGTCCGCTTGCATAACCCGTCCAAAGATCAGGCTCGGCAGAATCGCATCACGGTGTCACCTATCTGGTGGTCCGGTGTGCAGGTGGAGGCGGATCGTGAGATCGCCACGCCGTTCTGTGCGGGCGGTGAGCCGGGCTGCTCTTGGGAGGGCCTGGAGGCCAAATCGGCGTCTGTGCGTGCGCAGGACACCATCGTCACGCGCATCTCGCCCACGTTAGGTACGGCGGTGTCGGGTGCCATCGTGGGCGGTTCGCTGACGTCAGCATCGTTCTTTGCAGGCCGCATCTTCGGTACGTATATCCAAGGTGGCCGGATCGTCGGTAACATCATTGAGGGTAATCAAATCAATGGTGATCAGATTCTGGCGAACACCATTAATGGTAATGCAATTACTGCGCGATCTATTCTTGCGGATAAGATTGCGACAGCGACTCTGACTGCTACTGAAATCGCCGCTGCTACTATTACTGGTACAAATATTGCCGCTGATACAATTACTACTACAAACCTTACGGCTCGTCTGATCACGGCGGACAAGCTTCAGGCTGACCTGGTGTTGTCGTCTCGAATCATCGCGGGTGCTGCTGCCACCGGCGCTCGGGTGGAAATGACGGCGGGTACTGGCTTGCAGGCGTTTACTGCGGCTGGTGTTCGTACATTCTTTTTGAACTCCACTAACGGTAGCGCGTTCTTTATGGGAGAGCTGACAACAGCTTCTACAGGAACTCGTATTGTTATTAACCCTGGCAGCTCTGCTCCTGACGCTATTCGTTTTTACCAGGACAATACAAACTACTGCACTATTTCTGCTGAGCCTGCTGGTATTGGTAGCGGGGCGTCTTGCATCATTCGTTCGCAGACCATTAGTGGTCGACTGGGAGCTGTGGGTTGCTACCCGGGTGAGGCGTTTATTGCTAATCAGTTGAACGGTGTTACGCGTACTGCGTGTTCTGCGTTCGGTGATGACATGAACATTTGGGGTGGTGAGGTTAACCTCGAAGGCCAGCAGGTGTCGGGTAACGGCACTATCGGTTTTTCTCGACGCACCTCTGGCGGTGCTGTTGTCAGCCAGGGAACATTGATTGTTCGTCCTTCCACTTCAGGCCCGTTCTTACATGGTATTTCGGGTAACGTTGGTATTCTTCTTTCTACCAACACTGAGATGTTTTTGTACGGAAACGAAAACTACTCGGTTTTGCGCGGTGGATATGCTGCATATTGGAATGCGCCTTCGGGTCGTGGTTCCAAGAAGAACGAGAAGAAGATTTCTTTTGAAAATGTTGCCAGCGCCCGCGAGGGTCTTATGGCGGTTGAGTCTAAGCAGTGGAATTACAAGAACGAGCGTGTTCCCGGTGAAGCTGTTCCCGCAAAACGTAAAGTTCGTCAGCGTATTGCCAAGCGGGATCAAAAGGGAATGCCTGTCTTGGATGTGGAGACCAAGGCTCCTGTATATGAAATTGTAGAATCTGACGCTTTAGATGAGCCAATTCACAAGCCGCACTTTTTCCCGATTGCCGAGGATGTGCAGGCTGTTCTTCCTGAGTTGGTGAGGGATGCTCCTGCTATTGAGGGTGGTCTCGGCATCGACATCCGGGACTTTGTGGGATTTTTGTGGCAGGTGTGTCGAGAGCAGGAACAGGAGCTTCGAAAGCTCCGCAGGGATGTCAATGATTTGAAGCCTGCTGCGTAGCCTTGCCGAACATTGCCGTGTTGTTCTGATTCCCTGGAGGAGCTTTCGTGGCCGAGAATGAAGCGCCCAGTATTGCTGATGTTGCTCTTGCTGACCTGGCGCACCAGCTGGCTGAGTCTGCTAAAAACCTGTCTATCGTTCGAGCGCAATACCAGCAGCTCGTGGCTTACCTGGAGTCCAAGGCTGACGTGCTTGGTCTGAGCACTGATGAGGCGGAGTCTGCAGTCGCACCTGAGTTGGCCGCCGAGGTTGCTGAGGCCAAGCCGGAGACCAACGGCAAGGTTCCGGCGAAGACTGGGTAGTGGGCAACCTTTCCTACCAGACTGTAGGTCCGGTCCTGTATCTGTCTCGTGAGACAGATCTTGTGACGGACAATGATGTAGCTCGGATGGCCCGCGCCTGTCATACGCAGGTGCAGGCTCATCTGGCGCCCGCATACCGTCTGCTGCCCAGTCCAGTCATGGTGCTTAACCCGGGTCAGAAGCCGGGCAAGGGAGACTGGGTTCTCCGTCTGGTATCGGTGAGTGACGAGTCTAATGCTCTGGGATATCACACGGAGCTTGAAGGCGACGTAATTACTGGTATTGTAGGTGTCGGCACGGTGCTCGATGCCGGGTCAAAGATTCTGACAGGGAAGCTGTCGGTGTCGACGATCGTCTCGCATGAGGTGTGCGAGATGCTGGTGAATCCGTCCTGCTCGGGCTGGTCGGATTCAGGCAAGGGGTGGCTGGTCGCTACTGAGGTCTGTGACCCCGTGCAGAGCGACTTTTACACAATTGATGGTGTGTCGGTCTCGAACTTCGTCCTGCCAGACTTTTTCTCCCCGGTTGTTTCGCGAGGCGACAAGTTCGACTACATGGGAAAGTTGCGGAAGCCTTTCCAGATCGCCAAGGGCGGTTACGTCCTCAACTATGAGGGCGGAAAGATCAACACGTACTTTGGAGCTACTCCCCCTCCAGAGTGGTTGATGAAGATGAAAGACCGTGAAGCGGCGCGCACCCGCCGCTTGAAGGACCACAGGCCGAACTGAGCGCTGGACGTCGGGCCATGACTAGAGGTAGTCACGCATGGCTGGACGTCACCGCAAACCGCCCGCGCACTCCAACAAGAAGCTTTTGACCACCGCTGCTGCCATCGCTGCAGCTGGCGGCTTGGTCGTGTCCGATTCCGGCGCATTTCGAGCTGTCACTTCTCCCGCTGACACTTCGACCACGGTGCCGATCGGGCTTGCTGCCGTGCCGTCGCAATCGTTGGCGGACACCACATCTTTGACTCCTGTGGTCATTCCAGCGGAGCCCGCTGAGATCCCTCAGAAGTTCGTCACGCCGACGGCTTCTGCTACGTCGTCTGCTCCCCCGCGAACCTCCACAGCGCCGCCTACAGCCGCTGATCCGGGTCTGGTGGGTGGGCTGGTCGAGCAGGTTGCAGGCGTGGCGGGGATTGTTGCCATCGCGAAGACCTACATCGGTGTGCCGTACCGCTGGGGCGGCAAGGCGCGTTCCGGTGTTGATTGCTCTGGTCTGGTGTATCTCGTGCTCAAGCAGGCGGGGTTGACAAACACATACCGAACATCTTTGACCCTCCGTAGTTGGACAACACCGATCTCGCGCTCGGCGGCTCGTGCCGGAGACCTGGTGTACGGGCCTGGGCACGTCGGCATTTATCTGGGGGGCGGCGTGATGATCGATGCCCCCCAGCCGGGTACAACGGTGGGGATTCACAAGGTGTATTCAACAATGACAGAGTACGGTCGGATCCCGACGTGACCTGGCCGCTTCCCGCTGTAGATGTCACGCGCCGGTTTCCCGCGTTTCGCAGGAACTCTCGGCATCCGGAGACACCGCAGATCTCTCGCTACCACGGTCTGTTCGTCGGCGGAGTGCTGTCGCTGGTCGACGTGCATGATGCGGACACGTTCCGCGTGGTGCTCATTGCCGATGACGAGCAGGGTGTGGGTTTCTGGCCGTGGTTGCGGTTGTCCGGTTGTGATGCTCCGGGTCTGTCGACGCCCAAGGGCGCGGTGGCTCAACAGTGGACGGTGGACTGCCTGCATAGATGCGGAGATTTCGTTGTCGACATTGGAGGCTGGAATTTCGATAAGCGTCTGTCAAAGGTGTGGATTGACGGCGAAGACATGTCTCAGCTCATGATCTCTGCTGGTCACGCGGTTCCTTGGCCGGAACGGAGGTTGAGGTAGGAGTTCGCGTGCCGAGGGGTTAATCTGTCCCGCAGCGGTGTGGTGCAGGGATGCCACCGAGCACGTCGCCTTAACCGCCTTCATCAGGTCACCTATCTTGGTAGATCTGTCGGCAGACATCACTGGGGAGATGTCCATGAAGGCTGACTGGCGCACGTCTTTGATTGCTGAGGCAATTCAGGCGTTCTCTAGGGATTTGAATTATGCGGTCGCGGTGGTGACACCCCGCAAACCTGCAGCTCAACCGCCTCTCGTGACGTGGGGGTCGCCCCCTCGGTTCGTCCGGGATCTGCCTTCGGCGGGTAGGACTGATCAAGCGATTCAGTAACCACTCGCAAGTGAAGGACGCGTTTCGTGCCCTCAGTTCTGGATAGGGTCAATCCGGCTGCGCTGGCGGAGGCAGCCGAAATTGTCCGCAATTCCTACGACATTCCTGGCATGCCAGAGATGTCGTTGTTCAACTCATCTCCGTGCTCAGAGCACGCCCCCGAAAACCCAGATCCGAACCCGTATTGCCGGGCGTGCGGCATCAAGCTGCGTCGTCACCAGCGGGTTGCGGTCATGTGGCTTTGGCTGGTCAAGCGTGGTCTGATCGCTGATCCTGTCGGGTCCGGCAAGACTCACGTGATCACGGGTTTGTTCGCGCTGTTGTTCGAGACCGGCGAGCTGAGTCGACCTCGGGGCGGTGGCCGCGCTCTGGTGGTGTGCGAGCCAACGGCTATGAGGCAGTGGCAGCGCGAGATTCGCCGCGCGGTCCCGGGTCTGATCACGGAGTTGGCCGAGGGCTCGCAGCGTAAGCGCGCGGACCGCTATGCCGAGCCGTGGGATGTTCTGATCATCGGTCACCAGATGGCGCGTCAGGACTACTACCAGCTGCAGGAGCTGGGGATCTCCACGTTGGTGATGGATGACGTGGATCCGTTGCGGCACTCCGAGACGAAGACGGCGCACGCGCTCAAGAAGCTGGGCATCGAGAACAATTCGTGCGACCGCATCATCCTGCTCAACGCCACGCCTTTGCATAAGAAGCTGCTGGAGCTGTATGACTCGCTGAGCCAGATCGGTGGTTCAGCGCTGCACCGGCTCGGTCCGCGTACCGAGTTCGAGCGCCGACACATTCGCAAGGAGCCGGTGGACTACTGGGTCAACGGTCCGCGCGGACGTCCGGTCAAGCGCACGAAGATGGAGACCACCGGTATTCGTCGGCTTCCGGAGTTTCGGGAGAAGATCGCGCCGATGGTGCTGCGCCGTTCGCTGGCGCAAATCGATGATGTCGAGCTTCCCGAGATCGTGCCCTCGAACATTTTTCTGGAGTTGCACCCGTTGCAGCGCGAGAAGTATCGCGAGTTGCAGCAGGGTGTTCTCGAAATGGTGCGCAACGGTGAGAACCAGCGGATCAATGCGTTGAACAAGCTGCTCTACGGGAAGCAGATTTGCGAAGGACTGTCGGTAATCGGGGATCCCGACGGTCCGGGTAAGTCCGTGAAGTTCGATTGGCTGCTCGACCGTCTGACCGGGGACTGGGCTGGTGAATCTGAAGACGACGCGGGCGAGAAGGTTGTCGTTTTCATCCAGTACAAGAACGGTCTTCGTTCGCTCGCACATCGGATGGAATCCGAAGGGCTTGGGTACGAGGTCATCTGGGGCGAGGAACGCCGTGGCGCTGTTCGTGACGCCGCCCTGGAGCGGTTTCGTGAGGATCCGTCCTGTCGAGTGTTGTTGGGGACCTCGGCCATCGAGAAGTCGCTGAACTTGCAGGTGGCTCGGCATCTGGTGAACGTGGATCAGCTGCCGAACCCAGCACGTATGCAGCAGCTTGCTGGTCGGGTTCGTCGTCAGGGCTCTCGTTTCCAGGCTGTGTACGTACACAATCTACTTACGACAGATACCCACGAGGAGCGGGCGTTGGCGATGTTGGAGACCGAGGCCGCATTGGCGTCGGCCGTGTGGGAAGAGGAGTCCGATCTGTTCCGCACGCTGTCTCCGGCAGAAATCTCCGCGCTGATCGCACCGCAGGCGCTCAACCGCCGCGTGGCGTGACGTATCTGGCGCTTTACATCAAGACGCTTTGAGCGCATTACCTGCAGGAAAGGCTTGCTCGTGTCTGTGCAGACCACTGATGAAGTTTCGACTCGGCCGACGGGAATCGTCGTAACCCGGGTCTACACAAAGCCAGGCGTGGATCCGTTCTCTGAGGTGGCGTGGGAGAGCACCGACATCGTTTTGAAGGACTACCGCACTGGCGAGATCAACTTCGAGCAGCTGGGCACCGAGTTCCCCGCTGAGTGGTCGATGAATGCGCGCCAGATCGTTGCTTCGAAGTATTTTCGAGGCAAGATGGGCACCCCCGATCGGGAGTGGTCGCTCAAGCAGGTTATTGGTCGTGTTGCGAATAAGTACGCTGATGAAGGTATTCGCAACAACTACTTTGCAGACACCGAGTCGGCGGATGCGTTCCGCGCTGAGCTGACCTACATGCTGCTGCACCAGATCTTTGCTTACAACTCGCCGGTGTGGTTCAACGTCGGCACCAAGGCTCCGCAGCAGGTCAGCGCGTGTTTCCTTCTGGCCGTCGAGGACGACATGGAGGCGATTCTCGATTGGTATAAAGAAGAGGGGATGATCTTCAAGGGCGGCTCCGGCGCGGGTGTGAACCTGTCTCGTCTTCGGGGCTCCAAGGAGTTGCTCTCATCGGGTGGTCAGGCGTCCGGTCCGGTGTCGTTCATGCGGGGCGCGGATTCGTCCGCTGGGACGATCCAGTCGGGCGGAGCGAATCGTCGGGCGGCGAAGCTCGTTTGCCTGGATGTGGACCATCCCGATGTCATGAAGTTCATCGAGATCAAGGCTCGCGAAGAGGACAAGATCCGCGCCCTCTCCGCCGCCGGGTTCGACATGGGCATGGCGTCTGAGAACTACAACTCGGTTCAGTATCAGAATGCGAACAACTCGATTCGTGTCTCCGATGAGTTCATGGCGGCGGTGCGTGATGACAAGATGTTTTCGTTGCACAACCGCACCGACGGCTCGGTAGCGGAGACGCTGCCCGCGCGCAGGATCTTCGAGGCGCTGTCCAAGGCTGCGTGGGAATGTGCGGACCCGGGCATTCAGTACGGTGACACGATTAACAAGTGGCACACCTGTCCGGAGTCGGGCCGGATCACGACTTCGAATCCGTGCTCGGAGTACATGCATCTGGATAACTCCAGCTGTAATCTGGCATCGCTGAACCTGCTCAAGTTCCTGACCCCGGACCTGCGCTTCGATTACCTGAAGTTCTCGCAGGCCGTTGAAATCGTCATCTCGTCGATGGACATCTCGGTGTCGTTTGCGGACTTCCCGACCGAGAAGATCGGGAAGGTCACCCGCGAGTACCGGCAGCTGGGCATCGGCTACAGCAACCTGGGTGCGCTGCTCATGGCCATGGGCTTGGCGTACGACTCTGAGGGTGGCCGGGCAATCGCGGCGTCGATCACCTCGCTGATGAGCGCGACGAGCTACCGGCAGTCGGCGGTCATCGCTCGGGCCAAGGGCGCGTACCAGGGGCACGCGCGCAACGCCAAGGCGCACCTCAAGGTCGTGGGGATGCACGCTGCGGCCAACGAGCACCTGCGGCTGGCTCCGGGTACTGACGTCGGTATCCGGGATTTCGCGACGCAGGAGTGGGCGGACGCGCTGGACATCGGCGCGGTCACCGGTTTCCGTAACGCGCAGATTTCGTTGCTCGCTCCGACGGGCACGATCAGCTTTATGATGGACTGTGACACCACTGGTGTGGAGCCGGACTTCAGCCTGGTCAAGCACAAGAAGATGCACGGTGGCGGTTCTATGGTGATCGTCAACCAGACGGTCCCGTCGGCGCTGCGGAACCTGGGCTACTCATCTGCGCAGATCGAGGGTATTGTCGCGTTCGTCAAGGACAACAACTCTGTTGTCGGCGCTCCCGGTCTGGACGAGAAGCATTACGAAGTGTTCGATTGCGCTACGGGTGAGCGGTTCATTTCTCCGATGGGGCACGTCAACATGATGGCTGCGGTGCAGCCGTTCCTGTCTGGCGCGATCTCCAAGACGGTGAACCTCCCCGCTGACGCTTCAGTCGAGGACATCGCCAACGTCTACATGTCCGGGTGGTCGCTGGGCCTGAAGGCTCTTGCGGTCTATCGCGATGGCTGCAAGGCCACGCAGCCGCTGGCGACCAGCGCGGACAAGAAGGCGGAAGACGCTCCGGTGGTCGTGCCTCAGCGCCGCCGTCTTCCTGCACGTCGTAATGGTCTCACGACATCGTTTGAGGTCGGAGGCGCGAGCGGGTATCTGACGTCGTCGGATACCGAAGATGGTCAGCTTGGCGAGATCTTCCTGAAGCTTGGTAAGCAGGGATCGACGCTGGCTGGCGTGATGGATGCATTCTCCATCGCCGTTTCTATCGGATTGCAGTACGGAATTCCGCTGGAATCGTTCGTAGATAAGTTCACAGGCATGCAGTTCGAGCCGCGTGGAATGACGTCGGACCCCGATATCCGACTTTCCAGTTCTGTGCTCGACTATGTCTTCAAGCGCCTTGCAGTTGACTACCTTTCTCGCGATCAGAGGGAAGCGCTGGGTGTGCTTTCCATGTCTGAGCGTGCAGCTGCTCTGGAGCCGGTGGCCGAGTCCGTGGAGACCGAGCCAGTCGCTCACACCCCTGCAGAGCAGCGTCTCCCTCGCACAGCCGGGTTCTCTTTGGAGGCTCCGATCTGTGGTCGATGTGGGATCGCGATGCGCAAGGCTGGCGTTTGTTGGACCTGTGACAGCTGCGGCGACACCAGCGGGTGTAGCTGACACAGGGGAGTAATGGGCATGGCCGATGACGTGGTCCGTTTGACGGACAGGCAACGTAAGCTTGTTGAGGATCGCGTGGGCCTTGCCCGCGCCTGCGGCCATCGAGCGTGGCAGCGGTTAGTCGGATACGAACGTGATGAGATCATCGCGTACGCCATCTCCGGTCTGATCGCTGCCGCGCTGCGGTGGGAGAAGTATTGCGAGGAGAACGGCTACGAGGCGTACGAGGGCGAAGCGGGGTCGTGGTTCGACACCTACGCCTCGCGCCGCATCAACGGTGCGGTCATTGATGCCCTCCGCTCCCAGGATCCGGCTACGCGCCGTGAGCGGGCTCTGATCAAGCAGATCCTCGCAGCGGGGGTGGATCTGTCCTCGCCGTGGGAGGCCGAGTCCGCCGAGTCCATCGCTGCCCGGGTGGGCATCACGCCCGTCGATGTGAAGCGAGCGGTGGGCGCGCTGCAGCGCATGCCTGTGTCTCTGGAAGAGACCACAGAGGACACTTGGCCTGCGGATCCGGTCGATGTCGCAGACGATGCGCTGACTAATACCGTGTGCGACAAGGTCGTGGCGGTGATCCAGGGGTTGCCGGAAACACACCAGCTCGTGCTGGCTATGGCGTACTACTTGGAGATGGACGACGCGGCTATCGCCCGGAAGCTTCCGGAGATCAGTTGTGATCCGTTGATGAGTCCATATGCGACGGAGTGGGTTCGGACTTTTAGAGAACAGGGTGCGTCGATGATCACGGCTGTTCTGAAGGCTGAACTTTCCTCGGAATGGGCGCGTCGCGGCGAAGCGAACCCCCTGGCCGGGTAGAACGGCTCCGCCATCTAGCTCCGGGATCCAACATAAGTCTGCTACACAGTAGTTAGTAGATCTGTACTTGCCCGGTGATCGGTGAAAAGGTTGGCGTGAGGGGGTTGCTGTGAGTGATGGTGGGTCGGATCAGTCTTTCCATCCTGGAGGTGTGGTTCCTCCGGCGGGTGAGGTGTGGGTGACGCTGGCTCCGGGCGAGGAGATCTGGACCCCGGAGCGGATGCGCGAGGTGTTCCTGGCGGGCCGGGCTTCCCGGGTGACACGCTGTGAGGACGGCACCTACTACGTGGAGGGAGACACCGATGACAGCGCCTGAGCCGGATAGTGTGATCCGGGCTGATTCTGTGGTTCGTTCGGAGATCAGCGCGAACGCGTTGATGGAGGGCGAGATCACCATGGACAAGTTGTTGTCGGAGCCCATCAACTTCTCGTATCGGCGTTTGTCGTATCTGGATCTGCTCCGGGAGTTGGCATCGATTACCCGGGATGGCTGTGATCCGGAGTGTTCGTTGAATCTGCATTTGCGCGAGTCCGCCGGGTTCGTCAATGTGTTGCTTGCTCGTCCGGATTTGCTGGCGGCGTTGCGGGATGTGTCTTCTCGGATCGGTGGTGAGTTCGCCCCTCCGGGTTAGGCGTGTCCTACCCCCTGTCGCTGGGTGTCTCTGATCCGCTCGCGGCCTGCAGGCCCGGTTTCCGCTTTGGGAGCCGGGCCTGTTGCCGTCCCCGGGTATGACAGGTGTGTGAGCGAAGAGTCTGCTGCAGACCTGTCATACGATGGTCTTGTCATCCGGATCGATGATCGCCTTTCAAATCCGTCTGCTCCGTTCTCGCACGGTTTCCTCGGTGAGCGCACGGAGGTGTCTGTAACCGTGTCTGGGGCTGCGTGGGTGGCTCAGGCTGGTGAGGGTCGTGCGATCCTGGCTCGGTCGGTTTCGGTGCTCTACGGCCGTGCTGCGCCGGGTGATCCGGCTGTGGTGGAACGGGTGTGCCTGTCCGGGTTGGTGTCGGATCCTGCTCCGGAAAGGTTGGTGTCCTGGGACGGTGATGCGGAGTTCGTGGTCACGGAGGAAGACATTCTCGATGAGCGGTTTCCTCGGTGGTTGGCTGCGGTGGTTCGCCGCTATCGGCCGCTGTGATCCGGGTTTGTCATGGCGGCGTTGCGCAAGTGGCGAATCTGTTGGCCGGGCCCGGATGCGGTGTGCTTGGAGGGCGGGACGTGATGGTCGAGCCTGCGGAGGGTCTGTTCTCCAAGGAGCATTTCAAGTGAGTGATGCGAGTTTTCGCTGCTCCGGGTGTTATGAAAGTTTTTCCGGCTGGTGGTGCGATAACTGTGATACGTGGCCGTGTGAGTGTGCTCCGGACAGCGAGGATAATTAGACATGTTTGGTTGCGTGTGCGATCACCGTATGGATGGTCAGCTCGTGGAGTCGGTGGATTGTCCCGACCATGGGGATTCGCTGGTGGCGATCCGGGAGCGGGTGGCTGCGGCGATCCCGGGTCCGTGGATTCCTGACTACGACTTTTGCGACTGCGGGGACGGGTATGGCTGCGCGCACGCTCCGTGGATGCACGCGATGCGGACTCCGGTGGTGCTGACCGAGCCCGGTCCGGGTTGTGAGGCGCGCGACTATCACCGGCAGGCTTCGGAGTTCGGGGAGTTACCGGCGGAGACGGGCCGGTTCATCGCCCATTCCCGGGTGGACGTGGAGACGCTGCTCGCCGAGATCGATCGGTTGAAGTCTTCGTTGAGTGCGGTGATGGCGGCGTTGCGTAGGAGTCCGCGTGCTCCTGAGTCGCACGACAATTTCCGCGACGGGTATCTGTGTGCGCTGCGCGCTTTCGAGGCTGAGGTTTCGCGGGTGTGCGGCGAGCTGAGCCCCATCCCGTTTTTGGGTGCAGAGGGGTATCGCTGTTCGCTGGTGCTCGATCATGCTTCGGCGCATGAGGCCCGGGTCGATGGTCGTCTTGTGGATTCGTGGCCGCGTGCGTGAGATCGATCGGTTGAGAATCAAGCATCGTGAGTTCGTGGATGCTGTGCTCGCTCGGTATGACAGCAGTATGAACAAGGATCTGATCCGGGCGTTCGAGACCGCCGAGCGGCTGCTGGGGTGGCGGACTCCGCTGGGCCATCTTGCCGATGTACTGATCGGCTGCGCGTCCGATGACAAGCTCTCGGTGGAGGCGGACAATGAGCTGCGCCGGGTGTGGCAGCCGCTGGAGCGCAAGCACGGCAAGCGCCGGGAGCGGCTGGAAGCGGATGTTCTGCGAGCCGCTGACGACATGGCTGCGGTGGCGACGTCGATGGGCTCGAATAGCTCTGACCCTGCTGCGCTGATGAAGCTGGGGCGCGAGTTGCGGTCGAGCGTCGATGCGCTGGCGGCACGCTGTCGGGGCTGGGCGGAACTGCTGGATCCGGATCTGGATCGGTCGGCGGTGGACTTCGATCGTGATGTGTTGGAGTTGATCCGGGCGGAGTTGCTGGAGGAGGCTGATGTCATCGACATGCTGCTGTGGCCGGATTCGGAGTATGCGCGGACTCGTCGTGCTCGGGAGGGCCGCAAGGTCGATCCGTTGGCCGGGATGGTGATCGTCGAGGGTGTTCCGGGTGAGGTGTCGGGGTTGGCCCCGGAGTTTTTCGGTGAGGGTGCGCGGCCGTGCGACTGTTCGCGGTGTGTGGAGTCGGTGCGGTTGTCGAGCGCGTTCGGTGTGCATCGCTTCGAGCTGCCGGGGGAAGAGGGTTCTGACGTCTGGCGGTGGGTGTGTGGTTGCGGCTCGGTGGGTCGTTGGCAGAGTCAGTCGGGTGCGGTGGCCTATCACGCGTGGCGCCGTCATGCCGGGTTGGGGAAGTGATGTACGGAATGCAGATTGGGCTGCCTGCTGATCGGGTGCAGGCAATCGAGTTGGTGATCACGGCGTTTGCGGCGTGCGCTCCGGAGCGGGTGAACACGTCTGTGAAAGACACAATGGTGTCGGCCGTCATCGCTCTCTATCACCTGGGTTGCACCGATGACGAGATTCGGGAGGCGGTGGCGGCGTCTTCCCCGATCGGGGTGTCTGCGATGAATCCGGTGCTCGCGGAGGCGGCGCGTCTGTGGCCGGGTGTGTCCTGATGGCGGACGGTTCGCCTCGGTATCTGCCTCCGGGTCTGGAGTGGCATTTGCTGATCGCGCGAGTGCGGCAGCTCCGATCCGGATTGTCAGGGTAGAAGGCTGACATGAATCTGATGTGCGCGTATTGCCTGTACCTTCCCGGCCGTTCTCAGGGCGAGGAGGCGTTGGCGCTTACCGTGGTGGAGGGCGTGGCGGTGTGTATGCGCCACCGGCATTTCGCGGCGTCCGGGTTGGGCTGGATGCGGTCGCTGCGGTGGGCGCAGCTCTGGGAGCAGATCATGGCGCACGGAGATAACACGCTGCTCAAAGATTTGGAGCGCGAGTATGACCGGTTTGAGAAGCTGGCGCTGGAGTTGGCTCGGCAGAACCGGGTGACTAATCTGCTGGGGACGGATGAATAGTGCTTCATATTCCGACGGATAGCCGTTTGGATTTCTGTGTGTGCGGGGTGTCCTGGCCGTGTAAGGCGGCGGACACCCCGTTGTCCGTTCCGGACTACATCAAGTATCTGGAGGCGGTCGGGCTCGGTGAGGCGATCCTATGCCCCTGGTGTTTTGACTGGGAAGACATCGAGGACGGCAATTTCACTACGGATGCGGATGGCACGCTGCGGTTCTGGTGTTGTTGGGGCTGCGAAACCATCCCGGGTCGCAACGGTCAGGGGTAGAACACCGACATGGGTAGCTCTGTATCGACACACATCTTCTGGGGATCCGATCTCGGCGGCATCGACGGGATGGCTCCGGACTGGGAGGATCGTTCCCCGGAGTGGTTGCTCTCTGGTGACACCAATCTGCTGGAGTACGACGAGCGGTTGGCGCAGGTTGCCGGGATCGAGAATCCTTCCTACGAGCAGCTGCGCGATCTGGTGCGGGGCGCCGGTTGCGGTATCGACTGGTACGGAAATCTCAACGGTGAGACCAAGCATTTTGTGTACATCGCGGAGTCTCTGACCACCGGTGAGTACTCTCCTGAGCCGCTGAGCCCTCGGGATTTCTTCCCGGTGGGCACCGAGCATGAGTGGTGGCATCGGTTGCACGCGTTCATGGAGCGTCTGGAGCTTCCGCTGCTCGCCGAGGCCCCGGGATGGCATATGGCGGCGGCGTTCGGATGACAGAGTCGCTGTGGTGGTTGGCCGGGTTTTTCGTGGTGGGCACGGCGCTGTGGTTTGCCACGCTGTGGGTGCGGACTCGGTACGGGCGCAAGCGTCGTCGGCGCATGCTGGATCTTTTTGACTTCTGGGAGTGATTGACGTGGACGACGTCGAGGAGCGCATTGCCCGGGTGTTCGCCCGCGCAGCGGATATCGGGGAGCGCACGGATCCGCTGAAACTTACGGCCGACAACGTGCGGATGCGAGTGCGGCTGTCGCTGATCGAGGAGATCGTCTCTGACATCGAGGATCTGGCGGCTCAGCTGAGCTGTATTCCGTCGCTGGAGTCTGCGTTCAAGTCGGAGGCGTACCGGTCGGCGGTGAGGTTGTTGCGCCAGGCGTTGGAAGCTGATTTGTCCAATACCGGTGTGTCACCGTGACTCCGTGGTTCCTGATTGACGGTTCCGGCAAGCTGGCCGGGGACATCGTGCTGTCTGTCTGGATTTACGTGTGGGCGTTGTGGTGGGTTGTCGGCGTGGTGCTGGCGGCGCGCAATCAGGCTAGGCATGAGCTGATTGGCCGCAAACGCGACGAGTTCGGCGATTACAAGGATGACGTAACTATCACGTGGGTGGCGGCGATTGTGGGGGCTCCGTTCTGGCCGCTGCTTGCCGCTATCGGGCTGTTGTGCGGGGCGTACTCGTCGCTGATGTGGTTCTCGCGTCGGTCGGCGCGCAAAGCGTTCGCGGCGTCTCCGGCTGGCCGGGCTAGGGCTCTGCGCGAGTCTGCGGATGCGCTGGAGGCGGCGGCCAGGAACATGCCTGAAGATCTTGCGGATGACACCATGTTTCACGCGAAGCGTATGCGCGCGGAGGCCAAGACAGTCGAGAAGTCAGGGTAGGACAGCTGCATGGCGAACATCGAGAGGACATCCTGATGGAACGTGTGATTGCTGTGCCTGAGCCGGTGCGGGTGACCAACGATCTGTCCGCGCTGATGTATCGGGTGGTCGAGGAGATGCGCCGTCTGCACGTGGTGAAGGGAGCGGTGTGTCCCACCTGTCCCGGCACCGAGGTGGAGAAGCAGGAGGAGTGCATCCACCGCGATCGTCAGTGTCGTGAATGCGGTTCTCGCTGGCCGTGCACGTCGGTGCGGCTGCTGCGCGTGATTCCGGGTGTGTCGTGACCGAGTCTGAGCCTGTTCTGGAAATCACTCAGGACTACGAGATGGATTTTGACGGGGAGCTGGGCTCTCCGATGCCGGTGTTCTGGTCCTACGGGTGGCACGATGACACGCGAAAGTTCATTGAGGAGGTGGTGCAGTTCTGCCTCGACGAAGATGAGGACATTCCGCGCATCACCGCCGATGATGTACTGCAGCGGGTGTGGCAGCTCAACCGTGCGACCGGTCAGGGCGTGATGTTCATCCGGGAATCCGAGCCTGTCCTGGACATGGATTACGCCCGGAACTGGAAGAAGGTCACGGTCCTGGACCTGTACGCCCTTCATCGAGGCGCGCGGATGTGCATGATCCACAACTGCAAGGAGCCGTGGTCGGTCGGGCTGCCTGTCCGGGCTCTGATGTCTGCTCGCGCCGAGGACGACCCCAACGTGACGGCGGAGCTGTACCTGTGTCGCGGGCATCGAAATGTCGTGCCCGAGCCGTCGTATCGCATTTTCATGGTGCCGGTGGGCGCGACCGTGGTGATGCCTACGCCTGAGGACAAGGAGCCTGCGGTGAAGCCCATCGATCTGCCGGGTTCTGAGGGGTCCAACACCGGTCACGGCCACGTGTATCCCCGTCCGGATGGGGCGCGGGCTCGCTGTGGAGGTCCGTCGATCTGCAAGGACTGCGCCCGGGATCTGGCCCGCAAGGAGTCGGAGAAGTGAAGTCCGAGCACATTCCGGATAACCCTGCGTTGGGTCCGCAGCTGGATAACATCCAGTGGGTTTATCACTCGTCGTATTACGACGGTCCCATTTCGGGCATGGTGCGCCTTGAAGACGGGACAGTTCTTTGGGCGCAAATGATCGAGCAGTGCGATTGCTACGATGAAAAGACTGATGAAGCAGATCAGTGCGGTTTTTATCGCCGGTATCAGCTGTATCGACTGTCTCCGGAACAGACTGCTGTAGAGGCGGAGCGTCACGCGGATTTTCAAAAGTATGTCGGTGTACACACTGATTATACAGATGGAAAGCGTACGCACATTGGAAATACTCAGCCGCAGATCGAGTGGTACAGGTTTTACGAAAAGTGGAGTCCTCGCGATTCTGAAGTATTGGTCGGAGCGGAACCGGTGGGGTGGTGGGAGCGGTGAGTTTGTTTGATCGCGGTTTCGTAGAGACTGCTTCATGTCCGAAGAGGAGTCTCCGCTGATCGCTGTGCACGAGACCATGGACGTCTACGTGCGCAAGCTGAACGTGTTTCCCGCCGGTCTGCGCACCGAAGAAGTTGCCCCGGGCTGAAGATGATGACCCGACCGGGTATGACATCTGGTATGAGCGCTACGGCGCTGACCTGCGGTGCGTGGAGGAAGCGTGGATTCCGAAGGCGTAGACCTGGCTCTGGTGGACTGGCGAGGCACGGCGGAGAACCTGCAGGCCGAGGTGCTTCGTCTCAAGCGTGAAATCGTGGCGCTGGAGCAGGCGCTCTACGACGAGGCGCACGCGCGCTCGTGGTTGCTCATGCGATGCCGGGCGGTGGTGCGCCTTTGGGTCGATGGTGATGGGCCCATCCCGGAGAAGCGAGCGGCGCTGCGTGAGCTGGTGGAGGCGCAGGGCTATAGCGGAGCCGCGCTTGCGGGCGAGCTGGATGATCTCGCTGAGTCGGTATGACTAGCTTATGACCGAGAAGCCTGTTTACGACAACGCTGACGAGCCGGTGTGGCGCATCGCTACGGTGGTGTTTTCCAACGTCCCAGCGGTGGACTACGGCGACGCAGCGCATCTGGCGGAGCGTGCCGTCCGTTCTGCGATCTCTCCCAGCCTGGCGTTTCGTGCCGAGCGTACGGATGCGGTGTTCGACGTGCCGATTGATGTCGCGGACGTGCGCGACCTGGCGCGCGGATCGAGCGACTCGTTTATGGTTATTCCGTCTACGGACCCGTATCGAACTCACGGAAAGATTCCCGGCAATCTTCCCGAGGGTGTGACGCGGTCTTACAGCCCCGGGTCGCGCGGTCATGAGGTTGCGCAGCGTTCGCTTCCTGCTGAGCAGCAGGCGGAAGTTCTTATTGATCGCGTTGATGGCGCATTGCGGTATCTGCAGGATACAGGTGAGACGTCTGCGATTGAGGCGTTGAAGATGTTGCGCGATCATCTGACCCCGCTGCGTGACGATCCGGATCACGGTCGATGGGCGCTCGCCACGATGGCGCATTTGCTGATCGGTGGCGAGATTTGAGCATGGAAGATTTCGCGCTGGACCTCACGGAAGAAGAGATGGACGAGGTCACCGAGTGGGCGATTGGCCGTTACCGCATGGGCGAGATCGCTGCGGCGAACGGTGGCGTTCTCAGTCTGGAGATCTTGTATCGCTACATGCTGCGCGAGGAAGCGGAGCGCATGGTGTATGCGATGCGCAAGCTGGCTCGAGCCAAGCGTGGCAAGATCGGTGGACTCTAGTGGGTCGCCATCTGACCGAAATCGCTCTCGACGAGCAGCATTCTTTTGATGACGTTCGAGAGGCTGTGCTCTCCGCGTTGTCGGTCCCGTCCAATTCGGTGTCGTCGGTGATTGCCGATTCCGAGCCTTCGAATCGCCCCATGGTGGAGACCACCTCGGGTTTCTATCATGATCAGCAGTTGACAGACAGCGGAGATGAAGTGGTGACCGAGGTGCTGTCGCGCTTCCGTTCCGGCGGCGGTACCGATGATGTTCCGGGTCTGTAGGGGAGTCTGATGTCTTGGCTTGATGACCTGGGTCTCGGTGAGCCTGAAGGTTACAACAAGTGGTGTTGTGGACGTCGTGTGGAGCCCGACGATGACACTCCGTCTTACACTTCGGGGCTGTGCATCAACCTGTGCTGCGTCGAGTGGACGTGTCTGTGCGGGGAGAAAGAGGGCGGCTACGGCCCGGCGGGGTGCTGTTGCGAGCTGGGCGGACCCAACCCGCTGGTCATCGATGGCCGGGCATACCATCGCCGCTCTCGGGCGCGTGTGAAGCGGAGGCGCTGATGTTGGTGCGCAGGCATCTCTACGAGTTCGTGTGTGACCACTGCCGTGATGTGTGGGCGGGCGGCACCGGTGCTACGTCTGCGGAGACGTGGCGGCAGGCGGTGGAGTACGGCGGCTGGTCAGAGGCGTTTGTCGGCACTCCGGAAGACCAGTCTCATTGGTGCCGGGAGTGCACGATCCTGGCTACTGGCGCTCCGAATCTGTTTGCCTCGATGGGCCAGTCTCCGAACGAGAATGACGTCATTTGCCAGCTTATCGAGGCGAATGAGGGTCTTGGTGAGGCGCTGGTGACCATCAACATCGCGCTCGGATTAAAGCCGTCGACACCGGCTAAGCGCACGGCTGCGGTAGCAGCGGAATTGCTTTCACGCATGTCGGGGTAGAACAGCGGTAAGCAATTTGTATGAGAGGGCAGTAATGCTGCGTATTACCCGTTGGATTTATGATCGTCACGAGAAGCGTGTAGACGCTGAGTCGGACGATTACGCTCTTGCGCAGCTGGAGGCGCAGGGCCTGATCGAGGATATTCTCGACTTGGACGGCTCCGATGAGACGCGGCGGTCTGCGGCTGCTGCGGAAGAGATCGTTTTCCAGCTGACGGTGAAGCGCCCCGATCTGATGGCGCGCATGACGTATCCGTCTGCCCGCCGGGTGTGGTATTACCTTCGTGATCACGTTAATCGAGACAAGTGGATTTGGCGTGGCGGCGATGAGTACGGCAATCGCACGCTGGTAGTCCATGTTCCGTTTGCGGGGGCGGTGGTGCTGGCGACCGGTCTGAGGCACAACAAGCTTCCGGAGCGGCTGGATGTGGAGCCTGCTGGTGAGTGGCTGGATGTGGAGCCTGCTGATGAGTAGCTATGAGTTGGCTCTTGTCGAGCTTCGGCGTTTGCGCAAGATCATTGATTTCCTGGGGAACTGGGATCTGATCGAAGCTGACACTCTGTCGCGCGACACCAAGGACGTTGATCGCGTGCGCAAGCTGTGCGGTGTCATGGCGACGGTGCAGTCGGACGCGGGTAAAGGTGATGAGCTTCGGGAGTGCTTCGAGGAGTTCCTGGAGAAGCTCGAAGAGCTGACCGAGGAGACCAAGGATGAGTTCTCCCGTTAGCGTCTGATCCGGTGTCGTTGCTCGAATATCAGATGACACGGTCTCTGTAGTCGGGTATAACATCATTATGGCTACGTACCCCAGCTGGGATAAGCATGCCCACTGGGTGCGAGTGTATCGAGCACGCATCCGGTTGGGCCACGAACGATGTAGGCAGTGCCGGTGTCCGAATGTCTGGGGCACCGGCTCGCAGTTGACCTTGGATCACATCCACCCGCGCTCGTTGGGTGGTGCGTCGCTGATGGAGAACGCGACGATCCTGTGCGCCGACTGCAATAACCGTAAGGGTTCCAACCGTGCGCACTGCACCATCTCGCTGTGGCACGAGGAAAGGAACGCTCCGCGCCGTGAGCGGTGGAGCCAGTTCTCGGTTCCGGAGGTTCCTGCCGGTCCTTGGGATGATCCGGGCTCCTGTATGCCTCCGCGCTCGCTCAAGGGTAAGCGCCGGGCTATCACGCGTCAGCTTCCGGAGTGGGCGCGTGCGTCGTACCTGGAGTCTGAGGAGCTGGTCCCGGAGTGGGTGGTCGGTCTGATCCGGTCGCGCTACTCCAAGGAGGAGTGGATTCCGTACAACGTCAGGTGCCTGTTCCCGGACAGGGTAGAACATGTGGCATGAAGCTCTGGGTCGATGACATTCGCAAGCCTCCGGGCTCCGAGTGGGCGTGGGCGCTGAGTTCGAGTGCGGCAATCGAAACTCTGAGTATCTGTGCGGTCTCGGAGATGTCGCTTGATCACGACCTGGGCGGCGAGGACACGACGCGGCCGGTGGTTCTCTGGCTCTGTGAGCATGAGGATCGCTGGCCGCGTGTGGTTCGTGTTCATTCAGCCAATCCGGTGGGACGTAGTTGGCTTTTAGGCATGATCTATCACTACAGCCCGTTTCAGGGTAGAAGGTAGACATGGCGAACACTGGAATTCACATCACGCACTGTTGTGCGCTGCACGGATGCAAATACGGTAAGACTGGCTGCCCGGTGGAGAATTTGCAGCGTGTGCAGTCCGGCAACTGTCAGTTCTGCGACGATGAAGAGGGCGATCTGCAGTTCGTGCTGCAGATTCAGACTCCCGATGGCCGCTGGCTCTCTGGCGAGGCGGTGTACGGCAGCGTGGCTCAGGCTGTGGATCTTTTCCTGTTCCACGACCAGCCGGGTGCTGCACCGTCTCGTGTGGCGTGGCGTTCGGTGCAGAAGTGGAGGCCGATCTGATGCGCGTGTTGGTGTGGAGACATCAGTCTATTTTGCACGCGTACGGTCCGTTTGAGGATCGTGAGCGGTTGTTGGAGTGGTTTAACCCCCGTGTAGCTTTCATTGACCCGAGCAAGCATGAGGTGCGAGATTTCCTGCTTGCACATCCGGATTCGTCTCCGCCGCAGGCCGGGGGGAAGTCGGTGTTCTACCATGCAGATCAGGAATCAGATGATCGCGCCGACAAGTTCGTTGTGGTGGCTGTCTTTTCTGAGACCATGTCGATGGGGTTCGGTCCCTTCCTTTCCCGGGAGCGAGCCCAGGCGTGGTTCGTCGGGCAGGGTGATAAGTTTGGTGCAGCCCAGACGTTGATTCTTCCGTTGCTGGTGCCCGTTTCTGCACCGGTTGGGTAGGACTTGCGGGATGAGAGAGGAAGCCCCCCGATTCTCTTGTCGTTTTGATGGTGGAGTGAGGGATTGGTCATCCCTTGCGAAAGAGCCCCCGAGCTGGGATTTCCGGTTCGGGGGCTCTTTGTCTCATCCGAAGGCTGACCCAACTGCAGCCCCGGGCGAGACGGTGTCCCCAGCCACCTCTCGCTCGACCCTCGGAACCGGGGTGTCGGATCCCCCGCCTTCACCCCGGTTCCGCCACTGCTGGGTACAACACAGACATGAAGCTATTTCTCATGTGGGTGTTTCTTCCGCCGCTTCTGGCATTTCCGTCGGCGTGGTTCTGGACCGTCGTGTTGGGGTTCGTGCATCTGAACGCGCTTCCTGCGTTGAACCCGATCGGTTGGGCGACGCTGTGGCCGATCTGTGTTTTCGTGGGCTACGCCTACTTCACCTCGACTGTCGTGGCGAGTTTCGCAAAGGAGTACTTCAGTGACTGAGCGTCACGTCGGGTACATCGTCACGCTGGCGTCGGATGTTCGTGAGGACGAGGCGGGTCTCATCATCAACGCGTTGCGCATGATCAGCGGCGTGGCGACGGTCGAACCGGTGGTGACGGATGTCGAGGCTGTGATGGCCCGCGCCCGGGTGCAGAGCAAGGTAAGTCGCAACTTGCACGAGGCTATCGACAAGATTTTGCGGGAGGTTGACCTTGGCTAGCGGGCCTTTTAGCAACGGTGACGACGGCGATATATTTGTGGGCAATCGTTGCGAGAAGTGTAGGCATCGTTTTCTCGATGACGATGGTCCCTGCGAGGATTTCATGCCTGCGTGGTTCGACGAGTGGCCGGAGATTTTGTTCTCGGTAGAGGTGTCTGCGGCCAACCCGGTGGGCGTGGAGTGCTCGCGTTTTGAGCATGGAGACCCGTCGCATCCGCCTACTTCTGAGGTGGTTCGAGCGACGCTGGGATTGGCTCCGTTCAGCTCTGCAGCCTTCATCAACCTGGATGTTCCGCCCTATGCAGCCGAGTTCTAGAGCATGGGCGATAGCGAGTTCACCGCTGCCGGATGCACCGCAGCTGTTCACAAGGCTTTGAAGGCCGCAGAGGTAGGCGACTCGGATTACGAGGTCCGCAGCCACAAAGAAGATGATCACGTTATTTCTGACGTGCAGATCAGCGGCTGGACTACTCCTAACCAGACAAAGCACATTGTTGCTGCGTTGAAGGACATTGAGGATGCCAAGGCTTCCGTCAATGGTAAGTCGGTTACTCTCAAGTTTGGCTGAGGGTAGAAGCGTCGTATGACGAGGCGCTTTCTGTTCACCGGTTCTCAGAGTTGGGCTGATCCTGCGCTGATTGTTCAGGCCATTCTCGCACACATGCAGCGCGGTGACATCCTTGTGCATGGTAACGCGGAAGGTTTGGACAAGACAGCTGCCCAGATGTGGGAGCCGTTCGGTCCGGTGGAAAGTTACCCCGCCGCCGATTTTGAGACTCCGCTGCTGCGCAACCTGCACATGATTTCGCTGGGCGCGGATGCGTGTCTGGCGTTCGCCCTGAAGTGGCGTTCCGGGACGGGACATTGTGCCCGCCACGCCCGTAAGGCAGGCATTCCTACATTCGATTACGGAGTGGACACCCGTATCGAGCTGCGCGGGTAGAAGCCGCTGGGATCCTCTCGAATGGAGTACTGTGTCTTTGGATTCGGCGTCTCAAGTAGTTGCGGGGATGCTCAGCAACGACGTTGTTTTGATCGATGAGATCGACAGGTCGGTTAAAGAAGAGCATTTTGTAGATCCCACGCTTCGCTCCCTGTTCCGCTCGGCCATTTACTACCGGCGTCAGGCCGATGGCGTGCTGCCGTCTGCGGCGATTGACGCGCTGACCGGCGATCTCGATGCCGGAACGGCGGCTCTGTTCCGGGAGACGTATGAGTCTCTCCGAGATGCTGGGGTCACTTCTGACATCGCTCGGTTTGCGGCGCACACGCTGCGTCGCGAGCACGAGAAGCGGCTCACGCAGATTGCCCTTCGCGAGTCCTCGGACATTCTGGTCGGCTCGATCACCGAGGAAGGCCCGAACGGGCGCCCGGGTCGGACGTGGTCGGGTCCTGCGGATGCGCGGGAGTGGGCGGCTGCGCGCATCCAGGAAATCAACACGGAGTCGCAGCTCGAAGAAGCTCCAGCGGCCGACGTCATGCAAGAGGGTCGAGACGTTCTCACGGACTACGTCAGGGCTCGCGATGAGGACACGTCCGGACGCCCGCTGTTCGGTCTTCCCACCCTCGACGAGAAGATCGGCGGCTTGGGCAAGGGCTTGGCGATGATCGCCGCCCCGTCCGGGTTCGGTAAGAGCCAGCTCTGCGTGGGCCTGAGCTATCACGCATCCCAGCTGCAGGGTCGCAGCGTTTTCTTTGCGACATCGGAGACTGTGCGCTCGATGGTCCGGTCGCGTCTGGTGGCCCGGCATTCGCTGCACGAGAAGTTTGCAGACTTCCGCGACGAGTTCAATCTTCCCAAGGGGCTGGACTCCGCGCTCATCGATCGCGGCAAGCTTCCCGAGACCGTGATGCCGTATCTGGTGGCCGTGGCGAAGGACTGGGGCGCGGACGGCTCCATCAATTCGGACGGCGCGTGCTACGTGTCGCAGATGCCGTACGGCATGACGATGCTGAGCCTCAAGGCCCAGATCGAGGCGTACTCCCGGATCCGGGTGCCGGACCTGGTGGTCATCGATTATCTCGCGCTGATGTCGTCCGGGCGCCACACGCTGTCCTCGCGCGAGGAGCTGGCGACCCTGGTCAAGGAGGCGGCGCATTTCTCGGTCGACTTCCGCAAGGGCCGAGGTGTGGCGACGGTGTCGCCGTGGCAGCTCAACCGCGAGTCGCAGAAGGAGTGGACGCGCACCGGCGATCTGGACCCCAACGGTCTGGCGGACACGTCGGAGGCGGTCAACTCTGCGTACATCGTCATTGCGATGTCTCCTGACGGGGAGCGTGAATCGCAGACAGCTCGAATCAAAATGAACATTCTCAAGCACCGTGGTGGCGAGGTGGTCATGGGGGATCGAGCCATTCCTGTGTTGGTGGACTACTCGACGAGCTATTTTACCGAAGCGGTGGGCGCGCCTGGTGTGACCGGTGCGGATCCTTTCGCTGCTGAAGGCGGCAATTTCGGGGCTGACCAGGCATACCTGCTGGGTGCGGGCGCGCAATTCTGACAGTTCCCTTTCTGCCGGGTAGAACAGTGGTGTTCCGGATGAACCGGTTGCGAGAGTGAGAGGGGAGTTAAGTGCCTCAGAACAGCAGTGCATGGACCGTGGCGATGGACAGTTACCTGTCTGATGGACAGGTGCGTGACGTCGAGGAGGTGCTCGCGGTCGGCGCAGCTGAAGTTCCCGCTGAGCGCGCTCTCAAGGAGATGGGCACGAAGTCCGCGACGATGGACGAGGAGCGCCGGATCAAGATTGGCCAGCGCAATGTCGCTCGTCAGGGTCTGGACGGCCGTGCTCGGTTCGGCAAGTACGCCTGGGTCGACGGCAAGAAGAGGGTGCGCCTCGCGGAAGGCATGTCTCTCGGCGAGCTGGCGGAGCAGGTGCGGGCTCTGACGGCCAAGGTCGAGGAGCTGTCGGATCTGGTCCAGTCTCAGCAGTCGCAGCTGGATCGTCTCGATGTCGATTCCGATGTCGGCGAGAAGGCACTCGCGTCGGTGGGCCTGACGTCCGAGAACTGAGTAACAACAGGAGTAGCCCCGGTATGCATTCGCTGCCGGGGCTTCCTGCTATCTGCGGTAGGAGAGCGTCGTGCGTCGATTGCGTCGCGGCAGCTTTGTGGATCGAGCTGCGCGGTTGATTCCTATCGTGGTGGTGCTCGACCATCTCCGTATCGCCAACCCGGGCACTCCGGGAGACGGTGTGTCCATCAAGGTAATGTGCCCGTTCCAGGAGACGCACCCACCCGACCGATCGGGTGAGAAGGACATGCGTATTTACAGCGACGGCCGCGCTTTCTGTCATATGTGCGCCGAGGGTTGGGACTCTGTGGGCCTGGCTGCCCGGGTGTGGGACGTGACCCGCCCGCTGGCTGCGCGGCGTCTGATGGCCATGCAGGGCTTGGATGTGGGCGAGGATGACTCGTCTTTGGTAGTCCCTGTCACGCCTGCACAGCTGCGTACAGGCGCGGTGGCGGCGCTGGGGGTGTGGGCAGATCGTCGTGGCGTGGATCGGTTCTCCGAGTCCTACGCTCGTTGTCTGGACGCGGCAGATCAGATTGCAACACCGGATCACGTACTCAAGTGGTTGGCGGCAGCAAAAGAGTTTTTGGAGAAGGCAGATGCCTAAAGGTTCGTTTTCCAACGTCAGAAATCACGCGATCCGCGTAGCCGGATCCAAGGGTGCGGTGTACGAGGTGTTTCTCCTGGGGGAGTTTCCTCGCGCGTGCACCTGCCCCAATTTTGAGCATCGTGCGGGCCCTGCTGGTGAAGATTGCAAGCACATGAAAGCTCGTCGCGGCAGTCGTGCGGTGGGAACGACACGTTGCGTGCGTTGTAAAAGTTGGTTGACACCTGAAGAGCTGACATTAATGATTGCGACGGAGATCCCATCTGGTAGTTACACATGCGGGGATTGCGTGGTTTCCTAAAGAACCTTCTGATTGATTAGGCGCTGTCGGTTATTCTGAGCTAAGATCAGATTCGTTCCGCCGTTAACAAATCATTTAGTGGGCGGTCGGGTACAAGTCTAGAAGAGTGGCAAATTGCCACACTGAAACCAAGGAGTTCAGACAGACATGACCGATGCTCAGCTGCAGTGGAAGGAGCCTGCTGGCCGTCAGCAGGCTGGGGTTGCTGCGAAGCTTGCCGATCAGCTTCGAGCCAACCCAGGCGAGTGGGCCATCATCGAGGAGTACCCCGTTCCGGTGTACCCAGCGAATCCCACCGAAGAGCAGAAGGACGAGGTTCGCGCCGAGTCCAAGAAGGTGCGCGCGAAGGCTAGCTCTCGCGCGTCGCTCATCAAGCAGGGTCGAGTCGCGGCCTACAAGCCGCAGGGTTCGTTCAACGCTGTCTCGCGTTCCGAGGACGTGGGCGACCAGCGTGTCATCCGGGTCTACGCGGTGTACTCCGGTGATGGCGAGGGTGTCGCTGCCGCTGAGGACAACAGCTGACATCTTGATCAACCCCTCAGCGGGGGCAGGGTTCCGTACGGGCTCTGCCCCCGCTGGCGTCTCTGAAGGGTAGAAGCGAAACATGCACGAAGATGACCGCACCGCGCGGGTTCTCGCGGTACATGAAGCTGCGCATGCGGTCGCGACGAAGCGGCTCGGCATCGACCTGGAGCGCGTGGAGCTGATTACCGGTTTCTGGTCGGGTCGGGTGACTCGCGGCAATGCGTGGCTGGTCCGGGCCTGGGATGGTTCTGAGGACACGCTGCTCGCGCATCTGACCATTCTGGCGGTGTCTCGTCCGGCGGAGATGAAGTTTCTTCGTCAGCGCGATCTTGGCGACATGAGTTGGTGGAGCCACGACAGGTCGTGCTCGGAAGATGATGCTGAGTTCGAGAGCCTGCGGGCTGGCTCGGATTTCACTTACGGCTACGTGGCGTCGCGCGCGGAGATTCTGGTCGATCGCTACTGGTCGGAAATCTGCGAGACCGCTGAGCTGCTGCTGGATCGCCAGCGGCTGTCGGCGAATGCTGTGAAGTGACCGACCTGCACCGCCCGCGCCCCATCCCGGGTGCTGTCCCGGTTCCGTTCGCGACCGACCGCACCCTCGTCAACGGGCAGTGTCCTATCTGCGAGTCACGGGTGCTGTGGGCTTTCGACCGGACCGAGGACTCGGACGGTTCGGTGTGGCACTACCCGCTGGATCCGACGGTGGTGGACCCGGGTCACCTGCAGGATTATGTGTGGGTGCAGCGCTCGTCTACGCACGAGTATTCGGCGATTACTCCGCAGCTGCATCGTAAGCATGTGTGTCCGCCAGAGATTGTTGCGGAGTTGCTGTCTCGCATCGACAGGATTGGTTTTTATACAGCGGAGATTCTGGCGACGCCGTGCCCGGTCCGTCCGTGCGGTTCTGCCCCCGGCATGCTGTGCATGACCGGACGTCGAGAAGCGTTGGACAAGCCCCACGGAGCTAGAGCTGTGCTCGCTCGTGGTGAGGAGCTTGAGGACCCGACTTTCTGAGTCAGATTAAGCTGCGTCCAATTTTGACGATTTGATTGGCGCGCTGTTTCGAGATTCCGAGAAGACGTGCAAGCCCACTCAGCTTCATGTTGCTGGAGTCCACAACCTCTGTGGCGATGATCGCACGCTGGTGTGAGGCGTCTTCGTACTGACCCCGCAATGCGGTGGTCAGTTTTGTGGCGTCCAGGCATGCCTGCTGGCGATCCGGATCTTCGTTGATCGCCTCTACGACCTCGTGATACGTAACAATGAACGCCCTCAGTCGTGAAGAGAAGGGTGTGTCATCGGGAGCGGGGGCCGTCACGTTCTGATAGTAGCTTGTCTGTCTAGTGCCCCTTGCCCAATTCAGTATTGCGCCGCATCGATCTGCCGAAGGCAACTTGCTTTTTGGCAAGACCCCCTTTACTCTCAAAGTCCTTTCGAGTTGACGAGGGAGGTGCGATTGACTTTGTCTGAGCAGACGCGACGGCGGTTTCGCATTGCCAGCCTGATCATTCCGCTTTGTCTCGTCATTGGGTCTGCGTTGTGCTGGTCGGCGTTTTCGACGTACCACTATGTCGAGAGCCCGATTGTTCCTGGCTACATTGCGATCATGTTGATCGTGGCTCTGGACGGCACGGTCGTGGTGACGACACCGGTGTGGCTGTCTGCGGTGCTGCCATCTCAGGTTCGTCACTACGCTGCGATCATTTGTCTTGCGGCGTTGGCGGGATCGATGGCGGTGAACTACGCCGAGACCGGATGGCCGGGTGTGTTTCCCCCGTTGATCGCGGGCGCGCTGATCCACCTGGTCGGCGTCGTGCTGCGCGCGATGAAGCCCGCTCCTGCACATGTTCATGAGCGCCATCAACATGTGCAGGAGCGTGTGCAGGACGAGGTGGAGAAGGCTCTCGTGGTATCGGAGCCTGCACAGGAAATCGTGACAGAGCCTGCGCCTGTGGTGCTGTCGCTGGCGAAGAGCCCCGTCGGTTCTCCGCAGGAGGTTGCGTTCGCGATCCTGGATCAAGCGGCGCGCGAGGGACGCGAGCTTCCGTCGGGCCCGGAGCTGGTCGCGGCGGTACGCAAGGCGGGACACGGAGTAGGCGATGATTACGGTCGGACGACAAAGGGACGTTGGCGCGCGGCACGTAAGTCGGAGGTGTCGGCGTGAGTAGCGGGAAGTGGCGCCGGGCCGCGAAGTCCAAGGCAAAGAAGGCCGCCAAGCAGGCGTGGGCCAACCAGCGTAAGGCTGCGGCTACCCGCCGGACCGCGTATCGCAAGGGCCAGGCTGAGGCTCGTGCTCTCAAGCGCAGCTACATCTCCCAGCATCGTGAACGTCGTGAGCAGGGATTGGCGACGGGATCGGCGTTCTGGGCGGCGAACCCGCTGCTGTCCTACGCCAAGGATCATCTTGCGCAAAAGGGGCATGAGGCCCTCGATCGCCGGGACTTCAAGAAGGGCCGTCTGACTCCGACGGAGTTCGAGGTGCTCAAGAGGTATCCGGCTCAGTCGGCGGCGCGTTCGGAGATTCTCAGGCTGCGCAAAGAAGTGTACGAGAAAGCACGAGCGGCTAATCAAGCTGAGTACTCTGGCTCTTTGCAGATCGTACACGGCGGCGGACAGAAGGTTGCTGCTCCTAAAAAGGAGTTCAAAGCACCAAGTAGTCGTAAGAAGACTGAGAAGTTTTCCAAGCCTAAGGGTAGGAAGACAAAGAAGGTCCGCAAGGATCGGATTCCAGAGATTGCAAAGAGCTGGGGTCCTCTCATCGAGTTGAATGGAAGTCGAGCTGTGGCAGCTGATGGAGATCTGAGCGGTGCGATTTCATCGCTCATGAATTACGCGGAGCAGTATCCGGAGACGCGTTCCCAGGTGAATGACCATCTGGCGGTGCTCGGGTACTTCGGTGACAAGATGAAGGACTTCACCGATTCGTTCACGGCAACGCTGTCGCGCGGAGTGAACGAGGAGAACCCGGGCTTCCCGCCGGAGGTCATCGCGCACCTCAAGCCCATTCTCGAAGCCGGTGAGATCATCAAGAACGCTGCGCACGCAACGATCGCGGCGTGGGAGGAGCACTACGCTCCGGCGATCCAGGCTGCGCAGGATGACTGGGCGCTCAACAAGAACTCTTTGCTGAACTGAGAAGGCGAGCAAGCCGATGACGCGACGTTTAGTCCAAGAGGACATGTCCTGGTGGGAGCGTCGCCATGCCCAGCGGCTGGGACTTGGTCCCTACTACGCCGGGCTTGTGGTGTTGCTGCTCGGACATCTGTCCTGGCCGCTGCGTGACCACTCCGAGGTGTGGATCGCGCTCGCCGTCATCGGCTTGCTCGTGCTCATGTGGACGCTCACCCGGTTGACCGGATGGACCCGACTCGGATACGCGCTCGTGTGCGCGGGAGCGTCGGCTGCGTGGGTGTGGTGGTTGTGGCAGACGACGACGCTGTCGGAGTGGGCGGTCGTCATGTTCTGGTGGGTCATCGGCCTACACCTGTTGGGCATGGGTTGGTGGTCGTCGCGGTTCAAGCGCACCCAGGTGCATCTGGAGGATGACCTGCGGGGCTGGTCGGAGATCGCGGCCAATTTCGGGCTGGGCATGACGAATCGGCACATCTTGGAGAAGAGCCCAAACGGTAACGAGGCGGGCTTCCTGGTGTGGGAGCGCGGCACGACAACGGTGAAGCAGGTTCTGGACCGTCGCGAACAGCTGGAGGGCGCGATGGGCCTTCCCGAGGGCACGTTGCGTCTGGTCAAGCACAACCGTGACACCAACCGTGTCGACTACATGTCGTTCCTGGACAACCCAATCACCGAGGCTGTCGAGTGGCCGGGTCCGCAGCAGGGCGACGACGGCGGAGATCTGTCGGTGGACGTCCCGTGCGCGGTGGGTATCCAGGAAGACGGCAAGATCGCCTACATCCCATACTACGAGCGTGACATCAACGCTGTAGTCAACAAGCTGTTTGGCGGTTCGCAGGGCTCGGGTAAGTCCGGCGGTCTGACCCTGCACATCCTCGACATCTCGTGTCGTTCGGATGGCACCCAGTGGGGTTACGACCTCAAGGACGGCATGGAGATCGCGCCGTTCGACGCGATCATGGACAACCTCATCACTCGTCCTGAGGACATTGATGAGTCGCTGCAGGCGCTCGACGCGATCATGACGTATCGCGGTGAGGAGAACACTCGCGCGGGCCGCAAGGCGTGGCCGGTCTCTCCCACCGCTCCGTTGCTGTTCGTATGGATCGACGAGCTGCACCGCATGGTGGCGGCATCCAACGGTCGTGACCACAAGGCCATGCGCCGGGTGGAGGAAGTTCTCGTCCGGCTGGCGACCACCGGTCGTGCTCTCGGTATGTCGGTCAATGGCGCGACACAGAACCCGACTCTGGAGGCGACACGGACGAGCCAGTTCCGTGACCGTCTCAATCAGCGGATCTGTTTCCGCACCGAGGCGGAGTCGCACGAGTCCTACATCATCCCGAATCGGAAGGTCGGGGCAAACCTGATTCCGTCCTCGCAGCCGGGCACTTGCTATGTGCAGGATCGTGACAGGTGGACGGGCATGCCGCTGCGCTATTACCGAGTCACCGATGAGATGGTGGAGATGGTGTTGGCGGTACGGGCACCGGGGTTGCCTCTTGATGAGGGATCTCGGAACGCGGCGTGCTCGGTGTCGCCGCTCTACGCCGCGCGGTGTGCAGCTCGATACGGTGATGGAGATGAGGAGGCGGACATGTCTGATTCCGAGGATGAGGGTGCGACGGTCACTGACATCACTCCGGATCCGATCCCGGCTTACGACCTGACCGGCCCGGATGTGTCCATGGCGGAGATCGCGCGTCACCATGCTCGCCTTGCCGGACAGGGTGCTGCCCAGCCCACGCCTCTGGTGCCTGCGCAGGAGCCGCGCACGGCTGCGGAGCGCCTGGCGGATCTTCCGCAGGGTGAGGCGGCGGTGTTCGCAATGTTGGAACAGCGTGGGTTGCCCGGAGCTGCAGCCAAGGAGCTGCGCGAGGCGGCCGATCGCGGAAATTCGTGGTTCCACCGTGAAAAGAAGACGTGGATCGACAAGGGTCTGATCTCTCAGCCGGGGGGTGAGGGGACCAATTACGTCCTCACGCGGTTCCTGTCCACTCAGTCTGCCGTTGACAGCTCTAAGTGACATCCTTGCTGTCCACGAGGATTCCGCAGCCCTGTCCTAGCACTGTGCACAGGACAGGGCTGCGGCCTTCTGACCTGTAAGACATACTTTTCCCCCAGACCCCCTTTTGTGCAGGACATCATCGGGTGCTGTGGGTGACGGGTATGACTTCGTCATGATAGGCTTGACGCATCGCGTCACTGGTATCTGTGCAGGCGCGTGCGTGGCTGCGTGTGTGCGCCCGTATGTCGTGCCTGCACCCGCGCCTGTGTGGGCGTGCGTGCTCGCGGTCGCGGGAGCACTGCTGATTGCGTGGCTGGCAGGGCGCGCGGCGTTGTGGCCCGACCTCGATCACCACAATTCGACGGCCACCCGATCGATGGGGCTGATCAGCGGCGCGGTGCATCTGTTCGTGCATCGCATGTCGTGTTGGGTGTTCGACATGTCAGCAACTTCGCGCGACGTATCTGAGGGCGACTTCCGTGGACATCGCGGGCTGAGTCATTTCGGCATCTCGGCGGTGGTATCCGGGCTGGTGTTCGGGTGGGTCTCGTATCTGCTCGCGACCCGCTGGCCCGCTCTCGCGCTGGCTGTCGTGGCGGGCCTGATCGTGGCGCTGGTGGGCTCGTGGCTGCTCGGAGAGGTACGCGGTCTCGTGCTGGCGTTGGTCGCGGGTACGGCGCTCTGGTGGCTCGTGACGACGACGGCCGAGGAGCCGTTGCGGATCGCCTCCGAGCTGATCGCTCCAGCTGTCGGACTCGGTGTCGGTGTGTCGGTTTCGGTCGGCATGCTCGCGCACTCACTCGGTGACGCGGCGACGAAGACGGGCGTGCCGTTGCTGTGGCCGATCCGGATCCGGGGGCAGCGGTACTACCCGATCCACGTCCGCCCTCAGTCGGCGCTGCTCTCGACCGGATCCTCGGAGTGGGCGGAGCTGAAGCTGCGGACGTTCTCGTGGGTGGTGACGGCGTTCGTTGCGCTGGCGTGGTGGCCGGGTCTGTATTCGTCGCTGTGGTCGCTCGTGTTCGGGTAGAAGACAAGCAACAGAAGGGGGTTGGGAGAGCATGGTGGAGCCGTTCAATCTTGTTAGCGCCGACGATGGAGACAAGGCTGTGGAATGTCTTTTTCGCATGAGGGCGTCTGGAGGAGCATTTATCTTCAACGAAGAGGAATTGCACATCGCGAAGTGGTTAGAGGCGCACTGGTTTATTTCGCCGAGGGCAAGCCGTATTTCTCCCGAAGGAGGCAGGGAGCGCGCGTGGGCCATCTCTTCTGAGGGAAGGGCGTTTTTGTTCGGTGTCGAGATGGTGAACACCGGATACGGACACGCTTGACATGACTCTGGGTGAGAAAACCAATTGTCCTGATTGCGGTGTGGAGCCGGGTTCTCGTCATGTTGACGGCTGTGATGTGGCGCGATGTGTCATTTGTGGTGGTCAGGCTTTCTGTCATGGCGACGAGATAGAAGAAAAAGACGGATCTTTCATTTTGATGTGTGAGAACGTCTTTGAGCCGATTCCGGAAGAGAACCAGATCTGGACCGGCTGGTGGCCCGGTATCGAAGAGTGCGAAGAGTTCGGATGGTTCTCCCGGTGGACTCTGTACGTGCATTTTGATGGCACGGATTTTCACAGCTCTCCGTCCCCTATTGGTGACGAGACAAAGCCGACGTCGGGACCGTCTGTTGCGTGCAGTCCTGACCATCCGTTTGCACACCACGATCTGAACCGTTTGATCATGGAGGGCATGCGTGGTCGGCTGACCTGGGACCGGGAGCGTACGCGCTGGGTGCCGAACCCGTAGACTTGCTTGCCTTGCCAGTGTGTGCTAGCTTGTTGGCATGACGAACACAGAGACCCGCATCGGCTACAGCGAGATTCGCGCGGCCATGCGCAGCACGCTTCCGACGGGTGAGTTCGGTGTGGTATCGGTCCGTCCTCGGGTCATCAGCGAGGACGAGGCCAGGGCGTCGATGCTCTACGGAGCGATGCACGGCGGCCGTGGCATGCGACAGGGCGCCGGAACCATCACTGCGCTGTACCGTCACGGCGGGCTTTGGATGAGCGACTCCGTCGACGAGATGGACGATCACATTCCGTTCGTGCGGCGTTGTCACGAGATTGAGGCGGAGACCGTGCTGATCGGCGGTCTCGGAATGGGCATGGTCGTCACGGGCCTGTGCATCGTGCCTTCGGTCCGGGAGATCACGGTCATCGAGATCGATCTCGCCGTGGTCGCGCTGGTCGGGCCGCACCTGACCCGCCTGGTCGAGGCGGCGGGGAAGAAGCTCACGATCCTGACCGGTTCGGTGTTCGAGCCCAAGGACGTGCTCCCGAAGGACTTTCGCTTCGACGCGGCGTGGTTCGACATCTGGCAGCACTTGTCCACCGACAACTTGGCCGAGATGGGAGCGCTGGGGCGCAGGTACTCCCGGCGCTGCGGGTTCGTCGACCACTGGGCTCGGGATCTGCTCAAGGCCCGGAAGCGTCAGGAAGACCGTCGGTACCGACACTGGTGAAGTTCGATGTTGACACAGGCCCCCTTTGGCATTCGTCAAGGGGGCCTGTACTATTTGCGGACCCGGCGGGTAGGACGGTGGCCCCGGCCGAATCGTCGGGGGTGAGGGATGGTGCGGGTATGGCTCAGGGAATGTGCCCGGGTTGCGGCGAGACCGGTTCGGTCAAGGCGATCGATGCTCACGTAGGCGGTTGTTCGAAGTACGCCGGACGGTGGGCTGCGGGCGAGGAGCTGCTTTCACCGGCGGAGGAGTTCCGCCGTGTTGCCGCTGAGCGCGTTGTTTCTGCTGCTCCCCGCCCTGTCTCCAAGGTCGCTCCGGAAGTGTCGGTGCCTGCCGCTACGGTTGCCGTTGCGGAGAAGCCGAAGAGGACCCCACGCCGGGCAGCCCCGGTGGAGGTGCCGGTGCGCGAGCCGGGTCCGGTGAATGTTGAGTTTTGGGACATTCCGCAGTCTCTGTGAACTAAGTGCGGCAGTAACTTGTCAAAGCCAGCAAGTTGATGTTAGGCTGGCAAGGCAAGCGGGGGAGGGATCACCCCGCAGCTGGCCGGGAGGGATCTCCGGCCGGTACTGGAATCGCAAGAGGAGCATGACATGGACGACTCCACCAACGATGTGGAGCTTCTGGATGCCGCCGTTTCGGACTCCGATGGAGAGATTCTGGAGGGCGCGCGTTCCGCTGGTAAAGATGTTTTGGGACGCAAGACCGGACATGTCGTCGCTCCGGAGGACCGCCAGCCGATTCGGCCGGAAACCCACGGTCTCTGGACTGGCATGGACGACCAGGTGAACTGCCCGCCTGACTACGCCACCTGGTGGGAGCAGTACCGCGACGAGACCTTTTTCTGGGTCCGCAAGACCGGTATCGACTCGCGCCAGGTCGAGGACACCGTCAACGAGATCATGACTCGTTTCATCGAGCGTGACTCGCTGGGCGTGTTCCGTCGGGAGTGGAAGACGCGTTCGATCACCAAGAAGTCGCGTTTCCAGTCCTACTACTCGAAGTTCGTCGTCGGATATGCATCGGGCAAGCACCGCAATCACGTTCGTTACGTGAAGCGGAACCTGGCGATCCTGGACGCGCCTGTCGGTGAGGACGGCACCACCTGGGCTGACCTCAAGGCGCCGCACCACACTGACACCGTCGAGGCTGACATGGAGTTCGCCGAGATCGTGGCTGCGCTGCGGACCCGGGTTCCGGACCCTGAGGTTGTGGACGCCATGCTGTTCCTGGTCGAGGACACGGGCCGGGTGACGCAGGGCAAGCTCGCGGCGCACCTGGAGACCGAGCCCGGTGCCGCCCGGTCGGCTCTCAACGCCGTTCGGTCTGCCCTTCGCGATCTGGTCGGCGAGGACGCGGTGCGGGGTCGCAAGCGGGCGTAAGCCTGCAGCAGAACGAACGCCTCCGACCCGCTCACCGGCTGGGTCGGAGGCGTTCGTTATTGGCATATCAGAATCAAGGTTAAATCGCTTGCCTAGTTGTACTGGCTGTGCTAGCTTGTAACACATGACGAGCACCATGGGAGAAACCATGTTTGACGTACTGGTGGAGAAGACCCTTCGCGTACCGGCGTCCGAGGGTCCGTCTGGTGATGGCCGGATCGTGGCGCAGCAGTTGTCGGCCGTGCTCGCGCGTGTCGGGTTCCTCGGATCCCGCGCGCTGCTGGAGCATGTTGCGGGTCTGGAGCGGTCCGAGGCGGTGCGTCTGTCGGTGGCGACGCTGTCGGCTGCACGCAAGATCGTCGGTGATCACGTCTCCCACAACGCGTACTTCAAGCACTTCCCGACGGGCGTGCCCGAGACCGTGGAGTTCTGGCGGGACTCGCTGCGCGGTGCGCTGGTCGGTGCTCGCGTGACGACCAAGCAGCTCGACGAGATCCTGTCCTCCCCGGGCTTCAGCCTGTTGTCGATCCCGACCTACGGTCGCTACCAGCACACCTTCGAGGAGCTGGTCGCAGCCCACGAGGTGTTCGTCGAGGCCAAGACCGACCGGCTGACCGTGCTGCACCTGGGCGGAACGCTGGACGAGGAGATCACCTCGCTGTACTTGCAGCTGGCCGGGTCGGCGGTGCCGCTGTCGGAGGGCGACCGCAAGATCCTGGGACAGCTGGCGCTGGAGCGTCTGGCCGGACCGCACCCGGAGGTCATCCCGGTGCGGGAGAACCGCGCGCTCATCAACGCGCTGCGCTTGGTGTTGGGCCGGGACCTGCTCGGCGTGGACACCGTGACCGACGTGCTGCGCATCATGGCGGCGGCATCCGACGACGGTGATGTCACGCTGGAGCGGCTGACGCGGTTCCGCAACTTCGCGCGCCCGGAGCGTCGTGCGCTGCTCTTGGAGCTGCACCGGGTTCTGCTCGTCGACTGGGCCAAGGTCGGTGACGTCGTGAAGCGCCGCGAGGTGTGGAAGCGAGCTGCGAAGGCGCTGCACCCGCATGACTACCCGCAGTACACGCTCGCGGTTCGCATGTTCGAGGAGGTCGTCCGGGACAAGAAGATTCCGACGCCGAACTCGAGTTTCGAGCAGTTCATGGTGGCCGGTGACGTGGTCTCGGCAGCGCGGGCTCTGTCCGTGGCTCCGGGTGCTCTCGTGCGCCAGACCGATCAGCTGTTGCGCAACGCATCCTCGGGTCAGTTCGAGGGGCTGCTCTCGACGCTGGGCGAGGTGTTCCCGAAGGTTTCGGCCCGTGTGCTGCTGTCGTTGCGCGAGCACCTGATCAACCGGAACCAGCCGCAGCGCAAGCGGGTGTTCGTCGGTCGTAGCAAGCGCGCCAAGGTCGTGGACGACATGCGTCCGGTGCTGCCGAGCGGTGTCATCGCGCGGGCGGCTCGGCTGATCGACGAGGAGCTGCTGCGCCGGGCTCCGAGCTACATGCGTCTGGTCATCGACCCGGCGATGTTCGGGGAAGCGTTGTCGCTGTCGGGCAAGGCTACGGAGAACGGGTTCGCGGTGAAGCCGCGCGGCTCGCACGCTCCGTTGGATACCGACGCGCACGACACGCTGCGGTTCTTCACCTACTGGCGGGAGCAGAAGCACCGCACGGACTTCGATCTGTCGGTTCTGATGCTGGACAAGGACTTCCAGTACGTCACGCACGTTTCGTACACGCGGCTCCGTGATGGAGTTGTGACGCACTCTGGTGACATCACGGAGTCGCGTAACGGCGCGGCGGAGTTCATTGACGTCGTTCTCAGCCGTCTGGATCCGGTCATCGAGTACGTCATTCCGCAGGTGAACGTGTTTGCGGGTGAGGGCTTCGATGAGGTGGCGGAATCGCTGTTCGGCTACCAGATGCGGCACCGTTCGCAGAAGGGCATGCCGTTCGAGCCGCGTACCGTTCGCATGCGTTCGGAGCTGCGTGGGGATTCTCGTATCGCGCTGCCGCTGGTGTTCTCGCGCGGGGACGGTTGGTCGGCGAAGTGGCTGCACCTGTTCCTGAAGGGTGACAGTTGGGGTAACCGCGTGGAGTCGAACATGTCGACCACGACGCAGCTCGTGCGTGCGATCCTGGAGCGCAAGTACCTGAAGGTTGGGTACCTCACCGGTCTGCTGATGGAGAAGGCTGCCGTCGCGGAGCTGTGGGACGAGAAGCTGGAGTTGGAGCACCCGGTGACGTTCGTGGGCCGCGAGGTGCCGGACGGTCTTCCGGAGGGTTCGGAGATTGTTTCGCCGGAGCGGCTCATCGAGTTGCTGGTCGGGTAGAACTATGGTGTAGTGCAGATGTGCGGCAATGAGGGTGCTTCCTTCTAAACTTTCAATTGGTGAATAAGCACAGTGCTCACGCTCTCCGCACATCTGCACTACACCTAGTACATGCAAGGCAATGGGTTATTACCGCTTCCTTCTAACCTAATCGGCCCGCAAGGGCTGACTCCTATAGTTCAGCGGACCCGCTCTCCTTGCAGTTGTTCTTAGCCCCGGCTCTCCCTCACGGCGGAGCCGGGGCTTTTTGTTTGCTTAGACTACTTGCTTGTTTTGTCAGACTATGTTAGGTTGCTGACATGACGAACACAGAGATCTACGCGTTGGCTTACCAGGCGCTCGATGAGCTGGCCGAGATCGCGGAAGCGCGCAAGGCTGAGCTGGGTCACGACTTCGTGTACCGGAAGACCGACCGTGAGGGTTCTGATCTGAGCTGCTGGTATGTCTCCGAGGATGGCTCCGCCCCTTCGTGCATCGTTGGTGTGTGGCTGCACGAGAAGAAGCAGGTTCCCCTCGTTGAGCTGGAGCGGCGCGAGGGCAGGACGGCTTTGTCTGTGGTCTCTGATGTCGCCGAGCTGGGCCGTTTCGATGTTGATTGGGATTTGCTCGACGCGGTTATCAATGTCCAGGACGAGCAGGATGAGGGCACTTCGTGGAGTGTTGCGGTGGCGAACGCTCGGGCCATTCTGGACACGAGGCCGCGTACTCGGGGCATTCTGCGCGTGAGGGTGAAGAGGGAGAAGAGCTGATGTATCACGAGATGGCGGGTACCAAGTCGCCGGTCCGGATGTGGATCGACCCGACCGACGTCGAGTGGACCGCGCTGAACCAGATCCGCACGGTGGCGGACATGCCGTGGGTCGAGGGCCTGGCGGTGATGCCGGACGTTCACGCAGGCAAGGGTGCGACGATCGGCACGGTCATCGCGTCGCGCAACGCTGTCTGTCCTGCTGCGGTGGGAGTTGACATCGGCTGTGTCGATGCAGATTCGGAATATTTGTCTCCGCAGGGGTGGCGGCGTATTGCCGACTACACGGGCGGTCCGGTCATGCAGTACGACCCGGAGACCTCGCGCGGGCAGTTCGTGGAGCCCAGCCGGTTTGTCGTGAGGGACTGTCCGGAGTTCCTGTGGCTGCGCACGAAGTACGGCATTGACCAGATGCTGTCGCCGGATCACCGGATGCTGGTGTGGCGGATGGTTGGTCGTGACCGGCGTCGTGTGCAGGAGGTACTACTCGCTGAGCAGTTCGAGGCTGAGCACACCCGGCTGAAGGTCGGCATCAAGGCGGAGTTCGAGACCAGTTTTGAGCCGGAGATCGAGACGGAGCTTCCTCTTTCCGACGAGCAGATTCGTGTGCAGGTCATGGTGCACGCGGACGCGCATCTGGATGGCCGGAGGGCTGTTCTGCGGCTCAAGAAGCAGCGCAAGATCGATCGGGCTGAGCAGCTTTTCGCGGCATCGGGCGTCGATGCCTCGCGTTCGGAGTCCGGCGGCGTCACCACGTTCCGGTTTGCTCCTCCGCGCCTCACGAAGTCGTTCTCGGGCGACTGGTGGGAGGCGTCCTGGGAGCAGCTCGCTGTGATTGCCGAAGAGTGTTTGTTGTGGGACGGTAACGCGGAGGATCGCTGTTTCTACACGCGTGATCGTGCGTCGGCGGACTTCATGCACTACGTGTTCACGGCCGTCGGGTTCCGGGCTGTCCTTCGCGAGGACAAGAGCGAGGACGACACGCTGGACTTCCGGGTGTTCGCTCAGCCCAATCGCCGGGTGACCATGATGGGGACGCCCAAGAGCGAGATCGTTCGCGTTCCGTCTGCGGATGGTCGCGCTTACTGTTTCACGGTTCCGTCCGGGTTCTGGGTGATGCGGCGTGGAGGCAACATTGTTATGACTGGAAACTGTGGCATGAACGCAGTTCCGGTCACCATGGAAATCGATCAGCTTCCTGATGACCTGGGTCCGCTGCGCGCGGCGATCGAGGCTGCGGTGCCGGTGGGTCAGTCTTCGCACACGACCTACCTCGGTACCGACGGCCGCATGCAGGCGTCGCGCATTGGCGGCTGGTCGGGATTCTTCGCGAGCTACGACAACCTGAGTGTCGGCAAGATGACGACTCGGCGTCTGTCGGCGAGCGATTACACCGATCGCGTCATGAACCAGATCGGAACGCTCGGAGGGGGCAATCACTTTGTCGAGGTCTGCAAGGACGAGTCTGACCAGATCTGGTTGATGCTGCACTCCGGGTCGCGCAACGTGGGCAAGGAGTTGGCGGAGCGCCACATCGAGGTGGCGGCTGCACTTCCGCAGAACCAGGACGTCCCGGATCGGCACCTCGCGGCGTTTTTCCTCGGCACTCCGGAGATGGACGCGTACCGTAATGACCTGATGTGGGCGCAGGACTACGCGTTCCGCAACCGCGCGGTGATGATGGGTCTGGTGAAGAAGGCGTTCACCGAGATCACCGGAATCTCGAAGTTCGGTTCCGAGATCAACTGTCACCACAACTACGTTTCCGAGGAGACGTACGACGGTAAGGACATGATCGTGACCCGTAAGGGTGCGATCTCGACGCGCGACGGCCGTCTCGGCGTGATCCCGGGTTCGATGGGCACGGGGTCGTTCATCGTGCAGGGCTTGGCGAACGAGGACAGCTATTGTTCGGCATCGCACGGCGCTGGTCGCAGGATGAGCCGTGGCGAGGCGCGTCGGACGTTCACCGAGGCGGATCTGGTCGAGCAGACGGCGGGCGTGGAGTGCCGTAAGGACGCCGGGATCGTGGACGAGATTCCTGCGGCATACAAGGATCTTGCTGCTGTGATGGCGAATCAGACCGACTTGGTCCGCCCGATCGCGAAGCTCGACACCCTGTTGTGCGTCAAGGGTTGAAGTCATTCAAGCAAGGCCAGACTGTTGACACGGTCTGGCCTTGCTGCTATTTTAGGAGCCATGACGAACACCATTAAGTTTCGAATCAACTGCGCGAAGGCTGCCGTTTTGTACTGGCGCTACCGCGCGTGGGGCGGAGTGGCGTCTGCTGCCTCCGCTGTCTCCATTCCGTTCGAGAAGGTGGCGGACGCGGCCCACGACCGATGGATCCTGGATGGACGCAGCTGGGAGCGTTTCTGCATCAAGGAGTTCCCTAGCGAAGACCGGAACCCGTGGTTCACCTCCGATCAGCCGGACGCACCCAAGACCAGGAAGGAGCGAGCCAAGTGAGCGAGTCTCCCGAGGCGGCGTTCCTGCGTATGTGGGACCGCGAGCCGATCAGCGCCGAGGTGGCGTCTGCGTCGATCCACGTGGCGGGTGTGGTGCTCGGCACCGGGCAGCCTCCGTGCATCGCTACGGCGATGGCGGCGAAGCGCATCTACCCCGAGTTGGAGTCGCTGCCGCAGACGGAGATCAACAAGATCATGCCGTCGGTGTTCACGTCGCTGCTCGCGGCGGAGCATGCACAGAATGTGGCGCTCTCTTGAATGCTTCTGGCCTGGGCTTCTCCGGGTAGAAGTGAATTCATGAAGGTCGGAAAGATCGTAGGGCGAGATCGGTGGCTGGAGCAGCTGCTGGTCTCGCCCTCTCCCGTTACGCTGATTCGCGCTCCGTCGTCGACGGGCAAGCGCACGGTGGCGTTAGCTGCGGCACGTCGTGCGGGCGTGGAGGTGACGGATATGAAGCTGTATCCGCCTCTGGAGCAGCGCGACGAGTATGGGCGTCCCATCGATCCGTCGAACGAGCGCGCGGAGGTGGCGTCGACGTTCGAGCTGGAGCTGACGATCACCCATGTCCGGGATCTGATCGCGTGGTCGCGTAAGGCGCCGATGGCATCGCCGTTCAAGGTGGCGATCGTGCGTCTCGACAACGTTCGACCGGATGGTTCGGAGTGGCGGGCGTCTGCGCGCACGCTGGCGTCGATGCTCAAGCTGTTGGAAGAACCCCCAGCTACGACCCGGTTTGTGTTGCTGGCTACGCAGCCGACGATGCCGATGATCCGCTCGCGCGCGGTCGAGTTGACGGGCGGGTTGCTGTCTCCGGAGCAGGTCGAGGAGATCGTGTTTGCGGTCTCGGATCTGTCTGAAGTGGAGTCGCGGATGGCGGGTCGTTTGGGTGGTGGCCGGGTGCAGCCGTCGATCGATGCGCGTGGCTTTGAGGGTTCGGTACAAGCTGTGGTGGATGTTCTTACGTCGCTGCGTTCGCATGATCAGGTGGCTCTGACGGAGAAGTCACGGATCTGGAGTGACGCGGATACGGAGATGCTGATTCGCTGGGCGCATGAACGGATCACGAATAATTACGTGATCTTCGCTGGCAGCGGCGCTCCGGAAGTGTCAGTATCGGCTGCAGAGCGGGTTCTTCGTACTGTTGCAAGGCATCGCGGCGCCCGCCCTCGGATCCTGCTGGGAGCTGTTGCAGCTCTGGCAGGTGGGTGAGAGGTGGATCTTCAGTACCAAGGCGGTCACATGCCAGCCGACGATGATTTTAAGGAAGAGGTTGACGAGATGATGACCGCGACCCGCGCCCTGTCGGAGCGAGAGCCTCTGTGGGAGGTCGTCACAGCGGTGCTTCCGATCGTGGCTGCTGAGGATGCCGATATGAGCGCGGCGATGTTCCGGGCGCGCTATGCCGATCTTTTTGCTCGGCTGGGTCTACGTGCGGATTCGGATCGTGACATCGCTTTGCTCACCGGTGGCGTGGAGACGGCGCGCTGGGTGGTGGTTGCCTCCGAGGTCGCCAACGTCGACCCAGCAGAGTTCTGGCGGGGCTATATCACGAAGATGCGATTGACTTGCTGACCTAGCTGGACTCTGCTACAGTTGCTGTCATGACGAACACCGACACACTTCAGATCAAGAGTTCCAAGCTGCTGCGAGCGGAGTGGTTGACCGCGCTGGTCAGCGAAATCTCCGACGGCAAGCTCTCGACCGGTGAGTGGCTGCACCTGTTGGAGCGGATCCGGGTGGAGGGTCCGAAGTTGGCGCGTCCGGATTTCGCGGACTGGCACAAGCGGTTCCTTTGGATCAACCGTCAGATCGAACGTAAGAACGATCTTCGCTGGATTGTCGAGCAGGTCTTGCTTGACATGTTCTGGGCGAACGATCATTCTCGGTGACTTCCCGGTTCCTCCGACCGGGAATCTGAGGCCCCTTGGTGACCGCCAAGGGGCCTCTTGCTGTGTGGGGTAGGAGAAAGCGTGCCATCTTTTCTGCAGTGGGTTTCTTCGGGAAAGCCCAAGCGTTACCGGATTACCGTCATTCACGGTGAGGACGCGGTGCTGCGCGCGGAGGCTCTGGATACCGCTGTGCGGCTCGCGGGCGCGCAGGAGGCTACGTATCTGCACGCGGGCCGCTCGGGCGATTCTGAGGCGGCTACGGCGGCGCAGATCTGGGACGCAGTGTTCACCCAGCCTATGCCGGGGATCTCGCGTCGATTGGTCGTCATTCATCACGCTGACAAGATGCGCGATCGGTCGTGGACGAATCTGAAGACGTTCATCGAGGGAGCGAAGGCGTTTCCCGAGACGTCGCTGGTGTTGGTGCTCGACCGCAACCGGCTGGGCAAGCGCGTGCGCAACCGCGAGAAGAGCCTTCCGGGTGCTCCGGTGTGGGAGGACAGTTACGAGGAGTGGGAGTCGTCGCTTCGTGATTACACGGGCGCTGGCGTCATTTCGTGTGCTTCGCTTTCAGCTGATCAGCAGGATCCGACCAAGCCGTCATCAGCGCAGCGTTGGCTTTCGTTGCAGGTTCCTATCTCGCAGCGTCAGGCGGAGTTTCTGTGGCGTCGCGTGGGTGGTTCTACGCTGCTCGCTCGCGACGTGGTGCGCACGTTCGTGCTGCTCGGCTATACCGATCTCACCGCGCTGGCGACGTCGGAGTTTCAGGAGCGCGTGCAGCTGATTGCGGGAATGTACGGTGCCGAGGATTTTGTGGAGCATTTGTTGTTCGACAGGAAGCTGGAGGCTTTCGCGTCGATCTCAGATCAGACTTTCGAGCATTCGGATTGGCGGAAGATTCTCGGGTTGCTTGCGCAGCGGGTGGACTGGCTTTCAGCGTTGCACGGCGCGCTGGCTACAGGTGAGCATCTGGATCAGGTTATGAGGCGGCTGCAGATCCCCCGACACATGATTCTTCACTATGCGCATCGTGGAGATCAGCGATTCAACATCGCACGGAAGTTTGACCTCACTCGGGTCAGGCGCTGTCGGAATCTGATCGCTGATTTTGATTCCAGACTGGGATCATCGCAGGTAGTGCCGTTGGGTTTTGGGGAATCGCTGATCGCGTCGTGGTCACCCACTGGGTAGAAGAATGGCCCACGCTCGAATGCGAGTGTGAACACGCGGCGTGGAGACCGGCTCTGCAGGTAAGTCGTTTTTTCAGACTTAGCAGTTTTCAGTGCGGCTCCCTTAGTAGTAAGGCACCTCGTGGCCGTTGATTTTGATGTGCTCACTGATCTCGACCAGATCGAAAAGCTTTTTGACAAGCTGGCTGGTATCGAGGATGGGTTCGGGTTCGACATCGAGACGGGCTATTCAGGCCCGCCCCGCGAGAAGTTTTCGCTGCACCCTGAGACGGCGTTCATCACCGGGATCTCTTACTCGGGTCACCCATCTTGGGCGCGCTACACCCCACTTCGCCACGACGATGGCGGCAACGCTGAGAACGTTAAGGACTTCGCGTATCTGCTTGCGAAGCTGCTCGGTTCAGGGTTCGGTGTTCCGCACAACGGTTTGTTCGAGCTTCGACACATTGCCAAGTTTCTCCGAGAGAATTTGACGGAGAAAGACCTGCTCTCATTTGGTCTCAAGTCGAACGGGTACTACCCGATCCGCTCGGACTCGATGGTCGAGCTGTGGGCGCTGGGCCGTTTCCGCATGGTGGGTCTGAAGGCGGCCGTGCTGGAGGTGTTCGGCCACAAGATGACCGAGTTCTCCGATCTGTTCCCGGACGCTACAGCCAAGCAGAACAAGGCTCAGCGGTTCAACACGCTTCCGTTGGACTCCCGCACGGTGTCGTATGCGTGCGAGGACTCGGCGTGGACGCTCGGGCTGCACCGGAAGCACTTTCCGCTGGTCAAGGACCGGCTGATGTTTCGTGTTGACATGCAGATCATTCCTATCCTCGCGAAGATGGAGGACCGGGGCATCCAGCTGGACTGGGCGACGATGAGCAAGTGGGATGTCCGGGCTCAGGCTTTCGCGGATGCGATGCGCGCGGAGATCATGCAGGATCTTTCGGAGATCACCGGCGAAGCGATTGACATTAATCTGAGTTCATCGCCGCAGGTGTCGTCGGTTCTCTACGGGAAGATGGGCCTTCGTACCACCAAGCTCACTGATTCTGGTGGCATGAGCACCGACGCGAAGGCGCTTGCCGGGCTTGCGAAGAAGAATCCAGCGGTGCAGCGCATCTTGGAGTGGCGAGAGTTGCGCAAGCTGTCCGGCTCGTATTTGACCAAGTATCCTCGCGACTTCAATTACGCTGAGGACGGTCGAGGACATCCTTCGCATCAGTCCTGCGCGGTGGTCTCGGGCCGTTTCGCGGTGTCGGACCCTGCCTATCAGCAGCTGCCCAAGAAGTACTTTTACAAGCTCAAGAGCGGCGAAGAGTTTGCGATCAAGTTCCGCAACATCGTGGTGGCCGCACCGCATCACTATCTGATCGGGTTCGACTATTCGCAGGTGGAGCTGCGCGTGCTGGCTGGGCTTTCCGGTGAGCCCGCGCTGGTGAAGGCGTTCAACGAAGAGATCGACGTGCACCGGATGACGTCGGCGCTGATGTTCGGTATCCCGGTGGATGAAGTCACCGACGAGCAGCGTTCGATCGGGAAGACCATTAACTTCTCTTTGCTGTATGGCCAGGGTCCTAAGGGAATGGCCGAGCGCATGGGCATCTCGATTGATGAGGCCAAGGCGTTCCTGCAGAAGTACTTTGCGATCTACTCGTCGGTGAAGAGCTGGGTGGACAAGCAGACGCGCTCTGGTGTCGCCAACGGTCGCACGCTGAGCAAGTTCGGCCGTGTACATCCGATCTGGGCGTTGGAGTCTGACAAGCCTGCAATCCGGGCCAACGGCGAGCGTCTGTGCGTCAACGCTCCTGTGCAGGGCGGCGCGGCGGACGTCATGCGCATCGCGATGGTGCGCTGCGACCGGGCGATCGAGCAGTCGGAGTATGCGGATCGCATTCATATGATTATGAACATCCACGACGCGCTGGTGTTCGAGACTCACCATACGGTTCCTCCGCAGGCGGTCATCGATCTGGTGCAGCCCGAGGTCGTGTTTCCCATTGAGGGGTGGCCGAATCTCCGCGCGGATTGGGAAGTCGGAGTCAAGTGGGGCGACATGCACGCGTTGAAGTTGGATGAGCAGTTCCAGATTATTATTCCAACTGCAGCGGCTTCCTGATCGGGTAGGACGTTCTTATGCGCGTTGTTGAGGGATCCAGCCTGGAGCTGGGAGACGGTTCGTGGGTCAAGCCAGAAGTGGAGTTGGATTCGTCCGACTTCGAGAAGCTGATGGCGGAGTGGGGTGTGTCGGAGTCTTTGTTCGACTCCATTCCGCTCATCCTTCGTTACGAGGTGCTGTCGGCGCTTGCCCGGGTTTTGATCTGGAAGCGACTGACATCGGCTGCGCGTAACGATGTGAATCAGAAGGGCTGGCTGGAGACGGTCGGCATGCCGATGCTTAAGGCAGCGGCCGATGAGTACGGCGAGGTTTCTCAGAAGGTGAAGGCAGCGATTTCGTGACAGCTCCAGCGGGTACTCCGGTAACAGAGATGACCTCTGAGCAGGTTGACGAGTGGATCTCTGACGCGGAGGCCATGCTGGAGGTGAAGCTGAACGAGGCTGAGGAGCATCGTTATCGCAACGGTCTCCCTAGTCTTTCCATGGGATCGGGTGCGCTGCTCGAATGTCTGGCCGATGTCCGGCTGCGTTTGGACGCCGTTGAGGTGCTGCTCTCGGAGGTCTCGCGCTTCCGTACCGGCGCTCGGGTTGTCTTCAAGCGATCGACTGCTCGTGTGGATGACAAGTGGGCGGAGCGTGTGGCGGGAGGCGGCGCAACCAGTCGCCGAAAGGGGACGTTCACCGGCTCTGGTGAGGTGGAGGGACCGCGCGAGCGGTACGCCCGAGCCGATGTGGCGGTCATGGGCGATCGGATCGTGATGCGCCAGCGTGAGCGGGTGCTCGACGCTGCTGACGATGCTGTGCGCGGGCTGGAGCGGGTCTATAAGGGCCTGGAATCGGTGCGCTTCGATCTGCACGCGATGCTGCGGCTGTTCTCTGTGGAGCATCGTTTGGAGCGCACCGATGGGTGACGCGTTGCCGTACCCGGACGGCACCCCGGTGGGCGACCTTCGACATACGCTGGCTGCTAACGCTGGCGCTCCTGATGACACGTTGGTTCTCGCTGCGACGCTCACCGAGCAGGGAGAGGTCACGGGGATTTCGTTGGGGGATCTCCGTGACCTGTACAAGTTGGCTGTGGTGGGCGAGGCCGTGATCAGGGCGTGGGAGAATGTGCAAGAGAGGTAGTCGTGGGCTGACTGCGTTGCTGGTGTGTGCCGGTCTGCTCGCGGGGTGCGGATCGCTGTCGAGCTACATGCCTGCCGTGGACCCTGTTCCGGGCACGAACGTGCAGCAGGAGACCGTCACGCGTGTGGTGGACGGGGATACCATTGTGGTGCGCGAAGGCACGTTGACCGTGCGCATCTTGGGGATCGATTCCCCGGAGACGCGCAAGCCCAACACTCCGGTGCAGTGCGGTGGTCCGGAGTCCACGGCGTGGGCGAAGCTGCAGCTGCCGATCGGTTCGCAGGTGGCTTTGCAGACGGAAGCCGGTAGGGAAGACACGGATCGGTATGGTCGTCGATTGGCGTACGTGAAGTACGTCAAAGACAATCAGACATTGGATTTCAGTGTTGAGTCTGCACGTGCAGGAATGTCACGCAATTACGTTTATGACAAGCGGCCTGTTTCTTTGCAGTCTGACATCGAAGCAGCCGAAACAGAAGCCAGGAATGCGCATCGCGGTTTGTGGAATCACTGCTGATCCCGAAACTGTCGGGCCTTCCGGGTATAAGTAGTTCGTGGCTCACGGAGCCGCACTTGTGAATCAGAGAGAGCGAGAGTGCCGTGCCAAAGTCGAGTTTTGCGTCGACGAACGTCCGGGCGTCAGGGACGTCTTTTCCCGTCCTGAAGCTGGACAAGATCGGGGACAACACCCGTATCAAGTTGGCCGAGGCGGAGCCCACCTTTGAGTGGGTTCACCAGCTTCGGGCTCCGCGCCTGTCCAATGTCACCGGTCAGCTGGTCATGAAGACCATCGAGGTCGGTAAGGGCGACGACAAGGAGACCCGTGAGGTCCCCGACCTGGAGTACGTCGGTTCTCCGATCTGCCACGGCGCGGATGACGCGCTGTCCGATCGCGGCATCGACCCTGACAACTGTGTGATGTGCAAGGCTGCGCTCGACCACTCGGAGTGGTTCGAGAAGCCGGAGCGCAAGTGGGCGGTGCACGTGTTCGAGTACGCGTGCCAGGGCAACACCTCCAAGGCTGCTGAGCCGATCAGCATTCAGGTCAAGGTCTTCAAAATGACCGAGCGCCGGTACGCCCGTGTGGTTGCGGTGCTGGAGGAGTTCGCTGAGAACGGCAACGTGCTGGACGTCGACCTGACGCTCGGCCCGTGCAACAGCCCCAAGTTCCAGAACTACGAGATCCAGGGTGCTCCCCGCTGCGTACTCGCGGCTAACCCCAAGAAGCTGGCGGAGGCCGAGGAGATCTTCCAGGGCAACAACGCTGGCGATCTCTCCGCGTACTGCGGTCGCAAGTCGGACCCGCGCTACACCAAGTCCGACGTTGACTCAATCATCGCGAAGTGGCAGTCGGTGTCGCAGGGCGGCAACAAGATCCCGGAGCCGGACTTCTCGTCCACGCTCTCGGGATCGCTGATCGACCAGCAGTCCGGCTCCAAGAAGGAAGAGGCTCCCGCCGCTTCCCTTGCGGATCTGGATGACACGGTGGGCTCTCCTGCGGCTGCCGAGGAGCCGGAGACCGCTACTACGTCGGCGATTCCGCAGTCCAAGGCCAAGGAGAGCAACTCGTTCTCTGACATCATGGCTGGTCTCAATCTCGACATGAAGTGACGCTGTCACCGGCCGGGCATCTACGGGTGCCCGGCCGGTGGTGTCTTTAGACGAAGGTTGAGCTATGCCACCTCGGGTTCGTAAACCAGCGCCAGTGAAGCCTCCCCCGGAGTGCAAGGAATGCCGGGCGCTGCCGTATCTGGAGCCGGGCACGGAGCCTGTTCCGGACAAGCAGTATCGCCCTCGTGTGCGTCGTCCCTTGGCGAAAGACAAAAGCGGCAAGCTAGTTCCTGGTCCGCGTTGCACTACGCATACTCGTGCTAAGAGAGCTGTGGACAGCGCCGCGTCGCATGCACGTCGTGTGGTGAAGACGTACGGCATTTCTTCTGAGTTCTACTGGCAGCTGTACGAGTTTCAAAAGGGAATGTGCTACATCTGCGAGCGTGCTTACGGAAAGTCTAAGCGCCTTGCGGTGGATCACAATCATTCGTGCACTGCAGACCATCCGGCAGAAAATGCGTGCACGTTGTGCGTTCGAGGACTTCTGTGCACGATGTGCAACCGCAAGATTGTCGGACATCTTCGAGATGATCCTGCGGCGTTCCGGAGGGGTGCGGAGTATCTCGAAGATCCTCCTGCTCGCCGCCTGCTGGCGCGTCTCGCAGCGTGACGTTGTTTGTTTTGTTTTCGGCCGGGTATAATCGCTATCGCACGGCCCGGTTGAGTCGCCTCGCTAGATCCCGGCGGAATGGCTTCGACTCCCGGGCCGTGTTTGTTTTCTGAGGAGCTTTCTGTGGCTGTAAAAACTCTTGATGACATTCTTCAGGCGGCGTACGCCGAAGAAGAGTTGGACTACGAGTCTGTCATCGGTGATAAGGGATTCATTCCCACCGGTAATTTGGCTCTCGATTTTGTGTTGGGCGGCGGCATCGCGCGCGGGCGCATCGCAGAGCTGTACGGACTCAGCCAATCAGGCAAGGCGCTTGCGTTGGACGGCTTGGTGTTGACACCTACCGGCTATGTTCGCATGGGTGATCTGCAGGTCGGAGATGCTGTCATCGATCCTGAGGGACAGCCTTCAGAGGTCACTGGCGTTTTCCCGCAGGGCGAGATGGATATCTACCGTCTGACGTTTTCGGACGGTTCGACGTGTGAGTCCACTGCCGATCACTTGTGGCCGTTTCGATATCGCGTGTCCCGTCGGGTGCAGGAGGGAGGACGGTCGTCCAAGCGGCGTGGTGTGCGTCGTGAGCGTCAGATTTTTGTCGAGCACAAGGTGGTGCCGCTCTCGGAAATGATGGTGCCATCACGGCTCAACAGCTCGACGTGTCGTCCCGTGTTGGATGCGGAGCTGCGCCCGGACCTGGACTTCGCTGAGGGTCCGTTGCCGCTGGATCCCTACCTGCTCGGCTTGTTGCTCGGCGATGGCGGTATGGGCGGCGTCGCGTTGTTCACTTCAGCTGATTCTGAGTTGATTGATGCGGTTTCTCAGACGCTTCCTGCAGGGGTGGAGCTGTACGAGGCAAGCCGCGCAGGTCGCGGTGTGTCGTACCGTCTCTCGTGCGGTTCTCGTGGCGGCTCGGTGAATCCCCTTACGGCGTCGTTGCGCGAGTTGGGCGTCATGGGACACAAGGCGGATACTAAGTTTGTTCCTGAGTCTTACAAGATTGCTTCCGCAAAGACGAGACTTGCTGTGTTGCAGGGGTTGCTCGACACTGATGCAGAGGCATGTGCTGGCGGTGGTGCAGCGATCTTCGGATCTGCGTCACGACAGCTTCGCGATGACGTGGTGTGGCTGGCTCGTTCGCTCGGCTGCCGGGTGACTTTGGGGCAGCGCCAGCCTAAGGGCGTGCGCGTGAGTGGAGGCGAGTATTTCCCGTGCTACACCGCGCGGATCACGTCGCGGACCTCGCCGTTGTTCCGGCTTGCGCGCAAGGCCGAGTGTTGGGCGCGACGCTCGCAGACCGGAGAGCGTCCAGGTTGGGTCGATGGTATGCGCCCGCGTGTGCTGGTGTCGGTGGAGTTCTCTCGTCGAGCTGAAGCGCAGTGCATCTCGGTGTCCGCTTTGAGCAAGTTGTTTGTGACCGATGACTTTATTCCGACGCACAACACCACGACGGCCGCTCAGTGCGCCGCTGAGTGCATGAAGATGGGTCTGCCGGTTCTTTACGTCGACTTCGAGCAGGCTCTCGACAAGCCCTATCTCCGGGCTCTGGGTGTGGACGTCGACAACCGCGACCTGTTCAAGCCGTACCCAGCCGCATCGCTGGAGCAGGGCATGTCCGTGGCGTCGCAGGCGATCCGCACCGGACAGCTGGGCCTGGCCATCTTCGATTCGGTGGCGGCGATGGCTCCGCGCAAGCTGGTGGAGGAGGACGGCGAGTCCCGTACCACCGCTATGGAGCGTGCTCGGTTGCTGCAGAACGAATTGTCCAAGATGATTTCGTTCCTGGCGAAGACCGGCACCGCTGCTATTTTCATCAATCACGAGCGCGACGTCATCGAGACCGGCCCCACCCGTCCGGGCATGCCCAAGCGGACGACTACGCCGGGAGGCTCGGGTCTGAAGTTCTACAGCTCGCAGCGTGTGCAGTTCAAGATCGTGAAGCAGTTCAAGGGCGAGCGCGTCGACCCGCTGTCGGGCGAGAAGATCAACGAGACGCACTCGGTGATGAGCCAGGCGCTGGTGACCAAGAACAAAGTCGGCAAGCCGATGCAGGCGGCCCAGTTGTATCTTGTGTTGGGCCAAGGGTTCTCCGATGCGCACGCTGCAATGCGGGTGCTGGAGGCGTCCAAGATCGTACGGAAGTCGGGCGCGTTTTGGTATTTCCCCGATGATCTGTATCACCCGCAGATGAAGTCGAGCGAGAAGGGGCCGCAGCTGCAGGGGCTCGGAAACGTGTTGGATTTGGCGGATTTCGATCCGGAGTGGGGCGCCAAGCTTTCGGCCCGTGCTCGTGCTGAGTTGAGCATGGACATCGCGGACCTGCAGCCGAAGTTGGTTGATGATCCGGAGGGGGACGGTCACGCTCCTGAAGTTGCCGAGGAGCCTGTGGATCCCGAGGACGTACCGGTGACAGCTCCGTTGCCCAAGCCTGCCCCCATGCCGCAGGTCGAGTTGAGTGGGCCGCCTCCGGTTCCGATGCCCACGGTGTCGACACCTCCTGATGCACCGCAGCCGGTCGCTATGCCGACGGTTCCTACGTCGGCGGTCAAGCAGCGACAGGGCGGCCCGGATTTGTCCGGCGCCAGGCGGCTCGTCTGACGAATCTGTCAGATAGCGCGTTCACCGAATCTCGTTTCCCATTTCCGTGGGTAGAACAGTCGTGAAAGCGGAAATCGAAAAGCCTGAGGAGGCAAAGACATGACCGCTCCCACTGTGGGTGGCGATCTCGGCCATGCACCGACCGATGTGATGAGCTGGGGTCCGAACGACCCGCCCATCACCATCGAGCAGATGATCGAGCGCGAGAAGCTCGTGACTCTGGAGCAGGGCCGTGAGATTCTCGGCAAGACTGAGCCTCTGGCGTATGTCAATTTCGACACCGGTCCTCACGTCAGGTTCCGGGTTGAGGACGACTGGAATCAGGATCTTGGTGCTATTCACGGCACCGAGCCGGTGAACGCGTTTGTCACGTTCATGGACGGAATGAACGACGGCACCGAGTATCAGCTGTCTCTCGACGGTCTGCATGGTGCTGCCAAGCAGTTCAGCATGGGTAAGGGTCTGGTCGAGCGCGTCCCGGGTCACCTCACCGAGGACATGCTGAACTATCACTTCCGGACCGGCATGGACAAGAGCCTTCAGCTCATGGTCATCGGTGAGGATCAGCTCGGCTCGGCGTTCACCAGCGACTCGGTGCAGCCGTTCTCCAACCTGGCGCTGCTCGACCGTGCGCTGGAGGTCATCGAGCGCGTCCACCCGGGTGTCTCGGTGTATGTGGACCGCAACAAGATCAGCCACAGCCTGCTGCTCACGCATCTGCAGCTGGTGCTCCCCGACGTCGCGCGCCTGATCGAGGGCACCAACGAGGTCGATGACCGCTGGTGGGGAGGTCTGCAGCTGACCAACAGTCTCACCGCGTCGAAGCAGACCGAGATCGCGGCGTTTATGTTTAGGCAGCGGTGCACCAACGGCTACATCGACGTCCTTCCGGACGGCGGCGTGTGGAATCGTCGCACCAGCGGCCAGGAGCTGGAGCCGCTGCTCGCGTGGGCTGGTCAGGCTGTCGAGGACGCGCTCGGTCATTTTGATGGCATTTTCGAGCGTGTGCAGCAGCTGGTGCATCTTCGCATCGACCCGAACAACGTCGGCGCGACGGCTACGGATCTGTTCGAGCAGTACCGCATTCCGACGGCGGCTCGGACGCGCATCATGAACAACCTGGTCGAGAATGACCAGCTGACCATGTACGCGCTCACCAACGCTGTCACCCAGGCTGCGAACAACGCGGCTAGCACGGCGGAGCAGCAGCGTCTCATGCGCAGTGGCGGAGATGTCATTCGTCACGCCGAGCGCTGCGGCGGTTGTCACCGTGTCCTCCCGGAGGGCGTGGACGGTCACGCGCACTGACGAATCCCAGATCAGCCCCTGCCTCCGGGTGGGGGCTTTTCTGCTGTCTGGGGTAGGAGACACGTATGGCTTTCGATCCGCGTGGTGCTGTTGCAACTGAGGACATGAAGAACCGTATTGCTGATGGCTGGACGGTTTCTCAGTTGTGGGATCGGTTTTCGATAGCGGTTTCTGGTGAAGGTTTTAACTATGAGTACGCGGAATCTGTCGCGCTCGGGTCGAATTCTGAGGTAACGGAAGAGGCCACGTCGGGAGTTGTCAGTGGGGTCCTCAGCTAGTTTAGATAGGTCACCCAAAAAGAATTGGGTAGAGAATTCTGGCGACTTGCCAGCTTATGTACGTGAGATTGCGCGTTCTGTAGAGAAGACTGGCAAGTCTCTTTCTCAGGCTATTGCTATCGCTATTTCACGCATTAAAGTTTGGGCGGCTGGCGGAGACAAGGTTTCCAAGAAGACTCAGGCGAAGGCCGCGAAGGCGCTCGCTGAGTGGGAAGCCTTAAAGGCCAAGAACAAGGCTCGCGGCGCCAAGGACAAGGTTAAGGCCAGCAACTGGGTAGAAGACCTGGAAGCAGAGGCCGACTTGGTTCGCTTGTCGGTTGCAGATGATCTCGTGCTGCGATTGGCTGTGGAGCGTAATGTTGACACCGGCGCTTTGGCGCTGAGTAAAGTGCTGCTCTCCGCAAGTAATCGCTCCTGAGGTTCGGAACGTTTCGATAGTTCCCCCGTTCGGCCCTGCTCATGATCGCGTGCTGAGCGCATCGTGGAGGTGCTCCGGGTTACCGGCGCATCCCACCGATGTGCACAGCAGTAGGACTGTGTCTCGGTGACGTGAAAGGGAACTCTGCATGTTTCGCTCTGTGACTCTGACTGATTTTCAGTCGCATCAGAGTACGCATTTACCGTTGGGCCCATTCACAGTAATTGTTGGCTCATCAAGCTCGGGCAAGTCTGCCGTAGTGCGAGCGCTCAAGCTGGTAGCGGAGAACGCTCGTGGCACGAGCTATGTCCGTCAGGGCGCGAAGTCGTGTCGGGTTGCTTTGGAGCTTGCGGGTTCGGAGCCGGTGCTCGACGCATCGACGGTCGTGACCGTGGAGCGGGGTAAGGGCGTCTCGTCCTACACGCTGCTGCTCCCGGGTATGCACGCCGAGCCGGTGGTGTACACCAAGTGTGCGTCTGGAGTGCCGGACGGTGTCTCTCAGGGCCTGCAGCTGGGCGAGACGAAGCTGTGGGTCGCGGGCCAGTTCGATCGCCCGTATCTGCTCGATGAGACCGGCGCTGAGGTTGCTCGTGTGCTGGGCAAGCTCACCAACGTCAACATGATTTACGCCGCTGTGCGCGAGTCCAACCGCCGGGCTTCCGAGGCGCGACGTGCTTATTCTTCGAAGGCGTCTGAGCTGGATTCGGTGACCGAGTCGGGCCGGAAGTTTGCCAGACTCCCGGGTCGGTTGGCTGCTGCGGATGAAGCGCAGACGGCGATGGGATACGCTGAGGAGCTTGAAGACATAGCGTTCTCGTTGAACGCCGGTCTGGAGACGTTGAAGTCGTCCGCCGCTCGATTGCGTACATCTTTGGCTCAGCGTCGTGAAATCCCGAGTACGGATCGTTTGGAAAAGCTGGCCGAGGTGCGCGCTCGCGTGTCAGATCGGCTCGATGACGTGGAATCAGCCCGAGAACGTTGCTCTACAGCGACCGTGGGGTTACGTCTAGTACCTGAGACGGAGAATTTGAGCCGATTGCTGGCACAGCGCGCGAATTTGCGTCAAGCTCTGGAGAAGTTGTCCGAGACCGACGGCAGTGTTGTCCGTTTGTCTCATTTGATTTCCGATGCCCGTGCTGCTGCCGACGAGGCACGTCATCGGTTTAGTCAGGCTCTGAGCCTGGCTGGTAGTTGTCCGTTGTGCGGGGCCTCGGCAGCTCACGCTCAGGTCGATAACGTCGTCTAGAGAACAGGATTCCAATGACGACATCATCTGTGTCTCAAGCGTCAGAGGTTCTCCGTACAACGGATGGGGTGGTTCTCAGCTCTGCCTGGACTGAGGACTGCTGTCGGGAGCTGCTGCGTATCCTTCGGGAGATTCATGCAGCTCCCGACAATCCAGAAGCACCGGAGTCCGATGCGGATTCCAAGGTGGCTGCCCGGGTGTTCCACGAGGTGCTTTCCTTGCACCCGGGCTCGGAGAAGTGGCCGCTGTTCTCGGGTGAGGTGCCTCGCCGATCGTTGTATAAGGCGGCGATCATGCATGCACGTTCGGACGAGCTTGCTGCGTTGACTCGATTGTCGGATTCGTCGGCGTTGTGGGCGTCGAACGTGTCTCGCTGGATGTTGAGGATGCCGCAGCAAACGTCTCCCACCATGGTGTTTACACCGCCTCCGGGTAGAGCGTTACCCGAGCAGCGACGGCATACAATGCTTGCTAAACCTGTAGCGTTGTCTGCATGACATAGCGCTTAAAGCTCGAAGCTCTCCCTGTCTCAGGGTAGGAGAGGGCTGTGGATTCAGAAGTTGAGATTGGCACTGTCGGCGATGTGCATCTCTCTGACAAAGCTCCAAGTCAGTGTTATGACACCTATAACGATGATCTGTTCGGTCTTCTGGATGAGATCATTAAGATCGCCACAGAACGTAATCTGAAGGCTTTAGTTCTGTCTGGTGACATCTTTCATATTAAGCGCCCGGACCGCACCTCGCATAAGACGGTGCAGCGCATGATTGATGTGATTCACGCATCCCCGTGCCCGGTCTACGGTGTGATTGGCAATCACGACATTCAGCATGACCGCATTGACTCTGTGTTCGAGACTCAGCCTTTCGGTGTGCTGCTGCAGGCGGGAATGCGCTTGCTCGATGGCTGGGCTGAGGATCTGCCGCTCTACGGTGTCCCGTGGCAGCAGGACTGGCAGGATGCTTCTGCGGCGTTCCAGGACTGGCGCGCGTCGAGGACTCCCTGGTCGGAGTCAGGCGGGTTGATCGTGACGCACGCGCCGCTGTATCCGGTGGGTCGAGAGCTTCCATATGAGAACATTCCGGCAGGTACTGTGGCTGAGTGGGCAGGTCACAAAGGCCATCTGTATTACGGCCATGTCCACGACTATCACGGGGTGTTTGAGGTTGACGGAGTCACGTTCTGCAACCAAGGTGCGCTGTCGCGGGGATCGCTGCATGAGTCGGATCTGACGCGTAAGCCTGCGATCACCATCTGGCATTCCGGTGTCGAGGGCGCTGCTGCGTTCGAGCGTGTCGAGCTGCAGACAGCCAAGCCGGGTTCCGAGGTGTTCCGGGTAGAACAGCATGCTGCGATAGTGGATTACCAGCAGCGTATGGACCAGTTCCTGGCGGCGGTGGGCGCGTCTACGGTGATGGCGTCGTCGATCGAGTCGGTGGTCGAGGCTGTGCGCGAGATGGGTCTCCCGAAGGCTGAGCAGGATTTGGCGACGGAGCTGCTGGTGTCTGCAGCGAATGGGGAATTGTCTTGATCGAGCTGAAGCATCCGGTCACGCTGCTGCACGGTGCCGTTGAGGATGCGCTCGCGCTGATCCCGGACAACTCGTGTTCTGCAGTCATTACCGATCCTCCGTACAACCTCGCTATGGGCGGAGGCACCGACGAGTGGGACGCGATCCCGAACTTTGCGGCGTGGTGCGAGACGTGGTCGCGCGAGCTGTTGCGAATCACGAAGCCCGGCGGCTGGCTGGTCGCGTTTGGCGCGGGGAAGACTTGGCATGATCTGGCTACCGGCATCGACCGGGCTGGCTGGGATGTCATGGACTCGATCATCTGGCACTACCCGTCGGGCTTCATGCGTAGCACCAACGTGCCCGAGCGCCTGCGCAAGGCTGGGCATGAGGATCTCGCGGTCGAGATGAAGGGCCGGGGGTCGGCCCTTCATTCTCGTCATGAGCCTGCTGTGCTCGCTCGCGCGCCGATGCTGCCTGGCGGGCTCACACCCACCATTGCCGAGCATAAGACCGCCACGCTTGATCTGGATGGCTGCGCGCTGCCCAACGGCTCGGCTCCGCCCAACGTGCTGGTGCAGCATTCGTCGCTGTGCGAGGAGCCTCCCGGTGCGTGCGTTCCGGGCTGCCCGGTTCCGGCGTTCGGAGATGCGATCTCGTATTTCCCGACGTTCCGCTTTCAGTCCAAGCCCAACAACGCTGAGCGCCCCGTCATCAAGGTGGAGGCGGGTGAGGGTGTGAAGGATCTGTCGACGCTGGGCAAGGTCAGGGCGTGGGAGTGCACGGTGTGCGGCGTGGTGACGCGCTCGTATATGGGCTCGGGATCGAAGTACGCCAACCGTCCTCACGACGTGTGCGGCCATGATTCGTACGAGCCGAAAATGGACAACTGGTCGACCAGCATTAAGCACAACACGGTCAAGCCTCTTGGCCTGATGCGTTTTCTCGTGCGGCTGCTGACCATGCCTGGAGATCGCATCATCGAGCCGTTTGCCGGGTCGGGGTCGACGATCGAGGCGGCCGTGATGGAGGGCCGCGAAGTGGTGGGCGTCGAGCGGGATTTGAAGTCGGTGGAGTTGTGTCGTGTAAGGCTTCGCAGGCAGGGCTGTTTTACTGCTGAAGGGTAGAACTCATTCGTATCCCCAGACGAATGAGTTGGTATGACTACAAAATGCGACGGCCCAAAGCCAATTAAGATTAGTTGGTCAGCACTTCAAGCGCATACTGCATGTAAGCAGCGGGCGTTTCTGTTTCGGGAGAAGAAAAAGAACCCAGTCACGAACATCCGTCCGTTCTTTCACGGCACGGTGGCCGACCGTGTGATGCGCCGCTGGCTCGAAGCCGACCAGCAGGTCCCGGGCGAGATGGCGACCTGGGTCGACTTCATGATTGATCACGAGATCGAGGAAGCGAAGCGCACCAGCGACGGTGTCGTGAATTGGAAGAGTGACACCGACCGCGCGGAGATGGCGGAGTGGGTGCGTCAGCTGGTGACGCGGTTGGAGCCGTTCCTGCTCAAGGAAGTCATTCCCTACGAGTACGAGCCCGAGGCCCGATTCCGGGTGCCGTTGCGCATCCCGGATCTCAACGGGGAGACGGCGCAGATCATGCTGGTCGGCGGCATGGACATCCTGGTGCGAGAGTCGAAGTTGCCGCCGGTCTGGGCTGCCTATGACCTCAAGGCCACGGCGAACCCGGATTACCTGCGCAAGACGTTGGGGCAGGGCGTGTTCTATTCGCTGGCGCATTACGCTCGTGAGGGCGTGCCGCTGCGGACGTTCGCGTTCGTGCAGCCCATGGTGGAGACCAATCCCATCGCCTACGTCGACATCACCGACGCGGATCTGTCTTCGATGATGGCTCGCATCGTGGCGATGGCTCATGACATCTGGCGTGGCGACACGGAACCGAACAAGGACGACAAGGCGTGCTCTTGGTGTCCAGTGCGTCACGCTTGCGCCAAATACAGGCCGACGAGCACCGGCGTCTTCCGACCCAAGCAGAAGGTTGCAAAGTAGAACTTGCTTACTTTGCTGACCTGTGCTAGCTTGTAGTCGTGGCTGACATTCAGTACGGGCATCTCTCGGATGGAACGTTCCGTCCTAAGAGGGTGTCCGACCTCTGCGATTGGCTCATCGAGGTCGTGTTTAGGTCCGACCTGGACGCTTCTGGTGAGGACCGCGAGCTGCACATCCTGCGCAGTCTGCTTCGGAGACGACGGGAGTACGTGGAATACCTCGACGCCACCGCGCTGTGCTTCGATAATTCTGAGTGGATAAATCGCGCTCGTGCTCGCGCACACCGGTTCGCCAACGACACGCTCGCTCCCTCGGAGTACCGCGATCCGGTGGAGGAGCGTCTCCGGGATCAGGGTTTTGTGCTCGGCGTGGAGTCGGCGATCATGCACCTGGCGGATCGCTACCACGCGTTCGAGGGCATCGGCGGAATCTATCGTGCACCTGAGAGGGTAGGAGACTGACATGCCTGATCGCTATCCTGAGTGTGAGAAGATGCGTGCTGTCCGCAACGAGTCGGATGTGCTTTCGGATTTTGTGGACTGGCTGGGTCAGAACGGGCGTTTCATCGGCCATTACGTGAAGCCCAAGGGATACTCTCAGGAGATCATGGTCCTGGACGCCCGCAGTTTTGAGCAGTTGTTCGCGGATTACTTTGACATCGATCTGAATAAGGTTGAGGTTGAGCGTCGTCAGATGCTGGAAGATCTGAGGAGTCTCGATTGACCTGGGGTAGGACAGCTTTGTGGCGAAAGATGAAGAGGTAGCTGACCTTCGTCAGCGCGCGGAAACCCTTCGCGGTCAGCAGCAGCGGATCGAAGCTCAGGCTGAGGCCGCGAAGGGTGAGTACGACCGGCAGCTGGAGAAGCTGAAGTCGGACTTCAACGTGGATTCTGAAGAGGAAGCGCGGGCTTTGCTCGATCGTATTGACGCGGAGCTGGACGCTGAGGTGGAGAAAGTCCGCTCTGCTCTGGATCGGACGGAACGTCCGGAGGAGTAGTCGTGCAGTGGCAGAGTGTTGTCGCGCTTGCGATCATCGCGGTCATTTACGTGTTCGCTGCGGGATACGCGGTTGGCTCGGTGGACCGTTTCTGGATGAAGGCGCTGCTCGTTATCGGCTACGTCGGGGCGTTTGTTCTGGTGGTGCTGGTAGCGCCGTCCACGTTGTGAGGGGTTGTCCGTGAAACATCGCCGTAGGCGTTCTCGGTCGCGTTGCTGGCGTCACGAATGCTCTGAGCCTGGGGTGGTGTACTGCGGCCGTCACGGGCGAGCTGCGGGCTGGCCGTGCGCTGCTCCGGTGGAGGCGTCCGGCCCGGCATGGCGGTTTGAGCCTGTCGAGGGCGTGCGTCTGGTGGAGGCCACGCAGCCGTTGTCGTCGCTGAGCCGGGTCTCTCATAACCTGCCGTGGTCGGATCCCGCGCATGACGTGCTGGCGGATCTTCAGGCATACCGTCTTCAGGCATACCGTCTGAGGGTAGAAGCACGTCGTGAGTCTGATCGGTAGCGTTTTCGACTGGCTGTTGAGCCTCTGGTCGGTGAGCGTTGCGCTGGCTCTGTTGGTGCACGGATTGCTGGCTCTAGCTGTGGGAGGCTTGTTTGTTCGGGGACGCTATCGACATCGTCCGCGCACGAAGTTTCCGGATCCTGCACGGTGTACGCCGTGTCCCGAGGAACGAGTCGTGGTCCATCATGTTCATCATTATGTGCATCATTATGTGCACCGCTTTGTCGTCTCGGCTCGTGTTGAAGTGGTCCAACGCCAGGCGTTGAGCGTTCCACCGCGTGCCGTCGAAGCTCCGCGTGTAGTCCCTGGCGAGGTCATTTCGGTGACTCCGTCGACCCGACCTAAGGGGGTGGTGTCGTGAATCGTCCGTTAGTTCTGCTGGATGTGGACGGCCCTTGAATCCGTACATGGCAAAGCCGACAAGACGTCCTGAGGGCTATGGGACTCATCGGCTTCGTCCGTCGGGCTGGGAGTATCAGAAGCACCCGCTCCGAGTGTGGCTGGCTCCCGAGCACGGTCCCGCGCTGCTCGCGTTCGCCGCTGAGCACGACGCGGAGCTGGCGTGGGCGACCACGTGGGAGCATGAAGCCAACGACTACATTGGTCCGGCAATCGGTCTTCCGGTACTTCCTGTCATCGAGTGGGGCTTCAAGGCGTTCCACTGGAAGTTTGACGGGGTTCTGGAGTACGCCAAGGATCGCCCGTTCGTTTGGCTGGATGACGACTTTGACAGGTTTCCGACTGAGCGTGATTGGTTTGCCGAGCAGCGCAAGGGTCAGCCGCCTTACCGGCTGCACTATGTGAGTCCTCGTATCGGATTGACTTCCTTGGATCTTGATCAGGCTGGGCGTTGGTTGCGGAGTATCCGTTCTGATGACTGAGTTGAAGGAGAGCAATGGCTGACGTCTCGGAAGAGACCACCGACGCCGGTGAAGACATTCTGAAGTCTCTTGGAATCGATCTGTCCGCACCGGAAGCGGTGGAGGACGAAGAGGACGAGATTCTTCCTCAGGTCAAGCTGCCGTCGGTGGTGCTCGCGTCGCCACCGCACTTCGAGGTTCCTCGGACGGTGCTGCGTCGTATGGTCGATCAGGCCATGCTCGTGGTGCCGTCCGGGGATTTCGTTCCGGAGCTGAAGAACCTGGTGCTGGACGCCTCCGATGGCCGTCTGGTGATCACCGGCTCGAATTCGGGGTCGACGGTCGTCTCGACGTCGCTGGCGGTGCGAACCTTAAACCCGGGTCGGCTGCTGATCGGAGCGGCCAAGTTTGCCAACGTCATCAAGCGAGCATCGGGTCCGACGGTGAAGCTTCGTACCGAGGACCAGCTGCTGCACATCGACTCGGGCAGTAGCTCCTGGTCGCTGCGTATTGCGGGCGTGCAGGAATACGTTCGGCTTGCCGCGCTTGACGAATTGACCTGGCACTCGCTGTCGCGTGCGGATTTCACGCGTGCGGTCTCAGCCGTCCGCTACGCCGCAGGATCGGATGAGAATGATCCAGGCCGCATGCAGCTCGACATTCATAATGGTATCGCTACGACCACAGACAAGACGTCGTTTGCGCAGGTCCGAGGCATGCTTCCTGCGAATCTGACGTGTGAGCTGTCGACGTCGGCGGTGGATCTCCTGGTCAAGATGCTGGACCGCAACGACGCGCAGGAGTTTCGGCTCGCCGACACGCGTTTCCATCTGGTCGCGGAGATCGGTCCGGTGGATGCGGCGGATCGCATGATCGTCGCGCATAACACCGAGTCTTTTCCGGCGGAGGCTCGGACCATCATTGAGACTCCCATCGCGGAGAACCGTGATGAGGTCATCGTCAATGCGGACACTCTGGTCGAGGCGCTCGATCGCGCGCAGCCGACCTCGGATGAGGAGACGCTGGCGGTAGCGCTCAAGGTGGGGTATCCGGAGCCGGATGAGCTGACGGTGGCGACGCGTAACCGCTACGGGGATCTGTCATCGGAGCAGTTGACGGTGACATTCCGTCGGCTTGGCAGCGATAGCGCTCCGTCACCGAGGACGGTTCTGCTCAACCAAAAGCGTTTAACTGAGGCTGTTCGAGCGTCTGCTCTTGCACGTTCTGCGTCGAACGGTTCCGATGAAGGGGTCAACGTCCGCTTGCTGCTCGGAACCGACCGCTCACGGTCTCGCCCCGCGTTTGTTGTGGTGCAGGACAGCCTCCCCGAAGGCGAAGAGGCGGCGGGTTCCGTCCGGGCTGTGTTGCTCCAAGTCCGCAGTGACTGGATTTCCTGAACCCCGCAGGAGCTGTGTGCAAGTGAGTTCTCCGTCCCATCGTGCGTATTCGTCCATGCGAGTGAGACGCACCCGTAATGTTCGACATGAAGATTTGTGGACCACCACGGATTTGTTGATCGCGTGTTGTGTCACCGGCATTGTCATGTCTTTGCTGACGTGGTTTCTGGTGGTCACGCTCGTCTAGCTGGGACGAAGGCCGGGGTATGGAGGAGCTGCGTTTCTACCTGGACCTGGTGGATCGGCTCGGAGATCCGTTTACCGTGTTTGAACGTGACTGGTCCGAGGATGACACTCCGGTGGATTCCTCGGGCCGTCATGCGTTGCGCGATGATCCCACCGATCCGCGAGGCTTTCCGATCTCCGGGTAGAACATCTGTGTGGACCCGGAAGAGGTTGTACGGCTGTTGTCTCGGGACATCAGCTACATTCAAGAAATTCAAGCCAGCCACGTGATCGACCTGTCGCGTCGGGATTTAGACGCTGTTGCTGAGTTGGCTGACCAGATCGCTGAGCATGCTCGGAGTCTGTCTGAGTGGTATGCCCACGGCGGCTACCGGCCCAAGGGTCTGCGATGAGCGCTGACGAGATGCGCGCTAAGTTTCGTTCGTTGCAGAACGCGCTGGAAATGCTGCGTCAGATCAAAGATCACGGCGCCGAGTTCGATGTGGACACCCTGGTGAGTTGTGCCCAGGACGGGTGGCGTGTGGTCAACGCTGCCGAGGAGCTGGTCGACCTGCTGCGGGCGTCCGGGTTCCGGACCGTCGAAGCTGCGCTCGGCCAGGATTAGGTCAGCAAGTCAAGCTTGCATGTCTCTGCGAGCATGCTAAGCTCTTTTCATCGCGGCGGAGAAAAATCCGCCCCAGCTTCAGGAGCTAGCATGGCTTTCAAGCCTACAAGTGAGCAGTGCGACATCATGGACGCGGCTGCGACCGGCAAGGACGTGGTGGTAGAGGCGCTTGCCGGTACCGGCAAGACGTCGACCCTGGAGCTGATCTCTCGGGAGAACGCTGAGAAGAGCTTCTGCTACATCGCGTTCAACAAGTCGATTGCCGATGAGGCCAAGCGCAGGTTCCCGCGCAACGTCACGGCGGCGACCGCGCATAGCTTCGCCTACCACCACATCAAGGCGAGCCGTCCGGAGCTGCTGGACCGGCTGCAGAGCCAGGAGCGTGTCCCGCGTTGGAAGCAGGCGCAGATCCTGCGCATCCGCGAGGACTTCGTGTTCGGCGACTTCAAGCTTCGCGACCGTCAGCTGGCTGGTCTGGTCATGGAGTCGGTGGCTCGGTTCTGCGCTTCCGACGCTCCTGAGCCCGGCATGCACCACATCCCCCGCGTTCCGGGTATGGATCTTCCCGAGCCGCGCAAGGCGCTGCAGGAGTTCGTGTTCCCGTACGTGCAGCGTGCTTGGGCTGACATCACCTCGGGCAGGGGTCAGCTCCGTTTCATGCACGACCACTACCTGAAGCTCGCCAGCATGGACAAGAATTTCCGACTTCCGGGCGAGGTCGTTCTCTTTGATGAGGCGCAGGATGCGGACCCGGTGGTCATGAGCATCGTGCAGCGCATGCAGACCGATCACGGCGTTCAGCTGATCCCGAACGGTGACAGCAACCAGCAGATCTACGCGTGGCGTGGTGCGATCGACGCGCTCGACCAGTTCGATGCCGAGTACCGGCTTCCGCTGACCGCGTCGTTCCGGTTCGGCCAGTCCATTGCTGATGAGGCCAATCGCATCCTGTCGCTGCTGGAGACGCCGTATCAGTTGCAGGGTCTCGGACCGGAGTCCTCTGCGCTGGCGTTCCTGGACAACCCGGACACCGTCCTGTGCCGCACCAACGCCGAGGCGGTCTCGCGGCTGCTCACGGCGCAGATGTCGGGCATCCGGGCGGGTCTGGTCGGCGGTACCCAGGCGGTGCAGTGGCTGGCACAGGCTGCTTTGGACCTCACGGAGGGCCGTCCGACAGATCACCCGGAGCTTCGGGCGTTCGAGTCGTGGAATCAGGTTCGTGAGTACGTCACTGAGGACAAGGAGGCGCGTGACCTGCAGACGCTGGTCAACCTCGTTGACGACCACACTCCGCAGGTCATTCTCGCCGCTGTCGAGCGTGCGGTTCCCGAGCGTGCCGCGCAGCTGCTGATCAGCACTGCTCACAAGAGCAAGGGTCGCGAGTGGAATTCGGTCAAGTTGGCGTCTGACTTTCCGATGCCGATGTCGGAGGAGGGTCTCTCGGCTCCGGAGCTGCGGCTGGCCTACGTGGCTGTGACGCGCGGCAAGCAGTATGTCGACTCGTCGGCGCTGACGCCGTGGATCGAGCCGCTCACGAAGCCTGCTGAGGGCGAGCGGGTGTTCCTGACCGACGTCGTGACGGTGCTGGCGGACGTGTCCGAGTCGCAGATCTGCAACGTCATGTGCGACCCGGAAGACGAGGACCGCGTGATCATGACGGGGACCAAGTACAACCCGGAGTTGGTCAAGGCGCAGCAGGAGCTGCCGTTCGGTGACCCGAAGATGCGCTACCGCGCGGACTACGCGGGTTTCGAGAAGGTGCGGATTGTGCTCGCGCGTGCGGCTGTGTTGGACGTGGCTGAGCGGTTCGGTCTCACGGTTTCTCCGGACGCCAAGGAGCGGATCGAACAGCGTTCCTGACGGAAATCGGCCCCGGGTCTTCGGATCCGGGGCCTTTTCTCTGGGTAGAATTGTTGTGTCTCCGGGAGTTAGGCGCCCGGCCCACTAAGTCCGCATCGCGGCAGGGTAAGCCCTCGACATGTCTGGTCTCGTCAGCACGGTCCGCGATCCCTCCGTTTCGACCACGCTCGCCACCGCGCGCCCTGCCCCGCCGTTTCGACAAGTCGTTTCTGGTCATCTCGCGCCTGTCCGGCTCGCTTCGACATCCCGTACCACTCCCTGGCATGCCCTGCCCCTTCCTTCCGCTCGACATCGTCAAGTCGTCTTCCCGCCCTGACCAGCCGTTTCGACAATCCATCGTCACGCCTGCTCGCGCCCACCGCGCCGCGCATCGACATGTCTCCCCACATTTGATCTCGCCCACCCGCTGCGACTATCCGGGTCATCTCAAGCCGCGTCCCGTGCCGACAACCCAGCTCCGCCCCTTCTCCTGTCAATTCACACGACAACCCCCCACCGCCCCTTGCGCATGCAGCCCGATCCTTCTGACAACTCCAAGCCGCCGCAGCCCGATCCTTCTGACAACTCCAAGCCGCCGCGCTTCTGGCCGCTTCGCCTCCATTCGACTACCCAGTGTTACGACTACCCTTGCCAGAACAATTCACTTCAGCACCCGTCGACTTTTCACTGCCGTCCCACGTCTTCTCGACTGCCCATGCCATCTTTGTCCCCGCCCACCCCTTATCTCATGACATCCCCCGTCTCGACACCGCTGGCCCGTCGACGTCCCGAGTCTTCCCCGCGCTTTCGCAACGCGCCCCTGAGTCAGTCCGACAACACATCCCTTGCCTGCCCTTATCCATCCGACTTCCCGGCACCTGCCCATCTCTGGTCGCCCCCACTCGACAGCCCCACTCCGCTCGGGTTCCTTGCATCCCAGTTCAGTTCGACAACCCTCGATCCTCCCGCCGCTACGCACCGCGACCCCTTCGACTGCGCAGCTCTGCATCCGCTCCTGTCGTGCCTCGCCGGTTCGACTTTCCGCCTCAGCCCGTCGCGTCTCCGCGCACCCCGTGTCACGTCGACGTTCCTTTTTCGCTGGTCATCGGGTAGGAGAGTGTTGTGATCGAAGTAGCATCTCCTGATGAGTACATCAATTCGTTCATCAGAGACTTTCTTGAAGCAGAGGAAGACGTCATTCCTGCTGTAGCGGCAGCGAATATCGTGGCGACGTTGCGCGAGACGTCTCCCGAGGTGCTGACCGCGTGGCTGGAGGCGCGGGCGGAGTCCATCCTGCGTGAGCAGATCACCCGTGTGATCGGTTCCCGCCGGGCTCGCGCTCGTGCGCATGCGGTGGCGGGAGCTTTCGCTCGCGCTGCGAAGGAGTTCGAGCAGACTGGTGACGTCGCAGCGATGTCTCCGTTCGACCAGCGTTATGTGGTGGACGGTATGGATACTCAGCGTCGTGTTGCCGAGATGACGGCTGCGGATTGTCTTTTTGTCGCGGACCGGTATGAGGTTTCTGCGAACACTTCGCGCATGCTTGCCGCGTTCCACCGGGCTGTTGCTTCCCGGGTAGGAGACGGCACGGTGTCGAGCGTATTCACCGAGTCTGAGTATGACAGGCTGATGCGCTCGATTGTTAAGGCTCCTGTGACCATTCCGGCATAGGAAAGCAAACACATCCATTACCAAGATGCCCAGGAGGCACAGTAAAAATGGATAGCGTTTTCGAGCAGTTCCGTGGACAGGCGTGGCCGTACAAGTTCAACGGCACCCTCCACGTCCGGGCCATCGCTGGCGGCACTCCGACCGATCCCAAGGTCATTGAGGGTCATCTCCGGTCGAAGCTCGGCACCTCCGACGATCTGATTCGTGAGGAGGTCGCCAAGGTTATGACCGAGCGTGGTGTCACGGCTGACGAGGCTGTTGCTCTGGTCGGTTCGGCGAAGCACCTCAACGGTTTTCGCCGGGACCAGCACGGTCTTTACATCGAAGGTCGTCAGCTGAAGGCGGCGCTCAAGGAGGCGGCCAACGTTGCCGTCGCTGCGGGCAAGCTCAACCAGCGTGGCTGGGGCGTGACCAACAAGGGTTTGCTCGGGTTCCTCGCGGAGCACATCGTCGTGGACGACGACCGCATCTATCTGACCCGGGACGGTGAGTCTGTCCTGGAGCACGATGAGATCGTGCAGCGGTTCGTGCACACCTGGCGCGGCACCGGCATTCAGTACGAGGAGATTTGTCACGAGGTCGATCTGAACTTCACGGTGCTCTCGGACTGGGCGTTCACCGACACCGAGTGGGCCATGATCTGGCTGACCGGTGAGGAGCAGGGTATCGGTGCGAGCCGTTCGCAGTCGTTCGGCAAGTACCGCATTGTCAACTGGGATCGTGTTGAGGTTGGCAAGGCGGGGGCGAAGGTGACGGGTTCGTCGAAGAAGCCTGCTGCTCGTCGTAAGACGGCCGCTAGCGCCTGATCTGGGGTAGGACAGGGGCGGCTGGAGTTAGGCACCGGCCGCCCCTGAGTCCCGGAGCTTTCGGGCTGGGCTAAGCCCTTCGACTACCCTTCGTATCCCGGAACGCGTCTGCGCAATTTGACTGACCACGTACGCGCCCGAACGAACCGCTGCTTCTCGACAACCCCGCCCGGCACCCGGACCCTCCGGAATCTGCCCGTGCCAATCGACAGACCACGTTCACCACCGAACAGCTCCGCTCTGATCACTTCGACTTGCCCTATCACGATCTAGCCGTTTCTCATCGACAATCCCTCACAGCGTGTCCCCGCCCCGCTCTTTCCGACTAACCTGGAGCATTGAATGCCTGACATGGTGAAGAAGACCGTCAAGCTTACGAAGGATCCGGCGGGCGCTCCGGCGTTCGATCTGGATTCGCTCGGTGAGTCCCGCATCGATCTGAAGAAGCGTGCCGACAAGGTTGGTATCTCGCTGTCGAAGGCGGGGCTGTCCGGCATGCGGGCGCAGGTAGTGCTGCTGCTCGATCACTCCGGTTCGATGAACTACGACTACCACAACGGCGCGGTGCAGGCTCTGGTCGAGCGTGTGCTGGCGTTTTCGCTGCAGGTCGATGCTGACGGCGAGATCCCGGTGATCGCGTTCGACAGCCGTCTCTACCCTGCTGTCACGGTGACCGTGGACAACTATCAGGGCGTGGTCGACTCGCAGATTTGGCGCCGCCACGAGATGGGCTCGACGGTCATGTCGGCTCCGCTGGAGGCGCTCAAGGCTATTGCCGAGAAGTCGGATTACCCGGTGTTCGCGGTTGTCATCGGTGACGGGTCTCCGAACCGCGAGGACAAGCGCGCCACCAAGAAGGTAGCCTACGAGCTGGCCGGGTACCCGGTGTTCATCAAGTTCCTGTCGCTGCGCCCGGTCGACTTCCTGCAGGAGCTGGACGACGCCACGGAGAAGGATAGGCTGCTCGACAACATCGACGCTAAGGACATTCCGGACCCGCAGGGCATCGCCGAGCTGGCGTTCGCCGATCTGATGGTCGACGAGTGGCAGAGCTGGATCGACGCGGCCACTAAGCACGGCGTTATCTCTAGCTGAGTGGGTAGGACAGCGACATGACGAACATCCAGGAATGGCAGGTTCGTAAGGCAGCGGCTGCGATGCACCCGGATGTCTTCGACGAAAACGGTAAGCCGCTGTCGCATGTCCCGTCTGCCAAGTCGGAGATGCTGTGGGACGCGGTGCGCCGTGGTCTGGAGTCGGCTGAGCCTGCTCCGCACCACGCGCTTCGCGAGCTGGCGAACCTGTGGAAGCGCCAGGCCGAAACGCAGGAAGCGAACACCGATCTCGACAACACGTCCCGGATGATCGAGCAGGGCAAGCTGCGGGATGCTGCTGCGGCTCTGTTGGAGGGTCTGGCCCCGGTTGATCAGGATCGGTTGGGCGAGGCGGAGCCGTTGGAGGTCATTGAGGCGGCTACGGATCGTCTGCACGACCTGAATCGTGATAAGAAGGTTCTTATCGAGAGGGTTCGTAAGGCTGACGCGGAGTACGCGCCTTTGACCGGAAGTCAGGGACGTGATCAGAAGCAGCGGTTTGAAGAGATTCTGAAGCTGCGCGGTCAGGTGGCTGGTCTGAAGACGCAGCTCGACGATGTGCGTGAGTCGTATCGGACCGCGTATCGCAAGGGCCTGGCTCTGACCAAGGAGCGTGACGAGGCGGTCCGCGAAGCCAATGAGTTGGACGAGAGGAACATGGCTCTCGCTCAGCAGCTTTCCGCAGCGATTCAGCAGCGCGATGTTGAAGGCAAGAACGCTCTGCACCTGCACGAGGAGGTCGGCAAGGCGCGCACGCGTATTGCGGGCCTGGAGGCCGAGCTGGAGGCGCTGAAGGCTGAGCGTGCCGCTGACCCGGGTGCTACGGACAAGGCCGGGAAGGACGCGCCGGATCTGAGTTCGGTGTTCGAGTTCCTGGGCCCGATCGCGAAGTCGGCTCTGAAGAACTTCATGGATGACGACCGCCGGTGAGTTGACAACTGCTGACAAGAACGGTAAGGTAGTCACATGACGAACACCGAGATTCCTCTGGATCACTATGTCTGGATTTCTGTGGCAGAGCTGACCGATTCGCCTGCGGGCATCGTGATGTGCTACAAGAATTACTGGTGGCTGCTTGACGAGCAGGGCAGGGTGGCGTTCTACAATCCGCTGCAGCGTAATGGCCGTCGCATGCAGCGTGGTATGGGATCGGCGCAGGCTAACCTCAATCGTTCGATGGCGGAGCGGATCTCGAAGGACCGTTCCTGGGTGCGTTCGATCGAGCTGATCCCGTCGGCGTTCGTGAAGATTGATCCGGCAGAGTACGTCTGATCCGCTCGTTGGCGGGGTAGGACAGGGTCTGCGCCAAGCAGGTGTTGACAAGCAAGCAGCTAAATGCTAGATTTTCTCTAGTTGATAAGTTCATAGCTAAGGGCAGGGAGGGGCCGGGTTCAAGTCCCTGGGCCATCGCCAAAAGGGTTTGCGCAGCCCCGAGGAAGCGGTACAGTGTGTACAGCTGTATAGTTTCTGGATTCGCGGTGTGGTGTACGGATAAAGCACACCCTGCCTGTTTTTAATTTAATAATCGGAGACGCGGGTTCGAATCCCGTTCTCGCTGGAGGCTGCTAGCGCCTTCCGACGGATCTTGGACGGCGTGGCCGCGCTGTCTGATCCTGTATGGCGAGGTAGTGTAGCGGCCAAACACGCCGACCCTAATTCTTAGTTGCATTTGACTCTGAATGTTGTTACTCTTACTGCCATGTCCGAGGCGGTGAGATGGGCAGAGCCGGACGTGGTTCCGCCCGGTAAGAAGCGATGTGGCCGGTGCAAAGAATTTGTACCGGCCAGTGATTTTGGTAAGAATGCAGCTCGCAATGATGGTTTGCAAGCTAATTGCAAACCATGTAGAGTTCTTGACAATGCTGCGTCGTATATTGTGACAAAAGCTTATCAGAACCCTAAAAGGCTTGCGACTGCAAATGCTCAACGAGATCGCAATCGAGAAATTATTCGTGCTTACTTAATTGAACATCCCTGTGTTGATTGTGGTGAAGACGACATTGTTGTTCTTCAGTTTGATCATCAGGGCGACAAGGTTGCAAATGTTTCTTACCTTGTCAGCGGTGGTTCTCCTAAGCGTCTCCGAGCTGAAATGGCAAAGTGCCACGTAGTTTGTGCAAATTGCCATACACGACGTACGGCTGCTACCTTCGGGTGGTGGAGAATTAAATAATGTCAAGCGCCGGTAGCTCAGAGGCCAGAGCTGCGAACTCTTAATTCGTAGGGCGTGGGTTCGACTCCCACTCGGCGTACTAGACAAGCAGCAATACCGAGATCCTACTCGTGAGCTGAAAAGGTTGATGCGACATGCTTTGGGAAAGCGGGATCGCCGTACTTGTCTAAAATTGAAAACAGATCCAGGTCCGGATCCATTTCCGGTGCGCTAGGGGTGTACACATCTTCGGATGCCCTGGTCAATGGTGTACGGTAGCACAGGTTCTGTTTTCGATAATTTCACACATGCCTTCTTAGTCCAGGGGATAAGACGCCGGTCTACGGAACCGGAAACAGAGGTTCGATTCCTCTAGGGGGCACGCAGACTGCTGCAGCGGTTTGAAGTTTGGTAGTGACGAGTCGTCGTGGTGCCCGAGGGCATCCCGGCGTAGGTACGCGCACCGAGCGAGCATTGGTTAGGGAAGACGGAGTAGCCCTTGGTGAAACGTTGACTGGCGCCAATGAGGGGAAGGGTCGCTCCCTCCCCGTCTTGTTTCCTTAGTTCAGTGGTAGAACGTCGGTTCGACATACCGAAGGTCGCAGGTTCAAATCCTGCAGGGAACACAAAGCGAGAAGACGTCAGCTGCGTCGGATTGCTTAGTCGGGTGAGTGGGTTCGATTCCAAACTCTGGTGAGCCTCACTCGGCGCTAAAACTTCAGACGGGTCCTCCAGGCGGCCCCCGTGCGTGATCCAGTATGGAGCGGGGTGCAGGGTTCGATCTCCCTCGGGATCCACAACGGATGGGTGCACCTGTCCGCAGGCTTTTCCGACTGGCAGACCCTCTGCAGGGGTCGGCAGCATCAGGGAGGGAATGCCGGACATCGGTAGCGCAAGAGCCCGGCCGTTTGATCCGGGTAATCGGTAGCGCTGGTGAGGGTAGAAGTTCTGGCGGGCCCGCCGGTGATTCTATCCGTTCTGCCTGTGTCGCTTAATGGCAAAGCGGTGTCCTCGTAAGACACAACCTCGGGTTCGATTCCCGGCTCAGGCTCTGGATCGTCGCGTAGACGGCCTACACTCCGACGGGAGTACTTCCGGGTTCGAGTCCCGGGTGGCGATCCTTCAACTTCATACTTGGGACGACATGGCGGTAAGCAGGTTCGATTCCTGCGTGGACTGGCGTCTGTGAGCGACGGCTCGCCGAGAGGTTCGATTCCTCTCCGTCCCACTCTGCAGGTCAGGCTGCGACGAATCCCGGTGCCAGCGCATCGTCACCGGGGCAAAGCGGCATCGGGCAAGGTGCGCGCCTTGATGTCGACCCTGAAGAAAACCTGGCGGCTTGCGTGCTGTTCTGTGGTTTCGGCGTTAGTCGTGTAATGTCTTCCCACAGAAAACGACGTGAGTAGTCAGGCAAGCCCTCATAGCTCAACGGACAGAGCCTCAGTTTCCTAAACTGATTGTCCAGGTTCGACTCCTGGTGGGGGTGCGTAACAACTAAATTAGACATGCCCTCGTCGACTAGCGGCCGATCTCTTCGGACTTTTAATCCGACGTACGAAAGTACCATCGCAGGTTCGAATCCTGCCGGGGGCACCATAAATACAAGCCTCTGTGGTCTAATGGATAGGGCAACGGTTTTCTAGGCCGTAAGGTGCGGGTTCGAGTCCTGCCGGGGGCGCTTGCGTTTCGGTGTGGGCAGCCACGTAAGAACCGGAGAGATCGCAGCGGGCTGATCGGCTGCGGCTATGTCGCCAATCTTTCCGGTCACCGGGTATGACAGTTTCGGTTCACAACAGAGAGGGATCGGAATGTCTGACACTTGGATTGTCGTCACGGTTATCGTGGCGGGCCTGGTCATCGTTGGATCGGTGATGGCGTTCTTCGCTCGCCGGGACCGCATCAAGCGTCGTCACGCAGCTGTTCATGCTTCCTCGCAGTACGACATGGGCCTGCTCCCTGGCATTCGGACTGGATCGCACGGTTCGGGCAAGTCGACCTACGCCACGTTCGACGACTCGCTTCTCGCCAAGTACATGGCCGATCGCGTCTCTGGTGAGCCGGTCAGCGGGGCGGAGCGCCGCCGCAAGCGTGAGGCTGCCGCTGAGCGTCGTCGTTCCGAGTTGGCTGCTGACGCCGACCTGACCGATCTGGCGACCGCTGCGGGCGTGTACGGCTCGACTACGGCGGCTCCGGACTCCAGCTCGTCTCACAGCTCGACCCCGCACTACTCGTCCGGATCGGGCAGCCGCGGGTATGGTCACAGCGGCGCGTCCCACGACTACGGTTCCTCGCACAGCTCGGGTGGCTCGGATTCGGGCGGCTCGTCTGGCGGTGGCGACTCCGGTGGTGGTGGGTTCTAAGACCTGAAATAACTAGCACGGTCTGACTTGCTTGACTTGTCAGACCGTGCTATTCTTATGTCATGACGAACATCGAAGAGCTTCGGGATCGCGATGACTTCTGGGCGTTGTACCAGGACTTCCGCACCCGCAACAAGGTGGCCGAGAGCCCCAGCCGGGTTCCGGTCTGGTACCTGACGCAGCTGGCGCGTACCCGTGTGGCGACGGCTCGGGTGGACCTGGAGCGTGTTGGCTCGCCCAACGGTGAGGCGGCGTTCAACGCGCTTCGCACGCTGGAGGACTTCCTGCGTGGTTCGGGCAACGACGCTGAGGTTCAGGTGATCGTGTCCGCGTTGCTTGGAGCGGGAGAGTTCGTGCGGGATCCCGACCCGGATATGTGCGCGGAGGGCCCGCACCAGGCGGGCTCGCTGCGTGCCGACGGTTGCGCGCAGTGCGAGCTGGACTTCGACGTGTGGTTCTTCGACTCGGTGCTGCGCAGCATGTGGCTGGGGGCTCGCAAGCCGGGTAGTAGCCACAGGGTTCAGGTCGTGAAGGCAATCCGTCAGACCATCATCGATGGCGGTCTCCCGGGCTGGGAGCGTCGTCTCCCTGCGGTGACTCGTGCGTGGGGTGGTTCCGTGGTTGAGGGTGACAACAACAAGCTGGCTTTGTCTATCCGTCTGCTGATTGCGTGGACGGACAAGGAGGGTGTGTCCTGATGGCTGCGGTAGAGGTGTCCGACGAGATCGCTGCTCGGTTCGCGAAGGTGCTGAGCGTTGACGACCATGTCTCGCGCGCGGTGCTGGAGGTGGCGGGCGCGGCGATCGTGACCGACGTGCTGACCCAGCTCATCCACGCGTTGAAGGGCTGGGATAGCATCTATCGGGAGTCCGGTGACGCTGCGCTGCGTGGTATGGAGCGCGCGATCAACCACCTGGAGGACTACCGGGTGCACACGGCGGAGCAGTCCGGCATGGACTACGACACGGAGCCTCCGCGTGTGTTGCCGCCTGCGGTGGCGGAGAAGTTTTTCCGTATCGCCGCGCTGGCTTCGTTGTCGCAGCGTGTCTACGCCACCGCGCATGGTGTTCCTGTGGAACACGTGGATCCGACGGACAAGTGGCTCAACGAGGTCTTTCTGCTTCTGGAGAAGGAGGCGGACTGACATGAGTTCGCGTGGCACGAAGACACAGCAGTTTCTGGAAGTGGATTTCAATCGTCGGTGGTATTCCGAGGACGGACGTCCTCCGGGTGAGCCGACGTGGAATCTGACCATCAACAATGTGGAGTTCGACATCAAGCGGTTCTCTCCGCGTCGGCCGTTGCGCGGCAGTTGGGGTTGGTCGAGCGGGTATCTCTACACGCCGTGGTTCGTGGCGTCGTTCTATGTGGAGAGTCCGTTCCTGTGTGAGACAACCGTGAGCCCTGATTTTCCTGACGAGGAGCGTTGACATGCATGTAGCGGAGTTTTTGTCGCTGTTCTGGCCCGGCGGCCGTGGCATGCGTGAACCTCGGGTGTTCTGGCCTGGCGATGACCTTCCGAAGGGGGTCGTGGTGATGGGCCGGGACGGCTCTGTCGGCAAGGTGGAGTACGACGGCATGAAGGTGCAGGAGTCGCAGCCGGATCCGGTTGTCGAGGTGCTGCTGCCGCGTTTCGATTACGTGGTGACCAAGGCGCACGGCCGGAAGTGGGCGCGCGAAGAAATTTCTGCGAACCCGAGCAACCTTTCGTAACGAGAGGCGTCCTCTCATCGATGGGCTAGCGACTCCCTGGTCATAGGGTGTCTCAATCTCTCCCGATACACGAGGACATCCCTGTGAGTTTCTTTTCCGCACACCGCCGCAAGCTTGTCATTGGCGCTCTGGTCGGCCTGTTCGCATCCGTAGGCGTGGCCGCTGCGGTCATCATCTTGACGGCATCGTTCAAGGGCTCGACCGTGCTGGGCAACGTCCAGGCCGATCTGGTCATCCAGTCCGTGTCTGTGGAGAACCTGACTGGCGGCGTGAATTGCACGGCGGGCACTCCGTCCGGCTCCAACGTCCAGGTCGATGCCAAGACCCGCACGGTCACGGCTGGTCAGCAGTCGGAGACGCTGACCGGATCGTGTGACATCGTTGCCGTGGTGAAGAACAACGGTGGCGGCCCGATCACCGGAGCCCACTTCAACCTGAAGGCTGTTCCGGCTGGCTGGTCGGTCGACAGTGGCTCGGCCACCGACTCGATCGCGTTCGGTCAGACGGGCAACGTCAAGTTCACCATCCGGGCTTCGAACCAGGCCACCGCTTCTCCGAACGGCCTTGACGTCGCGTTGGAGTACAACGCGTCCTGATCGCGGGGGATCCGACAAGGGGTCTCACCTTCTCGCTGGGGGAGGGTGGGGCCCCTTGTTGTATGTCGGACTTGCTTGCCTTGCCGACATGTGTTAGTCTTTGGACATGACGAACACGCAGACTCTCCCCAAGCCCCCGTTCACCGTCGCCCCCGGTTACGTGAACGCGTTCCTGATCCTGTCCCAGGACGAGCTTCCGTACTGGCAGACCACGGTCACGCACCTGCTGAGCCTGGGCTACCGGGGCGCTCTCACGGTCAAGGCGGAGGCCAAGGGTGACGGCGAGGATGACTTCTTCGCCACCCGGGTCGAGTTCGAGGGTTCGGTGCACGCGGCGACGCAGGTCTACGAGGCCATGCGCGACCTCTACGTGCTTGTGAACCTGGAGGGCTGAGCGATGCCGATGATGTGGATCGCCTACGACCCGATGGTGTTCGACCGCCTGAAGAATCGTGAGCAGTTCAACGGTGTCGAGCCTGCGTGGGGCGAGTCGCTGGAGGACTTCAAGCTCAAGCAGGGAATCGACGTCCCGCAGGTGGGTGACGTGCTGGTGCTGCGCATGGGCGTGCGCACGGTGTATGACCGTCGGCTGGAGGCTCCGGATACCGATGATGACGGTGTTCCGGTGTCGAGCTGGTATTGGACGGTGTTGGTGAAATGAAGCGCTCGGAGCTGCTGAAGCTGCAGAATTTCATTCGCGATGCGCGTCCGTCGGGTGGCAACTGGGACGACTCGGCCTACTACCGCGATGAGGGCCGCACGGATGTACTCGACGACCTGGAATTCATAGTCGGCGAGTTCGAGGTCACCGAGGAAGACGTCACCCTTTGCATTAACGGTAGTCTCTACGTGCATGAGCTGGGCCATTGCCCGAGTTATCCTCGCAAGGACTACAACACTCCGCTCCGGTACTGCGAGCCGTGCATGAAGCATCGGGGTATGACGAACGTGTGACTGTGGAAGTAATCGATACCAAGCCGGGTCAGGCCGCTCGCCTTTTGGCGGGTGGCCTTTCTCGTTATCACGCCCTGGACGATTTCGGTATTCCGTTCTGCATGTCGATTTTAAATCCTCCTATCTACCGTATTGACATGACAACGCTGTTGGATCGACGTTCTGTGCACCCCGATTTCCGCTGTCACCGCTGGGGTTGTGTCTCGGCCTGGGGGTAGAACGTCGGCATGTCGAATGTCCCGGGTGCCCCGGAGATCTCGTACACGCAACCGACAAAGGCCCGTAAGGGCGCTATCGTGATGCGGTTCCCGGATGGTGTGGAGCTGCGTCGCTACGACGATGGTTCTTACAAGCTGGGCGCGTGGGACCATTTTTTTGTTGTAGAGGATATGCGCAACTTCATGCCTGGCAAATCACGCGGCTCTGGATATGTGAAGGGCTATTTTACAAAAATCGAAGACGAGAGCTAATCTGTCGTCTCCGTTCTCACCGGTTGCGCCACGTCACGGCGTTGCGAATGCGCGAACCTCCGTTCAAGTTCTACAAGCTTTCAGCGAGTTTCACGATCTGATGCACGTGCCGTTCTCGCCGTATTGCTGGTCGATGCCCGGCGGCCCTGTTCACCACATTCGTTTGTGGTGGGAGTACAAGGCTCGCCCGGATCTGCGCCGTCAAACTCTGTGTCGTCTCGGAAGACACTATTGGGTAGAGGCGTGGCGGCGTGACCTCGGCGAAGTGACGTGCTGCCGCTACTGCTGGGCCGAGCCGTAAGGATGTCTGTGAAGAAAGCTAACCTCCGGGTTCAATTGATCGCGAAGACAGAGTTTTTCCCGCCGGACGTTCCGGAATGGACAACCGAGACGGATGGCGGACAAGCTCTTGCCGAGTTCGCGGGCCGGGCTTGTTACCAGTCGTGGTCTAAGCCCAACCCCAAGACGGCGACCAATGCTGGCTACATCCGTCATATCCTGGAGGTCGGCCACCTCTCGGTGCTGGAGCACGGCTCGGTGAGCTTCTACATCACCGGGGTCTCGCGCTCGCTGACTCACGAGCTGATCCGGCATCGGCACTTCAGCTACTCCCAGCTCTCGCAGCGGTACGTCGATGAGGCTGAGGCGGCCGTGGTGGTGCCTGAGATCGTCTCTGACGATCCCGCGCGCCTGGAGGCGTTCAGGGTGGCCGTGTTCGCCACACAGCTGGCCTACGACGAGCTGAACGCGTCGCTGCAGGCGTCGATCGCCGCCGACTATCCGGAGTGGTCCAAGACCGCGCTGCGCAAGGCTGCTCGGCAGGCGTCGCGCTCGGTGCTGACCAACGCCACCGAGACCAAGATCGTGATCACCGGTAACTACCGGGCGTTGCGGCATTTCCTGTTCATGCGTGCTTCCGAGCATGCAGACGTGGAGATTCGGGCGCTGGCGATCGAGATGCTGATCCACCTGCAGTCGGCTGCCCCGAACGTCTTTGCCGATTTCAAGATCTCGAAGCTCGACGATGGCACGGAGATTGCAACGTCTCCGTTCATCTTCCAGGGGGAGTAGCCCGAATCCCTGGGCATGGCATCTAAACTTCCCCGGCTGTTCCATCTTGTGCGCGCGGTCGACCACACTGGTCTGAGTGGCACGGGAGTGGTGGGCGAGGGAATCCTGTTCACCGATGGCCGGGTTGCACTCCGTTGGATCGGCGAGCACTCATCTGTCGTGTTGTGGAATGACATTGAATCTGTCATCGCTATTCACGGACATAATGGTTCAACTGAGGTGATTTTTCTCGGGTAGAACCTGCCCATGGCTTCTAACCCTTTCGGCAGTCTCGCGCTGAATTCGGCGAATGTCCCGGGCGGTCTCTCGGCCAAGCCGGTGAAGGAGATCATCGAGGCGGGTGGTCTGAAGTGGGTTCCTCGGGACGCTGCCTTCGACGGGGCTCCGATCGGTTATGCCCTGGCGGTATCTGTCGCAAAGACACGTAAGCCCTTGGAGGCAGGTAAGTGAGCGACAAGTTTCTGTTTCTCGATTTCGAGACCACCGGTCTAGACGTCAAGACGACTACCATCCTTGAGGCCGCGTGGACCGTCACGGATAGTCGGCTGCATCAGCTCTCGCCGTTGCGGTCCCGGTTCTGTGAGTTCTCGACCAACGGCTCTACTCCGGTGACTCCGGTGACTCCGGTGTACGTGAACAGCAGCACCTCTCGTATCGGCTGGACGCAGCAGCTTGATCAGGTTGTTGTCGACATGCACCGGAAGTCGCTTTTGGCGCAGGACTGGCTGGCTGCTCCGCCGTGGGTGAAGCTGCGCGGCAACGCTGACCTCGACCACCTGATCTTTGAGGATCTGTGGTCGGCTGGCTGGAAGTCTGAAGACACGCTGTACCTGGCGGGCGCGGGTGTGTCGCATTTCGATCGTCAGGTGTTGGAGCAGATCTTCTCGCGGCTGATCGCTTCGACTGGCTCGCACCCTCGGCTGCACTACCGCAGTGCTGACATCTCGGTAGCGCGCACGCTGCTGGGGATCCCGGGCATCCGCGACCAGGAGAAGCTCATCGCTGCGGTGGGCGCAGACCCGGATGAGCTGGGCCTGTCGACCGAGGAAGGCGTGACGGACCGGCTGACGAAGAGCGGTGTCGAGGGGATCGAGCTTCCTCCGGGCAATTTGATCGTGAGCCAGCTCCGTCCGCACCGCGCGGCCGACGATGTCGCTGTGGCGTTGGTGCAGTCACGTCAGCTTCGCAAGTCTGTGGCATCGCTGACTCTCGCCGGGTAGGAGTTCGGCATGGAAGAGATCATGCACGTCCACTGGGGCATGAACGTGGCTCTCATTCTCAAGCTGTATCAGCTGGGAATGCTCGGATAAGGCAGCGCCGTGATGCGTGACGAAGTGACCGGATATGTATCCGGAAGCCGTGCTCTCGACGTCGGAGTGCGCTGCGCTGCTGCGTTGCAAGCCAGCGACATGGCGAGCGCTCGTGTCCCGCAGACAAGCTCCCCCGCCCTTGGACGATTTCCGTTCTGTGACGGGGGAGCGAGTTTGGGATGCCGCCCAGTTTCTGCGCTGGATGGCGGCTCGTCCTGGGAAAGGCAATCACGAGCGTGGGAGGAAGCGCGCCGTGCCGTCGACGCGCACCAGGCCCTATTCGCAAGGTGGCTCGCCGAGTTACCGCCAGGGCTGATCCTCGATTGGTCGATTCAACCTGACACGTCTCTCTATGACATTCGCTTTGACAAGTGGGCTTTTGTGATCCGCGCTGACGTGTCCTTAAAGATCTTGGTGACTCAATGAAGCGGCTTTATCTGTCGGGGCCGATGTCCGGTTTTCCGTCATACAACTTTCCTGCTTTCAACCGAGCAGCACACCAGCTCCGTACTGCGGGCTATGAGGTGTGCAATCCGGCGGAGCTTCTGCTGTCGTGCGGTTGCCAGGGCTCGGTGAAGTGCGGGCCGGAACCGCATGAGTGGCACGAGTTCCTCCGCGCTGATCTGGTCGCGCTGCTGCAGTACGGCGAGGCGGTGGCAACGCTGGAGGGCTGGGCCAATTCCAAGGGCGCTCAGTTGGAGATCCACGTGGCGCGCACCCTCGGCTGGGAGGTGCAGCCGGTTGGTCATTGGCTGGGGGAGGCGGCGGTGTTGTCGCTGCGTGAGGGCGAGTTGCTCCGGGCCAATCCCGGGGTATAAGGCAAGCATGGTCACGCACACAGAGTTTCTGCTGGAGCTGGCTGCGGAGTTGGACCGTCGTGAGGTGTCTCTGGAGACGGAGCTGCGCCAGTCCGTTGCGTGGTATGGCATGCTTTCCCGTCGCGGTGGGCCGCGTAATACGGTGCGTCCCATGCGCAGCCCCAAGGATATTCAGGCGGATCTGACTCTTCTGAACGGAATTCCTGCTATGACCGCGTTGCAGGAGAGGGCGCTGATCCGGGCTGGTGAGGCGCCTAACCATCGGCTGTACGCGGATGGGTATTCTGCCGACCCGAAGTTGTGCGCGCACTTTCAGACGCTGCATTCGTTCGTCAACAGGCGTTGGGCTGTTGAGGAGAATGATCCTCACGATCGGTATCGCAAGCTTCAGTCTGTCGTGCTGACCGACAGCGGTTTGCAGATCGTGACGGCGTTCGAGGATCGCAAGGCGCGCCGTTCTCTGCGCCGTCGTGCTGTGAAGAATGTGCGTGTCCCCGATCCTGGTCTCTGGGTAGGAGAGCCGTGTGACTGATCGATACACGTTGGTGTGGGGCGACAATCTGTGTCGTCATGGCTGTGGTCGGGTTGTTCGTCCTGGTAACCGATTCATCAATGGACACGACACTCAGCTGCTCGACATTCTGCTGGACGCGCACAAGATTGGCGCTCTGATTCTGCGTGCTGATCAGTTCGGTCCTCCCATCGACACCTTGACTCCGACGGAGTACGCCGAGCAGGCGTTCTACCCTCAGGGTTTTCGTTGGTACCTGATCAAGGCCCGCATTTCTGCTCCGGCTCCCGAAGAGTTGGCCGGTGCGGGAGATCCGATTTTGTCGCACTTGGACTTGGGGACGGCTGAGTGGAATCCGGAGCCTGCTGCTCTTGAATCTGCTACGGCGTTGCGAGAGTTGCTGACGCTTCGCGTTGAAGCGGCCGGTCGGCATCTGCATTTGAATCGCTACCACAGTGACGCCAACGAGGTTTTGGATCTGCTGAAGCTGTGCCGCCGGGAGGACCCGGTGTATCTGGATGCCGTGCGGCTGCTGCTGGGCTTAGAGAAGGAGTAAGGAAATGGATCGGCACGCTCAGGTCGTGGAGTCGAATCGCGCCAACCCGGTCGACCCCGACGACGTGGACGAGGTCAGTCGTCAGATCACTCGTTGGGAGAATTCTCAATCCAAGACGCTCACGCTGTCGGAATATCTCGGATGGACAGAGGCTCGACTCAAGCGGTGGCTGATCGACTACGACCGCGACGGCTTCGAGGAGGCGTATTGGTCTGGTGGCGCGGGTGCGATGCACTGGGCTCCCCCGCCCTCCGTCGTGGAGCCGTTCGAGAAGCTCATTGACGATCTGACCATCGAGTACATGTCGGCGGGGCACTCCCAGGAGCGTCGAGAGTTTCTGTCGGAGATGAAGAACCGGCTGAAGACGGCTCTCGATCAGGCTCGCGCCTTGAGTGACCCGGCTCTGGTCCGGTAGAAGACTGACCCTCCCCCCGATGCCCTTGGAGGCACGTCATGGCTGCTCGAATCCTTCCTGGCGCTCGTCAGATGCTGGAGTGGGGAATGGCTACCGAGCAGCCGGGTTCGCTTGTGCGGGATTCGGCCAACCGTCCGGTGTTCACCGGCTCCGAGGTCTGCTCGATCAACTTCCAGCTCTTGACTGGACGTGTCGTGAAGCTGGTGGACACCGACCGTGTCGAGGTGCTGTGGAACGAGGATTCGCTGCGCCCGCAGGCGGTGGTGCTGTCTCCTGCTGAGCTGCGGGTGTTGCGTGCTTTTCCTCGTGCTGTGGGGTAGGACAGTTTTATGACGAGCACCTCCTGGTCGGATGAGACCGAGCGGCTGGAAGCCTCTTTGCGGGCTTTGAATGCGCAGGCGGCTGAGGTGAAGGCGACCATCGACGCGATGAACGTCGAGGTCCGCACCACCATCGACGGCAACGTCGATGTCATCTCGTCGCACGCGGTGAATGGTCGGACCCGTCACAGGGGACCGTCGTTTGCGGATTTAATGGCGACGATTGATTCGTGGTCGGAGCAGGTCGAGTCGAGCGTGTCGACTCCGTATGCCGATCTCGCGGATGAGGTCGACGTCAAGGTGGACGAGCCGGAGCCGCTCAAGCCTCCGTCGTGGGATCCGCTCGGGATGTCTCCGCACCTGTGGAATCTTGTGGACGACCTTCCCAAGGCGGTCCCTGTTCCGGAGAAGACCAAGGTCGGGATGTTGGGCCGGGTGTACTCGGTCGTGCTGGTGATCTGTTTCGGCACGCTGGTCGGGCTGGCTTTGATGTTCTTCGCGATGGGTAATTACTCCGCCGGGTCGTCGTATGCGGGCATCGCAATGGCTTTCCTGGCGTTGTTCTCCGTGCATCAGAAGTCGCTTCCGCGTCTGGCTGCTCGCTCTACCGGGCTGCAGGCGGCGCCGTGCGTGTGGTGCAACGACACCACTGTTCTCGGTGTGGACGCGGCGCGCACGGTGGCCGGTGGTCGGCAGTTCCTGGTGTGCAAGCCGTGCCAGGGCAACATGGGTCTGCTTACCGCAAAGTCACGCACGGTTGCGACGTTCTGTCTCAAGTGCGCTAAGGTGGAGTTCTGCTCTGTTTCGCAGAGTTTTGGTTTGGGGCACAAGTGCTTCGACTGCTACGCGAAGTCGAAGAAGCGTCGTTCGTTCGCCGTGGCGTCGGATCTGGTGAATGGCTCGCCGTGGATCTGGTGAATGGCTCGCCGTCGTCTAACGGCAGCTTTTGTCTGGGCTGCTGCCGACCGCACATGTGGTGAGCCTGTCGGTAGAACACGAGCATGCCCCGCCCTCCTGATGGCCAGTCCATGTGGTTCTCTCCTGCTGCTAATCCTGAGGATCGGGAGAAGGTAGCCAGGTTCCTGGTCGGGCTCGGAAATGCCGTGCTGGCGGGCGATGTCCGGACGGTGACGGCGTTCGTCGAGACGCGCCACCATGTGGTGAGCCTGTCTGAGGCGTCGAGCTATGAGATCGGCGTGCATTTCCACATGAAGAAGCTGCCCGAGTTCCCCGAACCTAAGAAGGAGGACGATCCTCGTGCACACTGAGAAGTTTCCTCGTCCGTCGCAGGCTGACCGGGTTCGGCTCGCGCAGTTCTTGGTCGCGCTGGGCAATGAGATGCTGGCAAACTCTGCTGTAGACGTCACCGTTTCGGCGGGTGACGTCGCTGTCGATGATTCGGTTCCGTGGGACGATTTTTTGTCGACGACGTCTTTGCCGCCTGCCAAGGGCTCTGAGGTCCGTCTGACGGTGTCTTTCGATAAGCTGCTCAGCCCTCTGCAGGTCCCTCGGAACACCGCTGCACGCACCGAGTTAGGACGTCTGATCGACGGCGTCACCTCGGACTTCCAGCCTGCTCCTGGGGAGAAGTGGTGGCACACCGCGTGGCAGTGCTGGCTGTTGGTCGACTCGGTCTCTCACGGTGTGGCGTTTTGCCGGTTCGTGGAGGACACGGTGTTTGTGTCCAAGAAGGGTGCGCGCCACAAGTGGGGCGCCAACACGTCGGTGAGCGTGACCATGCGTTCGTTGTCTCGCCGCTCGGCCGTTCCGGAGAACCCTGACTCGGTGCTGTCGGCTACCGAAGAGCGGAATCCTGTGGGCAGCGCCCGGTGGCACACCCAGTGGAAGTGCTGGGTTCGCCTGGTCTCCAGCCCTCCGAAGAACCCGCGCAAGATCGCGGTGCGTCTGCTCTCGCCGGGCTGGGTGAAGCGTGCCAGCGGCTCGCACATGTGCATCAACCCGGGTTCGTATGCTGAGGTGCTGCCGGGGCATCTGGCTGTTTCCGACGGCAGCGGTGTTCGCTACGAAGAACTGTCTGTTCGACGGTAGGACAGTCTTATGACGAGCACCTTTCCTTCTGATGCTGACCTCGAAGCGCTGGACCTGCTCGCCGGGATCTTTCGGCAGTGGGCAGCGTCGGAGGACCCTCGGTTCCTCGATGCGATGCTGGAGGTCAAGGGCGCGCTCATGCGTACGTTGGCGGTCTTGGTAGCCGACCTGGAGCTGGAGGTGACCACGGTCGGCCGCATCATGGGGAAGGTGGAGTTTGCCAACGCAGATCCCTCGGTGTATCTGCGTCGGGCCTTCGAGAATCGGAGCGAGGCGTGAGTACCGGAGACGTTTTCGGATGGACTTACCTCGGCGGCGCCTTGCTGTTCACGGTGCTGGCCGCGCTCGCTGCGGTCTGGGACATGGCGCTCAAGCGTGAGGGCTTGAAGTACCGCTGGTACTACGGCGCGAACGATGGCGGCGAGGAGCTGGTCCTGTTCGTGGGCGGCGCCTTGATCGCGGCGTGGGTCTGGCCGGTGACCTTGTTGATTGCTTGCCCGCTGCTCTTTCTCCGGGTGTTCCGGGCTCGCATCCGTCGTGGTGTCGAGCGGGAGAAGACGGCTGAGCAGGAGCGGCTGGCTGCGATCGAGCTGTTCCGGGATCTTCGTTCCAAGGTGGAGACGGGTTCGGACGAGTACGTCGCGTTCACCGCGTCTATCGACCTCTTGGGTAGGAGCTAGACATGACCAGCCTCGATTCCTAGCTGACCGATATCGCGTACCACTCCGAGGCGCTCTCGGAGGTCACTCAGATCAACAACGAGCGCGGCTCGATTCCGGAGATCAGCCTTCCGATCCCGACGAGCCTGAGGGTAGGACTCAGACATGATGGAAATCGTGGAGCCGGTATCGAAGCGGCTCTCTGATCTGGCTTCCGATGCTCGCAGCGTCGTGGCGGTTTCGGAGAAGCTCGCGAAGCTGGCGGACGGTCCGTGCAAGAACACGCTTTCGGATTCGAGCCCGGAGATCACGCTTACCCTCGGTGAGCTGGCCGCGCTCGTTCTGAATGCGCAGCAGCATGCCGTCGAGAATGAGTTCGTCGGTCGGATCACGGCGCTCCACGACTGGGCCAACGCTCAGTCGGACAGCTTGAAGATCGGTCGCTCGACGAACGGTGAGCATCTCTCTGCCACCCATCCGGAGCTGTTCAAGCTCATCGAGAGTCTGGTGAATCTGCTGTGACTGCTTTTGACGATCTGAAGGTCGCTGTCTCCCGTTCCCGGCTTGTCGGTGAGGCTGCGGAGCGGGTTCTCGATGCTTTGAAGATGTCGCAGGTGAGTCTCACGCCCTCTCCTGACATTCCTGATGTCACCCTGCCGGTCACCGCTCTCGTCCAGCTCCTCGACTACTCGCGTCGTGAGGCGCTGACTAATCAGCCGGATCTGGAGCCTCTTCGCAGCTGGTGGACTGCTCATGCTGAGGGAGTGCAGACGATGTGGAGGTCCCGGGAGTGGGCTTCTCTGCACATCGTGCTGTCTGATCTGTTGTTTCCTCCTGGGAAGGACATCCCCGAATGATCTGGCTGTTCCACAAGCTCGCCCTCCGCCACATCCAGACCACCCACTCCCCCTCTTTATTCCACGGATCAGGGCCTGATCATCCGGTGTAGCTGCGGCTCCGTGTGGTTCAGATAGCTGCTCACCACAGCTCTCAACGACATCCCTAACCCCCTCATTCTCATCTCCCACCTGGGGAAACGCTTAACTCCCGCAAACCTCATCACCCTCCACTACTCATTTCTCCTACACAGAAAGGATGACACCAATGCGCTCCATCAAGCCTTATATCGCCCCTCTCTTAGCCACTACGGCGCTCATCACCGCATCCTGCGGCACTTCCTCTCCCTATGACGATGATTTTTACGCCAGCACCATCTGCGTAGATCCTTCTTCCAACATTCGCGTTCCTGATGAGTACTGTCCCATCGGTGATGCTCCTATAAATTCGCGCTTCACCTGGGGATACTCTCCCTATCGCTATGATGTTGAGTTCGTGGATGTGGTGTACGTGGGCTATCCGGTGCCCTCCACCTACTCCCGTACTCGCCCTGCGAATATCCGCACCACCCATCTCGATCGCGGTCGTTTCGCGGAGAATCCCCAGCTCAAGCCGGGTGAGTCCCTCTACCGTCCCGGTGCTCGCACTGCCCCGTTGTCCACCATCCAGCGTGGCGGTCTTGGTGTCTCTTCTTCCCAGTCCTCCACCAGGGCCTCTGATTCCGTTTCTAAGCCTCCTGTTTCCACATCAGCCACTGGGGGCCGCACTTCTGCTCCCAAGGCTTCTACGGTCAACACAGCGCCGTCCAAGCCCGCTATCCCGCCGCCTCCGCCCTCTCGTCCGTACGCACCTCCTGCGTCCAAGCCCGCTGCCAAGGTGGGCAAGTAGCTCTCACGCGGCTGTCACTCGTCTGGCTCCGGGTCTCGATGGCCCTAGACGAGCAGGGCAAGAAGGAACCGCAGCCGCCTTGCAGCACTTGTTTGTTTGTCACACGTGCTGTACTCTGACGTTCTCGCCTCACAAACCGCTTGTGACCTGGGAGTTCGTCGTGATTTTCGTGGTGTACGCGGCCGGTAGGCTGCTGTTTTTCTCTCCGTTCGCTTTGTATCTGTGGCCGAGCATCGTAGTCTTTCTGTTAGGTGTGCTGTGGTTAGGTCGCACCATCGCCTGACGAGCCGCCCTTCTCACGCATGACGAGCAAACTTTTGCTGACTTGTCGCACTGCCCCTGGCCTGGGCTTTTGGATTTGAGGGTTGAGAGCGGCCCCTACGCGGACCCTCCTGGCGCTGCCCCCGGCTCGCTTGCAGCATGTTTGCCTTGCTGACCTCACGGTCTCGAATCCGCACCTGCGGAGAGCGTCCTGGGAAAACGTGGCCGCGTGCGGATGGTGTCTCCCTACGCATGATGACTCTCCGCAGCTGCTGCGGATTCGATCTTTTGACACCTCCGTCTTCCCACAGGTCAAGACGGGCTGTACGATGCTGTGACATGTCCGAGGATATGGAGCGACGGCGCACCGGGTTCGAGAAGGATCTCCGGGAGTTCGCGTTGAAGGTCGTGCTCGGTGCTGTGCTCGGCGTGGTCCTTTACATGTTCATCGATTGGCCGGGTTCGATGTGGGTGCCGGTGATCCTCGGGATCGTGGCGGTGTTCATCCTGGGTTCGATCATCCGGGGAACGTCTCGACATTCTGACTGAAATGCTTGACAAGTTGTCCTTGCTGGTGTAGCTTTAAGGCATGACGAACACCGAGATCGATCTTCGCGTCCTCAACGCTTTGCAGTCGTTATGGGACTGCGCTCGCGAGCTGGAATCTGTCTTCCCTGTGATCGCGGAAGGCTTGGACCAGAAGTTCCTGGAGCTGTTGGGCGCTCAGTTGTATTCCGATCACAACGCTGTGCGGATCATGAAGATGCTCATCGCGTCCCCGGGTACTTCGGTGCGCTTGACCATCTGGAAATTTGAGTCTGCTTGACTTGCTGGCCTAGCTGTGCTAGTCTTACCTCATGACGAACACCGAACGTGTGAGGTATGAAGTGGTCTCGGCGTTGGATGACATGTATAACTCCAACGCCGAGCTGGCCCGGTTGGGTCTGGTCTCTGCCACGGATGAGATTGCGCTGGAGTCGGTGTTCTTCGCCGCGCTCCAGGTCGCGTACGGAGGTTTTGGGGCTGCGAAACGGGTCGCTGTCTGGCTCGTGGACCATCCGGGTAGGTCTGTGATGGATGCGGACATCGCGCTTTTTGCTTGACAAGCTCGCCTTGCTGGTGTAGCTTTAAGGCATGACGAACACCGAAGCTCAGACCGAGGCCGATCTCGCTCTCCTGCAGGCGCTCTGGGACGCCCAGAAGGCTGCGTTCAACGCTTGCTACAAGGGGGCTCGTAACCTTGCGGATCGTTTCGATGAGCAGCTGCTCGTCTTCATGAAGGTGGAGCCTTGGGACGAGGTAGCTGCGATCGAGCTGACCTCCCGGGTCACCGAGATCCTGGAGCACGCTGACGAGGACGCGGGTATGACAGTCGAGCGGGCAATCAACGTTTTCATCGGCTGGGAGGACTGACATGCATATGCAGGTGCGGGAGTTGAAGGAATCTGAGGCCAAGGCGCTGGAGAAGGTGTGGGAAGCGCTGAAGGTGATTCGGCGCGAGCCTGCTCTGCTGCAGCAGGCTGCGGCGCTGGAGACCTGGCTCGCGTCGACCCTGGACGGGGTGACGCACAAGGTGTTCTTTGGTCAGTCGCTGCTTGATTACCTGAATATGTACCCCGCCATGCCTTTCGCGCTGAGCTGTGTGCACGTGTGGAACGGTGAGCATGTTTCAGCGAACCGCTGAAAAGGTGTTGCACTTGCTTCGCGGTTGGGTATAACATAAGCGAAGCAAGTACCTGGATGTAGCTCAGCACGGTTAGAGTGCTCCCCTCGGACGGGAGAAGCCAGAGGTTCAAATCCTCTCATCCAGACGTGGCACACGTTGGTTTCTAGAGCCGCTGTGTGAGACAGAGATAAGTCAATAGGTTGGCGGTTCAATTCCGCCCGGGTGACCCATGATCCCGCAGCTGGGCTGAACCTGTTACCATACGGGTCGGTGAAAGCAGGCCACTGAAACTGCCGATCCACCATAATTGAATTTCGGAGTGTGGGGTAATGGTCGCCCACCTGCTTTGGGAGCAGGTCCACGCAAGTTCGATTCTTGTCGCTCCGACTGGTCCAGGGTTGAGGCGCCCGACGGTGTTCGTCATAAACAACGGAAGACGTCTCCCCTGGACCTCCTAACTACATGGTTGCGTACCCCAACGGTAGAGGGATCCGGCTCAGACCCGGTTCAGTGGTGGTTCGAATCCACTCGCAACTACTGCGCTCGCTCCCCTGTGGAGAAAGAGGTAGACAGTTTCTCGTGACGGGGCTGTCGTTCAAATCCTCCGCGCCGGGTCACCGCCGGGGTATGCTTCTAACGGGGAGCGAGCGCACTGTATGGCTGTTAAGTCCACTGGTTGTGGACACCTCGCTGATAACGAGGACCAGGTAGGTTCAATTCCTGCAGCAGCTACGTCGTTGTGGCGGAATGGTAGACGCGCCAGCTTGAGGTGCTGGTGTCCCTTCGGGACGTATGAGTTCGACTCTCATCTTCGACACTCCGGACCTGTAGCCCAACGGCAGAGGCGCGAAGCTCAAACCTTCGTCATGTGTGAGTTCGACTCTCACCAGGTTCACTTGCTTGACTTGCTGACATGTCTACGCTAGGCTTACGTCATGACGAACACCAAGGTTGCTCAAGTGCAGGAGCTTCGACGCTCCAATGCATCCCGCCCTATCCCCGCCAAGAAGGTACGCAAGCAGGCCACCCGAGCGGGACGCCGGGCTGCTGCCCTGAAGGATTGGCGTTGACATGCGGAGGTGAGCAGCGTGATGGCCGAGGAGCAGACCTACTCGTTCGACGTTGCTTCCGCCTCACATGACATGCTCCGAGCTGGACGGCCGTACATCTGGTCGCGGGTCACGCTTCTCGCTGCTAGCGACGATGACGCGCACTTGGCTCGCTGCTGCTTTTGCCATGACGGTCACCGGAATGATGACCGTCGAGGTTCGGTGGAGGCTCTGATCTCCGGGTAGGACAGGGATATGGCTGACTACGGGATTGTGGACGAGGTGTTCCCGACGTCGCGCTCGGCCAGAACGGTCAGCGCGTCGGGTGCTCTCGTGTCGAGGCAGAAGGGTAGCTCTGTGGAGCAGGCAAAGAAGAACTTCGAGAAGGCTCTGGCGATGTTCGCCGAGGTCATGGCCCAGCAGAACCGGTTCGGAGGTCAGCAGCCGCCGAAGGGCACCGTGCTGCGCTGGCGCAAGAGCTTCGACGAGGAGCTGACCGGTGAGCTGCAGTTCTTCCCGTCTCCGGATGGCACGGGCAAGATGCAGTTCACGTCTCCGGCTGCGAAGGAGTACGTCTACGTAGCGTTCCGCGCGGCCGACGGGAACTGGTATTCGACGTCGCAGCGCGGTACGGCCAAGCACAAGTGGGAGGATCTGCTGGAGCTGATCGGCGAGTCTCCGTGTGAGATCGTGTCCGGGTGGACCGAGGTCCCGGCTGCGGAGAAGCTCACCGACGAGGCAACGGATCCGGCTGCGTGGGCGTCGCTGATGTTCGGCCGCAAGGACGAGACGAAGCCGACGGTCGTAGACCAGAAGGACTGACTGCTGGGTATGACAGGTGTAACGCCCTGGTCTGCTGCGGATACGCGTAGGCCAGGGCGTCTGTCATTTCTGGGGGTTGACAGCTTGCTGGCCTTGCTGTAATGTTTCTCTTATGACGAACACCAAGACCATCAACGCTCGATTCATCACCGAAGCCCTGGAGTGCGCGCAGGTCTGGGACGCCCGGGTCCGCAACGACTACTCGGGTCGCGGCATGTACGGCGAAGAGTGCTTCGGCATCACTTTCGACGGCCGCTCGGACCCGTTCCGGTTCTTCGCCTCGCTCGGTGAGCTGGTCGGCGAGCAGCAGGAGTTCGACGAGCCGGACCTGGAGCAGGGTTTCGCGGTCGTGCTGGCTCAGCGCGCGTGCATGGACTCGATGGGGCTGGGCACGGTCCTGTACTTCCCTGGCTATCAGCTGGAGGGTGACATCCCCGGTACCGACGAGGACGACTGACCGGCTCTGCTGTCTAGCCCCTGCCCATCCGGGCGGGGGCTTTTTTCTTTGCTCTCGTTGTTGACATGCTTGCCTTGCTGTGTTACTGTACTTACATGACGAACACCGAAACCCGTATCCCCACTGTCCACGTCGCTGAGGTCGAGCCCTACCGCACGCTCGGTGGCACGTGGTTCCACACCCCGGACTGCCGCAACGACATCACGAAGATCCGGCTGTTCTCCAAGCACCAGGGCCACACCTGCACGTGGTCGGTCATCTTCACCCCGGATGGCGACTCGGAGAGCGACCGTCCGGTTGCGCACCTGATCCCCAACGCGTCGGTGATCTCGGCTCACCGGGTTCCGGGCGACAACCCTGCCACGGTGGAGCTGGTCGAGGGCGACATCGTCGTGATTCAGACTGTCGCGTTCCGCATCGACGACCGATACGGACGTTCCGGTCGTAACCCCGAGTTGGTCCTGATCACGGACTGACCTGCACGCATCTGGCCCCTGCCTCCGGGTAGGGGCTTTTTGCTGTCTAAAGAATCTTGCTGAAATACTTGACTTACTCGTCTTGCTGGGCTAATCTTTACCTATGACGAACACCACGAAGGTCATCGGTCACGACAACGGCACCGCGATCCTGTTGGTCACCACCCCGGAGGGCGTCACCTACAAGACCATGGCGGTCTCGCTGGTCAAGGCGGCGTCGGCCCCTCGGTTCCGCCCGGAGCCGGTTCCGGTCGCCAACCCGACGATCCGGTACCGCCGGGAGCGCGTGCTGGTCTGATCGGTCCTGTCCGACGATCCCCCTGGCCTCCGGGTCGGGGGGATTTTTTTTTGCTCAACTTGTTGACATGCTTGCCTTGCTGGTGTAGTCTTCTCCCATGACGAACACGGAAAACGTTCCCGCCAACTACGTTGTCACCTCGCAGACCGAGGACGGTCACTGGGACCACCCGGCGATGGCGTTCCGCTACCTGTCCTGGCTGGAGCGGGTCTCCAAGGGTGCCGAGACCCCGGCGGATCTGTCCGGGTTCTCCGTGGAGCGCCAGGAGGGCATGGCCGACCTGGTCCGCAACGGGCTCGTCGAGGAGCGCAAGTACACCGGTGAGCTGGACGGGCTGACCACTCTCAAGATCACCGAGCTGGGCATGCACCGGCTCAACCAGGCGTGGGAAGCTGCGGCTCTGCTGGTCGTCGGCTGATCTCTCCCACCCTTGCAACCCCGCTACTCGGCAACGGGTAGCGGGGTTGCTGTCTTTGCTGACCTGTGCTATAGTTGTCAGCATGACGAACACCACGAAGACCTTCCTCGACGCCCAGGTCGGTGCCCTTTACGGCATGGCCTACGGTGATGCAATCGGTGCTCCGACCGAGTTCGTGGGCTACGAGCATCTGATCCGCCAGCACGGCAACATGGGCCCGGAGGTTCCGCTGCAGCTCCGCATCACCGACGACACGCAGATGTCGCTGGCGGTGTGGTCGGCGCTCGACGCGTGGGACGGGGTGGAGCTTGCGCACCTGCGTATGGAGCTGATCGCGGCGTTCCGTGCGTGGGCGATCGACCCGCGCAACAACCGTGCCCCCGGTGACACGTGCATGTCCTCGATCGGACGGCTGGAGCGGTGGGGCATGGGTCGCTGGCTGGCTGCGACGTCGTCCGACTCCGCCGGGTGCGGCTCGGTGATGCGGGCTCCGTGGATCGGACTGCACCCGAAGGTCACCGAGGTCAACATCGACACGATCGCTGCGATGCAGGCGGTGATCACGCACGGTCCGGCGGAGAACGCGTTCACCTCGATCGCGGCGGCTCGGCTCACGCGGTCGCTGGCAAACGGCTCGATCGTCCCGGGTCAGTGCTCCGAGTACCTGGAGGACATGGCTCACGACATGCGTAGTGCGCTTTACGACACGACGGCGTTCAGCGACCTGTACCGGGTCACGCAGCGTACTGACGTGCCGATGGGATCGAAGGTCTGGGTCGGCTCCAAGGCCAACTACGTGGTCGAGGGTGCGGGTCACGTCGGCTGGGTGGCCGGTGCGGCGGCTCAGCTCCGTGACGAGCTGCGAATCCGTGGTCCGTGGAGCTTCGACCCGTGCGAGGTCGCGGGCGAGGGTTGGCGTGCGCGGGAGGCGCTGGCTCTGGCCGTAGGCATCCTCGACGCCGACGTGCTGTGCTCCGGGTCGGATCTGCTCCGCCGGGCGGCTCTGTCCAACGGCGACAGCGACTCGATCGGTGCCATCCTCGGTGCGTTGGCCGGTGCTGCGTGGGGCAACAAGTACTGGCCGGTGGCGTGGGAGGAGCGGCTGGAGGACCACTACGCGGTGAAGCTGACTGACATCGTGACATCGCTTGCCTAGTCGCACTTGCTGTGCTAATCTGTAGTTGTTGAAGACGTGGTGAGGCACTGTTGACAGGTGACCTCACCGGGCCGTAGCCGGTTGGCGGCTGCTGCAGTGTCACCTGCGGTAATGGGTTCGACCCCCTGACGGTGCGCAACTTGCTAGACATGTTGACATATGCTACACTTGCTAGCATGACGAACACCCGACGTACCTACCACAAGCCCACTCTCCCGACCCCGATCGTTGCTCTCGACGTGGACGGTCCCCTCAACGCGTACGCCCGTCCGCTCAAGCAGCTCAAGCTCGATGCCAAGGAGCAGGGCGGCTACCGCCCGGTGAGCTTTCGGGATCGGATCTCGTATCGTCCGGGCTCGACGTGGCACCCGTATTCCCGGCTGGATCTGGCGGGCTGGCACGGGGACGCGCTGGCGTGGACGTCGCGGGAGTCGGATGTGGAGCTGGTCTGGGCATCGCTGTGGGAACACAACTGCAACACGGTCATCGGACCGGCTCTGGGTCTTCCTCGGCTGCGGTGGGTGGATTTCCACGGGCACCCGCGTCGTGACCTGTGGAAGTTTCCGGCGATGATCGACTTCGCTGCTGGTCGTCCGCTGTGCTGGCTCGACGACAGCTTCAACTCGCCGCGCAAGATCCGTGCTCGTGAGCTGTCCGGGTGGGATCGCGCTCGCCGCAACCTGCCCACGTTGTTGTTGCACGTGGACCCGTCGACCGGCATCGAGGATCACCATCTCGACGAGGTCGAGAGTTGGGTGCGGACGGCTCGGTTGGCCTGGTGATGGGGTAGGACTGGGGTGGCCGAGATAGGTTCCGGCTGCTCTAAGTCCCGCTTGTCGGGCAGGCTAAACCCTTGACAGGTCCGCCCCTGATCCCGCCGTCCGCCGCATCTCTCCCGACGACCCACGTCAACCCGGTGCACTTCCATTCGTCCCCGGCCATCTCGACGACCCACGCCGAGTCGCGCCGTGTCACGTCGGCCCAGTTCGACAGCCCCTCCCCTGTCCGTGCACGTCGTGCCGCGCCATTTCGACAACCCCCCTACATGCCACCGCTACGCGTTTCGACAGCCCCACGCAGCGCCGCCCCATTCCTGCCTATTCGACAATCTCGACTTGCTTGTATTGCTGACATGCTGTAATGTCATGCGCATGACGAACACCGTGCGCTACCTGGTCGGCACCCTCGGCTCGCTGATCTTTGTGTTGGCCGTGCTGTCGGTCATCGCCCCCGAGGTGCAGGCTGCGGACGACCGATCGTGCTGGACGGCGTCCGGGTCGCTGTTCTACGTGTGCGCGGACCTGGACACCTCGTCCATTGATGACCGCCGCTGAAATGCTTGCCTTGTTGGACTTGTCATGCTAGGTTTATGACATGACGAACGCCAAGAAGATCGCCAAGCTCCGGGGCTCGCTCCCCCGATCCACCCGTGACCTGGTCGAACGGTTGAGGGTGCTGGAGCTGGACGTGTCCAACACCCCCGGCAACAGCCACCTGCGGGTCACCAATGCCGATGGTCGGCTGCTGGGTGTCATCGCTTCGACCGCGTCGTGCTCCCGGACGCTGATGAACACGGTCTCGGATCTCCGCCGCAACGGGGTGGACGTCCGGAAGATGGAGGTGCGTTGATCGGCGTGTTGTCGATCTTCAGCCCATCCCGGGGGTAGAACGGCTACGCCATCTAGTTCCGGGTCAACACATCACCTTGCTACACAGTACCTACCATGTTAGGATGTTGGTATGACGAACACCCTTGCTGCCCAGTTCAGTGACTTTCACATCGACGCGCTGGCGGGCGAGTACTTCGCGTCCGGCTCGGATGTGGCCGACGACGTGTTCGGACTGTTGGTCGCTGTGGCCGACCGCTACGTCCGGCTGCTGGAGGACGCCGGGTGCACGGGCGTGATGGACCTGGCGATGGACGGTCTCCGGGAGAACCTGGACATGGCTCGCGAACCGGCGGTCTGACCTCTCACCTGCTCTGCTGACAGACGGGCCACACCCGGATGGATGCAGCCCGTCTTGCTTTGCTGGCATGTCTGTGGTACTCTACTTGTATGACGAACACCACGCAGGCTGATGTTGTTGTGATCGTGCGCGGTGAGGATTGTGATGGGAACCCGGTCCCGCGTGCTGTGCGGGCCGGGTATTCGCTGGCGTTGCGCGGTGAGTTCGGTCAGGGGTTCGATGTGCGAGGTCCGTCGGTTGTGGCGTGTCACCTGTGTTTGACGCCCGTGTTCACCGACACCGGTGCCCACCTCCGGGCTCTGCAGGATCACCATTGGGATGCGCACGGCTCGGTTCCTGCGTTGCTTCCCTAGTTGACATGCTTCCCTAGTTGACATGCTTGCCTTGTCTGCGCTAGTCTTACCTCATGACGAACACCTCGCAGCAGCTCATCAACTTCGCTTCATGGCTCCGGACCGAGCGTTCGGTCGTGGGCGAGGACGTGAACATTTCCATTCTCGTCGCGCAGTACCTGGAGGTCTGTGTCGAGGCTCCGGGTCCGGAGGTGCGGCACACGACGTGCTTGCGTTGCGGTCTGGATGTCGAGGTGTGGCTCGACGAGGATGGTGAGGTGGAGTCGTGTCGGGATCGCGGCGGTTGCTTCACTTGCTCGGAGCGGGTGTTCGGTCCGGCTCGGTCGCACGTTCCTTTCCTGGGCTGACCTCCTCTGTCCGTGCCCCGGGTTCCTGTCTGGAGCCCGGGGCATCTTTCTTTGCTGGACTACTTGACATGTTGCTCGCCTTGCTGTATTGTTTCTCTTATGACGAACACCGGAACCCCCGCCCCTACCGAGACCGAGATCAGTGTCTGCGACGACTGCCGGGTGCTGATCGCCAACGATGACGACTCGGGCGTGTCCGACGAGGTCGACCTCCGCTACCTGGTCTCGTCGCGTTGGTCGGGCTACCTCCTGATCGTGCTCAACCGTGACACCGAGGACGAGCCCCCGTTCGTGTGGGACGGCTGCTGCGATGCGTGCGGTCGCGACGCCAACACGCTGTGGGACGCGCTCGCTGTGCCCAGCTCCTGACCCTTCCTGCCCGCCTGCCCCGGGTTGCCTCCCGCGACCCGGGGCACTTTCTTTTGTTGACTTGCTCGCCTTGCTGTGCTACTGTACTCACATGACGAACACCGAAGCACTTGCCCAGGTTGCGGATGAGTACGGCTTCCGTCCCGATCCCGGGTTCTCCGGGGAGCTGACCCGCTGGGAGGGCAGCCTTGCCGGGGTGCTGATCCTGGACGGGGATGTGGCGATGTTCCAGCTCTACGAAAGCTGTGGTGTCGGCGACGACTTGGACATGGTGGCGAGCATGGAGCTGAACCCCGAGGACCCGGCGCGATCGCTGCGGTCTCTCATCGCGATGTGGGCTGGCTGACCGGCTCTGCTGTTCCAACCTCCTGCTGTCTGGCCCCTGCCCATCCGGGTGGGGGCCATTTTCTTTTGCTGGATTGCTTGACTTGCTGACCTCTAGCTGGTATCTTTGGTTTATGACGAACACCGCGAACTTCCCCCGCTACGCCCCCGCTTCCTCGTCCGACATTGAGATCCTGCTCGTCGAGGAGCTGGACTTCGAGCCTGCCGCTGCCGACGGCATGTTCGTGCGCGGCTGTGTCGGGTTCCGCTGGACCGACATCGGCTCCCGTTCGTTCCGGCTGGAGCAGTTCACCTCCGAGGCCCGGTGGGACGTGATCGGTCAGGTCGACGTGTCCGGCGGTCTGTCGATCCTGGTCATCGACGCGCTCATCTCTGCGTTCACCGACGACGGCTGCTGACCTCCTGACTCACGGCCCCGCTGCCTTCCCGGGTGGCGGGGTTTTCTCTGTCCAAAGAATCTTGGCTGAAATACTTGACTTGCTTGCCTTGCTGGGTTAGTCTTTAGACATGACGAACACCGGAACCCCCGCCCACACCATCCCGGCTCACACGCTGACCGGCCCGGTCTGCTCCAAGTGCTCGCACTGGGACAACGGCTCCCGGGTCCAGCTCCGCCACATCGACATCAAGGCGGTGCGCACCTGCAACCTGGCTCCCACCGCTCCGGTGGTCGCCCTGCCCGCTTTCGTCGCCCCTGCGGCCAACACGGCGCCCGCACCGGCCCTGCCCAAGGCGGCCCCGAAGGCTCCGGTCACGAAGAAGTTCAACCGCTGGTCGGCTTCCTGTCCCCGCAAGGGCTGCAAGACGCACGCGATCAAGGACGCGTACTTCGTCCTCAAGTGCTCCAACCACGGTGCGAAGCCGGTCCGGGTCCGCGCTGCGCAGCTGGTCGGCACCATGTCGACGGCCGCGAAGCACAAGTGCAACAGCTCTTGCCTCGCTGCTGTGGGCGCGACCTGCACCTGTGCGTGTGGCGGTGCCAACCACGGGATCGGGCTCATGGTCACGATGACGGGCTGACCTCCGGGTCGGACGGGGCCGGGTTCCTGCGGGGATCCGGCCCCCTTTCTTTTGCTGAGTTGCTTGCTTTGCTGCACCTGTTGTGCTAGTCTTACCTCATGACGAACACCGAAATCTCCCGCTACGACTTCGAGTCGGCCCTGGAGCTGGTCGCCTACACCGACATCCGCGAGGACTACTCCGGACGAGGCATGTTCGGCTCTCGCTGTGTCGGCATCGTGATCGAGGGCCCCTACTACGACGTCAAGACCTCGCTGCTGGGCCACGCCGAGACCATCCGCGAGGAGGTCGAGGCTCTGGACGGTGACGAGGAGTCAGACGCGCAGTTCGAGCAGGACCAGCTGGAGCTGGCGTCGATCTTCGAGGGCATGGCTTCCCGCATGTCGGTCGACAACATGGGGCTTGACACCATCGTGTACTGGCCCTACCTCGGCTTCAAGGACTGACGGGCTCGGTTCCGCTGCCCCGGGTTGCCTCCCGCTGCCCGGGGATTTCTTTTGCTCGGTTGCTTGCCTTGCTGGTGTTGCTGTGCTAGTCTTATCTCATGACGAACACCGCTGGATACACCGACCGATTCTCCGATGGCGACATGGAGCTGGCCCGACTGGTCGCGGTCGAGGCGCAGCGCCAGGCTGTGGCCTACCGCGATGGGCTCGACCACCGGGACTGGGCCGACGGCGACCTGTTCCGCCAGTTCACCGCTGTGGTGGAGTCGATCTCTGTGATCGCGACGGGCCCGCGCACGGTCACGGCGTCGGTCAATCTCAACGGCTCCAGCACGTGGGGCTACGTGGCGTCCGACGTG